>Ga0114901_1000006_pt1 | contig 348722 bp, 332 predicted proteins | sample MalvireepMed_s16_FD_89686 | JGI IMG/M metagenome (GOLD analysis project Ga0114901, IMG submission 89686) | Marine viral communities from the Global Malaspina Expedition - Malaspina viral metaG DeepMed_s16 | ecosystem: Environmental > Aquatic > Marine > Oceanic | place: Mediterranean Sea... | reverse complement strand
TCTGCCTCTTTCAAAACCTGAATAATTTGTTCTTCTGTAAATCGTTTTTTCATGCTCATCTTCCTTTTAAGTGATGAACATTACTAAGTTATTTATGGATTAGAAAGTGGGGAGCAGGTCAGCGTGGCTGTGTTGTTTGTCTTTTGCTGCATAGAGCAGAACAACATTTTTTTGGGTGACTTCGGCTAGGTAGTCTTTTGCGGTTTGTTTATGTTCACTCAGTTCGCTGAGGTATTTTTTACGAAAGCTGTTCCATTTGTCAGGGTCATGATCAAACCATTTACGTAGTTCATCACTGGGGGTGAGCTCTTTCCAGTGAGCGTCCAGATCGGCGTCTTCTTTTGACACTCCACGCGGCCATAATCGGTCCACCAGCACTCGGTAACCAGTGGGTGCATCACTTTCATAAATGCGATGTAGCTTAATGTTCATTTATGCCTCCTGTTATTGCAGTGTGATCAATAAAGCCAACCTGTCCTGAATGACACGCCAACAACGACGAACAAGATGGAAAGAATGGTGACCGGAATGATGTGCCAGGCCATCACTTTGAGTGTGTCTGGAGAGAGGTGAGGAATCACACGAAATCGTGCGTGCACAGCAAAGCTGAGTGTTAAAAGCAGCAGACACAATTTTGCCATGATGGCATGTGAGACGGGATTTGTGAGGTTAAACCATTGTGTGATGTCTGGCAGCATATGATAAGCCAGATACAAACCCGTTAAGATTTGAATAATCAGGGCGGGCATGCCTATCTTTTCATAAACTGACTCAAAACTAAGCAGCTCTTCAGGGGAACGATGCTTTAATACCTTAGGCAAGATCACCACCGATAAGACGATATGCCCTCCCGTCCATATGGTGGCAGCAAGTATGTGAAGCAGTAATAATGTCCCGTACATAACTATCCTCTAAATGCACCTATAAAATGGCTTTCAACGAACCAGCCATAGGCTTGAATGTACTTTCACGTCAAAAGAGCAAGCTGAATATGCCCCAGCTTTGATGCGTTTTCGCTACGCTGAAAACAAACAACCACGTCATCAAAGACAGACCCCAAACTGTGGCATATTGCCGCTGGTTTCTTGTGTTGTAGAGCGTGATGTGTGAAAGAAAGAGATAAACGATTAGCAGCAGAAACTTCACCGTGAGCCAAGCATCGATAAAAGGAAATTGCTGCACGATATTGGTCAGCATTAACGCTGCGGTGATTAACACCGTATCAACGCCGTAACGAAGATAACGAACGGACGTTGAAAGCAGATTATCAGGTTGACTCAGGTGAATGAGCCCATGAATGAAAAGCAAGCCGCCACTGGCAAAGGCCATCAGCCAGTGTACTTGCCTAACCTCATCATAGAACTCAATCACCGTCAGTCAGCCCTTAAATCGGATTGGCTTCTAGCCGCGTTGTTGCCCACCTTCGTATTTTGGTTTGATCCATAAGCTGAGAATAAACCAGGCTAATAACAAAGCGCCGACTGCAAAGATGGTATCGCCGGGCACACGCATCCAGACCAGTAAATCAACAACGGGTTGCTGCATAAAGTCCGCTGATCGGGCATACCAGTAACCATGATTCAGGCTGGCAAATAATTGCATCACACCAAGCGGTAACAGCGTGAGTAAAGCCATCAGTGCCAGACCAATATTGAAACACCAGAAGCTGGCTTTAAGCGTGCCTTCCGGCCAGATGAGATCGGGCTTGATACCACGTATACAGAACAAGGTCAGACCAATACCCAACATACCGTAAACACCGAATAAAGCGGTATGACCATGCAGAGGCGTCAGGTTAAGACCTTGCATGTAGTACAGCGATAATGGTGGATTAATTAAAAAGCCAAATAACCCCGCACCGACCAGATTCCAGAACGCCACGGCCACAAAGAACATAATCGGCCAGCGGTAACGTTTCATCCACTCAGTTGCATGACCCAACGTGTAATTGTGATACGCCTCAAACCCGATGTAGGCCAGTGGCACTACTTCCAGTGCTGAGAAGCTGGCACCCAACGCCAATACCGGTGTGGGTGATCCGACAAAATAGAGATGATGTAATGTGCCAATTACGCCACCCGACATGAAAATAATCGTGGCAAACAGCACAGCAACAGTCGCTGTTTTGACCGGGATTAAGCCCAGACGAGTGAATAAGAACGCAATAACTGCTGTGGCAAAGACTTCAAAGAAACCCTCTACCCAGAGGTGAACTAACCACCAGCGCCAGTATTCCACCATGGAAATATGCGTATGTTCATTCCAGACGAGTGCCGCCCCAAAGAACAAGCCAATGGCGACGGTGGATAGGAATAGTAAACCAATAATGGAACGACTTTCAGAGGGTTGACGTAATGTCGGCCAGAGCGAGCGCCCCACTAAACAAAGCCAGAGTAATAAACCGATAAACAGGAACCACTGCCAGAAGCGGCCAATATCGGCATATTCCCAACCTTGATGACCAAACCAGAAGTTATGCTCCAATCCTAATGTCTGATTTACCGCGAACCATTGCCCAGTAAAAGCGCCGACCACAATGACCAGTAAGCAGACCCACAGCAGATTCACACCGAATCGCTGATAAGGCGGTTCATAACCCGATACGGCAGGACCGATATAGAGGCCGGTCGCGAGCCAGGCAAGTGCTATCCATAATACGGCGAGTTGGGTATGCCAGGTGCGAGTTATCGAGTAAGGCAAAATTTCGGATAACTCAAAGCCATACATCACCTGTCCTTCTACCTGATAATGCGCAGTCACCGCACCAAGTAGAATTTGCACCAGGAATAAAGCGAGCAACACCCAGAAATATTTGGCTGTCGCCATCATCGAAGGTGTGGGTCGTAAATCACGCATGGGATCGGTTGACGGCAGTTTACTGGTCACCTCCTCTTTGCCATGAGACACCGCGTAATACCAGCCCATTAAACCAATACCCGCTAATAAAAATGTCACACTGAATGCAGACCAGAGGAACATACTCGCCGGCGGTTTATTATCAATCAACGGCTCATTAGGCCAGTTATTGGTATAGGTAATGTCACCATCCATGCGATTGGTCATAGTGGCCCATGCCGTCCACCAGAAAAAAGCGGAAAGTACACGACGATTTTCTGGATCGGTGACCGTGTTATTTTTCATGGCATAGGCTTCACGCAGCTCAGCCGTTGAAGGTTCATCACTAAAGAGACGTTGGTAATGCTCAGAGACCTGAGTTATCGCTTTGACTCTGTCCAAACTTAAAGTGATGACGCCTGTGTCGGGATTGTATGTATTTTTTCTGACTAGGGACTTCAGCCTGCCTTGCAAAGCGGCTTGCTGTTCGGCATTGGCAAGCTCAAAGCTTTCCACACCGTAATCTCGGTTTGCCCAGAGATTGAGTAAGGCCATCAACTCTCGGTGCATCCAGTCGGCACTCCAGTCCGGTGCAACATAACCACCGTGTCCCCAGATTGAGCCAAGCTGCATACCACCGAAGGATTGCCAGACTTGTCGTCCTTTCTCAATTTCATCGCGGCTGTAGATTAAGTTACCGTCGGTGGTGACGACCTTTTCGGGCATAGGTGGTGCTTGTTGATAAATCTGATTACCACTCCATATCAGCACCCCAAAAGAAACAAACAACAAAAATGCCAGAAATAACCAGAGTTTTTTTACGTTTGTCATCAGTCACTCCTTTGTGAGATGCCGCCTATACCCTGAGCAAGGCTTTATTGAATAACGAGTAAATGACGGAATGGCGTTAATGAACGAGTCATTAACAACATCGATAACTGCGCGTCAATCAGCACATTGACCAATGAATAAAAACTTTTAACGAATTGTTTTTATTTAATAAAACGACTTTATAAAAACATATCGTTAGCTATAAAATCCCGCCTTTTTAATAAGGTATTTCATTTACCTATTTTAATCAATGCATTTGATGATTAGAAAGTTAATATCTGGAAGAGTGTATTGGAGAGTTTTGATTCTGAGACTATAAAAGACAAATAAATTGCAGTACCATCGTGAAGTGGTTAGTTATGTAACATCTGTATTTGTATTAAATATCAGCAATATAAGCTGTTTTTTATATATGAACAATCTATCCCAACTAATCAGATCGAGATTTTAAAAAATGAAAGCGTGATAAAGAAACGGTAAATTTACATATCAGTGTGCTCTATCGGTTGAAATATATAAGCGTCATCACACATCCCAAAAATATGATTATTACTCTAAAGTTTTTTTGTGAGAGAGAATAAGATAATCTCGAACCAAGATACCCACCAAATAGTGCAGATATCCCCATCATGAACAATAAGTTAAAATCAATTAAATCAGCCATCCAATAAAATAAGCTAGCGATAGTTGTCAACATAACTGACATCAGATTTTTTATCGCATTTGAATTATGTATATCTGTATTTGTCATTATAGATAAGCCCGCTAACAACATTATTCCTACACCACCATTGAAATAGCCGCCATACAGACAAATAGCAAACAAAATCAGAAAATGTTGAAGATATTGATGTCGAATTGCATTAGTTTTGAGGAGTGTAATTTTAGGCCCAATAACGAATGCCAGAGTAGACAGTAACATCAACCAAGGCAGCAATCTGTCGAAGTGTTTCTCATCACTCCAATTTAATATTAATGCTCCGCACATTCCTCCCAATAATGAAGCGATAACATATGGTGTCAGATTGTTGGGTAATTTTCTTATGGTATGACGTGAATGCCATACACTTGCAACATAACCTGTTAGTAATGCCACAGTGCCAGTAGCATTAGCAGTAATTGGACTAAATCCTATCAACATCAAAGCTGGCAAAGTAATAAAACTCCCTCCACCAGCGATTGAGTTAAGCATACCGCCTATCAGTCCAGCAAGGATAATGACTAGAGCATCTAACATTGGTCGACTATAAGCTCACATATTTTCTTTTTTCATGTTTGACGCGATGCAATGTTAATTAAAAAGAGAGTTTTAACGGTTTATATCGTATCTTATATAACTAAAATAATGACGTTACATATAAGCTAAATCTATTTGTGTCTTCACTATCATCTAAATTTTCAATTATTGAAATCAAATAAATTAGATAGTTTGATTATCTTGTTATCTCTATAATAGAAATTGTTTTCAGGACTTCGTCTGTTTCCGTATGTCCCTGACTAAGTATGTATTACCCACCCCTCTTTTTAGCTCAAAAAGATCGATCGATTTAAAGAGACTACTTAGATTCTTAAACCCATAGTTTCTAGTATCGAAAGATGTTTTATTAGAAATGTTCGCTCCTACAGGGCCCAAAGCAGCCCAGCCATCTTCATCTTCTGTTGCTTCAATAGCCTGCCTTAACAAATTGATAAGTTTAGTATCTGATTTAATGTTTTTAGGTTTTGTCACAGATTTAGTTTTTTCTTTTTCTTGATCAAGAAAAAGAAATTTAGAACAGGCATTCACAAATGGTAACGGTGTTTTTCGTTCTCCAAACCCTAATACCACTTTTCCTTCTGCCAGGGCTCTAGTGACCATTGGTGTAAAATCGCTATCAGATGTAACAAAACACATCACATCGATCTGTTTTGTATACATGACATCCATCGCATCAATAACTAAAGCAATGTCCGACGCATTTTTTCCCTTTGTTAAATCGAATTGTTGTATTGGTTGAATAGCGTATTCATGCAAAAGTTCCTCCCACGCTTTTAATGTCGGCGACTTCCAATTTCCATAGGCCTTACGAATAGTTACAACACCATAATTTGCGACTTCACTAAGTACATCTTCAAATTTGCTAGCTGGCGCATTATCAGCGTCAATGAATAAAGCAATTCTTTGTTTCGTCTCATCCATGTTTTTCTCGCTATTGCTAAATATGTGTTGAGTAAAATATTTACAAGCAATTACTCGTAAATAGATAGTTAATGCGTATGCTTATTAGGGCAACCATGGCGACTGAATTTTTGATGATTCAAATAAAGCGTTAAGTTGTGAGCGATATCTTTGTTTATCTGCCTGTTTGTACAAGACAAATACTGGAAAAGTAAACTCAGGATAATGTTCATTATGCTTTAAGAGTCCTGCTTTTATATGGTGCTCAACCACTCTCGTACGAAAATAACCGCTTCCACCATTTGTTAAGATGTAATGTAAAGCCAATGGCCCGAGACTAATAGTTAGTTGTGCTCTTGCTAGTTCAGGTAAAGCCACATCATGTTGACGTCTAAAGTCATCTCCCCAGTCCACGTATACATAAGGTTGAGGATTATCAACTGAACTTACATGGATGAGCTTTTCTTCTAATAGTTGCTCAACCTGAACACCAGGCCAATATTCAGGTTGATGAACCAAAATAATATCTAGAACACCATTCTCAAGTTGCTCCATAAGCGATTGACGTTCACCAATCTCTGTTCTTATGGCCACTTCACTTTCAGTGATATTGAGTGCATTGAGCCATTGCAAGACAAGCGGACTCCATAAACTCACTTCACTGCCAATATTGAGTACATTCTGTACTCCTTGGGGTAAAGGCAGATCACGTTTCGCCAGCTCCCACGATTGCACCATTTTCGTAGCATGTTCAACAAACCTAACACCATTTGAAGTCAAACTTGCACCGGAGCGGTTGCGAACAAATAATTTACAGCCAAGTTGTCCCTCAAGGTTATGAATTCGAGCCGTTACGGTCGTTTGAGTGACATGCAGCTTTTCTGCTGCTGAGATAAAACTTCCCGACCTGACAATTTCAAGAAATGTTCTGGCTAAACTGACATCCATATGAATATTTTTGATATTAAGTTGCGATAATATTCATTATATATTACAAAATAATCTCTCCATAATGTGTTTCAACATTCACAGCACTAGAAACACACTTCATGCAAAATTTAGCTACATCATTATTCACAACATCTGAGTGGGAGGCCGTGGCAAACCTTCTCAAAAGTTTGTCTAATCAACAAACAGAATGGTTAGCAAATAATTTATTAGACATTTCCACTTCAGATAAAAGCATAGCTGCTGAAAAGAAGGCCGTCGTAGCCTATGGAACAGAAACAGGTAATTCGAAAGGTATTGCTCAAAAGTTCTATGAAAAAGCATGTCATCAAGATAAATCAATAGAAATTATTAACCTAGCGGATTTCAAGTTCAAACAACTAAAACATATTGATCATCTATACATTGTGTGTAGCACTCATGGTGATGGCGATCCACCAGAACCCATTACATCTGTCTATGATGAATTGCTTAACCTAAATGAAGATTTATCTCATCTTTCTTACGCAGTGCTTGCTTTAGGTGACAGTTCATATGATCACTTTTGTTTAACAGGTCTCAAAATTGATGCCAAGTTGCGTGAGCTCAGTGCAATACCTTTTACTGAATGTGTAGAGTGTGATGTTGATTTTGAAGAAACGGCTGATGAATGGATTACTTTCTGTCTTCCGACGTTACCAGATATCACAGAAAACGATGAAGCACATCAAAGAAGCAGTAATAAAATCCGTACTTCGACCTACTCAAAAACAAGTCCACTCTCTGTAGAAGTGGTCAAGAATACTCGTTTATCTGATGACTCAAGAACAAACCCTATCCATCACTTAGAATTAGAGATACCAGAAAATATTCAACTGAGTCTGACTGCCGGTGATGGAATCGGTGTTTTACCTCAGAATCCTCCTCAACTCGTACACCAAATATTGTCATTAACAAAATTATCAGGAGACGAATCTGTTGTTGTAAAACAAATTGCCATGCCACTAGTACAGGCTTTGCGTGAATATTGTGATCTCACTTTGGTAACAGCACAATGTTTAACTAAATGGAGTGAGATTTCAAAAAACAATGACTTAATAAAATTAAGTCAGGATAAACAAACATTACGCTCATATCTCAAACGGCACCAATTAACAGATTTACTAGTCAACTACCCTGTACCGTTAAATCCACAACAGCTAATCGATAGCTTAAGGCCGTTACAACCCCGTTTATATGACATTGCCAACAGCACTCGCCAGATTCAAGATGAATTACATCTCACTGTAGAAAAGTATCAATATCTTTGGTCTGGGAAGTTACAAAATGGAATTTGTTCAACATATTTAACGAATATAGAAGAAGGTGAACATCTTCTTATTTTCCCTCATCACAATAAACGGTTTCATTTACCCACCAATCAAAATAGCCCCATTATCCTCATTGCTGACGGAACGGGAGTTGCACCATTTCGAGCTTTCATGCAGGAGATTAGCTCCGATCCTAACCGTGAACATTCAGTGTGGTTAATACTAAGAGAACGTACATTTTTAAATGACTTTCTCTATCAAACGGAGTGGTGCCAATATTTACAAGATGGCCTATTGTCTCGCTTAGATACGTCTTTTTCTGAAGACATCTCAGTTAAATCAATCTACGACATCATTCAAGACAATGAAGACACATTTAAAGGCTGGTTAAACGCTGGGGCACATCTGTATTTATCAGGTCACAAGAACATATTCGACCATCTCACAGAAACCTTGAGCCATGCGTCATCTTATTCTCGGATCTGGCTTCAACTCACTCAGCAAAAACGATTGCATAGAAACGTATATTAATTTTACGGAGAAATAAAGTGACCATACTTACTATTGATCGACAGTCTGATATTAGTCAACCGCTCATTGAACAGCATAGTAATGAACAGCTTAAAGCAAAAAGTCATTTTTTAAGAGGCACGATCAGAGAGGGACTAAATGATTCTAATACAGGAAGTATCAGTCACGATGATGGATTGTTAACAAAATTCCATGGCATCTATCAACAAGATGATCGTGATACACGACAACATCGTCTCATTCGAAAACTTGAACCTCATTATCAATTTATGGTGAGACTCAGAATTCCAGGTGGAAGATTAACCAAACAGCAATGGATAGAAATAGATCGTTTATCACGAATTTACTCATCAAATGGGATTCGTATTACCACACGTCAAACTATTCAACTTCACGGTGTGAAAAAACAATGCTTACAACCACTCCTGATAAGTCTAGAAAAGATAAAGATAGATACCCTTGCTGCATGTGGCGATGACAACCGCGGTATTGTTTGTGGAGTCAATCCTGATGAGTCAAAAATATCCCAACAAGTCTATAAGATCGCAAAAGAAACGAGCATGCGGCTTCTACCTAAAACTGCTGCTTATCGTGAAACTTGGTATGACTCCCCTCCTTCAGTCTCCCACTCTGAAGAGCCACTTTATGGAGATACCTATTTACCTCGTAAATTTAAAATTGGATTCGTCATCCCTCCAGATAATGATATTGATATATTTGCCCAAGATGTCGGGTTTATAGCTGTTATTAAGGAATCTCGCCTGGTTGGCTTCAACGTGTGTGTCGGCGGTGGAATGGGGCAGCTTGACTCCAGAGAAGATAGCTATCCGAGACTATCCACCCCCATTGGCTTTATAGATGCATCAGATGCGCCATTTATCGCTGAGGTCATCATGAGTATTCAACGCGATTATGGTGATAGGAAAGATAGACATCGTGCACGTTTCAAATACACATTAGACAGAATAGGTTTAGATAACTTCAAAGAATTACTCATAAGCCGTTTTGGTAAAAAGCTAGCACCACTAAAGCCATATAAATTCGCGCATAATGGCGATAAGTTAGGCTGGCACCAAACTGAAGATAGTCAGTGGTACGCAACACTACATATTCAAAGCGGACGTATCAATGATCATTTACAAGATCAATTACAGGCTTTCTTTCAGCAATATAGTGGTGAAGTCAGGTTAACTGCAAACCAGAATATTCAGCTTATCAATATTCCACCATATGACATTTATGACGTAGCAAGACGATTATCTGATCTTGGTCTATATGAAAGATTGCTCCCATCAAATCAAGAAGCTGCCACATTGAGCTGTGTTGCACTTCCTACATGTGGGCTGGCTATGGCTGAAGCGGAAAGAATAACACCTGAGTTTCTTACGCTTTTTGATGATTTGAAACGTCAGTATAACCTTCAAAAAACGCCCATCACGCTCAGAATAACTGGCTGCCCTAATGGATGCGCTCGCCCCTACTTAGCTGAAATAGCATTAACAGGACGAGCTCCAGGTTTATATAACTTATATCTTGGAGGTAGTCACCGAGGCGACCGGCTAGCCACTCTGCACGAAAAAAACCTAAGTCAAACTCAGGTTCTCGATGCAATAGCTCCTTTATTCGATTTGTACTCGACAGATCGTATTGATAAAGAGCATTTCGGAGATTTTCTTCATCGATGTAATTTCATTAAATCCTCATCCATCTCTAATCAATCAATACAGGAACGATAGATGTCTGAATTTCTTTTTATACAAAGTCGAGATCCATTCACAGATGCACTGACTAAATCACAATATGAATTAATTCATCATCTCGCCACTGCAGGCAATCGTGTGACGGTAGTGCTTGTTCAAAACGGTGTGATGCCTGCAACCAAAAGCAGCATTTTTACCCCCTTTACTAAATTACTTCATGAAAACATTACACTCGTTGCTGATAAATTTTCTTTACAACAGAGAGAAATAGATGCTGAACAACTGATACCAGAGATATTAACCACCGATCTGGATATTGTTATCAAAGCATTACTGTCAGGACAAAAGGTCATTTGGAATTAGGAGATGACAATGTCACATAATAAAACACTTACTTTCGCCTTTATGGACCCACCATTTGAGAGTGAACGCACAGTCACATTTTTTAGATTATTAGATGCTGCATTAGATGCTAATTCACATGTGAAGGTTTTTGCTTATGAAGGTGCTGCTGCCCTCTCATTCGCTAAGCAACAACAACATGGCAACGCTATTCATGGAAATGATACTCAACAAGAAGATCATCCACTGACAAAAACGTGGATTGCTTCATTACAAAAAAAAGCACGTAAAAAAGCACTTTCTTTTGAATGGATTAATTGTGGTTTATGTGTAGATGAGCGCGGCGTCAATGACACCATTCCCGGTTGCAACCGAGGAGGACCAGCAGATTTATGGCGCTATGCCTCAGAATCATTTAACACTCTAACTATTGGAACACGTTAATTATGAAAGTTTTACAAATACTTGATCAAGCTTTCAGAACAGTTGTAGAGGAACAAGATGAAACGATTCTATGGCTGATCCAATGCATGCAGAAAAAAGTTGAGCTAAGCGATATCGACCAAATTCAATTATTACTTACAGGTCAAGCCGTGTATTACACACAACAAAAAAAACAGCAACCCCCATTAAAAATAGGTGATTGGTTACAAACTCAACCAGCCAATATCAATAAAGATATCGATAACTTAATTTCATCTCATATTCCCGTTTATGTTGTGTATGAAGATCTATGGGATAGAGGGCTAGAAATGGAAGCGCTACGAGAGGGTATACAAGTAGTAAATAGAGAACAACTTGTTCCTCTTTTTGAGCAAGCCGATCAAATTTGGCATTGGTGACGCTAACCAATATAGCCATTCAAAGTCAGGAGCTTAATCATGAATAAAACAAATAATTACAATGAAGATATCACTAAGTGGTTTTCCGTTGCTGCTTGTATTTATCTAGTCATTGGTACCGGCATAGGAGTGTATATTGCTTCGGAACTCGCCTGGCCAATCCTTAATTTTGATAATCCATATATTAGCTTCGGACGTCTAAGACCTGTTCATACCAACGTAGTCGTCTATGGGTTTGGCGGCTGTGTTCTGATGGCGACGGCTTATTACGTAGTTCAGCGAACCTGCTATGTGAGGCTATGGAGTGACAACATGGCTTGGTTCACTTTTTGGGGATGGAACCTTTATGTGATCGGCGCTTTGGTGACGCTTCCACTTGGTTATACGCAAGGCAAAGAATATGCAGAACTAGAATGGCCATTTGATATTTTATTAACGGCTGTATGGCTAGCCTACTCAATCAATTTTATTTTCACATTGAGCATTCGCCGCGTTTCCCATATCTATGTAGCGAACTGGTTTTTCCTATCCATGATGATAATGTTCACCTATCTACATGTGGTGAATAGCTTGTCGATTCCCGTTGAATTGATGAAATCATACTCGATTTTCGCCGGCGTTCAAGATGCCATGATTCAATGGTGGTGGGGGCATAATGCCATTGGATTTTATCTCACTGCTGGCTTTTTAGGCATCATGTACTACTTTGTACCCAAACAAGCTAACAGACCTGTTTATTCTTACCGATTATCAGTTATTCACTTCTGGGCATTGATATTTGGCTATGTTTGGTTAGGTGCACACCACCTGCAATATACAGCCCTACCTGATTGGACAGGCTCACTTGGTGCAGCTATCTCCCTCGCCATGATTATTCCGTCGTGGGGAGGTGCAATTAATGGCATGTTCACATTGAGCGGGGCTTGGGACAAACTAAGAACCGATTATATTCTGCGTTTCTTAATTGTAGCGTTGGCTTTTTATGCTATGTCTACGTTTGAAGGTCCTGTTATGGCGTCAAAAACAGTTAATGCTCTTTCGCACTATACCGACTGGACTATCGGTCATGTTCATTCTGGTGCATTAGGTTGGGTGGCGATGATTTCTATTGGTGCGCTCTACCATATGGTAGAACGTTTATGGGATACGCGCATGTTTTCAGTCCGGTTGGTTAATGTGCATTTTTGGTTAGCGACGGTGGGTACAGCTATTTACATTACTGCTATGTGGGTGGCCGGTATCATGCAGGGGCTGATGTGGCGCGCTTACGATGACTATGGCAACCTCGCCTACACATTTGTTGAATCTGTTGCTCAGATGCATCCTTACTATGCTATCCGCATGATGGGGGGCTTCGTTTTTTTCAGCGGCGCCTGTGTGATGTTATTTAATGTAATCATGACCATTAGAGCAGCAGTAAGGCTTCATCACAATAATGGACCAGTCATCGCTGATAGTAAAACCGATATTCCGGTTAAGCTTGGAGGCTAGAAGATGAGCACTTTTTTTCTGTTAGCACTACTCCTGAAGTATCACGATACGCCTCATTTATTTATGTTTATTGGTATCGACGCTTTCATAATACTCGCATTTTATTTCATTATTAAGACCGTTTATTCACCTGAAAATGAACGTCACTATAGAGAAGAAAGTTTCATTCCTCTTGATGATGATACCTATGAAGAAAAACAGTTATTTGGTACTCATCACAGCTTCTCATCCAGGAGAAATAAATGACTATTAAAACTAAACTCACAAGTGCGCTAGGTATTCAACATCCTATCGTGTTGGCACCCATGGGCAATGTGGCAGGAGGCAGACTTGCCGCTAGTGTATCGAACGCAGGTGGACTTGGCATGATTGGAGTCGGCTATGGTGATATCTCTTGGCTAAAAGCTGAACTTGAAATCATAAAATCTTCAACAAATAAACCTTGGGGAGTAGGCTTTATTACATGGTCACTCACTGATGAAGTGTTTGATTTTGTCATGAGGTATTCACCCAAGGTAGTGATGATGTCTTTTGGTGAGATAAGCCCATGGGTAGATAAAATTAAAGCCCACAATATTCCCCTGATTTGCCAGGTTCAATCATTAGCTGAAGCCCTGGAAGTCAAGAAAAAAGGCGCTGATTTTATCATTACACAAGGGAGTGAGGCAGGCGGTCATGGCAAAAGCGGACGTTCCACCCTTTCACTAACTGAGGAAGTTATCCATCATGTCCCGAATACACCTATCATAGCGGCCGGGGGGATTGCCGATGGCAGAAGTTTGGCAGCGGTATTGAGCCTCGGTGCACAAGGGGCCTCTATCGGCAGCCGTTTTTATGCATCCAATGAATCTTTAGCTCATCCCAAGATGAAACAACAATTGTTGACACATAAGGCTAAAGATACTATCAGAACTACCGTTTTTGATATCATACGCGAGATAGCATGGCCTGAGGGCTATAATGGCCGAGCAATTGTTAATCCTTTTATTTCACGTTGGCACGGTTCGGAAGTTGAATTAGCACAACAAGTAGAACATTATCAAAAAACGTTTTTCCAGGCACAGCATGAAGTCAGTCTCGACTCCTTAATTATATGGGCTGGTGAGGGTATTGATAACATAAATTCGATTGAATCGGCAGAAACAATCATCGAAAACCTAATCAGCAGTGCTATATACCATTACAGTATAGACTAATATCATTCAGTCTCATTACACTCTTTATACATCAATAAAATCTGTTTCACTTTTGCTGGACTATAATTCATGATGACTTTGTCTATTACGTCTTACCAAGTCATTTCCTACTGTGAAGCATACATAGACAAACACAGCTGGAATTAAGCCATAGATTAAAGCCTGCACTAATGTCGTTGCGAAGTTAGACTGAGTAACTAATAAAATCATGTACGAAACATAAGATGTATATAAAAGCAGGAATAGAAATCCCTCAAACCGGGTTAATGTGGCACCCACAAAAAATAAGGGTAAACATAAAACTGAAACAGACAACATGACAGGTATATCTAATGTTACCAATTGCGGGCCAGCAATTAATGGCTCTGGTGAGATGAGTCACGCCAAACCAAGCACCCAGAAAATATTGGAAATATTACTTCCAATCACATCGCAATAGCCAGCTCAGCCTGGCCGGACCAAGCAGATTTAACGCTGACAGCGAGTTCAAGAGCACTCGTTCTAAAGACTACGACGGCTAATAATACTCAAACTTCTAGAACTCGCAAAAAATGCGAGTTCTAGAAAAGACTGATAAGTTAGTTTGCGGTCCAACTGTTAGCTAGAACAGGCTGAAGATTATCCTTAACGTCCTGTGGAATAACGTTTCCAGCTCCCATAGGTACATCATATGCAGCCATTGCAGAGACAAGTTGATCGATTTGATTATTCATTAATACCATTGAACCTGATTCAAACTGGTCAAGTTGATGCTCAGTACCGTCATACCAGTTTGAAATCGTTATCTGATCATCTGTCCCTTCAACGTTAATTTGAAGATCATTATCACTTCGGCTAAACCAAAGCGCATCATAAGAGATATCGTTTTCAAAAGCGATGACATCGTTATATGTCTCTGCAGCGTTAGTGTCATTCTGTATGATCTGGTCTTGACCGTCATTCAAGCCAAACTTAATACGATCATTACCATCTCCCCCCTCAATTAGGTCATTACCCGCGCCACCTGACAAAATATCATCCCCAGCTAATCCAGAGAGATATTCGTTTGCACTCGTACCTGTGATAATATCATTGCTCGTTGTACCAGTCATTACGTGACTCAACGCATCTTCGATAACATCAGTATCTGTTGGTGCCGATACACCAAATGCACCGTAGAGTTGGTTAGCAGTAATTTGAGAGCCATCTTCGAAATCTAGACTATTAATAGTATTGGCTACCGCAAAGAAGTTATTAACCTTCACCTGATTACCTGTACTAGCTATACTCAAGATAAGATCATCACCAGACCTCATTAGGCCACTTGAAACATCTGAGAAACCAATGCCATCTATGAAACTAATTGTATTTACACCCATAGAATCAATGATGGTGTCTTTACCGCTTCCACTACCTATGATGTATGTATCATCACCATCTCCACCAATGAGCTGATCGTCACCAGCACTACCAGTTAGAGAATCGTCACCCTTCCCACCCAATATCACATCATTATCGACCGTCCCAGTAAGTGAATTATCTTGTCCATCACCTAGCGTTAATTCACCTGAAAATAGAGTAGTCGTTGGTGCTGTCTCGCCAAAGGCTGAAAAGACCTGGCTCGATGTGAGTTCACTCCCAGTATCAAAGATCATTTTTTCAATTGTGTTAGTCACTGAGAAGAATTGTTGTATCCGTACAGACCCATTTCCAGTGGCAATATTCAAGATTAAATCATCACCAGAACGCATTAACCCACTAGCAACATCATTAAAGGTAAGGCCACCAGAGAAGTGAATTATATTATTGCCATCTGAGTCGATAATGATATCGTCTCCATCGCCAGGATTAATGACATACGTGTCATTTCCTGCTCCTCCCATCAAGTAGTCATTTCCTTGACCGCCTTCCAGGGCGTCATCTCCCTCACCAGAGGCAAGCACTTCATTTTGAGTCGTTCCTGATAAACTATCATCACCGGAGAAATCTAGATGAATGTCGCTTGTTGTAGGAGTCGTTGGTTGCTCTGGATCTTCAGGATCTTCGGGCTCCTCTTGGTTACCTGTCGGTAAATCTGTTAATTGGTTGGAGATATCATATGGTGTTTGTGTATATCCACCATTCGGTTGAACCATGATTGCATAATTGCCACCTAGAAAATGGTTGATAACTTTTACTTGTTGTTCCAGATCACCATCAACTAACACAATCAAATCATTGCCCACCTGGTGATAACTTAATCTTTCCGGACTTACATTGTTAAAGAACAAGATGTCTTGACCATCACCAGCATCACTTATGATGTCTTGACCATGACCTGAATAGTAGTAGTAATGATCATCACCATTGCCTCCATCCATCGTATCATTACCATCTTCACCGAAAAGTGTGTCATTCCCCTCACCACCGAACAACTCATCATCCCCGGAACCTGACCCTGAGCCATTGCCTCCAGATAGCCAGTCATTACCATCTCCACCTATGAGTCGGTCGTTATCAGAGAAGCCATACAGCTCATCGTCACCTGCTCCTGCAGTGATGAGATCAGTCCCATTTGTACCTAATAACTGTTCACCATTCTCTGTACCATTAATGGGATTCCAAATCACATCATCTATAGAGAGACTGAAAGTTGTGGTAACTGATGCACCAGCCAAATCTGTTGCCGTCACCGCGATGATATAACTACCTTTATCCTCTATGGATGGTGTACCAGAGAAACTACCAGTTTCGCTATCAAAGAGTAACCAAGAAGGTATGGCAGAACCATCATCTAAAGTAACCGAATATGTCAATTCATCTTCATAGTCGATATCATTAAATGTTGATTCAGGAATCGTAAAGTTGATCATTTCACCAGCAAGAGCAATATGATCTGAAATAGCCATTTCTACAGTAGGTGCATCATTGACGTTGTTGACTATCAAATTAAATGTTGTTTTCGTAACACCACCACGACTATCCGTAGCAAAAAGGTTTATCTCTAAGTAGGCGATATCTTGACTTGTAGGGTTACCAGAAAACGTTAGCGTGTCTGGATCAAATGATAACCAACTTGGCAATTCTGAGTTCCAGCTACCTTCAGTAACTGAATATGTAATCGAGTCATTATCTAAGTCGATAAAGCTATTTGCTGGAAGAGTAAAACTGAATGGTTGACCTTCGTCAGTATTCTGTTCATCAATCGGCGTGGTTAAAAATGGCAGGTTATTAAATTCAGACAAATCATTTTCTAGGGCTTGCCAGGTAGTGCCATCAGAAAACGCAATTTTATATAAGTTGCCAGGGTTGGAACTGTACCAAGAAACTATTCGTATGGAATCATTACCATTTTGATGAGAGAGAATAAGATCATTACCATCTTGATAATAAGTAATATCTGATGGCTCAATTCCAGCATCAAATTTAATAACATCTATCGAAGTAGAACCGTACACATCGATGACATCATTACCCCACCCTTCACTAAAGTAGTAAATATCAGATCCATCACCGCCGTTAAGGGTGTCATCACCTTCACCACCATATAAATGATCTTCTCCATCACCTCCACTCAGGCGATCATTACCTGCACCACCATACAGTTGATTATCGTACTGATTTCCCCCTATATTATTGTCTGCATCTGAACCATAGACATCGTAGTTATATACAGAATCTTCTAAACTAACATTTTCGATATTGGTTCCAACAAGGCTATAGCTACGACTACTACCCACGCGTTTTTTGATAATGACCTTATCAATCCCTTGGTTTTCACTTTCAATTGCCACATCTCCAGCACCTAAAATATAGGTATCATTCCCCCAGCCACCAGACAGGACATTTGAATTAGAATTTTGACTGCCATCGAGTAAATTATCGAGATTATTGCCATTACCATCAATGGCATCATTTCCAAGTAAAGTCAGTTTCTCGACAAAGTCAGGAAGGGTATAACTAATAGTTGTGCGCACCTCATCATTATAAGCTGAACTATCATCACCATTACGGATGACCTTATCACCGACATTATCAACATAGAAAACGACAGAACCTAATCCTAGAGCAACCATGGTATCAGCCCCTGACCGACCATCCAGTACATCTCCATGAGCACCACCAGCACTACTCATTAAGATATTATCTAAGTCATTACCTATGGCATATACAATAAAGTTTGAATGAATGCCTGAGCCATCATCCAAAAAAAGATTTTCAATGTTGTCACCGAGGGTGCCACCATTTCGATTTATAACTGTATCGATGCCTTCATCAGCATATTCAACGGCTGTCGTGTTGTAATAAATATCATCCCCTTTACCACCATATGCGATATCAGAACCGCCCATACCATTAAAGGAGTTGTTACCATCATTACCAATTAAAATGTTGTTTAATTCATTGCCAGTGGCATCGATATTTAGAAGGCCGGTAAGGGTTAAGTTTTCGATATTGTCTGAAAGGGTATAATTTCTGGATGAATAAACTGTATCGGTGCCAGAATCTTCCTCTTCTACAATCACATCATTACTATGATCTACAGTGAACTCATCATCACCAGTAGTTCCGTATGCTGTGTTGACAGAACCTACTTGGATGACATTTTGAATATCTGCATTTGTCCAAACAATGCCATCCCCATTATCAAATTGAACCTCAGCTAGGGCCTCTCCAATAATTTGGATTTGATTCTGCGCCTGCCCATCAATGATGATAACTAGCTGTGAATTACCATCATTGTAAAACGTGACATCTTCTGGATTAATCCCAGCTCCAAAACGTAAAACATCCCCCGAGGTCGATTTTATAGTATCAACGCCATCGCCACGCTGATAAATATATAAATCACTACCACTGCCGCCATCTAAGAGATCAGTACCTGCCCCACCAATTAGTCTATCAGCTCCGTTACCGCCATATAATTTGTCATTACCGACTCCTCCGGTTAAGTGATCATCACCATCATAACCATAGATTTCGTCATCACCCGCTATGCCATCGTATACATCATCGGTTGCATATCCCTGGATTAAATCTGCATCAGAGGTGACATTGTTTACCATGCTATTGATGGTTTCTGTATCCCAAACAACACCGTTTTGAAAAGAGATTGTACTAAGAATACCTTTACCATTACTTTCAGGGTTGAGTGTCCCGGTATAAGTAAAGTAATTATGGACTTTAACTACTTGTTCACCAGCATCGCCAATTTTTAAGACTAAAGTACTCCCCTCCCTATTCATTTGAATATCTTCGGGTGAAATACCTTCCAAGAACTCTATATTGTCATCAAGAAGCGAGTACTTGTCATAATTATGTATTTGAGTAATGCCTAATCCATTATTCCTTTGTATTCGATAGGTATCCGTCCCCTCACCACCGCTGACCGTGTCATTGCCGATACCGGTGAGAATAATATCGTCTCCGTTACCGCCATCTAAATAGTCGTCGCCCTCTCCCCCGATTAAGATATCATTGCCATTTCCACCATGAAGAGCATCATCACCTGTTCCTCCGTTTAAGATATCGTTGCCATCATACCCATAAACCGTATCATCCCCACCCAATGCATCAAAATCATCATCAGACATAAACCCATGGATGTCGTCAGATTCTGACGTTATAGACATTACTTTATCGAGGATGGTGGAGAGATCCCAGACTGTCCCATCGCTAAATAAAATCGTTTCAATTAGGAAATTTTTCGTGGAATCTTCAACACCAACACCATTGAAATAATATTCCACATTTACGATTTGGCTTCCTTTAATAATAAATTGTAGGTCTGATGAGCCTACACGACTTACTTCAACGTCTCCGGGACTTATACCCTCTAAGAACTGCAGAGTACTTGAAGTGTTACTATAGCGTTTATCGTTATAGATATTAGTGATACCAGTACCAAGTTCTATTTGGTATGTGTCATTACCCCCACCACCATGTAGAAAATCATTTCCATTCCCACCCTTAAGAACGTCATCGCCCTCTCCACCATAAAGCATATCGTTACCGGCATTACCATTGAGAGTATCATTCCCATCATAACCATATAGAGTATCGTCACCATCACTGCCAATGAGTGTATCGTCCGAATAGTATCCTTTAATAGTTGCATTGCTATCAGATGACTCTATTACTAAAGATTTAACCGTTTCAGAAGTCCAAACGGTACCATCATAAAAATGTATTGAGTTAATAATGGAATCTTCATATTGTTCGGCGACATCAGAACCAGAGAAATATTTACTAACAATAACTTTCTGTGTATTAGATGAGTCAAGGATTAATACTAAGTCATTACCATCACGCGATACGTCAACGTTTTCAACTTCAATCCCTTGCAAAAAGTGTAGCGAATCTGAAGAACTATCTGAATCATAGTTATGAATATAGGTGGTTCCAGTACCTACAGAGATAAAATAAGTATCTTGCCCGTTATTCCCTCTAAGCTCATCATCCCCATCTCCTCCAGTGAGACTATCATCACCGTCACCGCCCGAAAGAAAGTCATTTCCAGCCCCACCATTCAATATATCATTGCCATAGTCACCATATAATGAATCATTCCCAGCCCCCCCCTCTATGGTGTCGTTACCACTTTCACCATAAAGCCTATCATTGCCATCATCTCCGAAAAGGTCATCATCGCCTAACTGTCCATGAATTTCGTCATCACCGGCTTGTCCGTGAAGGGTATCGTTATTATATGTACCAATGACATAATCATTCTCATCGCTAATATTAGGGACATAATTAGTCTCAATTAATGACTCAGTGGTGACTGTAGTACCATCTACAAAACTAAACTTCTCGATCGCAGTACTTGCAATGACTCCATTAGTGTAAAATACATCGTTGATTTGGATTGAATCGCTCGTAATTTGGCCATTCTCGTCTAAAAGAGTTAAGTACAGGTTAGTCATATCACGTGTTACGCGCAGATTATCTAGACTTATACCTACCCCAAAACTAATAGTGTCTGTACCTGAGATATCAATGATAATGTCACTACCATCTCCAAGATTATAAATATAATTATCGTTACCTGAACCACCACTCAAATAATCGCTGCCTTGGCCACCAGATAGTTCGTCATTACCTTCGTCGGCAGCTATTTGATCATTACCGACACCACCATATAAAATATCGTTGTCAGAACCACCTTGTAAGAAATCATCACCAGCATCACCATAGACAATATTCTCTCCACCACCAGCATAGATATAATCATCACCAGCTAAGCCATGAAATTCGTCAGCGGCCTCAGTGCCATATAAGTAGTCATCATCTTCAGTTTCACCTTGATCAAACTTGGCATTAATCAGCTCTGATAATGTGAGAGTAGTGTTATCAGAGAAGTGGATATTCTCAATAGCAGAATCAATGATGATGCCGTCAAAACTAAAAACATTATCTATTTGAATTCTGTCTGTTGTATGTTCACCGACACTATCCAACAACGTAATGAATAAACTTGTTGGATTTCGTGTAACGATCAGCGAATCGATTGTAATACCATCACCAAAATTGAGAGTATCGGTACCAGATGCATCAAAAATACGGTCACTACCATCACCGATTTCATAATAGTAATGATCATTACCATCACCACCGAAGAGTTCGTCATCGCCTTCGTTGCCTCGAATATAATCGTCTGAATTTGTACCACTCAGGGAATCATTATTAACCGACCCAACTACAGCTGTATCAAGTGCATAAGCACCCAATACAGGATCGGCTTTTATGTTTTCATATTGTTCATGTAGCTGGGTTGAGTAAATTGATAGCCCTCTCAGGGTATTTATTGCACCTTTAACAAGTTCTTCCTCTGTTGAATGACGACCAATTAGGTTTGCTATGAAACCTGACATATCCAGATCAAAATTTTGAGTATCAGAGTTATAGCTGAGCGACAATTCGGAAAATACATTTTCATAAACAGTTTGACTCATTAGTTGTGCTGTCACGTAATTCTTAAATTGAATGAATTCAGCAATTAGTTTCGGCGCAGCATGTCCGTGTGGATTAGGATCTCGTGCCCCCCAGCACCATGTTCCTAAATAATCTCTGCCAACTAAATTTTCTAATGTAACCAACTGTCTAGCATCCATTACATGCCCATATATCTGTGAGGGGTCACGACTATATGGATCAATATCTGCCGATCCTGTCCATTGATAGATGATGTCATCAATCAAACTGAATCGTTCATCATCACTAGTGGCATTAGTAAATTGCGTAACTAGATCAGTTAATAAATTATCACCAGCCATTGTTTGGCGCAGACTTAGCACATTTCCAAAGCCATTAACTTCAGGCAAGGCTAAAATTTCATCAGATAATTCAACCTCATTCCTATTAACGGTTTGCGTAGTATTAATCCCAAACCAAACATCTGCAGTATCTATCTCTGTACCATCAGCTAGATTAGCGGTACTTATTTGTTTTATTACATTGCCATTTCCATCAGATGTAGATATAGCTGTGTAATCAACACTTATCGAGTTAATACCGATATCTTCTAATTTAAACAATTCGTTTTGTTGAGAAATACCGTCAGAGTTGATATCTTGCCAAACGCGTAAATTTTCAAACTCTGCATCTTGTGCATTAATGATACCGTCGTCGTTGGTATCCATTTCAGCTAAGGCTTCATAGCCATTAGCTGCATTAGAACCATTGTTAAGTTCAGTATTATTACCGAATAACTCACCACCATCGTTAATAAGACCATCATGATTTCTGTCTAAAACTAGCAAACCATCATCTTTGTTTACCCAGCCAGTTCTCTCTGCTACACTATTTTTATCATGGTCGAAATATACATTAGCAGCCTGTGACATGGTTTCCACACCATCATTATCGAGATCTATAACCAATGGTGAGAGTGTAATTTCGGCATCATCAAACGCATCAGAAGGGTCATCTGAATTAAAGAGAGAAACTAATGCCTCTACAGAAAGAGAAAGGCCAGCCAACAAATTTAGGGCTGCTTGATAGACTTCAGCATTTAATTGTGAATATACTTTTATAAGTCCGGCTAATTCAATAATGCCTGTGGCATCGAGACTCCAATCAGCGATGGTTTCACTCAATACGCCATCACCTAAAGCATCAGTAAAGAAATCGTAAAATTCAGATGTTGTACCAGACCAGTCACTTGTCAAATTATCGAAAAAAGTGCCTAGCGCTTCAGCAAGACTCTGTCCTTCTTTTTCTACCCCATTACACTCAATACACCACATAGCAGGACCAGCTCTATCATCAAAAAAAGTTCCTGTCCAAGCAGAGGGCGGAAGTCCATTATTATTAAATACTTCATGGTGATACTGCCGAATATCACTTGCAGGAATAGGTTCCCAATTATTTTCTTGTCGGTATAAGAGATCTTTATTCATCAATTCCTGTGCGATTTGATCCCTGTCAAAAGTTACACCGTACTCACTGGCTTTATTCTCCATGAAGTTATTTGCATATTGTCCCCAAAAACCAGTATCTGTCGCAGCTTGGACAGCGAGATTGCCATAATCATGACCATTTTCCGCTAACAGATTGTAATATGACTGCGTATCACCTGCTTCTGCATATGCTTGAAGTTGAACTTGGAGTTGCGTTGATAATCCCATAACTAATTTCCTTGTCTATTTGATGTATCAAAAGCTGAAATAAGACGAATGATTTTCTTCTCTATGACTTTCCATTTTGAGAGATTTTTCTTTGAAAACGTGTACCTAACTAAAATATGTGATGAGTAGAATAAAATAGTCTGACATGATGGATAGAGCACAGATGCATCTGGATCACATCGCACCCAATAAAAGTGTTCTTCATCTTTTCCTCGATATATTTCATAATCTTTATGCAAGTCGTATGGCTTGTTAATTTCACTGTCTTTCACTAATCTTGCATCAGATATAAACTGGCGTATCAACCCATTTTTAAGCTCTACTTCTTTAATAACATTCCCATTGTAAATAACACTATCAGTGTAGAATTGTTTCATCGTCATATTTACAGGCGGATTCAGCTTTGGGAGGCCCTTTGCACGGACTTGAAAGCTAATCATGTCATTTGAACCAGGCATAAAAGCCTTTTTATTGTCTTTACTATAACCTTCCATATTGGGTAAAACTGTATGTAGGTTTACACCTGTGCGTATCCCCCCACCCCAATCCGTTTTTGACCAAATATAGTTTTTAGGTATTACAAAGTGTTTGTCAGCAATATATAGGTCTACCTCACTTATATCTGAGGATGCGCCCACGCCAGTATCAAGAAATTTATTAGTTTGTTGCTTTAAAATTAGTCCAAATATGACAAGTAGTATGAAAAAAAATAGTAAGAAAACTATTGCTTTACGCCATTGATGGTTATTTGTCATTCATCTCTCCCTCAAACTCTCATTCCCATGTCTCAACAATGGCGCCAAGAAAAACTCAATAATCCGCCGTGTCCCCGTTTTGACTTCAGCTGTCACCGCCATACCAGGCATTAACCTGACTTCTTTGTTATCTACCCATATCGTGTTTTTTTTCATCAAAAGATGCATGCCATAAATCAAGCCACGTTGCTCATCAACCGTGGCATCATCTGAAACAGTGGTGACTTCACCATCAATCACGCCATATTTGGTAAAGGGAAAGGTGTGGATTTTAAGTTCTGCTGGCATACCCTCATGAACAAAGCCAATATCTTTGTTTTCAAGAAAGACCTCCACTTCCAGCTGTTCTTCACTTGGTACGATTAACATGAGTTGCTGTGCTTCAGTGACAACACCACCCACAGTATTAATCGCTAGCTCTTGAACCTGGCCTGCAACGGGAGCATAGAGTATTTGTTTATTATTTAAATCAGTGGCTTTAGTCAGCTCTTCATCCAACGAAGCAATTTGCCTCTGCACTTCCGCCATGTCTTGTAGTGTTTGCGAGGTGGTTTGCGCCGTGAGCGTTTGTAATTGGTGTTTCACTTCCGACTCAGCTTCTTTGAGTTGATTAAGTCGCTGTCTTTCTGCAGCCAAATCTTGTCTTTGTTCGATACGTTGCTGTTCAAGCTCTAAATATTCGGTCTCAGATACATAGTTTTTCTCATGTAGTTTTTGTAATTTTTGAGCTCGCTTTTTAATAATCGGTAGGGTTTGCTCAAGCTTTTTAATGATTTCTTGACTTGCTGCTTGCTCATAACGCGTTTTTCTTAAAGTGTTATTCAGGCTACTTCGCTGACTCTCATATTCTTGCCATTGTTGAATGAGAAGCTGTTGATAGAGAACTTGATCGGTTTCATTTGTGCCTGCTGGTAAGACCAAAGTAGATTGTTCGACAGGGCTTTGTGGTGGCAGACTTAAGCGTTTTAGTAACGCTTGCTTTAGTGCTAACTGCATGGCAACACTATGCCGTTCATACGTCAGTCTCTTTTTATCAGCACCGGTCAGCGTGCTATCGAGTTCAATCAGAGCCTGGCCTTTTTCGACATGCTCACCTTCATGAATCAGAATTTTTTTCACCACTGATTTTTCTAGTGGTTGAATCTGTTTCACTCGATTGCTGGGGATAATTTTGCCTTCGGCGCTCGCCACAATGTTAATTTCCCCCACACACGCCCAGATAATGGCAATCACTAAAAGCACAATAAGACTTCTGGCTAACCATTTCGCGATAGGGTGAGGCGGTGCTTCCTGAATTTCTAATGCCGCGGGTAGAAACGCCGCGAGTTCTCGAGTCTTATTGGAGTCGCCCATCGCATGGCGGTTTTGCCAGGCATCTGTCAAAACACTGAGCCACCTCATGAGGCAAAGCCTTCTGCTTTTGTCGTTTTTTGAGAAGTAACCGGGTGTAAGTTAGGAGTATGACTCTGATAGCTATGCAATTTTGCATAATAACCATTTTGAGCAATCAGGGCATCATGATTCCCTTGTTCAACGATACGGCCTTTATCCATCACAATAATGCGATGACATTGCCTCACGGTCGTTAATCTATGAGCAATAATAAAAACGGTACGTCCTTGGCAAATTTTTGCCATGTTATCTTGTACTAATCGTTCAGATTCATAATCTAAGGCGCTGGTGGCTTCATCAAAGATAAGTATTCTTGGGTTATTGATTAAGGCTCTGGCAATGGCCAGCCGTTGACGCTGACCACCAGATAGATTGCTGCCTTGTTCACCGACTAAGTTGTCATAGCCTTCTGGTAAATCAACGATAAACTCATGTGCTCCAGCCATTTTTGCCGCTTGGATAACCCGTTCCATGGGAATGGACGGGTCACTTAAGGCAATATTTTCACGAATGGTTCGGTTAAATAGAAAGTTTTCCTGAAGCACAACGCCAATTTGTTTGCGTAGCCAAACGGTATCAACCACGGACAAATCCACACCATCTATCAATACCCTGCCACCTTCTGGGATATATAGGCGCTGCACCAGTTTGGTAATCGTGCTCTTACCACTGCCGCTTCGACCCACGATACCAATCACTTCGCCAGGTTTCACCTGTAAGCTAATATCATCCAAAATGGTAGGCCCATCATTACAGTAACGAAAACGAACATGCTCTATTGTGACTGCACCTTGCAGAGTAGGAAGACGTGAACGATTGGGGTTAAAACCTGGCTCTCTTGGCGTGTTAAGAATATCGCCCAACCGTTTAATTGAAATACCGGCTTGTTGGAAGTCTTGCCAAAGTTGCACCAGCTTTAATATCGGGCCACTGACGCGTCCAGCCAACATATTAAAGGCAATTAACTGCCCCACCGTTAATTTATTGTCCATAACGAGATGGGCGCCCACCCAGATAATACCTAGGGTCATCAACTTATTAATAAGACCCGCTACCTGATTCGCGACGTTATTAAGGTTCTGACTTTTAAAAGAGGAATGCACATAACTTGAAAGGTGATCTTCTAGTTTACGCCGCATTTGTGGCTCAACAGCCATAGACTTTACAGTCCCAATCCCAGTGATGGACTCGGTTAGAAAAGCAGTATTGGCTGCGCCATGTTTAAATTTTTCATCCAGCCTTTTACGTAAAATTGGCGTAATAAAGATTGAAAGAATGACATAACAAGGAATGGTGGCCAGCACTATCCATGTGAGCGTTGGGCTGTAGTACCACATTACAGCGAGAAAAACGAAAACAAAAAACAAATCGATAAGTAAGGTTAGAGCTGTCCCCGTAATAAAATTACGAATCGTATCGAGCTCCCTGACCCGAGCCACATTTTGCCCTACCTGCCGAGACTCAAAATAGGCTAAAGGCAGTGACATCAAATGATGAAATAGTCGTGAGCCGAGCTCGACATCCACTCGGTTAGTGGTATGACTGAAAATATAATTACGAATACCGCCCAATAGTGACTCAAACACTACAACGACAAAGAAACCTACGGCTAGGACATCTAAGGTTGTAAAGCCACGATGGACCAAGACTTTATCCATCACAACTTGGAAAAATAAGGGGGTTACTAAGGCAAAGAGTTGTAAAAAGAAGGAGGCTATAATGACTTCGGAGAAAAGTTTTCGGTATTTAACCAGAGAAGGAATGAACCAGGAGATATCAAAGGCTTGTTGAAGACTATCACCCAAGCCTTGTCGTCGGGTGAGGGCTATCACCTCCCCAGACCATAAAGCTTCAAGTTCAAACCGCGTTAATGTCTTAGGTGCCTTATCACGTAAATCCTGAATAAGCACACCTGACGTGAATACATTATCGTCTTGATGGCTTTCTTCGGAGATTTTGGCGAGGATAAAATAACTGCCATCTTTAGCTTTTGTAATAGCCGGTAATAAGCCGTTATTGATCTCAGAAAAAGACAGTGAAAGTTTTTTAGCTTTTAACGTTAGTGCTTTAGCTGCTTGGAGTATTTGGGTATCAGTAAAGTGCTCTCCAGGCTGCCCATACTCATGTGAAAGCTGCTCAGGTTCAGCAGGAAGCTGGTGAAAGCGGGCGAGAGCCACTAATGTGTTGAGTCCAGTATCCATACTGAATAATTCCCTATTTCATTCTTAACTCAACTTAACATTACGAGATAAAAATAAACAACACTCCTAAATCCTTTTTTTATGAATCTGTGATTGATTACACATTATGAATTTAATGCAAAACTTCAACTCAAGAAAATAGTTTTTGTCAAAAGAGTAATTACAAAACTTTAGCCAACAATCTAGAGAAAGGCAAAATGATTACAAGGTTGGACATTATTCCCAGGCACTATAAATAGATATAGGTACCTAATAACATCAGATGAATTATCGATATTTGACTTTATCCTGCATCTTTGGCAAGTGTCCTTATTAATTCTGCAACCTGATTAAATGCTTTTCTCAACGTATCCTGCTCAGTGATGATATATCCACCCGTTACATCACTATCTGTCACATGGTCTAACATTCTTTTTATCATTGTGGTGGGCAAACCGCACGCTTCAGCTAGTGTTGCAAATGTTCTTCGGCAATCATGGCTACTAAACGTAAGATTAATCTTTTGACTAATTGCATCTATATGCTTTTTTGGTGTCCACATAGTCTTGCTTTCATCAAACCTACTAGGAAAAACAAAATCACCCTCACCCGTATCTTTGTAAAGCTTTTTTAAAGCAGGAAGGAGAGGTTCTGGTATGGGTAGCATGACATCAGTATTATTCTTAGTATTAAAAACCGCCGTTTTTTCTCTAAAGTTGACCTTATCCCACCTCAAATTAAGGGCACTTGAACTCCTGACGCCCATGTACAAGAGCATCAAAAAATATGTTTTTGCTGATTGTGAGTTTAATTCATGAACTGCTCCCAACCATTCACCTAACTTAGTACTTGGTATAACCCGTTTTGAACGTTTATTTTTATGCCAAAGTCGAGCGTTTTTTAGTACTTTTGTAGGAGACTCCTGGATCAATTCCAAAGCAACAGCATGCAGCATCAATAAACGAAACACTCGCATAGTGGCATTTGCAGTTGTTTCACCGATCATGCTTAGCTCTTTGAATTTTTTTTGAACATCATGTGTGGTTATCTCGACAACAGGCTTTTGCAACCAGTCAGAAAGATATTTATGTATTTTGTACTGATAGTCTTCTATTGTTTTAGGCTTTAGTGAGCGATTATCTAAATAAAGCGTCAGCAACTCATCTAAGGTTGTTTTTCTCGCTCGCATTTTTCGCTTATTAGATATGGGATCTTCGTTTCGAGACAGCTCAAGCAAAATACGTTGAGCTTCGATGCGGGCATCTTTAACATTCCAATCTGAAAACTTCCCTATTGTTATATTCCGTAACTTGCCATTAGCTCTTTTCCTGACCATAAAAGAACGATTACCAGTATGACTGATACGAAAGATAAGCTTAGATTGCTCGCTATCAACGTAATCGACCCTACCTAAATCAGGGGGTGGAATATTTTTTAGACGGGCCTGTGTAAATGTAATTTTATTTGTCATGCTAATCCTCAGTGTAACTCCAGTGTAACTTCTTGTGGTGATTTACAAGTATTTAAGGTTATTTAAAATGAATAACCTTTAACAACATTTTTCCATAAACCACTATCAATGTTAATATTTTTAGAATTTTTAAAAAGTTACCCATATGAGGAATTTATGACTGTTAATCATTGGGTCGCTGGTTCGAGTCCAGCTCGGGGAGCCAAAGAATATTGAAAGCCTCAAAGAGCAATCTTTGAGGCTTTTTTATTTCTGCATCGTAAATATTCCATTTCTCAAATAGCTCACTATCTCTCTATCTGATCATTCTTATAACACGCAATAAATCTATTGCAGTCACGATTCATACGAACCATTAGTTCAAAACCTATTTTTTTCAAATCCTCGAGAACAAAACAAATAAATAATGGTCTGTCTATTCATCGTGTTTCACACGAGTAATTAGTTCTAAAAAATTCAATTCACACAAACACTTATTGATATGATATATCATATTTAATAAATTCATTATATGATATATTCCCAGCTATTTTTTGATCATGAATATTCGTTATGAAGCAAATCCCACCTAGTCCATATGCTAAGCCAGTAACCCTTGTCGGACTCATCATTTTACTGATTGCTCTTCTTAACTATTTCTTTAGTGATAAGCCAGGTGAAAATGCTGGAGTAACAGAAATAACATCAGATAACAGTAAGCCTGCTGAAATAGCTGCAAATGATAGTTCGAGTCATACAGATAATAATCACATCACTGATGAGAACTCACAGCCAGTTTCTGCTGAGCCTGTAGAGCCTCAATCTCAGGATATACGCTATACGGTAAAAGACGGTGATAGTCTCGAAACCATCTTTAATCAGTTAAACATTCCTATCAATACGCTCTACAACATACTCGAAGCCGATGAAGCGTATCTCGATGCCGATGTCTTACATCCTGACCAGCAACTTATCTTTACTTTAGACAAAGAACACAACCTCACCGAGTTAGCCTTGGTGGTTGATCCCAAAAAGACGGTCATTTATCAAAGAAGTGATGACAACAACTTCATTCACGATGAGAAATTAACACCCACATCATGGCAAACAGAAGTGTTAAAAGGCACGATTGAAGGCAGTTTTTATCTTTCTGCTGTCGATGCTGGCCTCACTGATAAAACCATCATGACAGTGAGAAAATTACTGCAAAGCAAAATTAATTTCCGCCGAGATCTGCGTGCAGGTGATGAATTCCAGGTGGTGATGGAACGAGAAACCATCGATGACACGCCTATTGGCAATAACACCGTTGTTGCTATCCGTTTTAATGGTAAGAAAGTTGACCTAAGTGCTTATCTGCACACCGATGGCATTTACTACGATAAAAATGGTGAGAACCTCACCCCGGCACTACTTCGCTATCCGACAGAAAAACGATTCAGAATCAGTTCTTCTTTTAATCCTCGCCGCTTAAACCCTGTGACAAAAAGAATCTCCCCTCATAACGGTGTTGATTTCGCCACACCTGTTGGCACTAAAGTGATCTCAACGGGTGATGGTGTCGTATTGCGTGTTGCAACACATCGCTATGCAGGAAAATATGTCGTGATTAAAGAGTTTGGCGCCTTCTCGACGAGATACCTACACCTGAGCAAAATTCTTGTTCGCAAAGGGCAAAAAGTATCGCGTGGCCAAGTCATTGCATTGTCAGGAAACACCGGCAGAAGTACTGGCCCACATTTGCATTATGAACTACACATCAATGACAACCCCGTTAACCCCATCACCGCCAAAATACCAATGCTGAAATCCATACCCAAAACGGAAATGGCGGTTTATCAGAAACATATCAAAAATCTTGATGATTTGATGTCAGGTGAAGCGATTGTTACTGCAGGTGGAATTGATTGGCTGAATGAGTGGCTGATGCGAGACAAACAAGCAGAAAAAACATCCACTATGTAACAACATCAGTGGAGTTTTGACATTAAGTCACGAACCTCGTCAGTACGTAATGGCCGCACCAAGCGGCCTACTTCCTGTCCATCATGCAGTAGTATCAACGTCGGCCAGAACTTGACTTTAAACCCACGCCCCAGTCGTTTGCCCTTTCCGTCATAGATTTTAATATGGCTCAGATTGGCATGCTCATTGACTACTTCGTTTATTGCCGCACTTGCCGCCTGACAATGTCCACACCAGGGCGCACCAAACTCAAGCAAAATATCACCTGATAACTCACTAACTTGTTCCAAGGTGAGTGTTTCTTCTGAGTAATCAAATTTAGAAGCTATACCATTGGTTTTCATACAATTAATCCCCTACTCTGATTTACAACAACCTCTAATGAAGAGCTAATAACGTAATGGTTAAAAGAGCAAAGCATATGTTAACTTAAGCATTAAATATAGAAATCAAGCTGAACGATAATGAGCCAACGAATTGCTTTTCCGTATTTACCGCTACACACGACGTTAATTGCATTATGGTTCGCACGGCTTGGCAAATAAGGGCGAGAGGCTCAATTAAGTCTGGTTGAAAACGTTGTTTGGCACATAGCTTTTTCCTAGTCTTTCAAAATCAAGTATTTTCTGCCTCCATAACCTTCATAAACCTGAACATCTCATCTTCCTCCCCTCCTTGATGAACCTGATCTCCTCGCTGATTAAGATCGGGATGGAACTTGTTGTAAAACTCAATAATCTTGAAGCCACATCTATTAACGTAAAAGTGAATGTTACGTTTCTCAAAATACGGAGTAACGGTTTCCCAGGTTTTGGTGCTTGGGTACTCTCTTTCGATCGCTTTCCAGGCTTGGAGCCCTAGCCCCCGACTCTGCCAATCGGTCGAGATGAAGAAAAACGACAACGAGTTACGATTGCTTGTTTCGTCGATTACCACAACCGCGCCTCCAACACGCTGATCATTGACCATTATCCAGTAGGTGACTGCTCCCTCACCCTTAACAGAACGCTCAATGTCTTCATCAGAAGGAATTGGCTCCTCAAGCGGGTGACCTAAGTCCGCTTCCGCCGCAACCCGAAAAGAGCTTTGAAGAGCAACTTTGAACTCGCTGAAGGAGTTGGCGTTAGCCTTTTGGAGTTTGACTGTTCCAAAATCCTCATACTCACTCATCGACTTAACTTCCAACAAGTTTCACTAGACCTAAATTTCAACTAAGTTTCACCTTTCTATCAGGAATCATGAGAGAACTATCAAATTTCCAGGAATTATGCATCATAAAAAGCTCTGTCAGATTACTACTCAACACTGCTTTTATCATTATTATCACGTGGGTGAAGCTCTGATTCTATCCACTTCGCGACTTCTTGTTTGTCTTTACGTTTTACCATCTGCCTTGTATTAATATCTTTTGGATAAACGCATGTACCCGTATTGTGCTTCAGCACGAATGCTCGTTTCGCCCCAACAGGGTGTTTACTCGGTGCATGAATCACTGCCGCTCTCAACTCCAGGCATTCAACGTCTTCCAGTGAAGCGTTTAAACCTATTTCATTTTGAGTCTTTTCAATAATATCTCGAAACGTACCCAAAATCAGATAGCCACCATTTAGCAACGGCCCTTGACGTAAGGTTTGCTGAACGTCCTGCTCAGTCACGTTTATGCGTTCAAACTCCGTCACAGCAAGCTTATGCTCCTCCCCGGACGTCATTTTTATCACCGCTTGTACGCACACCACATGAACAGGTCGCTCCCCCATATTCACTAATAAACATAAAGCATCAGGGTTTTCATTTTGGGCATGATGAAAAATAAGATATGGCCGATTATTACGGCGATATTGACTAAGAATTAATTGTAAATAGACAAGCCAGATAATGGCCATAACAGCAGAGCTGACTGGGCCAATATACTCCATATATTTTTTCTCCTCCGTTGGAAATGATGTTTAGAGGAGTACTGACTAAGAACTCAGTGATGAGTTTCATTTAGTAAATTGATGAGGGGTATGCGTGGGTAATCAATTAGGAATAAATCAAGTTTGCTGACCCATTGATTACCTGTTATGGCTTTGTACTCTACTCATTTTCCGATCTTTTGAAATTTAGGGCTTTTATAATAGATTTGCTCATACGCTTCATAGCATTTTATAAATACAGCACAATCTGCAGACCGATCATAATCAGGAAACCAGCTCTCAATCTTTTCAACAATCCAAAAGTGGTACTGTGAAACTAATAGAAATAGATGCCGGGCAGCCACATAGCTGTTTTCTTGAAATACAGGATATACGGCAATATAGGATTCCTTTTCTGATTCGGTATAACCGAGCAAATCTAGCTTTTGTATATCAGATGAATGAGAAATTTCAGAGTACTCAGAATAGAGCTTATTCAGATCATGCTCCAAATGCTTAACATTTGGTGTTTTCCTAATGAGTTTTGATAAGTCCTGACCTGAATCTAGTTCAACTAGTCTGCTCATCAGCTCAAATTGCTTTCGTAATAAAACCGATGACTCAATCAATTCACTAGATAGAATTAAATCACTCACTATAAAGTGACTTCTCGTGAACGAGACAATTAGTTTTGAGATGTACTCTCCAAGCTCTATCTCAGACCAATTTTTTCCACTCATATACAGCATGTGGCTAGCCACAACTTCGTTCATCGCGGCCACAAACATATTGGAAGAATCATGAAATGTTAGAAATTTCTTCTGAGCCTCTTCCCGATAGAAGTTTCTACTATATTCATACTTCCCAGCTTTAGACTCCTTTCTTTGCTCAGTCATCTGATGTTTCCGTAGTCATAACGCCGCTGTATGGCGCCGTAGTGGAGTTGGAATTTTTTGTGGTAAATACCACAAAAAAGCCGACGGAACGTAGGTCGCCCATGACAGCATTGTTATGTGCCATTCTTCCCATGATATAGAGGCGATACCTGGTCGTGTTTATTAAGCCACGCTTCATATCCGTCCATGCTATTTCCACCTAAATTTATTGCGTACTCCATACCGAATACCGCCAAAACAAAATAAAATTCACTATTATCAATATCGCCTGTAACTAAAATGTCCCATTCGTTCAATATTTGATAAGAAATACCATCAATTTCTTTTTGGGGCGAATCTTCATTGTATATACGTCTCTTTGAGTACTTCCAAACTTCCGCTCTCTGGGGGTAACGCGCAAATTTTCTTATCGGGTCGAGTTGTGCGTGATCCACAATATAATCATTCCAAGCTTCTACTTTTAGCCAGCGAAAAGCCAAAGCTTCTAAAGCCATTTTTGCTAGAAACCTTGAAACATGATGGTCATTGGCAGGCACTCCATTGATTGGTATACGAATTTCTCCTTTATCAGAAGTTTCCAAATACTGCTCAATTTTACGAAAGTCTTCAGAGTCAAAGGAAAAATCTAATTTGCCGTTTCTTGTAGCCGTAACCACATGGGAACCAAATAGAATTTTTGATTTTGGAACCCGTCCTTTCTTGTTCTTTACCAACTGATTAAATCGAAGTTGCGTAAATTCTTTTGATTCCAGAACAGGTTTTTCAACTTTAGATGCAAAGTAATTATTACAAGAATCGCAGACAGCGCCTTTAGGCAAAATAGTGCTTTTGTTGCCGAGGGATTCAGGGATGATGTGCTCCACTGACCTACTATCATCTGAAGTCTGCTTACAAAAAATACACCTCAATACTCGACCTCCTTCTCACATAACAGTGTCTTTTATGAAGCCTTTGGCTTCATAATAAACATTAAAGAAGTCGCTTCATAACTCCGACTTAACATTTTCAGGCATTTGATTCTCAATAAAAATGTGATTAATTTTTTTGAAAAACAGAGCCAAAAAGTTGAAATGGGCTGGGAAAATAGAGCCATATTTTGATTCTCTTGGAAATGAGTATGTCTCTGAGAAAAAGCGAAGTTCATATTGAAATATCCATTTCCACGTCCTTTTAAATCCTTCACGAGCTAGCTTTGTAGCAATTGTGCAATCTATTGATATTGGTCAATATTTCATAGTTTTAACGGCCAAGCAACATTCAGAAGGATCGAGTGATAAATATGTGATGTTTGCTAGCTTAATCTCAACCAGCGACCATTTTGTTCGTACACTTCAAATTTCGCCCATTGACGGAAGGCTTCGCGTTCCAGCATGCCGGTGTTGTATAGGTCATTACCTGCTACATTTTTGTAGATAACCACATCATTTTTACTGCCCTCTTTGCCTTCATCTATGACTCGACGAACGGCCCATGTGTGACCAATTTTGCCATTGCTGTAGAACTTGCCGGTGCTGATTTTTTCTGGATGCTCGATATGCAGTAAGGCATTTTGTTTGGCTTTTTCGAGGAGTTCACTTAAGCCTTCTTCGGTTAAATCGACAAAAGAATCCAGCTCACGAATGGCGGCATTAAAATCTTCGGTGGTCAGAGAGACGTCTTCGGATGGCACATCTATTTGAGCAGGTTCGGTAACAAGCCTGGATAAATGCACTGGGTAGCGTCGCCAGTGAAATAAGGCATTAAAGACAATTGCCACAAGCAGGATAGCGATGACATTGATCAACACAGGGAAGAGCAAATAGCTGTAGCCCAGTTGTGTAATACCAGCTCCACCCATAACGGCATTTAATGCAGTGGCGCCACCTGGTGGATGGATGCAACGGGTGTAATACATCAGTCCCACCGCCAAACCCACGGCAATAGCGGCTGCCAGTGGCGTTGCCCCAAGAAGATATTGACAGGTCACACCCACAGCAGCAGAGATTAGATGACCTGCAATCACTTGCCATGGTTGTGATAAGGCGCCATGAGGAACAGCAAACACTAATACGGCAGTGGCACCGAAAGAGGCAATGATCAATAACTCTGAACCCGCACTTATCGAAATATGCTGTGACAGCCACTTCGTCATCAGGATGGTCACGAGAATACCGACCATCGCGCCTAAAGCTGAGATCACTTTTTCACTATGGCTGGTTCTGTTTTTCTCAATCCCCAGCCATAGCATGAGTCGTTTTAAAGCATGCTTCATAAATTAAAATCACGGGATACAAAATAGGCATAAATTATACCTATTTAAATCATCCTCATATAGCAACAGGTTTTATCGAGCTCACCCCTTTCTCTCGGCGAATAAAATGGGCGTGTATTGATACAGAAAAATACTGTATGCCAACACCCATAGCAGAATACTGAGCCATAGACTCAATAAACTGGCTGAAAATACGGTAAACATCATCGTTCTGACTAAGCCGGCTATCAATACGCAAATAAAAGCGACTTTGATTTTTGAAGACGCGATAATGGGTCTGCCGGTATGGCCGAGTGAGACTCGTGACATCATGCTTAAAATAAGTCCGCCCATGCCGCCGACCGTTAAGGCATGCAAGGCATCATTCATGCTCACATTACCACCAGCATAATGATAGGCCAGCAGACTAAACCCAAGAGGAATACACCAGTAACTCAGGTGTAATGACCATAATAAAGGGTGAGATAAGGTAGTAAAAAACCGCCAGCAAGCACACCTTATTGCAGTGAGACATGCTGATATCACTAGCATTACGGCCAAAACACCAGCAGGTATCCATGTTTGTAATTGCAGGAAAAACACCGCCACAATTAACCAAATAGAAAACAACGCAGCCCTGTCCAACCATAGCAGTCGAGGTCTGGCTGGGATCTGAGTGGCATTAGCCGTAAACATCGGAATAATACGGCCACCGATGACTGCCATCATCAGCGTAATCAGAAATACGGCTGAATAAAGACTGCTGCTTGCCGTTTCAAACTGCTGCGCCTGAGTGGATAGATGAAAATGAATATTGGTAAAAATAAGTAGTAGCAACACCACAACTGCAAAATAATTACGCTTTTGTTTCTTTTGATAAATCAATTTAGCCAGGAAAAGCCCGGCATATATAAAGAAACTGCAATCCAGCAATATCACTAACCATGATGGCAAGCTAACTGCTGGCCACAACGCAATACGCCCTACAAGCCAACAACCTACTAATAGCGCACATTGCTTACCATGAATGGAGCGTAAACCTGTCCAGGTTTGTACGGCCGTTAATAAAAAGCCAACCAGGACCGCACCGACAAAACCAAACATCATTTCATGACCGTGCCAGAGTGTGGCCGGCAACGCATTACTCGAATTTACCCAACCATTCCATACACCTCCCCAATAAAGCAGAGCGATGATGCCAAACAGACTAGCCAATAAAAATAACGGCCTGAAAGCGAGATCAAACACAGGCTGTGAGAAAAACGCACGGGAAGATGTTATACACATACACTGATACCGGAATAAAAAACGGCGAGCCCTTTCGGGCTCAGCTGTTGAATGAGGTTAAATAATCTCGTCATGTGGGCCAAATGTTTCAAAATGAATACGCTCAGAAGGCACACCATTCACATGCAGTTGCAGGCGCACAAAACGCATAAATTCCAGTGGGCCACACAAATACACATCGACATTGTTGAAATCGACTTTGTCTCTGAGCAGGTTGATATCCATCAAGCCTAAATTGATATCATCTGACACACCGGTTTCTTCGCTATACCAATAAAAATCATGCAGATTAGGCCGCGTATTTTTCAACTCTGCCAAACGCTGCTTAAATGAATGTTGCTGAGCGTTTTTGCAGGTATGTAAAAAGAAGATATCGTGCTGGTAGCCTTCATCACTAACTAAGGTCTCCAGCATAGACATCATTGGCGTTAAGCCAACACCGCCAGAAATCAACATCACCGGCCTGCTGGGTTGGGTTAAAAAGAAAGCGCCAGCCGGTGGCATTAATTCAACTGTGTCCCCCACTTCCACCACATCATGCAGATAATTAGACACCATGCCTTTGATTGGAGAACTTTCACGCTTCACACTAATGCGGTAATGATCAGGGTGATATTTATCTGAGAGTGAATATTGGCGAATCTCAACATGCTCGGCATTATCAGGTTTCACTCTAACGGCAATATACTGGCCCGGCTGATACTGTCTTATAGGCTGCCCATCCACCGGTTCAAAAATAAAACTGGTCACTAACTCAGACTCTTTGATTTTATCTTTCACCCGAAACGCTCTAGGTCCGGTCCAGCCACCCTGCTCTTCTCTGCTAGTTTGATAAAGCGCTTTTTCGCGATCGATTAATACCGTTGCCAATAACTGATAGGCTTTTATCCAGGCCTCAGCCACATCGTCGGTGAACTCATCGGGCGCTAACTCTCGTAAGGTCTCAATCAGGTGATGACCGACTATCTGATATTGATCAGGCTGAATATCAAAGCTGGTATGTTTCTGTGCGATGCGCTCGACCAAATCACTTAGCTCAGCCAGGTTATCAATGTATTTGGCATATGAAGCCACCGCGCTAAACAACGCAAATTGCTGGCGACCACTTTTTTGATTGCTCAAGTTGAAGATGTCTTTTAACTCTGGATTGGCGGTAAACATGCGCTGATAAAAATGATCAGTGACTGCTGTGCCGGCCCCTTCCAGTAAGGGAATGGTGCTTTTTACGATTTGAATAGTGCGTGTATCTAACATGTTGTCCTCGCTGTGCTGTTTTTATGTATTGCTACTCACACATTGCAGAAGCTATGCCAGATAAACATGCTTATATAATTCAGTTACTTAGTCAGATATACTTCATCAACCGTGTCTTTATGACCCACATAAAATAGAGTCATTTTGACCTATTCATGTTTCTATAACCTGATTAAAAAGAACCGCACAATGTCATTAAACAGCCATCACCTTTTAGTGGAAGTCGCCCTGGACTTAGCTAACAGCTTAAATACCGGAGATCGGTTTGATCGCCTGTTAGGCTCGATAAGAAAAGCCATATCCTGTGATGCTGTTGTATTACTCGGCTTTCGTGATGGCATGCTGACACCGCTAGCCATGCAGGGATTATCGTCTGACGTATTAGGCAGGCGCTTTTTACTTGCAGAACACCCACGACTTCAACACATCTGTGAGTCGAACAAACCACTGTTATTTGCTAACGACTGTGATTTACCCGATCCCTACGATGGTTTGCTAGTATCTCAATTAGGTAACTTACCGATTCATTCCTGTATGGGCTTACCCCTGTATTCAGACAATCAGCTTATTGGTGTTGTCACTTTAGACAGCTTTAAACCACATGCTTTTGATGATATTGAATTAAAAACGCTGGAATTAATCACAGCCTTATCCGCTGCTACTTTAAAAACGGCATTAGAGTTCAAAAAACTGGAATTAAGTGCCCATCATGCCCAGGAAGTAGTCAAAGAGTTAACCCAGGAAGCCTTATTAAAAGACGGCGGCGAGATTATTGGGCAAAGCCCAGTCATGCAAACGCTGAAAAACAATATCGAGCTGGTGTCTGGCTCCAATTTTACGGTGCTGATTACAGGTGAAACGGGTGTGGGTAAAGAGCTGGTTGCCAGGAAAATACATCAACTTTCAGATCGTAAAACGGCGCCGCTGGTGTATTTGAACTGTGCTTCTCTGCCAGAGTCATTGGTTGAAAGTGAGTTATTCGGCCACACCAAAGGCGCGTTTACCGGTGCAGATAAAGCACGGGCCGGTAAATTTCAGCTGGCAAATGGCGGCACTCTGTTTCTTGATGAGGTGGGTGAGCTACCGCTCAGCACACAGAGCAAATTATTACGGGTATTGCAGTCGGGCGAGATTCAACCTGTCGGACAAGATAAAGTCGAACATGTGGATGTACGTATTATTGCTGCCACTAATAGAAATCTGGAAAAAGAAGTCGAGAACGAACAGTTCCGTTCCGATCTTTATCATCGTCTGATGGTGTACCCCATTCACCTTCCCAGTCTGAAGGATCGTGGAGAAGACGTGTTGCTTTTGGCCGGATATTTTCTCGAACGCATCAGTCGCCAATTGAATATCCGCCAGCTTCGATTAACGTCAGAAGCAAACTCCAGCCTGCTCAATTATTCCTGGCCTGGCAATGTGCGTGAACTCGAGCATGTGATCAGCCGAGCAGCGTTAAGAGCAAAAGCCAGTTCACCTCATCAGGCCATAGTGTCACTTACTTCTGAGTTACTTGAAATCAGGTCTGATAAACCCGTAGGCAACTTACCTGAGGTGGATACCAATCCAACTAACAGCCTGCCCAATATGAGTTTAAAAGCAGCAACAGAAGCCTTTCAGAAAAGAGTCATCGTCCACACATTACAACAAGCCGATGGTAACTGGGCAATGGCTGCCAAACAGCTGCAGATGGATCGTTCAAACCTTATCCGCATGGCGAAACGGCTTAATATTTCAATACAAAAAACGACGCAGATCACTTTCAACTAAAGCACTGAAAATCAAACAATCTGACCCTATTGATTTTCTGACCCTATTGATTTTCACAATATGAGTTTAAAAGCAGCGACGGAAGCCTTTCAGAAAAGAGTCATCGCCCACGCATTACAACAAGCCGATGGTAACTGGGCACATGCAGCAAAACAGTTGCAGATGGATCGTTCAAATCTTATCCGCATGGCGAAACGCCTTAACATCACCGTTCAAAAAAATACACAGATCACTTTCAACTAAAGCACTGAAAATCAAACACCCTGACCCTATTGATTTACGAACTCTCATGTAATCTAACGCCGCCAACACACGCAGCTTTGTAGTGAAGGCGAAGTGGCAACGAAAAAGCTGTCGCAGTGATTGGCCTTGTTAGGCTTTATCTGCGACATATTCTGCTTGACCTTCTTCAATATTTCTTCGGGCTTTTTTGAATGCCCACTCTGGAATTTGTGGGGTTGTTAGACTGAGATCGTCCTTATTCTGACCGAAGGCTAATATTCTTTCTTTCCCATCCTGTGCATCCATGCCCGGCAACTCAATATTTTTAAACCTTCTCACCCGGTTTCGTAACTCTAGATAGCTGCTTGCGGCAGCATGGTGTTCATTAGCTTTACTACTAGGGTTGAGGAATGTAGCAATTGCCCCCAGTGCAGCAACCAAAATGGCAAGTGAACCTGCAACAAGAGTGTTTTCTTCAAATGCCGAGATACTAGCGATCCCCGCCAAGATTGCCGACGGCACTCCTATCCACAAGTGAATTCTTTTCCAGAGTGCAGACGCTTCAAAATGGCCTTTAGAGGAATAAATGGAATCTTCCTCGATGCGGCAGCATTCTTTAATTATTTCATCTTCTATATTCATAGATACTACCCGTAATTTGGGAATTTATCGCCAAACAATTGCCGCCACTTGCCGATAGCACCAGCATGATCGTTTTTATCATCATAAGTTAAATACCAAGCACTTCTTGCTAAGTCAGCCGCAGCTCTTAACCTTTTCACGACTTCTTGCCTAGTTGTGTAAGTAAGGTAATTATCTACCATTCCTTTGTCATGCCACATTGGCGAAGCCGCTAGTTCTGCGGCCTTATCAAAGTACTGGAAGACGCTCCAAGAGTAATCAGAAATCTGCGCTTCGAAGATTTTTAAAGCCATGACTTCAACATGATATGACTGTAAGTAATCTGAATGCTTTTTATTCCACCATTTGACCATTGTGATTATGCGCCTGAAGCCAATACCTGCCACGGAGCTTCTATTGCTAATATCCGTTGTATGAACTTTTGGATTGGTCGATATCCATGCCCCGGTCTTCATATCAGGGATTTTATATTCGACGATATTACCAGCATCATCCACAACGCGACTTGCAGGAACAATGTCGACATTCGGCCATGTTTTGTAGTGTAGGGTAACGGCTTGTCCATTTTTTCTTACATTATTTCGATATTCGCCAAGAGCATCCCTAACTAACTGCAAAACCTCCTGAGGACTTTTCCCTTCTATATGCTTCCCATAGTGCAATGCGGCTATAACATCCAGATCAGCGTAACCAGAAAGTGCGGTATACCTGTGAATTGACCCAGAGTTGAACGATTCTACGACGTGAAGCTTTTTTGAAAGAGTTTTTACAATGTCATCTCGCCTATTGTTTGCCGTAGAGCGGTGATCGCCAGATAGATTTATTGCGTTGTAAAATACTTCGAATCCACCATTTACAGTCCAAACCACCGAAGCACTCCCTTTTGAAACCTAACGCCGCAAGCAAAGGCTAGCGATAGCGAGTCCAGCCCGCGCTTTTTGCGGGCGATTTTGCCTTGCTTTGTTATGCATTTTTAATAGCCATTACTTGAATATGAGTAACACCTGAGACGCTTGGATCATTTGACCACATTTCAAGCTCATTATTAATGCTGCCGCTTATGATATATGCACGCCCAATATTTTGGGCTAACTGAATTGTGCTAACTACTACATCTGACCAGTTAGATGATTCAGTTAAAGTCTCGAAAGAGCAGCTAAAACCACCCTTATGATATTGCTCAACAACGATATCTATTTGAGAAACACCTACAGATTTTATCGCGGACTTAGCTACCTTAAGAGCTTTATCCTGATTTCCCGCATCTGTAAATATTTTCCAATATACGCTCACACTATCTCCTGTGTATAACGCCTCAAACACCGGCTTGGTGAAGTTGGCGGCTTTTTTGGAACAAAAAAGGTGACAACTTTGCCAAGTCCGCGTGCTTTGACTTGTTACAAGGCTGGCCTCGCAGACGACTCATTTTAGCCATGGCGGAACTTCAATTTCTTTTTCAGGTGGCAATACAAAATTCAGCTTGGGGTCAGCTGGAAATTCAACAGTGCGACCTGACTTAATGCCGTATAGTCTTCCTGTTTCTTTTGCCCAATCTTCGAATGTATTAATTCTTTCTCCATGTCGATCTGGAAAATTAAAGCAGAAGAAAGAAATGGATTTGTTAATTACTAGATTATCGCCTTCACTCCATCCAAAGCCTTCGGTCAGATTTCTTTCCTTGAGCCAAGCACCAAATTCTTTGGCCAAACTTGCCCAGGTGTCACTATCTTTTATTTCTATATATCGGGACTGAGCCATATTAAGCCTTGTAACAGTGTCTTTTATGAAGCCTGTGGCTTCATAATAAATATTAAAGAAGTCACTTTATAATTCCATTTTAAAATTTCTAAGCATTTGATTAAAAAAGAAACGACGATTAATTTTTTTGGAAAATAGAGCCAAAAAGTTGGAATGGGCTGGAAAAGTAGAGCTATATTTTGATTCTCTTGGAAGTCAGAGTATTTCGGAGAAAAGCGATATTCATATTGAAGCATCCATTTCTATGTTCCTTTAAATCCTTTAACAAGCTGATGTTTAAATCACAATGCAATCTATTGATATTTGGTCAATATTCCACAGTTTTAACTGTTGAGCAACATTCAGAAGCATTGCATGATAAAAATCTGGTGCTAACTCGCTTAAGCTAAGCAATAACCATTTTTATCTTTCCCTTCTGAACCTATTACAAATCACACTAGGCATTAAAGCTGAGATTGTAGTGTTGCCAACACCGATATATAGTATTACTTACTATCGATATTTAGAGACAATATAGACCACATGACCGAGCAACATGCAGACACTAAATCAGCTTTATTCAGTCGTGGTCGTAAATACGATCATATGGCTTTGTTGGAGCAGATTGATGTGACAGGCTCAATTCGCGCCGCGGCCACAGCATTAGGTATGACTTATAAAACGGCCTGGGATGCAGTCGAAGCCATTAATAATATGACTGATAGCCCTTTGGTGGAAAGACGAAAAGGTGGTCGTGATGGTGGTGGAGCTAACTTGACGAACCATGGGCGTCGATTGGTCAGCACATATCGTCGGCTAGATGAAGAACGTGAACGTGTTCTGCAACAATTAAATAACGTGGTAGATGACTTCGATGCATATTATCAGCTCATCAGGAGATTTGATTTGAAAACCAGTGCTCGTAATCAGTTTCTTGGCAAAGTGAAAACGATCAAGCAAGGTGAAATTTCAAACGAAGTGATTTTGGATCTCGGCGGTGATGATGAAATTGTTGCCAACATCACATCGGATAGTCTTGAACATCTTGAGCTTAAACAAGGAACAGAAGCCTACGCAATGATTAAGGCTTCGTGGGTGATTTTGACTTTGGACCATCAACTCAAAACCAGTGCTCGAAATAAACTCTCAGGCAGAGTGGCTCGTTGTCATGAAGGTGCGATCAATACAGAAGTCATTATCGAACTCAATGGCGGCAAAACACTGGCTGCGACCATCACCAATGAAAGTGCTCATGAGCTTGGACTCAAGCCAGATGTGCAAGTCAGCGCATTAATCAAAGCTTCTAATGTGATTCTTGCTGTTGCGAACTAATTTTAAGAGAACACCATGACGACAATACAAAAACTTCTCACTACCCTATTCTTTTTATGTGCCGTTTCTGGCGTTCAAGCACAAACGGTCATGGTCGCCGTGGCCGCTAATTTCACCGAACCCATGCAGGACATTGCAACTGCCTTTGATGAAGAAACAGGTAATAAGACAGTGCTGTCTTTTGCTTCATCCGGTAAGTTCTTTGCTCAGATAAAAAATGGTGCACCATTTGATGTATTTCTTTCAGCCGATACGGCTAAACCTCTCGCCCTTGAACAAGATGGGCTCAGCGTTAAAGACAGCCGTTTTACCTACGCTCAGGGCGGATTGATTTTATGGTCTCCCAAAGTCGGTTTTGTTAATAGTCAAAACCCAGATGTGTTAAAAACAGGTCAGTTCAAACATCTGTCTTTAGCTAATCCAAAACTTGCCCCTTATGGCAAAGCTGCAGTTGAGACATTAAATAATCTGGATATTTATGATGATGTCGCCACAAAAATTGTGATGGGTGAAAACATTGCGCAGGCGTATCAATTTGTTGCTACGCATAATGCCCAACTGGGTTTTGTGGCTTTGTCACAAGTCATGAAACAGGGCAAGTTAAGCTCGGGATCGGGTTGGATTGTGCCTAAAGATCTCTATTCACCGATTCGTCAGGATGCCGTATTACTTAAGAAAGCAAAAGATAATGACGCAGCAAAAGCGTTACTTGATTTTCTTAAATCAGATAAGGCACTGGCAATCATTGAGTCCTATGGTTATTCACACTAAGTACGGACTGGCATAAAACATCATGTTTAGTGACGCCAACCTTTCTGCCATCTTGCTGACGACAAAACTAGCTAGCATCGTCACCATTTTGCTGTTACTCATTAGCACACCTATCGCATGGTGGCTGGCTCGTACCCGTTGTCGTGCCAAGGTGGCAATTGAAGCGCTAGTTGCCATGCCGATTGTATTACCACCATCGGTTATCGGTTTTTATTTACTCGTCGCCATGGGTCCTGAAGGTCCGGTGGGGCAATTGACTCAAGCGCTTGGCTTGGGCACCTTGCCTTTTACCTTTAGCGGGCTGGTGATTGCCTCTATTTTTTATTCCCTGCCTTTTGTGGTGCAACCCATACAGCTAGCCTTTGAAAATATTAATGAACATTATCTGGAAGCGGCTGCCACACTGGGAGCTAGTCCCTTGGATCGATTTCTCACTATTGCCCTGCCACTAGCCCTACCCGGCTTTCTGACGGGTGGGATACTAGGGTTTGCTCATACTGTTGGTGAGTTTGGCGTGGTGTTAATGATTGGTGGCAATATTCCTGATGTCACCCGTGTCGTCTCTGTGCAAATTTATGACTACGTCGAAGCCTTAGAATATGACCAGGCTTGGGAGCTATCGGCCATTATGATTGCGTTTTCTTTTATTACCTTGTTGTTGCTGTATCTCTTTAACCCCAATAAAAGAAAAACCGCATGAGCAAGTCTGGCATCGAAACCCGCTTTTATCTTGAGCATCCCGGCTTTACGCTGGATGTTGACTTGAGCATACCTGCCCAGGGCGTCACCGCTTTGTTTGGCCCGTCCGGTTCGGGAAAATCCACCATCCTACGTTGTATTGCTGGTCTGGAAAAAGCCAAGGGAAAATTCGTCTTTGATGGCAACGTCTGGCAGGATGACAACACCTTTATTCCTCCCCACCAGCGTCCGATTGCCTATGTATTTCAGGAGTCGGCTTTATTCCCTCATCTCAGTGTGATGGCTAATTTGAACTATGCCTTTAAACGTAGAAAACAAAACAACCATGAATTTTCACTGGATAAAGCCATTGAGTTATTAGGCATTGCACACTTACTTGACCGCAAACCTGCCAAATTATCCGGTGGAGAAAAACAACGCGTTGCCATAGCTCGCAGTCTGGCGGTGAACCCCAAACTCTTATTGATGGATGAACCATTAGCGGCACTGGATGTAGCCAGAAAACGTGAGTTTTTGCCTTTTTTAGAAAAGCTGCATGACACACTGAAAATGCCCGTGATATATGTAAGTCACTCCCCAACTGAGGTAGCGCGATTAGCCGATCATATCGTGTTACTAAAAGAAGGTCGGGTTGAAGCTACTGGCCCGCTCAATCAAACACTCTCCCGGCTGGATTTATCTTCACAAATGGATGAACAAGCTAGCGTCATCATTGAAGCCAGGATTGAACAACTTCAGTCTGAATGGCACCTTGCTGAGGCTGCGTTTGAGGGTGGCAGCATGTGGGTTAGAGATATGAATTTTGTTATCGGCAGTCAGGTGCGTCTACAAGTACTGGCTCGCGATGTCAGTCTCACCCTATCTCCTGATAAAGACTCGAGTATTGCCAATACAATCGAGGCCATCATCGAAGAAGTCGGCGCTGGTGATCATCCAGCCATCTTATTAGTGAGACTTAAGATCGGCGCTAATTTTCTACTTTGCCGTCTTACCTCACGCTCATTTCATCATCTCGGCGTTTCTGTCGGTGATAAAGTCTGGGCGCAAATTAAATCCGCTGCCATCATCGAATAACCGCATTTCTTCTAGCTCGTTCCAGCCTTTTCCAATACATCATCTTCCATGCCTGTCATTTGAATAGAACAACAGGCATTTCATCATCTTCATGATCAGGATCAATGTCGCGATACATTCTCAGCTTTATTATTGGCGGCAGTTTTTTGGAATACCCGACAAATGGATAATAAGGCTCAATAAAGATGAATTCAGATGCAACGATAACAGCATCTTCTCTCTATGATCGTGCTTTAGGCGCTTATCTTGGTTTTGCTTGTGGTGATGCACTGGGCGCCACCTTGGAATTTATGACACCAGAACAGATTCAGGCAAGCTTTGGTGTTCACAAAGATATTACCGGCGGTGGCTGGTTAAGATTGCCCAAAGGTCACGTGACTGATGCCACCGAGATGACCTTGACGCTGGGCCAAGCGATTATCGACGCGCAGGGCTGGGATATCAAAACGACTGCCGACTACTTTGTTGTGTGGTTAAGCAAACATCCGACCGATATCAGCGAAGCAGTCCTGCGGGGAATTCGTCGGTATAAAAATACCGGTGAGATCATTGCTCCTTATGACGAACATGACGCTGGTAATGGCGCCTGTAGCCGAATATTACCTTTGGCTTTGATCTGTCTATATCGAGATGATGAGTTTGAACACTGGCTTTGTGAACAAAATCATTTTACTCACCACAACAGCTTATCTGACCGAGCCAGTCAGATGCTGGGATATCTGATAAAGCATTTAATTCGGCAAGAAACTGATTTGGCAGAACAGACGGTTACTGAATTCATTGAAAAAGAGCCTCTGTTTGCTTTCTCACCCTACCCTGGTCATAGCTCTGGCTATATCGTTGATACCATGCAAACCGTGCTGCATTTTTTTCATACTACCGATGGCCTGGAATCCTGTGTGATTAAGACGGTCAATATGGGCGGTGATGCCAATACGGTGGGTGCTCTCGCCGGTATGTTGGCTGGCGCAAAATATGGCGTGGATGCTATTCCCGAGCGGTGGCTGAAACAACTTGATCCGGATGTTTATCAACAGATAAAAAGTCAGACAACCACCTTACTTTCATTAGCAGAAAAACTCGCCGAACAAGATCAATAAGATCTTTCTGCTCTGAAGGCGAAGTGTTATGTCGCTTTGCTAAGGTGAGCAAGGTATAATTCTTTCCTATATTCAAAGGACTACTAGCTCCCTGAGTTTATCTCTCTCCCATTAAGAAGTTCAGTCTTGATTGCGGAACAACGCTAAGTCTTATTTTCATATCCGCTGAACAGCCATCACGCATGCACGTGATTATTAATTGAGTTCCTATGTCAGATACTGCTTTTTCATCCCTCCCCTTATCTCAGCCGCAACTGGATGCCTTAACCTCATTAGGTTATGACAGCATGACAGCCATTCAGGCAGAAACATTACCCTGGTTATTAAAAGGCCGTGATGTGGTCGCTCAGGCGAAAACTGGCAGTGGTAAAACGGCGGCGTTTGGAATCAGCGTATTAAATAGCATCAACCCGCGTTTCTTTGGGGTGCAAGCGTTAATCTTAAGTCCGACCCGCGAGCTGGCAGAACAAATCACCAGCGAATTACGCAAGCTCGCGCGTTTAATGCCGAATATTAAAGTCACCACCATATGCGGTGGTAAACCCATCGGCCCACAAATTGCGTCATTAGAACATGGCACACATATCGTCGTCGGCACGCCGGGCCGGGTAAATGACTTACATAGCAAAAACTGTTTAAAGTTAGATCAACTGAAAGTGCTGGTTCTCGATGAAGCGGATCGTATGTTGGATATGGGCTTTGCTGAAGTGATTCACCACATCATTGATCAAACACCAGAATCGCGTCAGACCGCCCTATTCTCTGCCACCTATCCTGATACGATTCAGCAGATGAGTGAATCCATCCAAAAGTCACCCGTATCAGTTAAGGTTATCTCTGAACATAAGCAAGATGTTATCGAGCAACTGTTTTTTGATGTGAATAAAAATGAACGTGATCAGGCGTTAATCAAACTGATTCAGCACTATAAACCGGCTAATGCTGTCATCTTCTGTCATACCAAAAAGCAGTGTAATGAAGTGGCTCAGTGGTTATCCAGTCAACAAATAAAAGCGGCCGCTATTCATGGCGATCTTGAACAACGGGATCGTGATCAGGCACTGATTCGTTTTGCCAATAACAGTTGCCCGGTATTGGTCGCTACGGATGTTGCTGCCAGAGGTCTGGATATCGCCGCTCTGGAAATGGTCATTAACTATGAATTACCACGCGATCCGGAAGTGTATGTGCATCGTATCGGCCGTACCGGTCGTGCCGGTGAAAAAGGCATGGCGATCAGTATCGTCACACCAGCAGACGCGCCTCGGGTTGTTGCCATTGAAAACTATGTCTCCGAGCCGGTTCATTATGGCAGCTTATCCAAGCTAAAGACCGATTCAGGTTTCACGCTGCAAGGCAAGATGACCACCATCCAGCTGGATAGTGGTCGTAAAAATAAAATACGCCCTGGTGATATTTTAGGTGCCTTAACTGGCGATGCGGGTTTAAACGGTCAGCAAATAGGCAAGATTGATATTCGCGATATGTCCAGCTACGTGGCCGTTGAACACAGTGCCCTTAGGCAAGCAATGAATTACTTAGCCAAAGGCAAAGTGAAAGGCCGATCTGTTCGGGCCAGACAAATTCGTTAACTGATTGCTTGTTATTGCTTTTCGAGCACGTAAGTACGCCACATCGCATATTTGGGTAAAAAGTCGATGGCGGCTTTTACTTCAAAACCACTTTGGCGAAACTCATTTTCAATGGTGTGCTGATTAATCACAAAACGGTTTTGGTACTCTCTTGCGTGGCGTTTTTTCTCCAGCTTTTTACGACGCCAGGCTTTAAAGTTACCATCCACCCATAACGAAATAATCACGGTTTTTTGCGTTACCCGATGAAACTCTTTCAGCAGTGTTAAGCGATCTTGTGCATCACCAATATGGTGAATAAGACGGATACAGAAAATATTTTCTACAAAATTATCTGGCACATCCAGGCTGAACGCCGACGCCTGAAATGCTTCTACTCGTTGTGTTATTGCCTTGTCACGATACCGCATGCCAGTGTTTATCATGTCCTGACTATAATCACTGGCAAAGATCTGGCGTTGTGGATCTTCACATAATAAAGACCAGAATCGGCCTGTACCACATGGCACATCTAATACCGTTTTTGGGTCACCTGCGAGCTTAAGTGCTTGTCTGGCCACTTGATGATCACGCCAGTTAGATAATTGACGCCATAATCCATCCTGATGTTTTTCAAAATAAGCTTTCGCATGTGTATCATCATATTTACCTGAAAACTCAAGCGTTGTTTTAATATCTGTGGTCATCTCATCACCTACTTTTTTAAACTGAGGCTGAGTATGGTTAACAAATATTAAAAAAGACTTAACCGGTTTTTAATATTGCAACGTGGCGTTAACTTAAGTGAGACATTAATCCTTTAATGCCCATACTTTCATATAATCACCTGTTTTATAGCCGAATAATTTATTGCCACCACTGGCAACAGCAATATACTGCTTTCCTTCAATCTCATAACTGATTGGTGGCGCATTCACACCGGCTTCTGAGTGACCTTGCCATAACAGCTCACCTGAGGCCGCATCAAAGGCTAATAATCGACCATCCCCTTCACCTGTAAAGACAAGACCGGCAGCCGTGCTAAGCACGCCGCCTAATAATGGATTTGGAGTTTTATATTGCCAAACAATTTGGCCAGTATTGATATCGATCGCCGTTAATAGCCCATAGTGCTCAACATCATTCATGGGTGACATAGAAGAATATTTCACCCCTGACTCACCATCGCCGGTCCCCATTTGATGCAGGCGATAATTAATTGGCCAGTGAATACCCGCGATAAAAGCCAGTCCACGTTGTTGATCAACAGAAATAGGTGACCAGTTTGAACCGCCAAGTACGCCCGGGTAGATAACGGTACCCTCTTCACTAGGTAGTTTGAACATATTCTGTTGCGGCACATAGGCTTCGCTTCTAAATAACAGTTTGCCGGTGTTACGGTTTAACACATAAAACCAGCCCGTTTTTCCCGCCTGACCCAGCGCATTAATCTTTTTGCCATCAATATCCACAGTGAATAATGCCGGAGGGCTGGCCACATCATATCCCCATAGATCATGGGGGACTTGCTGGAAATACCACTTTACTTTGCCACTCATGGCATCTAATGCGACGATAGAAGATGTGTAGAGATTATCTCCAGGTCGTGATGAATCTTCCATCTGTGGCGATGGATTACCGGTGCCAAAAAATAGTGTATCGGTATCCTCATCTATTGCAGGCGTACTCCAGGCTGAGCCACCGCCATAACGCCAGGCATCAGGATATTCTGCTAACACCGCTTTTTCTTTTTCGATATCTCTGGGTAAGGCTTCACCACCCGGTGTAGTTGTGACGAACTGACCTTCCCAATTGTGTTCTGGAATGGTATCGAACTGCCATAAGGGTTTTCCGGTTTCAGCATCATAGGCAGCAAGAAAGCCTCTCCGTCCATACTCACCAGCGATACCCACCACAGCACCCAAAGGTGCATTAACGTCAGGAGAGTCGATATGTAAGCCATAACCAACACCTGTAATGCCAATAATGACCTGGCCTTTGTACACCATGGGTGCCATGTTGATACCGGCGCCTGATTTACCCGATACTTTTCCTTTAGCCTCGTCCCCCAGCGTAGCGATATCCTCCTGGATACCACTCTCACCCAGAGTGACATCTCTATCCCAGGCTAACTTGCCTGTTTGTCGATCCAAAGCAATCAACCGACCGTCTACTGTGCCCATATACACATGATAGTCATCAACAGCGACACCTCGATTCGCCGGACCACAACACATCTCACGGGATGTGATTCGCTCATGATGATAACGCCATATTTGTTGCCCCGTTTTGGCATCTAATGCCACCACATCATTAAAGGGTAAAGACAAGTACATCACCTTACCTTTGACAATAGGCGTTGCTTGAAAAGTGGCTTTAATACCGCTTTGATATTGCCACGCAGGCTGTAAGTTCTGGATGGTATCTTGATTAATTTGTGTCAGCGGTGAATGTCTTTGATGCCATTGGTTACCACCAAATACAGGCCATTGATTTTCATCAGCATTGGCCTGCACATTTAATATACTGAAAACAACGACGATACAAAGCTGTCTTAATTTCATCATCCACTCCACTTATTCTGCTTGATAAAATCACTATACATGAGAAGTCTCTGTATTTTTTGTATAACAAAGACACGATAAATCTATTTTCAGTTAAGGATTCGTAATGGAGTTACCACAAGATAAACATGCCGTTTTACGGATTATGGCCAGACCGAGTGATGTGAATATCGCTGGTGATATTTTTGGTGGTTGGTTAATGTCGCAATGTGATATTGCCGGTGGTATTTATGCCAGTCGTCTTGCCGGCGGCCGGGTTGTTACTGTCGCCGTCAATAATTTTCAGTTTATTGCGCCCGTGTTGGTGGCTGATATTGTCAGTATTTATGTGGATACAATACGTATCGGCACAACCTCTATCACCGTGAAAGTGACGGTATTAATTGAACGCCGTGATGGAAAAAATGAAACGACAATGAAAGTAGCAGAAGCTGACATTGTCTATGTTCATATTGATGAAAACCGCCAACCAGCCGCTATTACACAAGAATAATATCGACACATAAAATATAAGGCCTTAACGGCCTTATATTTGTTGCTTATGTTGAGAAGAAGTGGGTTAAACAGCTTGCTTCGTGGCAGCGGCTTCTTCCATGCCACTTTTAACTTGCTCTGCTGCTTCTTTCGCAATCGGATCCAGCTCAGCACCACCAGCATCCAGATATTCCACTAAATCTTCTTTCATCTTTCTGGCCCAGAAGCGCTTGATATGACTGGCAACACGTTCAGCTGCCTCTTTATCTTCGTAAGCGCGATTATTGGCCGCGATTTGGTTAATCATTTTGATCAAAGTTTCAACCGGACTATGACTCATTTTGTTACTTTCCTTACATTGCCCTGTGGGCTTTTTCGTGATCATATTGAGTAAACGGATCGTGATAAATGACGTGACGACCAGAACGGGCAAAGCCAACCAGCTTCAGACCCACATGCTGTGCTTGTTCAATCGCTAAAGATGTGGGGGCAGACACAGCCACAAGACAGCCAAAACCAGCGCTGGCTGTTTTCTGTACCATCTCATAGCTGGCACGACTGGTGACTAAAACAAAACCGTCATGTGGCGATAATCCGGCTTTAACATGCGCTCCGATGAGTTTATCCAGTGCATTGTGTCTGCCGACATCTTCCCTCGTTAGCACAATATTGCCCTCAAGATCACACCAAGCTGCTGCATGGGTCGCCCCTGTCAGTTGCTGAAGCTGTTGGTATTGCTTGATATTATTCAAGGCTGTCTGGATAACATCATCCGCAACTTGCACCGACTGAACGGGTTTAATCGGGCGAATAGCCTGTTTAAGTGATTCAACACCACATAAACCACAGCCAGTTCGGCCAACTAAACTGCGCCGACGCTCACGTAATGCATCAAACTTTTCATCAGCAATCATCAATCGGACACTGATGCCATTACTATTCGACTGCACATGAATATGGCTAACCTGTTCGGCATTATCCACAATATCTTCAGTCAAACTAAACCCCAGAGCAAAGTCAGCTAAATCTGCCGGTGTCGCCATCATCACCGCATGAGAAATGGTGTTGTAAACCAGTGCAACAGGTATTTCAACAGCAATGTCGTCATGCTGATATTGAGTAGCCGATTCATTGTGATGAACGGCTACCTCAACATCAACTGTCGTTTTATCAACGCTTGTCATTACTCAGCTTCTACCTCTGAGTGAGCCGTGTCTGCTGCCCCTTTCAGTAGTTTCATCTGCAACGCTTCAAATGATTTGAAGTTTTGCTGCCACTCTGAAGGTTGGCTGACTCGTTCAACCTGAACGGCTGTCACTTTATACTCAGGACAGTTGGTCGCCCAGTCAGAGTTATCGGTGGTAATAACGTTGGCACCGCTACCAGGATGATGGAATGTGGTGTAAACCACGCCCGGCAGGACTTTATCGGTAATGCGAGCACGCAATACCGTTTGTCCGGCTCGACTGGTAATACCTAACCAGTCATTCTCTTTAATACCCCGTACTTCAGCATCAGATGGATGAATATCCAATACGTCCTCATTATGCCAGGCCTGATTCTCAGTACGACGTGTTTGAGCACCGACGTTGTATTGAGACAGGATACGTCCGGTTGTGAGTAATAATGGGAAACGACTATTAGTACGTTCATCCGTCGCCACGTATTCAGTGACACTGAAACGACCTTTACCAATCGGGAAGTCATCCACATGCATGGTTGGCATACCGACTGGATTTTCATCGTTACATGGCCATTGAATACTGCCCAACTCGTCAAGACGATCATAGTTCACACCGGTAAAGGTTGGTGTCAGCGAGGCAATTTCATCCATAATTTCTGATGGATGGTTGTAATGCATTGGATAACCCAGAGCATTCGATAAATCGACTGTGATTTCCCAGTCTTCCTTACCGGCTAATGCTGGCATCACTTTACGTACACGGTTGATACGACGCTCCGCATTCGTAAAGGTACCGTTTTTCTCCAGGAATGAAGACCCCGGTAATAACACATGAGCAAACTTGGCTGTTTCATTCAGGAACAGATCCTGAACAATCAAGCACTCTAAAGAACGCAAGGCTTTTTCAACATGTTGTGTGCCAGGATCAGACTGAGCAATATCCTCACCCTGAACATATAAGGCTTTAAATTCGCCAGCAATGGCTGAATCAAACATGTTTGGAATACGCAGGCCTGGTTCATTATCCAGTTTCACACCCCAGACTGATTCGAAGTGAGTGCGCGCGGTGTCATCTGAAACATGCTGATAACCTGGCAGCTCATGTGGGAACGAGCCCATATCACACGAACCTTGCACATTATTCTGACCACGTAATGGGTTAACACCCACACCTTCACGACCGATATTACCCGTTGCCATGGCGAGGTTAGCAATACCCATGACCATAGTTGAACCTTGGCTATGCTCGGTGACACCAAGACCGTAGTAAATAGAACCATTCTTCGCTGTCGCGTAAGTTCTGGCCGCTTGACGCACTTTTTCTGCTGCTACACCAGTCGTCGCTTCAACTGCTTCTGGTGAATGACGTTCATCACGAATGAACTCACGCCATTTTTCATAGCTTTCCATATCACAACGTTTTTCAACAAACGCTCTGTCTTCCAGTCCTTCGGTCACCACAACGTGGGCAATTGCATTGACCAATGCCACGTTAGAACCAGGACGTAAGGCTAAATGCTGTGCTTTTTTCAGATGTGGTGTTTTTAGCAGATCAATATGACGTGGATCGGCCACGATAAGATCAGCCCCTTCACGCAGACGACGACGCATTAAAGAACCAAACACCGGATGCGCATCTGTTGGGTTAGCACCGATAACCATGATGACATCAGATTTCATCACAGAATCGAAGTTCTGCGTACCCGCAGATTCACCCATGGTGACTTTCAAACCATAACCCGTTGGCGAGTGACAGACGCGTGCACAGGTATCCGTGTTGTTATTACCAAATGCCGCACGGACTAATTTTTGAACCAGATAACTTTCTTCATTAGTACAGCGTGATGAGGTGATACCACCGACACTTTCACGACCATATTTGGCCTGAATCTCTTTCAGGCGTGTCGCCGCAAAGTTAATCGCTTCTTCCCAGCTGACTTCTTGCCAAGGCTCGGTAATCGCGTTACGAATCATCGGTGCTTTGATACGATCTTTATGCGTTGCATAACCAAAGGCAAAACGACCTTTCACACAAGAATGACCGTGGTTTGCGTCACCGCCTTTATAAGGCACCATACGCACCACTTTGTCGCCTTTCATTTCTGCTTTAAATGAGCAACCTACACCACAATAGGCACATGTGGTGACAACACTGTGCTCAGGTTGGCCCATTTCAATGATGCTTTTTTCCATCAGTGTAGATGTTGGGCACGCTTGCACACACGCACCACAAGACACACACTCTGAATCCATAAAATCTTCATTTTGACCAGCAGCGACTTTAGAATCAAAACCACGTCCATCTATCGTCAGAGCGAAGGTTCCCTGCACTTCTTCACAGGCACGTACACAACGCGAGCAGACGATACATTTACTTGGATCAAAGCTGAAATACGGGTTGGAATTATCTTTTTCACTATCCAGATGATTTTCACCTTGATAGCCATAACGTACTTCACGCAGGCCCACATCACCAGCCATATCCTGTAACTCACAGTTACCATTGGCAGGACAGGTCAGACAATCCAGAGGGTGATCTGAAATGTACAGCTCCATCACATTTCTGCGTAATTTCGCCAACTTGCTGTTTTGCGTGGTGACTTTCATGCCTTCATCAACAGTTGTTGTACATGAAGCCGGATAACCACGTCGCCCTTCAATCTGTACAGCACATAAACGACAAGAACCAAAGGATTCCAGATTGTCGGTTGCACATAATTTTGGAATATTGATATTCGCTAACGATGCAGCACGCATCACAGACGTTCCTTCTGGAACCGTGATTTCTACACCGTCAATTTCTACAGTCACTAACTTCTCAGATACACGAGCTGGTGTACCGTAGTCTTTATTTGGATTAAATGTTTCAATTCTCATGTCGTCACTCCTAGCGCGCTGCGCTGAGTTCTTCTGGGAAATATTTCATTACGCTCTGGACGGGGAATGGCGTCATTCCACCCATCGCACAAAGCGAGCCGTCTATCATGGTTTCGCATAAGTCTTCGAGTAAGACCCAGTTCGCATTGGCATTTTCACCATTGCGAATGCGATCAATGACCTCGACACCGCGTGTAGAGCCAATCCGGCATGGCGTACATTTGCCACAAGACTCGACTTTACAAAATTCCATTGAAAAACGGGCCTGCTGTCCCATATCCACGGTTTCGTCAAACATAACGACCCCGCCATGTCCTAATACGGCGCCAACGGCAGCGAACTCTTCATAGTCAACGAGCGTGTCCCATTGGCTTGCTGGTAGATAAGCACCCAGTGGGCCACCTACTTGTACAGCTTTCAGAGGTTTACCCGTCAATGTGCCACCACCAAAATCTTCCATTAACTCTCGTAAACTAATACCAAAAGCTAACTCAACTAAACCGCCTTGTTTTACATTACCCGCCAATTGCAAAGGTAATGTTCCGCGCGAGCGCCCCATGCCATAGTCCGCATACGACTGACCGCCTTTATCCAAGATATAAGGCACAGCAGCAAATGACAGTACGTTATTAACAACGGTCGGTTGACCGAATAAGCCGACAATCGCTGGTAACGGTGGCTTGGCTCTGACTAAACCACGTTTACCTTCCAGACTATCTAATAAAGATGTCTCTTCACCACAGATATAAGCACCTGCGCCGAGACGCACTTCTAAATCAAAGCGTTTACCCGACCCCAGAATATTTTCACCCAGATATCCGGCTTTATAGGCACGTTCAATTGCTTCATTCAGGAGTTTATGGGCTACAGGATATTCAGAACGGAGATAGATATAACCTTGTGTTGCATGAACGGCCAAGCCAGCAATGGTCATGCCTTCTATCAACATGAACGGATCGCATTCCATCACCAGACGATCAGCGAAGGTGCCAGAGTCACCTTCATCGGCATTACAGACAATATATTTTTGTTCTGATGGAGTATCTAAAACAGTTTGCCATTTAATGCCGGTAGGGAATGCCGCACCACCACGACCACGTAGACCTGAGGTTTTGACTTCATCGACAATATTTTGGGGTTGCATTGCAATGGCATTTTTCAGGCCGTTAAAACCATCCAAAGCAATATAGTCTTCAATTGAAACAGGATCAGTAATGCCAGAACGGGCAAATGTCAGTCTTTGTTGTTTTTTAAGGTATGGATGCTCTTCAACCAGACCAATGCAACTTTCGTGTTGTTGATTACCATCCAGCAAGCCAGCATCAAATAACGCCGATACTTGCTGAGCACTCACAGCCCCATAACCTACTCGGCCTTGTGCCGTCTCGACTTCAACAAGTGGTTCAAGCCAAAGCATGCCACGGCTACCGTTACGGACAATAGTAGCATCCAGGCCACGTTGTTCAATTTCTTGCTGAACCGCTTCTGCTAGTTGATCTGCTCCCAAAGAAAGTGCGGTTGTATCGCAGGGAATATAGATACGCTGACTCATTAGCCGACCTCCTTCATATCTTGCTGATGGGATGCCACTAATTCATCGAAACGATCCAGACTGACCCGGCCATGGATATCGTCATCAATCCTAATAGAAGGGCCAGTAGCGCAGTTACCCAGACAGTAAACGGGTTCTAGTGAAAACTGTCTGTTCGCGGTGGTTTGATGATAATCAATGCCGAGTGCTTGTTTTGCATGTGCTTCTAACGATCGGCAACCGACAGCCTGACAGGCTTCTGCACGACATATTTCAATCGTGTGTTTTCCCGGCGGTGTGGTTCTGAAATGATGATAGAAACTGATTACTCCGTGAACTTCTGCTCGCGTTTGCAACAAAGACTCAGCAATCTGTGCAACCGCTTTTTCAGGGATGTAGCCAATTTCGTTCTGAATTGCATGTAAGATGGGTAACATCGCGCCAGGCTTGTGTTTTAGCCCATCTATAATTAATTGAATAGACTGCTCAGTCCATTCTTTACCAACTGTCATTATATCTCTCTCCGTTATCTGAAATATGCACAATTAGGCATATTTAATTTATCTTATTTTTATTATTGACAAGACATTAGCATAGAGATTGCACGATAAAAATATGCATTTTTAATCATATTTAAAAACTGTGAATCACTATCCATTTTTTATAAAAGTATGACCTTAACAAGCTCATAAAATTTCCTACTCTGGTTCCCAGGCCGAATTAAGTGCAAAGCCATTTATATTTGCACCATCGCTGTGCATAAAATTTATTAACAACTTTCACACCCAACATAAAGCTTTGTTTTAAATGATAAATAAAAACTGGCATAGTTACTGCTAAATATAAATTACAAACAACTTTTCAGCTGCATTTTGTTTGTATTTCTCTCTTGTCTACGTGCTGAGCCTTGGGGTGAACATAAGTTCACCCCTTTTTTTTGTCTCAAATTGCCCCATCAGTTCTGTTAGCATAGCAGTATCATTCATCGGCAATTACTCTCTGAATTCTATGCATCAGCGCACTATTGAAAACCTTCAACAAGATCATGATTTTGTCACGGTAAATCCCCATGCTGAGAAGCGTACCCGATATGTGCTTTTCCTTACTGTGATTACCATGGTTGCAGAAATTATCGCCGGTACGCTATTCGGCTCAATGGCATTGCTTGCTGATGGCTGGCATATGGCTACCCATGTCGTCGCTTTTCTGATTACTCTATTTGCTTATTCTTACGCGGCGAAAAATAAAGCAAATGCAGCCTTTGCTTTTGGTACAGGAAAAGTAAGTGTTCTGGGCGGCTTTGCCAGTGCAATTGCTCTGGGAGTGGTGGCTTTAATGATGTTGCTTGAATCTGTTGAGCGACTGGTGAATCCACATCAAATTGAATTCAGTGCCGCGATTCTTGTCGCTGTGATTGGTCTCGTTGTTAATCTGATCAGCGCCCTATTATTAAAAGATAACCATTCACACAGTCATGATCATGGACATGCTCATTCGCATCACGATCACAATCTGAAAGCCGCCTATATGCATGTATTGGCAGATGCCTTAACCTCAATTCTCGCCATCATTGCCCTTATTGGTGCGATGTATCTTGGCTGGTTATGGTTAGATGCCACAATGGGTATTATCGGCGCAGCCATTATTAGTATCTGGGCCATTAGCCTAATTCGGGAAACAAGCCCAGTCTTACTCGACGGCAGTATTGATAAAAGCTATAGCCAAGCCATCCAGAACTGTATTGAAAGTGATGCTGATAATCGTATCGTTGATTTTCATATTTGGCATGTGAGTGCTAATCATTTTGCTGCCATCATTTCCATTGTGACATCTGAGCCTAAAGCCACGCATCATTACAAGTCACTACTCACTGAATTTGATCGTCTTTCTCACATCACGATTGAAATCAATCAATGTCACGATAAGTCATGTCGCCATTAAAAATTGATTTATAACAAGTTTTTCAAAGAAAACTCGACCTTCGTTCAATATCTTAAATAGGCGGTACGAATACTGCATTAAGCTACCCATAATCAATTAAAGCCACCTGAGAGATATGGATATGCTGAATATCGACATCAGCGACTTTCTTCAAAATCATCAATTACCTGATAGTTATCAAACGCTTGCGCGAGACTGGTATCTACCCATAATAGAAGAAATCGCTACGCACCAGAACAGTGCAAAAAGGACAATCACGATTGGTATTAATGGTGCACAAGGTTCAGGAAAAAGTACGCTAGCGCAGTTGGCTGTTTATGTCCTCACTCAGCATTATTCGCTGAGTGTTGTCTCTCTTTCATTAGATGATTTCTATTTTACACGTCAGGAAAGAACACAACTGGGTCAGGGTATCCATCCTCTTTTAGCCACACGCGGTGTGCCAGGAACACACGATATAACACTTGCCAGAAGAACCATTACTCAGCTCATTCATCAGCAATTTCCAGTGAGTATTCCGCGTTTCAATAAAGCAGAAGATGATCGCTTCCCTGTTGAATCTGCAGAAATTATTACTCATCCTGTCGATGTCATCGTCCTTGAGGGTTGGTGTTTAGGGGCAGAAGCCCAACATGAATCATCACTCACCCAGCCAGTTAATGATTTAGAAGAAACTGAAGATAAAGATCTGGCATGGCGCCGTTATGTTAATGAGCAGCTAGCACGGTTTTATCCAAAGCTGTTTGAGCTGATAGATATCTGGATCATGCTCAAAGCCCCATCATTTGATTGTGTTTTTCAATGGCGGTTGGAGCAAGAAAACAAATTAAAACGAAGTTTGTCAGAGTCTGATAAACAAACACAGATCATGGATGAAAAAGCGGTCGGACGCTTTATTAAATTTTATCAACGTATTACCGAAAATACCCTCAACACGCTGCCTAAGAAAGTGAACTATCTATTTGAACTCGATGAAAACCGTCAGATAACAAAATTAACCAGACCGACTCAATCCACTTTGAATACAGACTTGCCTTGCCAGTGGTTAGTCTTCACCGACATGGATGGGAGCCTACTGGATCATCATAACTACCATTTTGATGAAGCCATTCCGACCTTAACAGCGCTTGAACAGAACCATATTCCTGTCATCCCTGTGACCAGCAAAACTGCTGCTGAAGTGGAATTAATAAGAGACAGCTTAGCTAATCACCACCCTTTTATTATTGAAAATGGTGCTGCAGTCTATATCCCACAAGACTATTTTGAAAAGCAACCCGAAGGCACTGAAAAACGAGGAAAATACTGGGTGAAAAGTTTTGTCCAGCCCCGTAGCTATTGGCAATCGCTCATTAATCAGCTGCGTCCCAAATATCAGAATGACTTTGTTACCTTTGCTGATGCAGGCATCGACGGCATTATTGCCATGACAGGTCTGAATGTTCATGCGGCCGCTTGTGCAGCAAGAAGAGAGTTTGGCGAACCCATGTCCTGGCATGGCAATGGTAATCTGAAACAACAATTTATTGCTGAACTCAATGCGCTGGGAGCCAATATTCTTGAAGGCGGTCGCTTTCTTCATGTATCTGGGCAATGTGACAAGGGACGGGCCTTAAAATGGTTGACAGATATGTATCAGAACACGATGCCCGAACAAGTTATACAAACCTTAGCGATAGGCGATAGCCAAAATGACAAAGCCATGCTTGAACAGGCTGATCATGCCTTAGTCATCCGCTCACCGGTACATGGTCTACCTGATATCGACAGAACACATAATTTAACGGTGTCCACATTTTTTGGCCCTAAAGGTTGGGCTGAAGGCGTCACTCAAATCATCGATGCAAAGCTGCATTCCGATTCATTTAACTTACCCCGAGGCAATCATGGCTGATTTTCACCAGAATGGGATTATTACCACACTTCATAATCTAACCAATCGTCACCTAGCTGATTTAGAAAGTGATCTTGTACAGTTCAGCAAACAAAGACCAATGGGATTACTTCTGCCCTCTCTTTTCTCAGAGCTTGAAGGCGAGGCCTTACCGCAAATAATTCAACAGCTAAAAACGGTCCCCTATTTATCTGAAATTGTGATTGGCCTAGATCGCGCTGATGTCGACCAATATCGCCATGCACTGACCTTCTTTTCTGCCTTGCCACAACACCATCGTATTTTATGGAATGATGGCCCCAGGCTCACCGCCATAGATGAAGAGTTACAGTCATTAGGACTGGCACCAAAAGAAAAAGGCAAAGGTCGTAACGTGTGGTATTGCATGGGTTACATCATTGCTTCAGGCAAGACAGAATCTATTGCTCTCCATGATTGTGACATCGTGACTTACACCAGTGATTTACTGGCACGATTGATCTATCCGGTTGCTAACCCAATGTTTAATTATGAATTTTGTAAAGGCTATTACGCCCGCGTTGCCAGTGGCAAACTCAATGGTCGTGTGAATCGTTTATTAGTGACGCCACTTATCCGTGCATTAAAAATGGTGGTAGGCAACCAACCCTATCTTGAGTACATGGATAGCTTCCGCTACCCGTTAGCGGGCGAGTTCTCTTTTAGACGCGATGTATTATCCGATATTCGTATTCCCAGTGACTGGGGTCTGGAAATTGGTGTGTTATCAGAAATGCATCGTAACTATGCCAATAACAGACTGTGTCAGGTCGACGTTGCCCAAGTTTATGATCACAAACATCAGGAATTATCACCGGATGATCAGCAAGCCGGCTTATCAAAAATGTCGATTGATATTGCGAAATCCCTGTTCAGAAAATTAGCCACCAAAGGCACCGTTTTCACGCCTGAATCATTCCGTACCCTGAAAGCCACTTATTATCGAATCGCACTCGACTTTGTTGAAACCTACCACAATGATGCTGTGATGAATGGGCTGCATTTTGATATTCATCAGGAAGAGGAATCAGTGGAAATGTTCGCTAAAAATATTATGGATGCAGGGCAGATGTTCCTGGAAAATCCGATGGAAGTCCCTTTTACTCCGAGTTGGAGCCGCGTTCAGAGCGCTCTTCCAGATATTTTTGAAAGACTGTATGAGGCTGTTGAAGCTGATTATCAGGAATTTTCCGCATAAGGGACACTGAACATGACACCTAATGATGAGCAACTACAGCAATTAAAACAGACAGTTCTCCATCATCTCACCGCGATTTATGCTGATACTTCACCGGAGCTTTCACTCCCCGCTTTATGTGAAGACATCATCAACATTATGCGGTTGAACCAGGACTACAAAGAAAGCGTTTCACACAGAAATAACTGGGATCAAAATGACGTTATTCTGATTACTTACGGCAATAGTATTAAAAAGGAAGGGGAAGCCCCTTTAAAAACCTTACACCGTTTCTTGAACAAAGAAGTCAGTGGCTATATTAATGGTGTGCATATTTTGCCATTTTTCCCCTACTGTTCTGATGATGGCTTTGCGGTAATGGATTATTACGAAGTCAATAAAGCGCTGGGAGACTGGGACGACATCGAAGCTATCGCCACTGATTATCGTCTCATGGCAGATCTTGTTATCAATCATGGCTCCAGCAGTGGTACGTGGTTTAAGAATTTCATTAAAGGCGATGGACCTGGCCATGACTATTTCTTTACCACATCACCTTCAGCCCCCATCAGTCAGGTTGTTCGGCCACGCACCAGCCCGTTATTACGCGAAACTGAAACACATTACGGTACTCAATATGTCTGGTGTACCTTCAGCCATACTCAAGTCGACTTCGATTTCCGTAATCCTGAAGTTCTGAAGGAATTTATTAATATCGTTCGTTTTTATCTGGATAAAGGCGTTCATATTTTCCGGCTGGATGCTGTCGCTTTTTTATGGAAAAAAATTGGCACGAACTGCCTTAATCTGCCGGAAACCCATGAAGTTGTCCGTTTAATGCGAAGCTTGATCCAGCATGCCGATCCCGATGCTGTGATCATTACTGAAACCAATATTCCCAACCGGGAAAACCTGAGTTATTTTGGTAATGCCAATGAAGCACACTGTATCTATAATTTTTCATTACCGCCGTTACTGGTAAACACGCTCGTCACGGGCGATTGTTTTTATTTAAAACAATGGCTGATGAGCATGCCGCCAGCACAACATGGCACGGCCTACTTTAATTTTATTGCTTCACATGATGGTATTGGCCTAAGACCAGCTGAAGGATTACTCAGCGAAGCAGAAATTGCCTCATTAATCAGTACTATGCAGCAATTCGGCGGTCGTATTTCCTGGCGTGAAGGTGAGAATGGCGTTAAAAAACCTTATGAAATCAATATTTCATTATTTGATGCGCTGCAAGGAACGACGTCAGGCAAAGATGAGTGGAATATAGACCGTTTTATTTGCGCACATGCCATCATGTTGGCACTAGAAGGAATTCCCGGCATTTATATCCATAGTCTACTTGCCACCAGCAATGATATTGATAAGTTAGAACAAACTGAACAAAACCGTTCGATCAATCGTCATGAATGGGATGAAGACGCTTTGATGGCTGAACTGGCGACACCGACATCACAACATGCTCAGGTATCAGGTTTACTCAAAAAGCTCATTCATTTAAGAAAACAACAACGGGCTTTTCATCCTAATGCCACTCAGTTTACACTGCACCTTGGTGAAAAACTGTTCGGTTTCTGGCGACAAAGTATGGACAGAAGACAAAGCATCTTCTGCATCTATAATGTTACAGATACCGAACAACCACTGCGTATCGCCAACTTAAATTTAGTTGTCACGGATAGATGGTGGGACCTGATTAGCGGTGTTATTCTAGATGGTTCATCTGACGTTATTACAGTTGCGCCATACCAAGTATTATGGATTACCAATGGCTAAGGTATTGTCATCAGACTTTCATACCTATTAGCTAAGCTATATAAAAAAATAAGGAACAATGAATGCAACCAGTTAAAAAAATTCGTAAATGTCTATTCCCTGTAGCAGGTTATGGCACACGATTCCTGCCGGCGACTAAAGCCATGCCAAAAGAGATGCTTCCTGTTGTTAACAAACCCTTAATTCAATATGGTGTTGAAGAAGCCATTGAAGCAGGTATTAACCAAGTTGGATTTATTACAGGCCGGGGCAAACGTGCCATTGCTGATCACTTCGATACCAGTTACGAGTTAGAGCATCAGATTCGCGGTACAAGTAAAGAAAAGCATCTCGAAGATATCCGTGCCGTTATGGATACCTGTGACTTTATCTTCATGAGACAACGCGAAATGTTAGGTCTTGGTCACGCTATCCTGACAGGACAACCTATTATTGGTGATGAACCGTTTGCTGTTATTTTAGCGGATGACCTTTGCGCACGAACTGATGAAAACGTATCCAAACGCGCCCTAGGTCAGCTGGTTGAACTCTATGAAAAATATAACTGCAGTGTTATCGCCATTGAAGAAGTCCCCGGCGACAATATTAGTAGTTATGGTGTGATATCTGGTCGTGAAATCGAAGACGGTGTTTATGAAGTCGATGACATGGTGGAAAAACCAAAACCAGAAGATGCGCCAAGTCAGCTGGGTATTATTGGTCGTTATGTGTTAACACCAGATATTTTCGAATACATTGAAAAAACGCCGCCGGGTGCTAACGGTGAAGTCCAAATCACCGATGCTATACGCACACTAGCCAAAGAAAAGCGTGTCTTGGCACTGAAATTTAAAGGTCATCGTTTCGACTGCGGTAGTATTGACGGCTTTGTTGAGGCCACCAATTATTACTATCAGCGTGATCATGTGAAAAAATAAGTCGTATTATTAAGTTTGAAAAAAAGCCGGCTCTGTTGCCGGCTTTTTTATATGGTCTTTCGGTGACCTTTGGGTTTCCATGCCGGGGCAATCACGTTGGGCATGGTGGATTTTTGTAATAATCTGGCCGGTGCCAGAGTCAGCTCACCATAACGATAATTCACTTTATCTACCGTCTGATTAAGATGTTCTCTTTGCAGATCGGGCTGTGCAAATAAGTCCAGTTGCTTACCTTGCCGAGGCGATAATGCTGTCACCTGAACTTGCCACACACCTTGCCCCGCCCAGTAAAAATCAACAAAGGCTTTACATAGCTGGTAAATCACTTGTCCATCATCAGTGTAGACACCGGCATGTGCTTTTGTTTTAAGCCAGCCTCTCTCCGTTTTTAAACCAATAAAAAAGCACTCCGCCTGATAACAAAAACAACGCATCCTGGCCGCGACTTTTTCAGCCATATGTTGTAAATAGGTCAATATGATATTTTTTTGAGCCGTTTTAGGTGGCAAAACCTTTCCATGACCGATACTCTTAGGTGCTTTAACATTAAAATGTAAAGGTTCTGGATCCAGCCCTTGCGCCATTAGCCATATTCGCCGGCCTAAATGCCCAAAGCGTTTCGCCAGTAAACTCATTGGTATTTTTTTCATATCACCACAGCGCTCTACACCGTAATGTCTCAGAAAGCGGCCAATGCCTTTATTAATACCACTCAGAGCTGTCACCATTTCTGATGCCAACACTTCAGCAGCTAAGTCTGGGTGAATCACCTTTAGTCCGTCAGGTTTAGCTTTTTTAGCAGCGAATTTCGCTGTGGTTTTATCCCCACTGATCCCTATCGAACAACGTAAACCAGACACTTGCCAGACTCTTTTTTTTATCAAATATCCAATATCTGTCGCCCCCTTATATAAGCTTTGGCAACGACTTAAATCGAGAAACGCTTCATCCACACTAAACACTTCCACATCAGGGGTAATGTCGATGAGCCCTTCCATAATTCGGGTTGATAACTCAGCATAGCGATAAGGACGTGAAGGAGCATGAATGAGGCCAGGACATAACTGCCTGGCCTGTTTCAGACGCATACCGGTATGCACACCAAACGCTCTGGCTTCGTATGAACAAGTGATGATGGTGGTTCCCTGTGTACCATTAGTGACAGCAACAGGTTTCTTAAACCAGTTACGGTTATCCATTTGCTCAATTTGAGCAAAGAAACAATCCATATCAATTAAGACGATCATCCTTGACCACGGTGCAGATGAATCAAAGGCCATTAATTAAGGGTAGGTCCGTAGCTGTCCAACCACGACACCTTGTACCCTGACTCGATTGGCTGGCAAAGTAACAGGTTCATAGTTCACATTGGCAGGCATTAATGTCACGGTACCATCGTTATTGATCAATAAGGTTTTCAAAGTCGCATCAAACCCATCCACCAATGCCACAACAATATCGCCATGACGTGCAGTCGGCTGTGATTGCACCACCACATAGTCGCCCGACATAATGGCCTTATCTATCATCGAGTCACCGTTGACCTTCAGAACAAAGCGACCTTTGCCAGTAAACATATCGCTCAAATCAATTTCGGACTCATCTGCGACAGCTTCAATTAAACGACCGGCTGCAATTTTGCCTTTGACTGGCAAAGTGACCGCTATCTGGGGAGCGGTATCAGGCTGATCCGTTAAATGCAGGCCACGTGTTCTTCCAACATGCCTTTCCAGCAGCCCGGCATCCACTAATGCCTGAATATAGCGGTGAGTGGTACCTTGAGACTTAATCCCTAAGCCTTTGGCAATCTCAGAAACTAACGGTGAACGTCCCTGTTCATCAATATAATGACGAATAAAATCCAAAGTATCTTGTTCACGTTCAGTCAGCATCATCTCTTCCTTTTAGAGAAAATATTGAGAAGAGAAAATATAGAGAATTTATTTCGTTTGAGCAAGTATTATTTTTAATAATTTCCCCAACAAAAATATGCGCTTAGCTCTTTGTTATTAAAGGAGTAAATTTAGTCAAAAACTAGACTTAACCGGGTGTTTCAGCGATAATTACTGCCTTTTCAAGCCTTTCCTCATCGAAGGCTTACCTCTCATGACTCAGTCAAAATCAAAATAAATAACGTCTAACACCTGCCATGCATGGTGTGTATGAGTCATAGCTCAGTTTGGTTTATAAAGGGATTCTATGTTTAATCTGTTACTAAAACGTCCACAGAACATAAAAAATGATGTGCTGTCCGGGCTAACTGTTGCTTTAGCCCTGGTGCCAGAAGCCGTTGCTTTTGCTTTTGTCGCAGGTGTTGAACCGTTAGTCGGATTATATGCCGCGTTTCTTGTGGGTTTAATTACAGCCGCTATCGGTGGCCGTCCAGGTATGATTTCAGGCGCGACAGGGGCTTTAGCTGTTGTCATGGTGGCGTTGGTTGCACAGCACGGTGTTGAATATTTGTTTGCTACCGTGATTTTAATGGGCGTTTTACAAATCCTGGCAGGCATATTCCGGCTGGGGAAATTTATTCGTATCGTACCATTACCGGTCATGCTCGGATTTGTAAACGGACTGGCCATGGTGATTTTCCTTGCCCAGCTCAAATCATTCAAAGTCACAGGCGAAAATGGTGAAGAACAATGGTTGTCTGGTGAGCCGCTATGGTGGATGTTAGGTCTGGTCGCTTTAACGATGGCTATCAGCTATTTCTTACCCAAACTGACCAAAGCCTTCCCCTCATCTTTAGCCGCTATTATTGTTGTCACGTTAGTGGCAATTGGTCTGCATCTTGATATTCGTAATGTAGGTGATATAGCTTCTATTGCCGGCGGCCTTCCAGAGTTCAGTATTCCGATGGTCCCCTTCAACTTGGAAACATTACTGATTATTGCCCCCTACTCCTTTATCTTAGCGTTTATTGGTTTAACAGAGTCCTTACTGACCCTCACTCTCATTGATGAAATCACAGAAACCACTGGCCGCCCCAATAAAGAATGTATTGGCCAAGGTGTGGCGAATACAGTCACAGGATTTTTTGGTGGTATGGGCGGTTGTGCGATGATTGGTCAAAGTATGATCAATATTAACTCCGGCGGCCGTGGTCGATTATCCGGTATCTCTGCCGCGCTGTTTTTGCTGTGCTTTATTCTGTTTGCATCGCCACTTATCGAAATCATTCCGATTGCGGCTTTGACAGGCGTCATGTTTATGGTGGTATTAGGTACGTTTGAATGGGCCAGTTTCCGTTTGCTTGGACGTATCCCATTACCTGATGCCATTATCGGTATTTCCGTCGCCGTTATTACCGTCTTTACTGATCTGGCTATCGCGGTAATTACTGGCATTATCATGTCGGCGCTGGTATTTGCATGGCAACACGCCAAACACATTTATCTGAAAAGTTATAAAAATGAACAAGGTTCTATCGTTCATGAATTGAACGGGCCATTATTCTTTAGTTCAGTCCGTAACTTCAATGACTTATTTGATCCGAAAAATGATGATGCTGACGACATCATTCTTGATTTCAAAAACTCGCGCGTTTACGACCATTCAGCCATTGAAGCGATTGACTCACTGGCAGAACGTTACATCAAAGCTGGAAAAACGCTGCATTTAAGGCATTTAAGTGAAGAGTGTAAACAATTACTCAACAATGCAGCTGATCTGATTGAAGTGAATGTGATGGAAGATCCGCACTATCATATTGCTGATGATAAGCTGGCATAAAAGTGAAATAACTGCTATCTTAAGCCCATAATAATAAGCTAAAAATTGTATAACCTATTGAACTACGAGAAAAAAACATGTTAAAAAAAATTGATAAACTGCTGATAGAAAAATTTCCACATATTATTCTTGGCTTTACTGTTTTTTGGTTGTCACTGATTGCTTTCGGCCTATATAGCAACTAAGCCGATCAGCGGTATCGTTAAAAAGCCAGTCATCGACTGGCTTTTTTTATGTCCAAATTTATTTCCATTCGACAAGTTATTCATTTTTGATCTAGGTCAATGCCTAATATCTGTGCCAGGCGAATAATAACCTCACGCTGTTTTAAAACAGCACAATATTCTCAGTGAGGAGACGATGATGGAAAAAATTGAACACTATATTCATGATAACTTTGCCGCATTAATTTGTGTGATGTCAGTTGCTTGGCTTGCCTTGGTTGCCTATGGCCTTATCATGTCTTAATGCCTTTAGGGCATAAGCAACTCAAAACTCGCCCGGGCAATACACTGGCCATTCAATAGGCACTCAACCTCGTGTATGCCCGGGTAATATTTTCTGGTCGATATCTTCTGTAAAGTATGTCGTTTTTGCATTTGGAGATATTCGCCTTCTGCTAAACGTATATTTTTCCATTTAAAGACTTTTTCTCTCGTCATTTTTCCAGCAGCCCCAACAAAACGTATCCGGTAGTCTAGTACTACATACTGCGCCTGCTTGCTTCGTAACCGAAAATCCAGCACCAGCGCCTGCCCTAATAATAATCGGCTATAGGAAAGACGAAGTAATGGCTGTTCAATATCCACCGACTGACTAAAACCTAACAGCGGATAAACATCAGCATTTCCCTGTTTCACCAAACTCCGTAAACCATGGCGAATCACCCAGTTTATGTTTTGTGAAGCTGCTTGTTTCCACTCTGAACAAATATCAATCACCATTTGAGGATGATCCTTACTAATATCATTGATGTTATTAGCAACAGAACGCCTGACATAGAGGCTGTGATCACCTTTTAACTTCTCAAGAATCGGCCATATTGGTGTTGGGTCATCACGTAAATCAGTTAATTGTGGTGCCCAAGGTAAACGTGGTCGAATGCCTTCAGAGGCTAATCGCCTGATATGTTCATTCTCATGTTCAGCCCACTTCAGCATCTGTGCATAGGTTTCTTCAAAATGCGCCAACAGAAAAAACCGAATGGCAAACTCGCCGGTAAATAATGGGGTTAATTTTTCTAATGCAGCAAAAGAAACATGGAGGTGGTCGATGCCATATAAAGCAACATAGTCAATTAATGGCCAGGCTAAATAATGTGCCCAACCAGAAAACTGTTCTTCTCTGAGGTATTCAGCCGCCTGTAACAGAATAGCTATCGCATCAACGTAATCATCTGGCAGGTAAACATGCAAACTCTTAGCAAGATAGTCTGCACGTGCTTTGAGCTCAAGCTCATCCAGTTTGAGTGATGCTGCCTCAATAAAATCGGTCACAGCAAAGTCTGGCCACACTGAATGAATCAGTGAACCTAGCTCATTAACTGCTGCAGTATTAAGTTTATTTTTGAGTTGTTCAGCCATAAAAAAAGCCGCGATGGAAAATCGCGGCTTTTATCATACGGTATTCTGTCTTAGCTTAGGCAGTTTTTTTACGTCTGCGCATCGCTGTAAAGCCCATCAGACCAGAACCAAATAACCATAATGCCGCAGGTACTGGCACTTCGCTTACAGGTGGGCAGTATGTGCCATCCACTGTTAATTCGGCCCAGAAAACATCTTCTTTGATTTTATCAAAAATGGCTTTAAAGGTAATACCAGCAAGTACTTCGTCAAACAAGTTTGAACTTAATTCAAACACATCAATACCGCCATCTAATTTGCCAACATATGTCAGATATGGGAAATGATTATCCAATGTCCATAAACCATCAGAGAACCATGAACCGTTAGCATTCGATTTGACAGATAAAGTAGCTGAAGTAATTTCTAAAGTAGGCTCATTGATGGCTTCAAAGCTCATATACGCCTCTGAAGAGTCCCAGAAAGTTCCCCAGTAATCATGATCTTCATTAGTTACTTTAGCGTTTAATGTCGTTGAATAAGCTTGAGGGTTGTCGCATGTTGAACCATCACCACCACAACCACCATGATGATGACCACCATGAAAAAATGTTGCTGAAGCAACACTTGAAAAACCTAGCAACATAGCAGCTACTAACATAGCCGATTTGTAAAATTTCATAGAATTATCCTTATTTACTATGCAACCCGGCCATCTTTAAAAAAGATCCGTGGCTTTCCGTCACATGGCTCACACCAAGGTTGGCTTAACTGTTCAATATGCAATCACTACCTGCAGAATACATATTAGTGATTCGTTATTAGCTGAACAATTGTACTTTGGTACTAAAACGTAAAATTAATCAGCCATCTACAGACTTTTTTATCAAATACCACCCTTAATATTTGATAAAAACATGGGAATAACTCCCAGTGCTATGCATTGTATTACCTTAGTTTTGATCAGGACAATTGTACCTTGGTACTAGTTATAAAATTTTCAACGTTTTTTTGTAAAAACGGCTATCGACTCAACGTGTGTTGTGTGAGGAAACATATCCATAATGCCTGCTGATTCCATAATATAGCCATGCTGATTCACCAGCTCACCAGCATCACGAGCCAATGTCGCCGGATTACAAGACACATACACCAGACGCTCAGCACCTAATGCAGCGAGTTGATGTAAAACTTCAAACGCCCCACTTCTGGGCGGATCGAGCAGAATTTTATTAAAGCCTTTTTCCGCCCAAGGATAATCTTTGAGCTCGGTTTGTGTCAGATCGGCCAGTTCAAACTCAGCATTCTTTAAGCCATTAAGCTGTGCATTATTTTTAGCGTGCTGTACCAGAGCCGCATCACCTTCGACACCAACCACTTCATTAACTCGTCTGGCTAGAGGTAAAGTGAAGTTACCTAAGCCACAAAATAGGTCAAGAATGCGATCATCAGCTTGTACGTCCAGTAAGTTCATGGCTCGCTGGATCATTTTTTCATTAATACCGGCATTCACCTGAGTAAAATCGCTCGGATCAAACTGTAAGTTCAATCCTGCTTCCGGCGCATAACTGAGCTGAGCTGACTCAGGCCATAATAAGGACACGGTATCTGGACCACCCGGTTGCTGATAAATCCATAAATTATTGCTTTGACCAAAGCTAATCAGTGCATTTTTATCCGTCTCAGATAATGCATCAAGATTGCGAAAAACTAACGCCACATGCTCATCATCCATGGCCACTTCAATCTGAGCGATACGATTATAGGCTTCAAGCCCAGCAATTAATGACGCTAAATCCGTTAAACGATGACCCACGCGAGGATCTAAGACCTCACATTGCTCTAGCATGGCAATATAAGGTGAAGACTTTTCTCTGAAACCGACCAGAACCTGTTCTTTTTTCGCGACATACTTCACGCCTAAACGTGCTTTACGACGATATCCCCATAATGGACCTGTTAAAGGTTCTAACCACTGTTCAGGGCTTAAGTTACCAAAGTGAGTGAAGTGTTCAGCCAATGTGGCTTGTTTATGAGCCAACTGTGCTTCAGGTGACATATGCATCAAACTGCAGCCACCACAAATACTAAAATGCTGACATTTTGCTGCTACGCGATCATCAGCGCCAGACAATACTTCTACCGTACGTGCCTCATCATATTTCTTATGAACCCGGCTATATTGAAAGTTCACTTTTTCTCCGGCTAAGGCGCCATCCACAAAAACGGTTTTACCTTCAATTCGAGCGATGCCTCTACCATCGTGTGATAACGACTCAATCTCTGCTGTAACGGGTTCTTGCGGTATTCTTTGTCTGCGGCTACGTCTTGCCATCTTTTATCTCTTATCTCTGAAAAATAAAAAGTCCAGTGACGCTTTCACGCCACTGGACGTCATTATTATAATCAATCTGCTGTATTTATTTTTGTTTCCAGCTACCACCTTGCTGATACCACCAGCCTTTTGCTGCATTACTAATCCAGCGCTGTGCGAAGGTTTGTTGGATATCATCTTGCCATTCCGGATGCCCGTTTGCTCTGGCGATTTCAGCATAGAGCGCTTTACGATCATTATTTTCGGCGGCAATCAGACTATTTAACTGGTTACGGTCTTTTAACGGTACAGACTTGGCATCACGTAGAGTAATAAAACCATCATCAGTTAACCCTATCGCACCACTATTATAGAAAGGCTTCAAACTTTCATGGCGTGTTTTCATATTCGACTGTAATGCATTAATAGCGGGTGAATTGATATTGATATCCGCACCCGCCGCTTCAGCCTGCGGTACCATCCAATTCAACACAGACATAGCGAGTGGCAGCCTGGAATCTGATGCTGACGATTGTTTATCCTGCTCCTCAGGTTCAGCCGTATCCGCAGGTTGTGTTTCTGGGCCCCACACATCTTCAATAATTCTGTCTGCTGCTTTTTCAGCCGCTGCCGCTGGGAAATAGATATTAATGGTGACACATGAAACCAACATTAATCCCGACACAGTGCCCGTTAACCACTTCATTAAATGCATAAACCTCTCCTTACTCAATAATGGGTCCAGAACTATTTTGTACCGCTTTGATACGCTCTAATAAATCAGCCCAGTCCACTCTACGCGTATAGCCAATCACATCAATCCATGGTGGTAACCCGCCCCCACCTTTGACAATATAGTACCCCTGATCAGCATCTTCGATGCCAGCCATTTCACAAACATCATTCCGTAAATGACATGACAGTCCTAAACGTTTATAAGAAAAGTCATCAAAAAAACGTAAAAAACTTCTCGAAATCATCCCTGTCGCGCCACCACCGACCTGCGTTAAATTATCCACGGCACGCTGACTGATAATGCGTTTTCCCGGATTATCTTTAGAGGTCGCCAACTTGGCATCAAACTGCACAGGTTGCCAGTTAGACAAACGCAAGTTATAGATTTCTCCAGTAACACGTCCGGTAATCTTGCCGACATCAAAGGTCTTGGTTAACAAGGCTAAATCCAAATCGTTCATATCAATATTGGCATACAGTTGTGGCAATACACCTAAAGGATCGGTTAAACGTAAATCACGAATAACTGTTGTGCCATCAAAGACTTTGACCTGTAACGCACCATCAATGGTGAGTTTATGTGATTGATAACGCACATGAGGAATCACGCCAGATAACTTACCGTGCATTGTTGGCCAACCCAGCGCCTCGGTTAAACTTTCCATGGATATCGGTAACAATAAACCATCAAATGACCATGTTATCTGCTTATCTTCTTGCTGCTGCAAACTCAATTGGTTAATTTGCAGTTCACCATCCAAAACAGGAATGCTGGTTTCCTCGACTAATTTAAAGCCATTTTTAACGGTTTGTGCATGCAACTGACCCGCACCAATATCAATGGCATAAAGCTTGGCTTGCTGCCAGGATAAATGACCATCCAAAGGGGTTTGTTTATTGGTCCAGACCAGCTCGCCATTTAAATTCTCAGCATTGTAGCGTTGCTGGCTATCCGTAACATTTACCTTATCCAGTGTAGCTGTGAGCTGATACTGCTTATCAGACCAACTGAGTGATGATGAGACCTGACCTGATACCTGTAAATTGGCAGCCGCGGTACCCACCATAAAAGGTTTTACCCATGTTGGATAAAATGACGATAGCGTGCTTATGGTGACATCCGCTTCCACTTTCGTCGGCACGTTATCCGTGACCTCAGCGAGAGCCTCTAAGCTGAACTGTTCTGACTGACTTAACTTAATATCCGCCAAAGTCCAGTGATTTGTCTGGGTTTCAAATTTGCCTTGTACACTCAGTGTGATAGGAGAAACCGATAAATCAACAAACACGGGATCGCTGTAGGCCTGACCAGCAGTCAACGAAGATGAAACAACAAAGTCCCAAGTATCATCCGAATTATCTAAGGACACTTCTCCCTGCATCGCGATATTTTCAGCCACCTGGCTTGCTGTCGCATTACTAAAACCCAAGTCAGTGAATTGCCATTTTGCGATGCCAGACACAATTCCCAGTGTGTTTCCATCAAGGCGTGCTTGAACAGATACTTGCCCTTGTGGCTGCCAGTCATTGACAGCATCAAGGTAATGTTTATCCAGGAATTGGGGTAGCCATTTCTGTAATGCTGATAACGAGATATTCTGAGCATCAATATCCGCATCCCAATGCTGCTCAGCAAGGTTAACAGCAAGATTTATCGTACCACCATCTAATTTCAGATTTTGTAGCTGCAGATCATAGTGTTCGTCTTCTGTATTAGCATCAATACTAAATTGAACGCGTTGCTGGCCTAACTCAGCTTGAAAAAACTGTAAGGTGCCTGACTGACAGGAAAAGCCCTCTGTTAGCCAGGCCGCGTTAGCACACTCAAATGTGACATTGTGTAATTGATTCAGCGGGGCCGGTAAAGTGATTTGGGCAGCCTGCCCTGAAAGTTTCAGGCCTTCAGAGGTGAACCGGACAGCGGTTTTCAGATCTTTTGCATCAAATTTTTCTGCCCAGCTATGATCAATATTAATTTGAATCGTATTAATGGCCAATACAGGCAATGACCATATACATAGCCACAGGAATACTGACTTTAGCGTCAGATATTTCATTATCAGGCAGGGAAAACGCCTGTTGAGATATAACGGTCGCCGCGATCACAGACAATGCTGACAATCACCGCATTTTCTACCTGCTCAGAGACTTTCATGGCAGCAGCTAATGCTCCACCTGATGATACACCAGCAAAAATTCCCTCTTCAGCCGCCAGACGACGCATCATGGTTTCAGCTTCATCTTGCGTGACATCTAATGTCATATCAATACGTTCTGGTTCAAAAATCTCAGGTAAATAAGCCTGAGGCCAACGACGAATACCGGGAATATTAGCGCCCTCAGCGGGCTGCACGCCAACCACCTGAATCGCTGGATTTTGCTCTTTTAAATATCGCGATGTGCCCATGATGGTACCCGTGGTTCCCATTGAACTAACAAAGTGGGTAATTTCACCATGTGTATCAGCCCAGATTTCTGGACCCGTTGTTTCATAATGGGCCAGCGGATTATCAAAGTTACCAAACTGATTTAGCACCTTGCCTTTGCCTTCTTTTTGCATCTGTAGCGCTAAATCTCTGGCGGATTCCATCCCATCGGTCAGAATCAGTTCAGCACCATAGGCTTTCATGGAAGCACGACGCTCAGCGCTACTGTTTTCCGGCATAATCAGAATCATCCGGTAACCCAAAATGGCCGTGACCATCGCTAATGCAATACCGGTATTACCGCTGGTTGCTTCAATTAAAGTATCACCCGGCGTGATATCACCACGGAGCTGAGCTTGCTGAATCATACTGACCACAGGTCGGTCTTTGACTGAACCGGCGGGATTATTGCCTTCCAGCTTGACCAGAATAGTATTGCTGGTATGACCAGGAATACGTTGTAATCTGACTAAAGGTGTGTGGCCGATAAAGGCTTCAATGGTCGGGTAAGATTTCATCAATTGGATTCCATTAAAACGACATAAGCAATCGCGTATTCATGATCATCACTCAGGCTTAACATGGCCTTATCAATATGCATTTTCTGTTTCAGCTCAAGTCCTACTCTCTCAAACTGTAATTCTGGTTTGCCAAGGGGGTCATTTCTGACACTGATATGACGTAGACTCAAACCATCCCGAAAACCTGTTCCCATAGCTTTAGCTGCCGCTTCTTTTGCTGCAAAACGTTTCGCTAAAAAATTAGCTGGTTTGAGCTGTAATTTGAACTCACTGAACTCAGCATCACTGAGTATTCTCTCAGCAAATTTATCACCATGTTTATCGAGTAAGGCCTGCATTCGGGGAATATGAACCAGATCCGTACCAATGCCGATAATCATCTGCGGCGTGCATCCTGCATCAATTGTTTCATCTCACGCACGGCTGCCTGAAACCCAGTAAAAACTGAGCGAGCTACGATAGCATGACCGATGTTTAATTCCACCAGTTCAGGTATTGCCGCGATTTTCTGTGTATTGTGGTAATGCAGACCATGTCCGGCATTCACCTGTAATCCTCTTTCATGGGCTTGCTTTGCCGCTTGTGCAATAATCGCCAGCTCATGCTCGGCTTCTGCATCCGTTTCTGCATCAGCATAACGGCCTGTATGTAATTCCACCACAGGCACACCACAAGCAATAGCGGCGTCGATTTGAGCCAGATCAGGATCAATAAATAACGAAACACGCACATTTGCCTCTGCCAGACGCTGACAAGCCTGCTGCATGCGGGATAATTGCCCCGCTACATCCAACCCACCCTCGGTAGTCAGTTCTTCACGTTTTTCGGGTACCAGACAGCAATCTGCCGGACGATATTTTTCGGCCATCGCCAGCATATCTTCCGTTACCGCCATTTCCAGATTCATTTTTGTCTGCAGGATATCGCTTAACATCGCCACATCGCGTTCCTGAATATGTCGACGATCTTCACGTAAGTGCAAAGTAATACTGTCAGCCCCTGCTTGTTCCGCTTCAATCGCCGCCTGAATAGGATCTGGATAGCGCGTACCACGGGCCTGACGTAATGTGGCGATATGATCGATGTTGACACCTAGATAAATAGACATGAATCTCCAAACTCAGTTTGTTTTTGTATTAAATTGATTAAGGCCAGCAAATAACTGACGGCTATGTAAAGGCCGGCCGCCCAGATAATAATTTATCACTGACCGCATCATATGTTTGATTTCTTTCAGGCTAAGCTCGTCAAACCCGGCTTCTTGTTCGAGGTGACGCAGACTTCGTCCTGATACCGTATTTTGCAGACGCTGACCGAATACACGTCGAGGACCGCTGTCAGGGTGGTAGATATAAATACCATCCTCTTCAATCGCTTCTCCCGACTCGGCATCCACCGTTAAGGCCAAGCCATAACCCAGATGACTCAGTAAGGCTTTTTCAAATAAACGCAGTGTAATCTGCTCATTATTCTTTTGCTGGAGCGAAGAGAGAGCCTGGCGATAGGCATCAAAAATGTCTGGTTCAGCTTCATGAACAGGGAGTAATTTCACCAATAACTCATTCATATAAAGCCCGCACAAACTGGCATTTCCGAGCAAACGATAACCGGGCTCATCTTTTTCTATCTGACTTAAGGTCACTAAGTCACCACGGCCATACCAGCTTAACCATACTGGCTGGAATATCTGTATCAATGATGACCGTTTTTTTGTCTGCCTGAGCCCCCGGGCCACCAGACTTACACGACCATGATCACGGGTTAACACATCGACCAGTGAACTGGTTTCCCGATACGGTCTGTGATGTAGAATAAAGGCTGATGTCAGCTCCACAAGCGACCACTACAAATCGTCGTTATAACCCAGATTTCTTAACATACGTTCGTTGTCAGACCAGCCTTCACGCACCTTAACCCAGATTTGTAAAAAGACTTTACAGCCGAATAACTGTTCCATTTCCAGTCGTGCATCCTGGCCTATGAGTTTGAGCTGTTCACCCTTTTTACCAATCACGATGGATTTCTGACCGCTACGCTCAACATAAACAACAGCGCCGATCCGGTACATGCCTTCTTCTTCCTCAAACTGCTCAATTTCTACAGTGAGTGAGTAAGGCAGTTCCTGCCCAAGATAACGGAATAATTTTTCACGAACGATTTCACCGGCCAGAAATCGAGAACTGCGATCGGTTAACTGATCTTCATCAAAGATCATCTCGCCTTCCGGCATTAACTTGGCTATTTCCTGTTCCAGTACGTCGGTATTCATACCTTTGCGTGCAGAAATAGGCACAACAGCAGCAAAATCATACTGGGGTGCAAGCTCTTGTATTTGTGGTAATAAATCAGATTTATCTGATAATTTATCTGCTTTGTTTAACACTAAAATAACCGGCGAACGTGCATCTTGTTGAATGCGTTTTAATACGCGCTGATCATCTTCTGTCCACTTCAGACCTTCCACCACAAACAACACCACATCCACATCATCAATCGAGGCAGCCGCAGCACGATTCATATAACGGTTCATCGCTTTTTTGCCATCACTGTGCATACCGGGTGTATCCACATAGATGAATTGCCCCTTGTCAGTGGTTTTAATGCCCAGAATACGATGGCGAGTAGTTTGTGGCCGACGCGAAGTAATACACAGTTTTTGGCCAAGAATACGATTAATTAATGTCGATTTGCCGACATTAGGACGACCGATAATAGCGATATAACCGGAACGAAATGGTGTTGAGTTCATTGTTTACCTTCAATTAAAGTTAAGGCACGTTCAGCGGCTTTCTTTTCAGCTTTTCGGTGACTGCTACCTTGAGCAACCACGACCTTATCCAGCAAGGTAATCTGACAGGAAGCTTCAAATACCGGTTGTTTTTTATCGGTTTTTAATTCTTTCACGCTATACAAAGGCAGGGGCTGCTTACGACTCTGTAATAACTCTTGTAAGCGTGTTTTGGGATCTTTGACCGTTTCTGTGACGTCGATCGCATCTAATCTTTCAGCAAATAATCTTAAAATAAGATCTTTAACCGGGGTCAGGCCACTATCCAGATAAAGTGCGCCCAGGATAGCTTCGACAGCATCAGCCAGAATAGACTCCCGCCGAAAGCCACCACTCTTTAACTCGCCGGGCCCCAGTATCAACACATCACCTAACTTTAGCTCTCGGCCAAGTTCAGCGAGTGTTTCACCTTTCACTAAAGACGCTCTTAACCGGCTTAACTTTCCTTCCTTAACCTGAGGAAACCGGTTAAATAACTCTTCAGCTATCACAAAGCTCAGGATAGCATCACCCAAGTATTCCAGACGTTCGTTATTTTTTGGATCTGCGCTACGGTGCGTTAATGCCTGTTGTAAGAAGGCGATATCTTTAAATTCTACTTTTAACTGTTTGCACAGGGCTTTTTGCCGCTGGGTTATCATTATAGCTGTGGCTCTACATCAATTTCTTTGTGGAAATGCCCCACAAGATCAATCTGGGCAAAAAACGGTTTTCTGACTTCATAATCAATGACAATCTTGGTCACATATGCCGTATTCTTACCACGAAATACTTCAACATCATCACGCTTTACACTGCTGATATAGCCAATATTAAAACGCTTGGAAAGCAAGGTTTGCACTTCATTTTTGGATAAGTTGTTATTACGCAGTTCGGTTTTCATATCTTCCATAATCTGAACCACACCATAATATTCCTGATACATCGGCACCAAACGAATCGCTAATGTGACAAAGAAAGCGATCAAGGCCATGACAATGACCCAGCCAATTAATGTCATACCACGCTGGTGTTTCATCACAATCTCCTTATTCAATGGACTTACCTAAACGATTCCAGACAATTCCGCCTTCATTCCAGTCCCAACTCATCCAGACAAGGAACGCTTTACCAACAAGGTTTTCTTCAGGGACAGTGCCCCAGTAACGACTATCGTTGCTGTTATCACGGTTATCACCCATTACAAAATAGTGTCCTTCAGGTACTACCGTTTCGCCTTCCACCCGTTTAATGCCAGGTTCAACCAGTATTAAATGGTTATGTTCACCTAATTGCTCAGCGCGTAATTCTGAACCAGGCGCAGCAATATTGATCATGCTTTCCGGCTTTTCGCGCGGATCTTGTGCAACAGGTTTACCATTAATATAAATCGTTTTATTGAAATAACCGACTTTGTCGCCAGGCAGCCCTACAACACGTTTGATGTAATCAATATCCGGATCGTCTTTATGTTTTTTCACCGGATAACGAAACACCACGACATCTCCACGTTGTGGCTCACCTGTATCGAAAATTTTTGTATTAAGAACGGGTAAACGAATGCCATATGAGAATTTATTCACCAGAATGAAATCACCAATGTGCAAGGTTGGCACCATCGATGATGAGGGAATTCGGAAAGGTTCAGCAATAAATGAACGAATCACCAGCACCAGGAGAATAATCGGAAAAAATGAACGTGCGTATTCCACCACCACAGGTTCTTTTGCATCATTATCACGACGTGGGGCCCAGAACAGCTTGTCGATTAACCAAATCAAGCCAGTAATGGCTACCAGTAAAACCATGATTGCGGGAAAACTCACTGTTTAACGCTCCTACCTTTTTATGAATTCTTTGACAGTTGTAAAACGGCGAGGAAAGCTTCTTGTGGAACGTCCACCTTGCCGACTGATTTCATCCGTTTTTTACCTGCTTTTTGTTTTTCCAGCAATTTACGTTTACGAGAAACGTCACCACCGTAACATTTTGCTAATACATTCTTACGCATCGCTTTGACTGTCGAACGCGCGATAATATGACCTCCAATCGCCGCCTGAATCGCAATATCAAACATTTGACGAGGAATAAGCTCTTTCATTTTTTCTACTAATAACCTACCGCGACTAACACTGGTGTCTTTATGCACAATCAACGACAACGCATCAACACGTTCACCATTAATCATGATATCCAGCTTAACCAGATTGGCGGGTTCAAATCTGACAAAGTGGTAATCAAGCGAAGCATAACCACGGCTGACAGACTTCACACGGTCGAAGAAATCAATGACCACTTCATTCATTGGAAGTTCATAGGTCAAGGCTACTTGTTTACCCATGTATTGCATATTCTTCTGTACACCACGCTTTTCGACACACAAGGTAATGACCGCACCTAGATGATCTTGTGGTACCAGAATGTCAGCTCTGACGATTGGCTCACGAATTTCTTCGATCGTGCCAATATCCGGTAGTGATGATGGGTTTTCAACGCGAACGACTTCACCATTTTTCTTCAGCACTTCAAACACAACGGTTGGCGCTGTAGTAATCAAGTCAAGATCGTATTCCCGCTCCAGACGCTCCTGAATGATTTCCATATGCAAAAGGCCGAGGAAACCACAACGGAAGCCGAAGCCTAAGGCTTGTGAACTTTCTGGTTCGAAAAATAATGAGGCATCATTTAAACGCAGTTTAGATAAAGCTTCGCGGAAATTCTCATAGTCATCACTGCTGACAGGGAAAATACCGGCATAAACCTGTGGCGTTACCTCTTTGAAGCCTGGCAACATCTTATCGGCACCATGATGTGCATGGGTCAAGGTGTCACCCACCGGCGCGCCATCAATTTCTTTCACACCTGAAATAACGTAGCCTACATCACCACAGTCCAGCACATCACAGGGTGTGCGTTTAGGTGTAAAGGTACCAACCTGATCCACCTGATATTCATGTCCGGTCGACATGACTTTGATTTTATCTTTGGTTTTCAGCGAGCCATCAACGATACGGACTAAGGAAATAACGCCTACATAACTATCAAACCAGGAATCAATAATCAGCGCTTTTAATGGGCCATCAGGATTACCTTTAGGTGCAGGAACTTTAGCTACCAGTTCTTCCAACACATCTTCGATACCAATACCGGTTTTGGCACTGCAACGAACCGCATCCATGGCATCAACACCGATGATATCTTCAATTTCCTGAGCAACACGCTCTGGTTCAGCCGAAGGTAAATCGATTTTATTCAGTACGGGTAAGACTTCTAAGCCCAGTTCAATCGCCGTGTAACAGTTAGCCACACTTTGTGCTTCAACCCCTTGAGCGGCATCAACAACTAATAATGCCCCTTCACAGGCCGCCAGAGAACGCGATACTTCATAAGAAAAGTCAACGTGTCCAGGGGTGTCGATAAAATTCAGTTGGTAGGTTTCACCATCACGGGCTTTATATTCCAGTGAGACGCTTTGTGCTTTAATGGTAATCCCACGCTCGCGCTCGATATCCATAGAGTCGAGTACTTGTTGTGACATTTCCCGCGCAGTCAGACCGCCACAAATTTGGATAAAGCGGTCAGCAATAGTGGATTTACCGTGGTCAATATGGGCGATGATAGAAAAGTTACGTATATTCTTCATTTAGTTACATTTTCATTAGTGACGTCGGTGGCCATCCCGAACAGTTAACATAGATTTTGCATGACATGCATTGTTCCCGCTGGCAGATGATGTTGGCCTTTGAGTCACGCGCTCAGCAAATGACTGGATATTATACGCATTTCACTATCACAAAACGATAATCTAGCGAGTCTGTAGATAAAAACGTGACATACGACAAACTGTCTGACACTCTGTCACCGGTTTTATATAAGCATTAATTTGACCAAAACTTTCTGAATAGAAAAAAGCGTTTTTCTGGATAACAAATATCATGGATAAAGCCGTCCTGTCTGGCCCTATCATTCCCACCTTTTTACGGTTTGCCATTCCCTCCATTTTAGGCCTTTTAGCCATTACCACCGCCAGCATTGTCGATGGTATTTTTGTGGGTCAATTCGTTAGCGCTGAAGGTTTGGCAGCCATTAATTTACTGATCCCTTATCTGTCATTGATATTTGGTCTGGCCCTGATGTTATCGATAGGTGGAGCCGTTCGCGCCGGTTATTACCTTGGACAAAAACGATTTGTTGCTGCGTCAGATGTATTTAGCCAATGTCTTATCGCCATTGTTGTGATTGGTTTGAGCTTTATGCTGCTTTCCTGGTTCTTTGCAGACAGTATTTTAGGATTTCTCGGCACTCCAGAATCCTTACTGACTTTAATACGACCTTACTTTTACATCATCAATGCGGTGCTAGTCGTTCAAATATCCACCATGGTGATGTATTACTTTATTCGCCAGGATAATGCTCAAACCTTGGCTTCTTCAGCATTAATAAGCGGCGCGCTGATCAATATTGTTCTGGATGCACTATTTATCATCGTATTTGATTGGGGGCTTAAAGGTGCAGCGGCAGCCACGGCTATTGCCCAAGTTATCCAGTTAATAATGTTAAGTCGTTACTTTTTACGTGCTGAAAAAACACTTTCTTTTTCATTAACGCAACAGCATTGGTCTGAAATTAAACCGGCCATGTTTAATGGTGGATCTGAGTTTATTAACGAAATCTCTGGGGGTCTGGTTATTTTAGTGCTGAACTGGCTTTTAGTGAGTCGGCTCGGTGTCGAAGGCATTGCCGCATTTGCGGTTATCAATTATCTGATTTTTATCAGTTTGATGCTGTATTACGGCATTTCAGATGCATTGCATCTGGTTGTCAGCCAAAATCATGGTGCTCAGAATGTGCAGCGTATCCGCCAGTTTCTATTAACTGCGTTGAGCTGTATTTTACTGATTAGTATCAGCCTGACGCTTTGTTTAGTCTTTTTCCCTGAACAAATCAGCAGACTGTTTTTAGATGAAACGGCAGAACAGACCTTGCTGTTATCCCAACAATTTATTGCTTTGTTATGGCCATTATTTTTGATTAATGGCGTTAACGTCATTATGTCTATCTACCTGACAGCCATTCAAAAACCCATTCCATCCATGGTTATTGCATTATCAAGAGGTTTATTTTTGCCGGTTCTACTTTTGCTGCTTTTCTCATGGTTATTACCCGAGCCCGAATTTCTGATCGCTTTACCGCTTTCAGAGTGGCTGACCTTTATTATTGCCATTGTCCTGTTCAGCTGGTATCGACCCAGCAAACAGACTTAGGATGATGTTCGATAAAACACATGATCTTTAAAATTATCGGAGTTGTCTGTAAAGCAGATTCTTACTGGCACCTCATAACAGCCTATTAATAGAACAGTCGTATAGCCCTTTTGTTATCAATGGTTTTTATATTGGCATTTATCGATAACATTCTTGTTACATACTCTGACAACCATGAAGCAAATATACAGTCTTTGAATAGAGGTATTATCCAGCACAAAAAATAAGCCAGATATAACTATCTGGCTCAATAAAAAGTCTGAGAGAGTATTTAGACACTTGGGGAAATTAAAATTGCCATGCGACGCTCAGGCGGACATCACGGCCCGGTTCGTTATATCCTCGAACAATTTCATAACCTGAGATACTTGTGTAGTCTGCTACGCTGGCCTGATCGATATAGTTTTTATCAAAAACATTTCTAACGGTCATTGTAATTCGAACGTCATGAAGCTCTGAAGGTATCCATTGGGCATATAAGTCATGAACACCATAACCAGGCTTATCTACTTCGCCATCAGAAAACTTGACATTGTCACGCCCTTTCACAAACTGGGCATTCCACCCGAAACTCCATTGTGCATCTAACTGGTAGTCAAGTTGGGTAAGTAATGTATCCCGAACGGTATTAGCAATTCCGTTATGGTCGTAGGCATTAGCCTCAATGCCATCAACATCAGCTTCATTATGGTGATAACTTACTTTTCCTAGAATATTATCCCAACGATAACCCAGCTCAACTATGACACCATCCGATTTTAAATCACCAATATTTTCAAATAACCTTGGGCCTCCAGCCGGATCAGCGACAACGTCTTCTATTCTGCTTCGATAAACTTTTGCTGAACCAAACCACGATTGAGAATCATAAGCTACGCCGAACTCAACATTTTTTGCTTTTTCAGGTTTTAAATCTGGACTGTTTGCAACAAAATCAATTTTAAATGCATCTTGTGCTTGTGGTCCCTTGAATGCTTCGGCATAAGATGCAAATGCACTAAAACTATCAGTGAAGTGATAATTAACTCCGATATTGCGACTGATATCATCTTCATCAAAGTTATTGTTACCTATTTGATCATCTAGTTCATAGTCGTCATATCGCAGACCCGCACTAAGTAACAAGGCATCCGTAATCTGCATATCATCCTGAATATAAACGCCCCTAACTTCTGATTTATCCTCAAAAGCAGAGTTATCTGAATATGCTTCACCACCCGCAGTAGTAGTATCTTCACGATAATCCAAACCATACGTAAGCTTATGCATCCCTAAGATAGAGGTGTTACGCAAATCGAAACCTTTACTCTTACCATCACCATAGTAAGGACCAAATGCGCCATCCTGAAATAACTCTGTTTCTGTATGGTATAGCGTTAATGTCATATCAACATATGCGTTATCTATAGGATTTAATTCATAATTTAATGTAAGTGTTTTCCGTTCAATATCAATTGGAAATAATGGATTTCCTTCACTAACTAGCCACTGTGGACGTCTTGCACGCTCACCTTCATCTTGGCGCTTTTCGTAGCTAAGGCGAAGAGTCTGACTTTCAGTCATATGGCCAACAATCTTCGCGAAGACATAATCTTGGTCAAACCCCGTTCCTAAGACTTCATTACCATCACCATCTTCGTAATTATCAGTGTCATTACGTGTATATGAAACCATAGCACTCCAATCATCCGTCATACGCCCGAAGAGACTGGTGTTAGTTTTAAAACTATCGGTATTACTGGAAAAGCTGCCTTTGACAAGTCCACCAAATTTTTGCCCAGGTTTCAACATATCTTCTGGGTCTTTTGTTATAAATTTCATCGAGCCACCTAATGCTCCTGGTCCCGAAAGGGCATTACCTGCACCAGCATTAACTTCAACACGCTTGAGTAATTCTGGCTCAATGCTGATACGTCCTGCGTGATGATATTGACGAGTCGACTGCTGAGCACCATCAATTGTAATATTTAATAACTGATCTTCTATACCTCTAATATAGAGTTTCTGTGCTGCATCAGGCCCTCCACCTACCGTCACTTCTGGCGACTGACTGAACAAGTCTTGCAAATCGTTAGCTTGCATCTTTTCTATCTGTTCAGCGTCAACGCTGTTTGTTTCTGGTGTAACGGTATTTCCAACAACATTTAATGTGTCTAACTCAAGTGTTTCTGCTGATACAGGTTGTGTTGATAAACCTGCTAAAACAGCGAGTGTTAGCATCGTTGGTTGACTTATTTTATTTAAATAAATTCTCACATCCACCCCTAAATAATAATCATTATCAAATAACACGTAATCGCATTCTAATGATTGATGAAGGTAATGAATATGAAATTTACAATTGTTACATTCCGCTACTATCTTGTTGGTAGGGTGATAGTCATTCTTAAACCACCGTTGACTAAATTTTCTGCCACTAACTGACCACCACACACTTCAATATGACGTTTGGCCAGGCTTAACCCCACCCCAAATCCTCGATGATGCTCTCGACTCGCCTGAGCTAACCTAAAAAACGGTTTGAAAATATCACTTAAGTGTTGCTCTGCTACACCTGGTCCAACATCATCAACTTCGACCAGGTAGCTCTGCATAACTGTTTTCACGTTAATCTTAACGGGCTCTTCTTTCGGAGTATGGCTTAGTGCATTTCTGAGGATGTTTTCAAAGGCATGCCCTACTGCCCGGGCACTGCTATTTTCAATAATTGCCTGTTCAGGCATGGTGATAATGAGTTGCCGATCTGGAAACTCGAATCGCGCATCATCGAGAATGCTGTCTATCAAGTCGATTAAGTCGAGCGTTTCCTGACGTAAATCCGGTCGTTCATTATCAAGCCATGCCAGAGTGAGAGTATCTTCAACCATGGCACGCATTTGCAGACATTCATAACGAATTCGTTCTATGAGTTGTGGGTCGAGATTTTGATTTTCAGCCCAACTCAAGGCTAACTCAACCCGTGCTAATGGGGTTCTCAACTCATGTGATAAATCAGAAATAAGATGGCGTTGTGTCTGAATCAGGTGACCAATACGCTCAGCCATACCATCAAATGTTTCGCCTAAGGCCGTGATTTCATCTTGGCGTTTTGCCAGGCTTTTTCCAACACGCACACTAAAGTTGCCATCACTAAATTGTCTGGTGGCTTTTTCTAACTGACTCAATGGTGACATAACATGGCGATAGATAATCACGCTAATTAATGTCATCAGCAATAAAGGCAGTGCGATTTGTAATAATAAACTGGTCTGAAACCAATAGGCACCGGGACGCATTCGATCCGGTAGGGTAATTAAAAAATGTGCTCTTCCATTTGCAATAGGCAAATCCATAATGGGATTTTCTTTGAAGTACAAATGTATTTTCCAGCTAATATCTCGCCCGAGACCAAAGCTTTCCTGAAACGCTTCTGATAAATAACTATTACCTATTGGAGTAACCTGGGAAGTCACCACCGCAGCCCAGGTATGTTCTTTTTCTTCGATCTGTTTTATCCACTGGTCTAATGACTGGATATCATCCGCCAAGTAATACTTCTCAGCTTTTTTTGCATACTCTTTTAATAAGCCCTGATCACGTTCAGCAATAAAACTCATATGCTGTTCTGTGTGTAACATCAATAGGTGTATCAGCCAAAACAGTAATACGGTTCCGATAACTATGGTCGCCACTAACTTCCATAGCAAACGACGCTTCATAATAAAATATATCCTGTCCCGTGAACGGTTTGCAGGTGATCTTCAGGCAGCCCCGCCATGACTAATTTACGTCTGACACGACTCATATGCATATCCAGACTTCTGTCATAACGACTGAATTCTTTTTCTAACACTAAGCGATAAAGCTGTGGCTTACTGAGTGTCTGGTTTGGGTTCTGCATCAAGGTCCAAAGCAGCTTGAACTGGATGGGCGTAAACGGAATAGGCTGGTCAGCAAAAAACACCGTCTGTTTAGATTTATCTAGCTTAATACCATGCCGTGTTAGCTGTTTCTGCTCATCATCAGGGCTGGTCTGCGGCAATGATCGTCTCAGAATCGCTTCTATTCTTAATAATAATTCGGTGAAATTAAAAGGCTTAGATAAATAATCATCTGCGCCACTTTTTAATCCCAGAATACGTTCTTCTTCTGCACCATATGCGGTTAGCATAATGACAGGCGTAACACGGGTTTGCCTCAATGTTCTTAAAACGCTGTAGCCGTCTTTTTCAGGCAGTGAGACATCCAATAAAATCAAATCCAATGGAAGGCTAATTGCCTTTGTCAGCCCCTCATTACCATCGTATGCAGTAATAGTAGAAAAGCCAGCATTTTCAAGTAATTGATTTAGTTGCTTGTTTAAGGTGGGGTCATCTTCAACAATAAGGACTTTTGCTGACATGGTGAGTTTGTTCATCCTTGCACATATTATAAATACTAATGATTCGCATTTATAATATTACCAGATAACGATATATAAAAATCAAATATCCTGATAAAAAAAGAGCCGTTGATTTTCATCAACGGCTCTTTTTAACTTCAGTTATGTGAGAAGGTTACTCTTTAATTTCTATCGCCAGAAATTGAGCAGAGCCTCCACGCTGTACTAATACAGGGATAGGTTTATTGGCAGGAAGCTTTTTCGCCACCTCAATAAACTGATGAGGATCTTCAATCTCAGTATTGTTAAGGCTCAGAATAATATCTCCAGGTCTGATACCCGCCTTAATGGCTGGACCTTGCTCAACTTTCATGACCATAACACCACCTTTTTCAACTTCGAACTGCTTACGCTGTTCTGGAGTGATATCCGCCACTTCCATTGATAAACGGTCATCAACAAATCGGCCAGGTTTAGTGCTGTTGCTTGTCAATGCTTCATCTTTTGGCAATTCTTCAATCGTCACTTTAAGCGTTGTATGCTTGTTATTCCGCATGACTTCAACATCAACTTCTTTGCCTACTTTTGTTCTACCTACGATAGGAGGTAAATCAGAAGACGTTTCCACTTCTTTACCATCAAATTTCAAAATAACATCACCCGTTTTAAATCCTGCACGAGCTGCCGGGCTGTCATCAACAACACGAGAAATCAGCGCACCACTTGGTTTTGATAAACCAAATGACTCGGCTAGTTCACGCGTCACATCTTGAATAACTACACCTAACCAGCCACGACTGACATAACCCTGTGATTTAATTTGTTCTACGACGTTCATGACAGTATCAATTGGGATTGCAAACGATACGCCCATAAATCCACCTGTACGGCTGTAAATCTGTGAGTTTATGCCAATAACTTCACCATCAAGATTAAACAATGGGCCACCTGAGTTACCCGGATTGATCGCGACATCTGTTTGAATGAATGGCACATAACTGTCGCTTGGCAAACTTCGGCCCAGCGCACTGATGATGCCAGCAGTAGCAGAGTAATCAAAGCCAAAAGGTGAACCGATGGCTAATACCCATTCACCTACTTTGAGATTGTCTGAATCCCCAAGTTTGACTGTTTTCAAGTTCTTCGCATCCACTTTCAATAGCGCGACATCACTGCGTTCGTCACTACCCAATACTTTAGCTTCTAACTCAGTACGGTCACTGAAACGAACGATAATTTCATCAGCATCTTTAATCACATGGTGATTAGTCAGAATGTAACCATCGGATGAGATAACAAAACCTGAGCCTAAAGACTCACTTTCACGGGGAATAGGAGCGCCACCACCTTGACCCTCAAAAAACTTTTTAAAGAAATCATCAATTCCCGAACCTTCCGGCAAATCCAGGCCACGAGGCAACATCGATGTTGGTGTTTCTTCCGTTTTATTGTGAGTTCGGATATTGACAACAGCATCACCATTATCGGCGACGAGTTCAGTAAAATCAGGTAATGAACGGGCTTGGACACTAAAACTCAGCATTAGCCAAGCAAACAGCATTGTTAAAGCCGCCCAATTTTTGTTTACTCTCATTTGAAGTCCTCATTTGGTTTGACATTGATACCAGCATCATGATGATTCATACGATGTTTGACCCACACAAAACCGGTAATCAGACCTAATAGACCAGACACAATTTGTAGCAGTTCCCCACCACCAGCTAAACGCACGATAATTGATGTAAAAAAAAGTAAAATAAGCGGCAGCATGTACATAAGAAAAGCACCTGAAAGTAATGCTTCTTCAGGAATAGACACGGTGACTTCCTGCCCAACTTCCAGATTACCTTCATCTTTTACAGCAATGCGTGAGAATTTTTTTCCTACATGTTTAGCAAGCAAGCCAGTGCCACAGCCTTTACGAGCCGCACATTGACCACAAGTGGACTGTCTTTCAGCTTCGACCCAGACTAAATGGTCGTGACGACTGATAACTGTCGCTTTCTGCTCAATCATTCCTGATCAACCGGCGTGAAAGCGATTGCACTGCCAATTTTCTCAACGGTGACTGCTGGTACTTCGCCAACCACTGTCACAAAGTGAGCATTCATAATCGTACCGAAAGCATTGATTCCACCAACATGAGAAGCACCATGCAAATGGTTATGTTTGGCCCGGATTTTTTCAATAAACACAGATACAGAGCTTAGACCATCGCTATAGACTCTCTGCTCGACATCGGCACCGTTATTGGCTCTCAAGCGAGTTTGTAATGCAACTAATGCAAAGCCATCTGGCAACCAATTAACTTGCCATTCGAATTCATGACTATGTTTGTCTATATCAATGGGATTCTCTGGTTCTGTTTTGTGCCAGACCATATCATCGTCAGCCAGCAACGATTTAAACTTGTAGTCAGGAATCGGCTCGCCTGTACTCACCGATGAAAATGAAAATGTTTCCAATACATCGCCATCCTGACCGATAAGTTCAGACTTTAAAAGAAGGTATGTCTCAGCATCGACCCATAAGTGATAGCCATAACGATAATTATCGATGGGCGTAATCAATAATTGATAAGCTTCTTTACCGGCGATACGACTTTTACCACCCATTTCAACTTCATAATAAGGTGCAGCTGAGCTGAATCGACGAGGCAAGTCACTTGGGAACCCTCTTCCTAAGGGACGTCGGCTAATATTGACCTGCTTACCATCAGGGTTAATACAGGTCACCATATCATTATTGCGAATGACTTCCCTGGCAGCACCATTTAGAGAAATCATTCTTTCCAGTTCACCATTCTCATCTGCGCGATGAAAAATGCGTATCGACTGTAAATTTCTACCAGACTGATAATTAAACACGCCTTCATAGGTTAATGTTTTTGCCGCTGAAGTCATTTTCTCAAGAATTTGCATTGCTTCAGGATCATCAGCATGTGCAGTTGCTGAGAATGATACAAATGTGACGACTAACAGGTGGAGCAAAAAACGCATTAGCGACTACTCCTCACCGTATGAAACAACTCTGGCGTAAGAGAATAAACCTGAAGCACCGGCATATTCGTTATGATCAACTAAATAATCATTCAGACGATCTTCAACTTCTGACTCACCCACTGTCCAGCGGTTTGAATCAGCAACCGTAGTTTGCTGCTGCATAGGTTCAGATTGCGCCATATTCGTCGTTGGCATAACCGTCTGTGGTTGTGACATCAAGCCGACTACAGCCAGTGCGCCAATAGAAGCAGCGGCAGCTAAACCAGCCGTTTGCTTCCAGAACCAGTCAGGTAATGCAAACACTTTTGCTGTGTGTCTGTCTTCTGTTGGTTTAACATCTAAACCCGGCTCGTTAGATAAGGCCTGCTGTATTCTGTCAGTTAAATCAATTTGTTTATGTTCGGTCACATAACCATGTAATAAATCACTTGAGAATTGATATCTCATATAATCTTGTTTGGCACTGTCGTCTGATTTCATCAATGCCAGTAACTCATCAAGCTCTTGCTCATTAAGTTCGCCATCAACAAACGCTGACAATAATTCTTGTTGCTTGATTGTCATAGTTCCTCTCCACCCATAACTGCTTTGACCTGTTTATCTATTGCCTCTCTGGCGCGAAATATACGCGACCTGACGGTCCCAATTGGACAATCCATTGCCTGTGCAATTTCCTCATAGCTCAGACCTTCAAACTCCCGCAGTTTGATTGCCGTTGCCGTATCTTCTGGCAATTCCTGAATAGCGTCATGAATTGCCTGCTGTAAGTCGTCGCTCATTAGACTACTTTCAGGTGTCTCAAATTCCTTCAATTCCGGCGCATCGTAATAAATTGTTGCATCCATAGCATCAACATCACTGACAGGTGGTCTCCTGGACGCCGCTGTCAGATAGTTTTTTGATGTATTAATCGCAATACGATACAGCCATGTATAGAAAGCACTATCACCCCTAAAGCCTGGCAAAGCGCGGTAGGCTTTAATAAACGCTTCTTGCGCTACATCCATCGCTTCAACAGGATCATGAACAAACCCTGTAATGACGTGAATGATTCTTTGCTGATATTTCATAATCAGCAAATCAAACGCCTTTTTATCACCTGCTTGTACGCGCCGTACTAGCTCTTGATCCACATTCATCCTATCATCCGGCTTGAGTCGACACGTTTATCGCTTCTTTAAATTTAGCTTGATTGACCATGTCGATTTAACTTTGTTCCACATTAAGTGCAAAATAAACATTCCTATTGTACCTGTATAGAGCCTTATGACCACAACGCATCATTACGATATTTTAATTATTGGCAGTGGCACCGCCGGACTCACTCTCGCTTTACACATGGCCGATGATGTCAAAGTCGCTGTAATTTCCAAGGGTCAACTTGAAGAAGGCGCATCTTTATACGCTCAGGGAGGCATCTCCGTAGTCCTTGATAAAACAGACTCCATTCAATCCCATATCGACGATACTCTGAGAGCCGGTGCGGGATTATGTAGCGAAAAAGCTGTTCGATTTACCGTCGAACACGCCCGGGAAAATATTGAATGGTTAATCAAACAGGGTGTGACATTTACGCGGGACGGAATAACATCAGAAACCTATCATTTAACGCAAGAAGGCGGTCACAGTCACCGACGAATTATTCACTCTGCAGATGCCACAGGTAGAGAAGTAGAAACTACGTTACTCGATAAAGCCAAAGCGCATCCAAATATAGAACTACTTCCTTATCATATTGGTATTGACCTCATCAGCAGTAGCAAGCAGTTAGGTGAAAAAGAAAACCGTATCCTGGGTTGTTATGTACTCGATATCAAAAAAGATGAAGCCAAAACACTGTTAGCCCCCATAACAGTTCTGGCCACTGGCGGTGCAGGAAAAGTCTATCTTTACACCAGTAATCCAGACGTATCGACAGGTGATGGTATTGCCATGGGATGGCGCGCAGGTTGTCGCATTGCGAATATGGAATTTATTCAATTCCATCCCACTTGCCTGTTTCATCCACAGGCGAAATCGTTTCTAATCAGTGAAGCACTGCGCGGAGAAGGGGCCAAACTGGTGTTAGCCAATGGTGAACGTTTTATGGAGCGTTTTCATCCCCAGGCTGAATTAGCACCAAGAGATGTCGTCGCGCGCGCGATTGACCATGAAATGAAACGTACCGGACATGACTGTGTCTATCTTGATATTTCACACAAACCCGCGGCGTTTATAAAAGAACATTTCCCCACCATTTATCGACGCTGTTTACAGTTTGGCATTGATATCACCAAACAAGCTATCCCTGTCGTTCCTGCAGCGCACTATACCTGTGGTGGCATCATGACCGATTTAAATGGTAAAACCGATGTACCAGGTTTGTACGCCATTGGTGAGACAGCTCATACTGGACTGCACGGCGCCAACCGCATGGCTAGTAATTCATTATTGGAATGTCTGGTGTTTGCTAAATCAGCAGCAGACGATATCAAAAAACAATTACCGCTAACGACTTCGGCTATAGTCCCGCAGTGGGATGCCAGCCAGGTTTATCCTGCCAAAGAAGCCGTAGCAATCAGTCACAACTGGGATGAGTTACGGCGTGTTATGTGGAACTATGTCGGTATCGTTCGGAAAACAGATCGTCTGCTCCGAGCCCGACAACGGTTGCAAGTACTCCAAGCTGAAATTCGTGACTATTACAGCAAACATCATATTAGTGCTGACTTACTTGAGTTACGAAATCTAGCGGATGTGGCCGAACTGATTATTGAATCTGCATTAAGACGGAAAGAAAGTCGCGGACTGCACTATATTCTGGATTATCCTGAAACAGATAATAGTCAGCCAGCCACTGAAACGATCATTCTGCCCAAACATCAGGATCACGAAGCTGTGCCCTGAGCCTTCGCCAATCTTGTTTATCAACAGCATCTATCGGAATCATTAAACTGTGACTTTGCCACCAATGTCGTGTTCTGAAATAGATGAACATGACATACGGGAATTGGATGCTTGATTTCAATTTAAAAGGGCCGGATACAGCCCCTGTTTCGTATCTTAAGAACCAATTTTTTTCCACATTCATGCTGACTTCTATTAATGAATTTTTGGCATCACTGGCAGTATATCGGTGATACCAGTGTATAAATCCTGCACAAATCAAAACAGTCAAGAACAGTACAAGCAACCTATTGTTGTCCATGATCCATAACAACAAACAGATAGCTAAGATATGCAGCGAAACCATATACACAAATAAACCACGTGACTTAGTGATCGTGACTTTCATTCTTGAATGTCCTTTGTTTTCATCCCTGTTTTAGCACGGCTTATACAGTTAGAATAAAACCTGTTAATAATAAATCGCAATACAACTATGAATGTTCAAACGCTTTTACAAAGCCCCCCTACAGTAAACTATCTTAATGAGATAAATGACACGACCTCCCCTGTGGCTATCGCTCTGCCCAGTTTCAGCGTGATTGAGGTTGGAGGCGAGGAAGCAGAAAGTTTTTTACAAAACTTACTTACTAATGATATCCGCACTTTGACGGCTAATACTGCTCAGCTAAGTGGTTTTTGTAACCCTAAAGGACGTTTATTAAGTCTGTTTTATGTCATCAAACGAGAACAGGACTTTTTATTAGTGCTTGCTGCAGATTTAGCTGAAAGCATTGCTCAACGTTTAAACATGTTCAAACTACGAAGCAAAGTCGATATTACTGTTAGCCCTGAACTCAAGGTCATGAGTTACCTTAGCCATGTGCCGCTGACCAACCAGGCAACAGATTTCTGGTCAGGTGTTTCACTGAATGGCGAATTAACGATTTATCTCCCAGGTCATCTACATCGCTATTTAGTTATTAGCGCTGGCGAAACAACTATTAATGAAGAAAGCCAGATTGGTGCAGAGAATCTCTGGGCCAGTGCAGATATAGAGGCCGGATTGCCCATGGTTTATTTGCAAAGCAAAGAGCAGTTCACACCACAGCAATTAAATCTTGATATCGTGGGTGGCGTTAGTTTCAAAAAAGGCTGCTATCCAGGACAGGAAGTGGTCGCCAGGCTGCATTATCTTGGCAAACCGAGTCGTCGTTTATTCCTTGCTCAGTTGAAAACGGTAGACATACCTGAGCAGAACTTTGAAGTAGCTGATGAATCAGGTGAAGTGGCCGGCCATGTCGTACGGGCAGCCATGCTCGACTCAGGCACGCTTATTTGCCAATTAAGTTTAAAATTAGCTGCCAAGGATAAAAAATTATTTATTAATAATAATGAACTATCTGGACTAACCGCTTTAGTTGAAGACGAGGAATAAATCTAATCCAATGCCAGTTTTTTTAGTTTATAGCGTAAAGAACGGAAACTAATGCCAAGCTTTTTTGCAGCGGCCGTCTTATTCCAACGCGTTGACTCCAGCGCATCAACAATAAGCTGCCGCTCCTGATCTTCCAGTTGTGATTCTAGGTCAACTTTATCTGCTGTTAGACTAAAGCCGGGCTCATCGGCTGATAGACTATTTAGAGGTGCTTCAGGCAACATTAAATCTGCTTCGTGAATAACCGAGCCATCAGACCATGTCATCGCCCTTTCCAGGATATTTTCAAGTTCGCGTACATTGCCAGGGAAGGCATATTCACGTAAGGCACTAATGGCATCCTCACCAATCACTGGTTTTAGTTCACCACTTTTAGCCGCAAGCTGCACAAGAATATGCTCGACTAACAGAGGAATATCCGCTTTACGTTGTCTGAGCGGTGGCACTGAAAGTTCAATAACGTTCAAACGGTAAAACAAGTCTTCACGGAAACTACCTTGTTTTACACATTCCGCCAGATTTTTATGGGTTGCCGACAATATTCGAACGTCAACGCTAATTTCTTCATTGCCACCAACAGGTCTAATGGCTTTTTCCTGAATCGCTCTTAGTAACTTCACCTGCATCATTAATGGCAAATCCGCGACTTCATCCAGAAACAACGTACCGCCGTTAGCCGCCTGAAATAAACCCTGTTTATCAGCAACAGCGCCCGTAAAAGCGCCTTTTTTATGTCCAAAAAACTCACTTTCCACTAATTCTGCCGGTATAGCACCGCAATTAATCGGCACAAAAGCCTCATCAGAACGACTGCCTAACTCATGAATTAAACGTGCGACAAGCTCTTTGCCTGTACCAGACTCCCCCGTGATATAAACAGGTGCCTGACTGCGAGCTAATTTACTGATTTTATTTCTCAAAGAGCGAATAACATCGGTATCGCCGAGTAATTTATCTCTCGAACGCCGCTCTTTTACATCTGACTTTAACGGAGATAAATTTAATGCTGAGTTCACTAAATCACGTAAGACTTTAAGCTTAAGTGGTTTTGACACAAAATCGAAAGCACCTGATTTAAGCGCTTCAACAGCCAGGTCAATATTACCGTGAGCAGTGATAACCGCCACGGGACAATTTGGATAAGATTTTTGAATAGTGCGGACAATATCCAGACCATTACCATCAGGTAATCGCATATCAGTAAAACAAAGATCAAAAGACTGTTGTTTTAGTGCCTGATTGGCTTGAGCAACACTCTCAGCCGTCACACAATCAATCGACATACCTGACAATGTCATTGTTAACAGTTCAAGGATATCGGGTTCATCATCTATGACTAACGCTTGTCTGTTCATTGCTTAACTATTTCCTGCCATTCGCTTGGAAAACTTATACGGAAAAACCCCTTATTCAACTCATCGTGAATATAATTCAAACGCGCTCCGTTTGCCTGACACAATTCTCGAGCCAGATACAAACCCAGTCCTGTGCCCCCCTGCCTAGCTGAATGGAATGGCTCAAATAAATGCGTCTGCACATCCTCAGGCACACCCGGACCATTATCTACAATATCCAGGCAAACCTGTTTATTTTGCTGCTCAACGACGACCTTAATACACGGTTTTATCTTCTGGTTTGCATGAAACCAGGCATTATCCATCAGATTCCAGATAACTTGATGTAATTGCTCAGGATCCATTGCGATATGGATATCAGAAGTACTTATCTCTAATGAAATATCTTCCTCATCCGCTTGTTTTATATCAGAAAACTCACGAATAAACTTCGACAACCACACATTTAAAACCAGCATCGATGGTTCCGCTGTTTTTCTTCGACTCATTTGCAAGATGGTCTCAATAATATTATTCACCCGCTGTGTGTGCTTCAAAATAATTGAAGTCAGCTTTGTCATCATGTGATCTGCGGCATATTGCTCTGCAAGCAGCTCACCAGCATGACTGATCGCTCCCAGAGGATTGCGGATTTCGTGTGCAATGCTTGCGGTTAAACGCCCCAGTGAAGCTAATTTAAGTTGTTGCGCCTGCTGTGCCAATGCAGATGTATTTTCAATGTAAATAAGGATTTCACCACTATCAAGCTGGGTCGCAGATGCTTGCACTTCTGGCAGGTCAGCGCGTGCCTGAAAAGGTAGGAAAGCATTTGGACTATGCTGTTTCCATAACCAAACCTGCTCTCCCAACTCAGAGACGTTTTCACGTAAATTAAATCCTGAATTATTATCTGGAATACCCAATAATTGCCTGGCAGAAGCATTAAGCATCGTCACATTACCCTGACTATCTAAAGCCAATACACCAGTATGCATTTGGCTAATAATGTGCTGATTTAAGACCGCCAGGTTTTCTACATCTCTGGCTCGCTCTTCCGCAAGCACCTGTGATGTTTGTAATTTTTTGGATAACCACTGTGCCAGCCAGGCTGTCACAAAAAAAGTCGCCCCCAAGATCCCAGCCTGACTGTATTTTGTCACCCCATCGCCAGCTATTTGTGAATAACTGACTTCCAGCAGCACCGCTAAAGTTGCCAGAGCAGCAATAAAGGCAGCCAGGCGACCTGGCATCAGCGCACCACCAGCCACTACCACAACTAACATCAGTGAGCCTAATCCCGTATGCAAACCGCCACTGGCATGAATAATAACGATGAGGGCAATGATATCTATCACTGCCTGCAGCCTTATCTGCGTCTGAACCTCTCTCCAGTGCCTTAACGTTAAAATGAGCAATACAAATGCAGACAGAAAATAAGCAAGACTAACAAAGCTATATAAGCGAGGATCCGCTTCCCCCAAAAACTCGGGTGGAAGCCTCAAATAAAAAACCAGGAAAAGAACGGTAGCGAGAAATAAACGGTAGCTGGCAAAAACGGTTAACGCACGCCAGGTAGCAGGATCCTGATAATACGACTTATAAGAATCGGGCACAGAACTCATTTCGACTCGTTAAAAGCCTCTAGATGTTGCGTAGAACAAAAATAATGGTGGTTTTGTTGTATTGCTTCATGCTCAGAGACATGTAAACCACACTGTTCACAACGTACCATTTTTTCCATTCTGGCTTGTTCATCTTCTATTTTTGCCTTGCGCAGCAAATGAGTGATGATGAGATAAAGCAATAAACCAATGGCAATTAAAATAAGAATTCGCATTTTTCACCTCAAAAAAAAGGGTATCGACATAGGATACCCTTTTTCTTTTATTTTTAGTGACGTCTAGCCACGAGAAGCACGTTTACGCTCATGCTCCAGCAAGAATTTCTTACGAACACGGATAGCTTTTGGTGTGACTTCAAGTAACTCATCATCGCCAATAAACTCCAGCGCCTGTTCCAGACTCATTCGGATAGGTGGTACTAAAGTGACCGCTTCATCAGAGCCTGATGCACGCATATTGGTTAATTGTTTACCTTTAAGCGGGTTAACAACCAAGTCATTATCACGTGAATGAATACCGATGACCATGCCTTCGTAGACTTCGTCACCATGGCCGATAAACATACGTCCACGGTCTTGTAAGTTGAAGATAGCAAATGCCACTGCTTTACCCACACCGTTTGCTATCAACACACCATTAATACGCTTACCAAAGCTACCGGCTTTCATTGGAGCATAATGATCAAAGACACTGTAAATCAAGCCAGTACCCTGTGTAGCTGTCAGGAACTCGGTACGGAAGCCAATCAAGCCACGTGAAGGAATAATAAAATCAAGGCGAACACGGCCTTTACCATCTGGCACCATGTTTTTCAGGTCAGCACCACGCTCACCCATTTTTTCCATCACTGTACCCTGATGCTCTTCTTCGATATCAATGGTTACAGATTCGAACGGTTCTTCTTTCACACCATCGACTTCGCGGATAATCACTTCCGGACGTGATACACCCAGCTCAAACCCTTCACGACGCATGTTTTCAATCAGAACTGACAGATGTAACTCACCACGGCCAGAAACTTTGAACTTATCAGGATCGGTAGGTACTTGTTCCACACGTAATGCCACGTTATGAATCAATTCACGATCAAGACGTTCTTTGATTTGACGAGTGGTAATAAACTTACCGTCTTTACCGGCAAACGGAGAGTTATTGACCTGGAATGTCATCGTCACTGTTGGTTCGTCAACAGAAAGTGGTGGCAAAGCTTCTACAGCACTTGGATCACATAATGTGTCAGAAATATTTAATGGGTCTAAACCGGTAAAGGCAATAATATCGCCCGCTTGCGCTTCAGCGACTTCTTCACGTTGTAGGCCTAAAAAGCCCATGACCTGCTGTACACGACCGTTACGTTTTTTACCTTCACGATCAACAACCGTGACAGGTGTATTGGTTTTAACGCGACCACGTTCGATACGGCCAACACCGATAACACCGACGTAGCTGTTATAGTCCAGTGACGACACCTGCATACGGAAAGGACCATCTGCGTCCACATCCGGATGACTCACTCTATCCACGATCAATTCGAAAAGTGGTGTCATATCACCACCACGAACGGTATCTTCCATACCAGCAAAACCATTTAAGCCTGACGCATAAATGACATCAAAATCAAGCTGTGCATCTGTGGCATCCAGATTAACGAACAAATCAAAGGTTTGATCCAAGACCCAATCCGGACGAGCAGAAGGTTTATCAATTTTGTTGATAACCACAATCGGTTTTAAACCCAGTGCTAATGCTTTTTGTGTAACGAAACGCGTTTGTGGCATCGGACCTTCTGAAGAGTCAACCAGCAGCAATACTGAGTCAACCATCGAAAGAACACGTTCCACTTCACCACCGAAGTCAGCATGGCCTGGGGTATCGACGATGTTGATATGATAGTCGTTCCAACGAATCGCCGTGTTTTTCGACAGAATGGTAATACCGCGCTCACGTTCCAGATCATTAGAGTCCATTACGCGCTCGGTTAATTCTTCGTGTTCACCGAAAGTGCCAGACTGACGAAGAAGTTGATCCACCAAGGTTGTTTTACCGTGGTCAACGTGGGCAATAATGGCTATATTGCGGAGCTTAGAAATATCTCGTTTGTTTGTCATTGTTTGAATTCTGTAAAAGCATGCCAAGCATGCGGAAAAAATATGCCCTTAGGCGCTTATTTGGTTTTTCGATAGATGTGGTTGCAGTGTTGTTAACATCAGCTTGTGCATTCCAAGCCCGGCTGCAATGACATTACCTTTGTTGAACAAATTATCGGTACCATCAAAGTCGGTGACAATTCCCCCAGCCTCTTCGACCAGAAGTAATCCAGCCGCCATATCCCAGTTTTCTAATCCCATTTCCCAGTAGCCGTCAACACGACCTGCTGCAACATAAGCAAGATCAAGTGCTGCTGAGCCCGTACGGCGAATATCAGCTACCTGAGGAAATAGAGCTTTAAAACTATTGAAATAGGCATCATGAAATGATGGATATTTGAAAGGGAAACCCGTCGCAATCAATGCACCATTAAGCTCTCTGCGTTTGGTAACACGCAGTCGACGGTCATTTAATTTGGCGCCTTCGCCCCGGCTAGCAGTGAATAATTCATCGCGTTGCGGATCATAAACAACAGCGTGCTCAACACGACCTTTGACTCTAACAGCAATGGATACGCAGTAATGCGGGAAACCATGCAGAAAATTTGTTGTACCATCCAGTGGGTCAATAATCCACACTGTTTCATTATCACCTGAGCGACCAGACTCTTCAGCCATAATAGCGTGGTCAGGATACGCTTTTTTTATTACATTGATGACTTCTTGCTCTGCTAGGCGGTCGACATCTGACACGTAATCATTTCGACCTTTTGTAGTCACTTCAAGATGCTGAACATGCTGTAGTGAGCGCATGATCAGAGAGCCAGCATTACGCGCAGCCCTGATTGCTATATTGAGCATTGGATGCATAAACAAATTTTTCCAGAACGATAGGTACTTCAAGAGTACATTGAAGATCAATGACTCATATAAAGGACGCTATTATACCAACTATTTCTTTATGAATCTGTTGTAATATTAAAAACGGTTTTTTATTAATGTGAATGGACAGCAAAAATATTTCTTGCTAGCGTATGTTTTATGTTGCGAATTAGCAATATAATATCCACGCCAATTTAACTGGTACTTTAAGGAGATAAAAATGAAATCATTAGCAAAACTGAGTGCTGTAATCCTGCCTTTAGCTATGTTGACTGCATGTGCCAACACTGCCGAAATGGAAGCGCTGAAAGCCTCTGTAGAATCAGCTCAATCAACAGCTGATTCAGCTCTGGTCGCAGCCCGCAATGCTCAAAGCACTGCCGACACAGCGCAACGTACTGCAACTGACGCAGAACTGGCTGCTATGAACGCCCAGAAAGCTGCTGATGAAGCTCAATCAACTGTCGAAGAATGCTGTGCAAAAATCGATCGTATGTTTGAAAAAGCGATGAGCAAATAATCTAAAATTTAGATTACCTCATACAAAAAAGCCGGAACAAATGTTCCGGCTTTTTTTTATCTTCAATATTTATCCTAAAGCGCGTCACTGGAAACTTGCGCAACCCACACAGATATTCCCGCAGCTTCACTAATTTTATTCGCCATATCTGCCGCTTCTTGTTGAGAATTGAAGGGACCAATCATCATTTCACCAACCGCGCCAGATTTGGCCGGCCAGAACAGATCATTCAACTGTAATGAGTTAATAGCCTGACGCGTTTTTTGTATCGCTTTCTGGCTCAGACCTGCATGAACAAACCAGACATCGTCAACAATATCGAGAGGCTCCTCACCCACTCGCTTTACAATACTGTCTTGCGCTTCAACTAATTTTTCAGTGAATGCCCAGTCATTGTCCGCAGGTAATTTATCTTGCGCATCTAAAATGGCTGCTACCATCGGTGTCATATTTAAACCCTGACGTTTATCAATGTCACTATGCGGTTTATTCACTTCAAGATATAACTTACCGTCACGCACGCCGGCTTTATCAGGCTGATAAATAATTTCTACCGGTGTATTAACAGCGGCAATATTAAACAAATGTTGGATATCCTCCGGGAACAGTCGGATACAACCATGACTCACTCGCATTCCTACACCGTAGGGTTTATTTGTGCCATGCAGCAAATAGCCCGGCATAGACAAACGCATTGCATAAGCACCTAGTGGATTATTGGGACCAGCTGCCACCACTTTTGGCAGAGGATCGCCTTTTTCCAGATGTTCTTTTCTGATGGATTCTGGTGGTGTCCAGGTTGGATCTTTTCGCTTCTGAGTAATTTTAGCTTTGCCCAGTGGTGTGCCCCAGCCTTCACGCCCAATCCCGATAGGATGGGTAATGACTGTTTTCGTTTGTCCCGCTTTGGTTTCCGGATAATAATAAAGACGTAACTCGGCAATATTGATGACAATGCCTTTCTGACCGGCCTTGGGCAGAATAAAACGGCTTGGGATAATCACCCGGGTATTTTCGCCGGGAAGCCATGGATCAACATTTGGATTGGCTTCAACGATATCGTTATAACCTAAGTCAAATTGACGGCCAATATCCAGTAATGTGTCTTTTGCTCTGCTATAGACCACCATGTTGTGACCCACAACGGTTGAGTCAGCAGAATTAAGCGCAAAAGTAGTTGCCATAGAAGGTGCTGATACCGCAAGCCCTACAGCAAGAGCCAACAACCGTTTCAACATTGATGATTCCTGTTTATCAAAGAATAAAGCTGCATATTGTACTTGATTAAATATAATCTTCACATTCGGTAAAACGTGCTTTGAATCAGAAAAAGGGCTAAGATCAGCCTTTACCTTAAACAGCAAGCTAGCGTACTCTACTTCAATGAAAAAATATTATTTGCCATTACTTATCGGTTTGACCTGTTTGTCACTGTCTGGTTGCTCTTTTTTTAAAAAAGAAGAAGTTAAAGCGGATGAAAGCTGGAGTGTAGATCGTATATACAGCGAGGCAAAAGCCGCACTCGACATCGCAGACTACAGCAAAGCGATTACCTACTACGAACAACTCGAAGCTCGTTTTCCTTTTGGTGAATATGCTCAACAAGCGCTGCTTGAGTCCGCATATGCTCACTACAAATCAGATGATCCTGAAACAGCTATCGCTACCATTGACCGCTTTATGCGTGTTTATCCACTTAATCCAAATATTGATTACGCTATTTATTTACGTGGCCTGGTCAATTTTCATCGTGATATTGGTTTATTAGAAAAATATATCCCCCGTGATGAATCTCAACGTGATCCGGGGGCTGCTGAGGATGCATTGCGTGATTTCAACACATTAATCAATCGCTTCCCAACCAGTCGTTATGCTGAAGATGCTGCGCAGCGTATTGTTTATCTTCGTAATCGACTGGCACAACATGAAGTGAATGTCGCTAACTACTATATGCGCAGAGGATCATTCCTTGCCGCATTGAACCGTGGTAAGTATGTGATAGAAAATTATGACCGTACACCGGCTATGCCTGATGCATTAGTAGTCATGGCAAAAGCATACAAAATTCTCGGTATGACCGATCTCTCAGATGATGCTTTACGGGTACTGAAAATCAATTACCCTGGTCACCCGGGTATTGCTGAAGTCGCACAGACCGAAGTGCAATAATTCAACAATAAAAAAGCCCGCCTCTGAAAATATCCAGAGGCGGGCTTTTTTTATGTCTAAAACAGCTTAAATAGCGTCTTGATCGTGTTCACCAGTGCGAATTCGAATCGCTTGCTCCAGCGGCGTAACAAAAATCTTACCATCGCCGATACGGCCTGTATTGGCCGCTTTGATCACTGCTTCGATAACACTATCGACTTTGTCATCTGCTACGGCAATTTCTAATTTCACTTTCGGTAAAAAGTCGACCACATATTCAGCACCACGATAGAACTCGGTATGTCCTTTCTGACGACCAAATCCTTTGACTTCAGTGACAGTCATCCCGGTCACACCAATATCAGAAAGTGACTGGCGAACATCATCCAGCTTAAAAGGTTTAATTATCGCTTCAATTTTTTTCATCGTAGTTCCTTACTCTATAGTTGAAGTGACGGTGTAGCCTGACGTAATGGGATACCGACGGTCTCGGCCAAACGCCCGGCTACTGATACGGATACCTGGAGGCGCCTGCAGCCTTTTGTATTCATTACGATCTACCATTTTAATAACTCTTGCAACCATTTCGGCGTCGTAGCCCTCGTCGACTAGCTCTTCAAAGCAACACTGATCAGCTATATAACGTTGTAGAATTTTATCTAGGACAGCATAGTCAGGCAGACTATCCTGATCCAACTGCCCTTCTGCCAGTTCAGCGGATGGAGGTCGTGTGATGATACGCTCTGGAATCACATCAGATTGCTGATTGCGATAATGGCTCAACTGATAGACCAACGTTTTATAAACATCTTTTAATGGTGAGTAACCACCAGCCATATCGCCATATAAAGTTGAGTAGCCGACAGCCATTTCGCTTTTATTACCGGTTGATAACACCATTGAACCCGTTTTATTGGATAAGGCCATCAAAATAATGCCGCGGCAACGGGCTTGAATATTTTCTTCCGTGGTATCGGCCGGCAAACCTTTAAACTCATCAGCTAATGAGTCAATAAAGGCATTAAATGTCGGTTCTATCGAAATAATACTGTACTTAACACCCAAGCCTTCAGCCATTAACTTTGCATCATCCAGACTCATTTGAGATGTGTAGCGCGACGGCATCATCACCGCATGCACTTTGTCTGCGCCGATAGCATCAACAGCGAGTGCCATTGTTAATGCGGAATCAATGCCGCCTGACAGTCCAAGTACAACACCTGGAAAGTGATTTTTCTCAATATAATCTTTCAGTCCAAGGGTTAACGCTTTGTATATGATAGATAAGTCGTCCTGCGACTCACAACTGGCACCCGATAAAGCTAGGCCACCAGACGACTGCCTTTCAATCGTCACCGGAAATAAACCAAACTCGAATGCAGGTGCTTGGACCACTTTTTCGCCATTGGCATTCATCACAAAAGAATGACCATCAAAAACCAGTTCATCCTGACCACCGTATTGATTGACATAGACAATAGGTAAGCCCGTTTCACTGATACGTTTTTTTACTTCAGCCTCACGCAGTGGCCATTTGCCCATATGGTAAGGAGAAGCATTCAAGTTGACGATAAGGTCAGCTCCGGCAGCTTTTGCTTTAGCACTCGGCTGTGTAAACCAGATATCTTCACAGATAGTAATGCCGATTTTCAGACCTCGAAAATCAAACACAGTGGCATTTTCGCCTTCGATAAAATAGCGTTTTTCGTCGAATACACCGTAATTGGGTAACTGCTGTTTGTGATAGGTACAAACAAGCTTGCCCCCATCAATTAACGATGCAGAGTTGTATAAACCCGACTCGACATCACCATCGGGATGGCCGATTAACACGGCTACATTATCCAGCTTGCTTGCCAGTGTCGTTAATGCTTTACGAACGCGCTTCAACAAACCAGGACGAAGCAATAAATCTTCTGGCGGATATCCGGTTAGGGTCAATTCAGGAAAAACAATTAAATCTGCATTGAATTGTTTTTTTGCCTGCTGTGCCGTCTCGATAATTTTATTAACATTACCCGCAACATCCCCAACTACAGGATTAATTTGCCCCATCACCAGCGTGACTGTCTGCATTTATTTTTTATCCATCATTGCCAGCATAATGTCGCCAATTTCTGCGGGCGATCGCGCAATGCCACAGCCTGCCGCTTCAAGCGCTTTTAATTTCGCTTCAGCGGTGCCACTGCCACCACTGATAATCGCTCCTGCATGTCCCATGCGTTTGCCAGCCGGTGCCGTCAGACCAGCGATATAGGTCACCACCGGTTTGGTGACATGCGCTTTGATAAACTCGGCCGCATCCTCTTCAGCATGACCGCCAATCTCACCAACCATCACAATACCTTCGGTCTGCGGATCATTCTCAAACAACTCGAGGCATTCAATAAAGTTCATACCATGAATTGGATCACCGCCAATACCAACACAGGTACTTTGTCCAAGTCCGTTTTGCGTTGTCTGATGAACAGCTTCATAAGTCAGGGTGCCTGAACGCGATACTATGCCGATTTTCCCCGGTTGATGAATGTTACCGGGCATAATGCCAATCTTACATTCACCTGGAGTAATCAGGCCCGGACAGTTAGGTCCTATCAAGTGTGCATCGTAGCTATTTAAAGCATGTTTGACGCGTAACATATCCAGTACAGGGATGCCTTCTGTAATACAGGCAATTATTTTGATACCCGCATCAGCCGCTTCCAGAATCGCATCTGCCGCAAAGGCGGCAGGCACATAAATCATGGTGGCATCAGCACCGGTCTGTTCAACCGCTTCATGAACCGTGTTGAATACCGGTTTGTCCAGATGCATTTGCCCACCTTTTCCTGGGGTAACACCACCGACAAATTGGGTGCCATATGCAATGGCTTGCTCTGAGTGAAATGTACCTTGTTTACCAGTAAAGCCCTGACAAATCACTTTGGTTTCACGATTGATTAAAATACTCATGCCTGCGACTCCTGAGCTGCCGCTACAGCTTGACGCGCAGCATCGGTTAAATCATCGGCAGCATATATACTCATTTCACTGTTTTTCAATAATTCACGACCTCGTTGCGCATTGGTACCCTCGAGCCTGACGACAACAGGTAACGATAAGCCGACCTCTTTTGCTGCCTGAATAATGCCTTCGGCAATCAGATCACAGCGGACAATACCACCAAAGATATTGACCAGGATCGACTTCACTTTTTTATCAGACAGGATCAGCTTAAATGCTTCAGCCACGCGAGCAGCCGTAGTGCCACCGCCTACATCCAGGAAGTTAGCAGGCTGTCCACCTTCTTTCTGAATCAAGTCCATCGTCGCCATAGCGAGACCAGCTCCATTGACCATACAAGCCACATTCCCATCTAAAGAAATATAGTTAAGGCCAAATTCACGGGCGATAACTTCTGCATCATCTTCCTGACTCGGATCAAACATCTCTGCCAAATCGGCATGACGGAATAAGCCGTTATCATCTAAATTAATTTTTGCATCAACGGCAAGTAAGTCACCGTCATCAGTCACCACAAGTGGATTCACCTCCACTAGACTGGCATCGTTTTCTGTAAAGAGCTGATACAAATTTTGCATGACGGACTGTAGCTGCTTAAAGCTATTTCCAGTCAAGCCCAGGAAAAATGCGGCGCGACGACACTGATAGCCCTGTAAACCAACAACAGGATCAACATATAAATTCAGTATGGCTTCAGGCTGCTGCTCAGCGACGGCTTCGATATCCATGCCGCCTTCTGCTGACACCATAAACACAATACGTTGAGAGCTGCGATCAACCAGTACGGCCAGATAGATTTCACGGCTGATATTGGTCGGTTTTTCCACCAATACCTGCTGTACGGGTAAACCTTCAGCAGTGGTCTGATGCGTGACAATATTTTTTCCCAGCATACCAGCAGCGGCTGACTCAACGTCATCCAGCGAACTCACCACTTTAACGCCACCCGCTTTGCCGCGGCCACCGGCATGAACCTGTGCTTTAACCACCCAGCGCTCGCCCGCTAATAACTCAGCCGCTTGCCGCGCCTGAGCAGCTTCAGCGACAGCTTGCCCTTGTGGTGTAGGCACACCATATCGATTAAATAATTGTTTGGCCTGAAATTCATGCAGATTCATTGTATGTTCTTGCCTTGCTTAGTTGTCTTTTCAATCATAAGCACAACTATCTTTGAAAGAATGTGTGATTTGTTGATAAAAACAAGATCTTAATTCAACGTCGAAAACGTTATATTTTCTCGCAATAGCTCAATAATTACCATCACTACACATGATATAGTTCATGTCGAATGTCATAAACGAGTTTTTACATGTTAACGCTATACCCAGAAATAGAACCCTATCAAACCCATTTACTTGTAAGAGAAACCTTATCTTCTGGTAAAAAACACGAAATTTATGTAGAGGAATGTGGCAATCCTTCAGGGATTCCGGTGGTTTTCCTACATGGTGGACCGGGTTCTGGTTGTCGTCCTCAACATCGACAATATTTCAATCCTGAAAAATACCGCATTGTATTATTTGACCAACGAGGTTGCGGACGCTCAATTCCCAGTGGCGAACTTGAAAACAATACCACTGCGCATCTGGTCAGCGATATGGAATATATCCGTACCCGTCTGGGTATAGATAAATGGGTCATTTTTGGTGGTTCCTGGGGAGCCACCCTGGCACTGTGTTATGCCAGAGATCATGCCGAAAAAGTGATAAGCATGATATTACGCGGCACTTTTCTTGGGCGTCAGCAGGATATTGACTGGGTTTATGCCGCAGGCGGTGCCTCAAAATTATTTCCCGAAGCATGGCATCGCCTAACACATATGCTTGATCAGTCAGAACAACAAACACCGCTCAAAGCTTACTATACTCGCCTCACCGATCCTGATGAGTCACTGCAAATCTCAGCTGCCACTATTTTGAATAGCTGGGAAGCCACCATCGTCACATTACGGGATCATGAATACGAACCGGATTTAACGGAAGCTCCCGGCCCATTGGCGCACTCCCGCATTCAATTACATTTTGCGTTAAATCAATGTTTTATCGAAAACCGTCCCATTTTGAGTGAAATAGAAACCATACGTCACATTCCTACTCAGATTATTCATGGTCGATACGATATTGTTTGCCCACTTCAGCAATCCTGGGAACTACATCAGGCATGGCCAGAAACAAGCTTAACCGTATTGCCGCTGGCTGGTCATGCTGCTGGCGAACCCGCTGTGATTGATGCCTTAGTGAGAGCCACCGATACCTTAGCGGATGAACTGCAGTGATCACCTTATTACAACGCGTTAAGCAGGCATCGGTTGAGGTAAATGAACAATGCATTGCAGAGATTGATCAGGGTGTGCTGGTTTTTGTGGGTATTGAGAAAGGTGATTCCTCTGAATTGGTAGCTCGTCTGGTAGAAAGGGTCATCAATTATCGACTGTTTGCGGATGCTGAGGAAAAGATGAATCTATCCGTCAAAGATATTAATGGCGGTTTACTTCTTGTCCCACAATTTACCCTGGCCGCTAACACACAAAAAGGATTACGTCCGAGCTTTGCTTCTGCAGCCCCCCCTGACATAGGATATCAACTGTTTAATGAGTTTGTTGATGCCGCTAAACAGCACCATCCCAAGGTCTGTACCGGTCAGTTTGGTGCCGATATGCAGGTTAAACTCATCAACGATGGGCCAGTCACTTTCTGGCTTCATAGCTAATCACCGTTACAGGATTTTTTGAATGCGCATTATCAGAAACTTTATTGTTGGTCTTTTATTGGTGTTTGTCGGAATTGCCGCGATCATGCTAATCCCCTCACCACAACCGCCAGCCAGTAAACCATGGGAAGTGACCGTGATGACTGACAACAATATCAGCGTCTTTGGTATTCACTTGGGTAATACCGACTACAAAACAGCACAAGAAGAACTGCGAATATTTGGTAAAACGGCTATCTTCACCGACCCCGATAATAAGGCCACGGTCGAAGCCTATTTTGATAGTGTTAACTTGGGAGGACTATCCGCCAAGATGGTGCTTAATCTTGATGTACCAGAGGATAAAGTCGCCGCTATGCTGCAAAGGGCCTCTGTAGGCAAACTTCAACCCAGTGGTGCGCATCAGCATGAATTGGTGGAAGAAGACAAACAGTTTTTACTATCCTCACCTGTCGCTGCCATTACCTACATTCCTAGTGTCCGCTTGAGCAGGGAGATGATTCAGGAACGCTTTGGTGAACCTGATAGCATTGATGTGGGCTTACCTGATGATAAAGGTAATACGAGTGAAAGCTGGTCTTATCAGGCACTAAATTTAACCGTTATCTTTGGTAGCACTGGTAAGACGATACTAATTTATCAAACTAAATAAGTGTTTCTTTTTGCGCCAGCTCGTAAAACTGGTCTTCACTCACAGGTTTACTAAATAAATACCCCTGAGCGCCCTGACAAGTATGCTGTTTGAGGTAATTTAATTGTTCCATTGTCTCCACACCCTCGGCGACAACCATCAAGCCCAGGCTTTCGCTCATTGCCATGATCGCGTTGACGATGGCGGCATCGTCCTTATCTGTGGTGACATCCCGAATGAAACTGCTATCAATTTTCAGAACATTCAAAGGGAACTGCTTCAGATAGGACAATGAAGAATAACCTGTACCAAAATCATCAATTGCCAGACTAATGCCCATCTGGCTAAGCTCCGATAAAGTGAGCGTTGCCAACTCAGGATCTTCCATCAGCATAGTTTCTGTAATTTCTAACTCCAGGTTCTTTGTTGGCATACCCGTTTCCGCCAGAATATAACGGATGCGACTAGCTAAATTACCACCTTTAAATTGTCTGCCTGATAAATTGACGGCAAGCTTAAAATCATCCGCCAATTTGTCTTTCACCTTTAAGAAGCTATTACATGCTTGTGTCAGCACCCACTCACCGACAGATTCAATCAAGCCAGTATCTTCAAGAATAGGAATAAATTCAGCGGGTGAGACGAGCCCCCATTGGGTACTATTCCAACGTAATAACACTTCGGCTCCGTTCATTTTTCCAGTTTCAATCTCAACCTGTGGTTGCAGATGAATAAAGAATTCTTCTTGCTCAACGGCACGTCTTAAAGCTGTCTCCATGGCAAGACGCAATGATGCCTGAGCATTCATATCGACGGAGTAAAACTGAAAATTATTCCGTCCTGTTTTTTTAGCGTGATACATGGCTGCATCCGCATTTCTAATTAGCATATCGACATCCCGACCATCGGCAGGATAGAGGCTGATACCAATACTGGGACTGATGCTGATTTCAACGTTATCAATAATATAAGGCTGACTCATCGCATCGATAATTTTTTCAGCGACTTTACCCACGTATTGTGCGGAACGAATATCTTCCAAAATAACGGTGAACTCATCTCCTCCAAGTCTGGCAACCGTATCACCCTCTCTGATGGTCTTCTTAATGCGTATTGCCACTTCACGCAGCAGACTATCACCCGCTTTATGTCCTAATGAATCGTTAATATGTTTGAAATGATCCAAATCTAAAAAACAAACCGCAAGTCGACCTGAGTCACGATGCGCTTTATGGATAGCATGCTCAAGACGATCATTAAACACGTTCCGGTTTGGTAAGCCTGTCAGACTATCAACGCTTGCCAGGTTAGTCAGCCTTTCCTCATTCTGTCGTTGAGTTGTAATATCTTCAAATAACCAGATAGATCCATTTTGTGGTGCTTCAGCTTCAATTGATTTTCCCGCCATAGCGCACCAGAATTTCTCACCATTTTTACGGACTAATTCAAGCTGAGCTTCATAGCTCTCCCCTACAGAAAGATAATGAGCAGCATGTTCTCCAAACTGCTCATAAGCTACCTGACTTGGATAAATAAACTGTGTTTTTTGTCCTTCAATCTCTTCACGACTGTATTGAAATAACTCTTCAAACTTTTGGTTAACACGCACCACCTTACGATCACGAATGAAAGCAATACCCACCATCGCATTTTCCAGAATTGTGTTTAATTCTGACGTCATTTGATGCAATTGCTGGTTAGTTTGTTTCCATTTAGTAATGTCAGCGATAACACACACCCAAACAAACTCATCATTACCACTTAATATACGACTGACAGAAATCCATAATGAGAATGCGGATCCATCTATACGAATGCCTTCATATTCACCATTCGACTCATCATCGTGCTCTAAATCATCAATTGACTCGGGTTTATGTTTTTCAGCAAAAAAATGAAATAAATGTTTCCCGACAATCTCTTTAATGGTGCCGCCAAACATGGTGGCACCAGCAGGATTAATATCAATGATATAACCCTCTTCACTCAGTGACAGAATCGCTTCAGGTACACCATTAAGAATTGCTCTTAACTGTTGTTGTTTATGTTGCATGGTGACTTTTGCTTTGCTGTAATCAGCAATCAGATTTTGTGTCACCTCGGCGAAATGATTCAAGTCACGAGCCAGCATAGAGACTTCATTTTGCGTTGATGTCACCGACATTCTTGTCTCAAACCGACCTTCAGAGAGTGCTCGAATAGAGTCCTTGATCAACACTAATGGTTCATTGATTCTTTTTATAAGAATATAAGCAAACACCATGACTACACTCATAATAAGAATGCTGACTAATATAATTTGCCACCATGAATAATCGGCCGATGAGGCATCACTTGCGATCTCTTCATAGTTAAACAGATTGATTTGTTCCGTTAACTGATTCAAGTCCACTGTTAATGTCGACATCATAGCAAGGGATGATTGCAGCTCTTTAGCCAACGTTCTTTGGGTGAAAGTATTTTCTTTTTCTATCGCTATTAAGCCGTTCTCTCCTCCCATTAAAACCCTGAGTGAATCCACCTGTTTCTCTATCGCCTGTAATGTATCCGTTACATACAACAATTGAAAAGATTGGCTGGAAAAAGCATCAATATCCTGCTCTATCTGAGTAAAAATGGTCTCAAATTGTTTTTCTGATTGAGTAAAACTTGATGGATCTTCAGTCTGAAGAAACAACTTGTAGTTTAATAAACGAAGTTGATGAATATGAGTTTTTAACGGGTTAACCAGACCCAGTATAGAAACCAGATTATCGTTGCGTAATCGTTTTTCAAGATTATCCACTAACAACAATAATGCAGCCGAAACCCGTTCATTCCCCTCTTGCTTGGCTTTTATATCGTTGGTTAATTCAAGATGATGTTTTTTTAATTGATAAAGCTTGGCGTCGATCTGTAAATAATCATGGTAGGTCGTCAAAAGCGACTTCAACAGGCCTTGAACTTGTTGCTTATCATCTAATGTCTGAGTGAGTAATTCTGCATTTTCCTGAAACAAATTTTCAAGCGGCGCTCTGTCAGCAAATTGAGATAAGACAGATACCGTAGCTGAACTGAGGAATTGTTGCTGGCGTTGGGCGAGAAGTAATGAAACTTGACTAAGTTTGCGGCTGCTCGACTCCAATGGCAAAAGATGGTCGACAAAAATTGAATGTGTCTCGGACATCAGGTTATTGGCGTAATTTGCCATCACGCCCATCACAAGGACAGCAATCAATGTGATTGCAGCCCATAGCTGGAGCAAATGTTTGATACTCCAGTTTTTAAACATCTGATTGTTCACCGTTTTGAAGTAACATTTTAGCCATCCATTGCTTTAATGTTGGGTCTTACTTTTATCTTCTGATTTGCTCTGTTTGCCTGACTCATCAGATTCAGGTGTTACTTCATCATCATCCATAAGTACCCGATTAGCTGCACCATCCATATCATCGTATTGACCATTACGAACGGCCCAGAAAAAAACGGCTACACCAATAATGCCAAGTAATAACATACCTGGAAGCAACCCATAAATGACTTCCATCACATACTCCAAACTATTGCCTTTCGTTGAGCGATGAAATCAGGGCAAAACAAGCACTGACTTTTAATAGATCGTGCCAGCTACTTATTTTTATTTATAAACCTTCCGATCCGAGCAGAGTTTCCAATAACTAATAACGAACTTATCGGCATTGTTATCGCAGCCACTAGAGGATTTACCCAAGCACACATCGCTAAAGGCACCATGATAACGTTATAACCAATAGAAAGCATTATGTTCTGACGAATGATACGTAAAGTTGTTGTTGCCAAAAGCTTTGCTTCAGCAACTTTAGCCAGCTCTTGATGTGATAAGACAACATCAGCACTTTCTACTGAGACATCAGTGCCAGACGCCAGGGCCATTCCCACATCTGCTTGAATTAAAGCCGGCGCATCGTTTACACCATCCCCTATCATGGCTACGATATCACCTTGCGCTTGCAGTGATTTCACAACAGCAGATTTGTCCTGAGGCAGCACTTCCGCAAATCGCTGTATATTTGAAAATGACTGTGTAACCGCATTCACTACCTCCAGTCGGTCTCCACTCAACACAGTTATTTTGGCACCCGCCGCCTGTAATAATTGAATCGTTGACAAAGCATCGACCCTAAGAGAATCTGTCAAACCAATAATACCTTGTAGCTCACCATCCACTGCAACTGACACACAACTAATACCTTGCTTTTCATTCTGTAGAATAGTGTTGTTAAGCGTTTCAGGAAAATAAATACTTTGTGAGCTCAACCACTGACGAGTTCCAACGAGTATATGTTTACCATCAATATACGCTCTCACACCTCGTCCGGGTATCGTAGTAAACTTTGTGATGGGTAGCAATTTGAGCCCCGCTGATATTGCAGCATCACAGATAGCAGTCGCAATAGTGTGTTCTGAGTGTTGCTCAACAGAAGCCGCCAATCTGAGTAACTCCGATTGTGTTAAGTCTGCACAGGGCTCAACCAGATGCACATTTAATTGGCCGGTTGTTAACGTACCGGTTTTATCAAATACAAAATGATTCACTGATGACAGACGCTCGAGTGTTTCACCCTGCTTGACCAAGACCCCTCGCTGCGCCCCTACGCCAGTTGCAACGGCAACTGACATTGGAGTGGCTAAACCAAAAGCGCATGGACAAGTAACCACTAATACTGAAATAGCCGCGAGTAAAGCGATTTCGAAGTCAAACTGTATCCAATATACGAATGTTAAGGTAGCCAGCGTTAGCGTTATCAACACAAACCAGGGAACAATTTTATCGGCTAACGTTTGGATAGGTGCTTTTGAAGCCTGCGCTTCGTCCATCAATGCAATAATTTTGGCCAAAGCAGTATTACGTAATACCTGCTCAACCTTAACCTGAAATGCCCCTTCACCATTAATACTGCCGGCAACGACAGAATCCCCGACTTGCTTGACTACAGGTACAGATTCCCCTGTCAACATCGACTCATCTACCGCACTATCACCTGACATAATAACCCCGTCTACAGGGATACTTTCTCCAGGTCTAACTAAAATGGTTTGTCCGATTTTCACTGCACGTATTGGCACAACTTCAGTGATATCATCAACGATGACTGTGGCAAATTTAGGCTGTAATTCCAGCATCCTCCTGGTGGCAGAGAGTGCTTTCTTTTTTGAAATCGCTTCGAGATAGCGGCCCACTAAAATTACAAACAAAAAATTGACCACAGTGTCGAAATAAACATGACCCGTATCAAGTGCTTTTATCGTAGCGTAAGTCGAATATAAGTAGGTTGAAGTTGCACCAATCGCTATCGGTAGGTCCATTGTTAAAAAACGCTGTCGTAAGCCACTGATGGCACTACGAATAAATGGATAGCCCGAATAGAGTAAAGTCGGTGTTGCAATCAGAAAACCTATCCAGTGAAACCATTGGCGAAACTCTCCATCACTTGCCCCACTGTATAGAGCGATGGATATCCACATCATATTCATCATCGCAAAGCCAGCAAATGCCATACGATAAAGTAATCCACGATGTCGTTTTGCTAATGCCCCTTCTGCTGTTTCTGGATCAAAGGGGACTGCGGCATAGCCTATTTCTGCTAAGCGGTTCAGAACGCTAGATAAAGTGATTTTTGAATTGTCCCAGTTTAGCTTTAGCCTTTTTGCCGTTAAATTCACCTCAGCATTAATAACGCCAGTTAGTCGATTAAGCGCATTTTCAATCAACCAGACACAAGCCGCGCAGTGAATTCCTTCTACTAATAAATGAATAGTACGTTCATTTTTATCAATATCCGTATAGTCGGATTGAACTTCATCCAGGTCATAAGCCGACAGATCGCCTAACCTGTCTGGCGGAGGAGCAAGAGGTTCGGACTGAGGGGTTTTGGCATAAAAACTTTGTAAACCCGCGCCATAAATGGTTTGACATACAGTTTTACAACCATGACAGCAAAATACGCGTTCTTCCCCATCAATCTCGGCTTTAAACTCTTTTATATCTTCGACGGGTAAAGCACAATGATAACAAGCTGTTGTCAAAACTAATCCTAGATTTCAGTTGATCAATATTTTAATTTTAAGGATTAATTTGTATGCGACGGGTTAATACGTACTTATCGTCTCCACGACGTGCTTCGATGATAATGTCCCAACTACCAGGTAAATTAAAACTCACATCGGTGACAAAGCTACCATGCCCAGAAGGCTGCATATCAGCAGAAAAGTCCTGACGTTTATCAGAGGGTCGGTAGGCGAAGAACTTCACCGAATCTAACATTAAACCAGCAGAGTTTTGTCCCGTAATCAACGCTTCATAGGTTTGCGTTTGATTGACTCTGGTTGCCGATGGCGTCAGCAAAATACCTGACCAACCAAGGTTCTTTTCCTTGGCAATCTCTTCTTCTGTTTTAGCGTAGGCCTGACCTTTTTCATAAAAATCTTCAAGCACCAAGTTAGGTGGTGATTTAAATGCTAGATAAATAAATAGTGCATTAGCACTTAGAAATACGAGTAAAAATACCAGCATACCTAATACCCATGGGTTTTTCAGTGCTTGACTATTTTCTTGTGAAATATTCATTCTTTTCCTCTTCCACTACTCAGGCGCCATAAACATACTTTCGTATGAGGTCGATATGGCTGAATTATTTAATACAACCGCTTTAAACTGTATCGGCACCAGACCTTTTTGAACTTTATCGTCAGGTACTCTTACCAACGCCGTCACAGGTACAACTTTACCTGGCTGAACAGTAATTTTATCGCCCATACCATGTAGGGTAGCACCCTCCAATCCTTCGACATCGTAACGGACGTCGATTGGTTCTTTTGTTTTATTTAATAACTTCAACGTATATTTATTCTGGATTCCACCATCACTGAGTCTTACATACAATGGTTGACGATCATGAATAACTTGGAACTCAGTTGGTGACAGCGTGAAGAAACCATAAATAATACCTGACAATGCTGTCAGCAAAATCAAACTATATATAATGACACGAGGTCTTTTATACATGGCTAAGACGTTTTTATCGTGATGCAGTTCCTTATAGGAAGCATAACGAATCAAACCGCGAGGCTGATTAGTTTTATCCATAATACTGTCACATGCATCAATACACATACCACATGTAATACAGCCCTCTTGCTGTCCCTTTCTTATATCAATACCGGTTGGGCAAACAGCAACACAGACTTTACAATCAATACAGCTACCTTTGGTTTCATCTTCTAGCTGACCTTTTTTTAGTTTACCTCTCGGTTCACCACGTTCAGCATCATAAGCTGGTAAGACAGTATCCTGGTCATACATCACACCTTGTAGTCGAGCATATGGGCATAACCAGAAACAGACTTGCTCACGCATAAAGCCTGCAAATACATAAGTAAATACACCAAACACCGCCATTGAAATCCAAACAGGCAATGGTGCTTGTAAGCTAAAAATCTCAGGCCATAACTGATAAGCATCCGTGAACCATGCGGCAAAGGAAATACCGGTAATCAGCGCGATCGCAATCCATAAAGAATGCTTCGTTACCACACGTGCCAACTTATCAAATGACCAGGGCGCTTTTTTGAACTTCATCGCCTTCTGAGGACTATCCCCTTCAAGCTTGGTTTCGATAAAGGTATAGATATCTGTCCAGACAGTCTGAAAACAGAAGTAACCACAAAACACGCGTCCTGCAATGCTGGTTACAGCGGCTAATAAAATAGCAAAGAATAATAATGTTAACGACAACATCCAGATGTCTTGAGGATAAATCGTTAAATGAAAGAAATTAAATTGTCGATTTGGAATATCAAACAAAACCGCCTGGTGCCCATTCCAGCGAATGTATGGGCCTAAAAAGAATATTAACCAAACTGACATTCCTAGCCACTTCCGGAGTCGAAATCGGCCCTTGATTCGTTTGGCAACCACTTTTTGGTCACCAGTATTCACGTGCCAATCGGAGACTTCTTCATAAATTTGGCTGACATCATCATTAACGTTTGTTTGTGATTGACTCATATCATCTCCGAAATAGTATTCATCGCGTGCATTTTAACACAGGCACAATCTAATATTAGTACTTACTGATATTAATTCGTTATAAAAAAGCCGACTTTATTTGTCGGCTTTCCATTTACCTAAACAACGGTTCAATAATAATTATTCATCTTCTATAACAATTATTTATCGTCTAAATTTTTCATAATTCTATAACCGATAACACCTATTACGACAATAGTCAGAACAACAGATGCAATCGCTCCAATAACAACTGCGTCAATATGCATATCTTCTCTCCTGAATAAGATTTCATCTCCTCTCAGAAACTAACTGAGAGGAGTGATATTGATTACTGCCCACCACCTAATTGATGAACATAAACAGCTAATTTCTTAATTTCAGTTACTGATAAACGCTGAGTTTCATCGCCTTCATATTCAGGCTCTTCATCCCATTTCTCAGCTTCAAGTTTCACTGCAAGCTTTTCATTCCATGCAGGCATGATAGCAACACGTGTTAATGGATCTGATGGGTCATTAACGCCATGCAGGATTGTGTAGCGAACCTCTTCCGGATCACCTGAGAAGCGCCAGATTTTATCGGTCAGGTTAGCTGAGCCTAATTCATGGATACCTTTGGCATCTGCACCATGACAACCGACACAGCCTTTTTCGTTAAATAACTTCCATCCGGCCTCTGTGGCTTTGCCATTTGATAAGTTTTCAACAAATTTAACCAAACCATCCACTTCCTCAGGTTTTAAGGTTTTCTCATGTGCCATCATCATGCCATGACGTCCAGCCGCAAGAGAGGTGACGATAGTGTTGATATCACCGCCATACAACCAATCATCATCGGCCAGAATAGGATAGCCAGAGTTTTTAGCTGGAACACCACCAGTACCATGACATGCAGCACAGTTATCACCAAATAAAACCTTGCTCGAACCTACTGCGTAGTTTCTCATTTCGGTGTCAGCAAGGATTTCTTCAGCCGTCATTGAAGCTAATTTTTCTTCATATGGGGCTCTGACGTCCTGAACTTTTGCCATATCTTCTTTGTACTCTTTGATTTGAGTCCAGCCTAACAATCCTTTCGTACTGTCATTAATTAACGGCAGAGATGGATAAAGGATAAAATAGACCAACACTAACAAGCCACTCAAATAAAGGGCATTTGTCCACCAACGTGGAGGTGGATTTTCTAACTCTCTGATGCCATCCCATTCGTGCCCTGTATCTGGCACTTCATTAGGATTCTTTTTATTATCAGCCATCATCATTTCTCCGAATTTGTATCGTCATCGTCCTGCAGCATAGTGCGGTGAGACTCTATTTTGTCTTTATTTTTAGGGTTAAGAACCCAAAAATAGAGCACCACCATCAGTATAAAAATTACTACTGTAAACACTAAGCCAAACCAGTCGGTTGCTGTCATTTCACTCCAATTAGTATGAAAATACTCTTGAAGTTTACTCACGATATGACCTGCCAGGCTCAAAGTTGACCATTGTTCCCAACACTTGCAGATAAGCAACTAACGCCTGCATTTCAGTTTTACCTTCAACTTCTGCAGCAGCATTATCAATTTGCTCATCCGTGTATGGAACGCCTAAGACTTTCATCGCGCGCAGACGTTTTTCAATTCCATTGCCATCAATGGTTGCATGTTCTAACCATGGATAACTTGGCATAACAGACTCAGGTACAACCGAGCGGGGGTTATGTAAATGCTGAATATGCCATGCATCAGAATATTTTCCACCAACACGGGCTAAATCAGGTCCAGTACGTTTTGACCCCCATTGGAAAGGATGATCGTACTTTGACTCTACAGCCAGAGAGTAATGACCGTAACGATCTTTTTCATCACGAAAAGGACGGATCATTTGTGAGTGGCACAAATAACAGCCTTCACGTTGATAGATATCACGACCAGCTAATTCAAGTGCCGTATATGGGCGAACTGTTTTCAGCTCTTCATACTCAGGATGCACTTGATCCTCAAAAGTGGTTTTGAGGTAAAACAGAGGAACGATTTCTACGATACCGCCTACAGAAACAACCAATGCCGTTGCTAACACAAGCGCCCAGATATTTTTTTCCAGTTTTTCTTGAAAGGTAACTGGTTTATTAGAATTATGATCAGACATTCCAGTCTCCTTAAATGTTAGCCGCAGTTGCCATTGCAGCCGATGGCTTAGCAATTGCACGACGGATAGTCACTGTAACGTTAAATAACATGATGCAAGCACCTGAGAAGAATATCAGTCCACCCATAGCACGCATTGCATAGTAAGGGTGCATTTGAGCAACTGACTCAACAAAGGTGTAGGCCAAGTTACCGTAGTCATCATATGCACGCCACATCAGGCCTTGCATAATGCCGGATACCCACATAGCTGTGATATAGACCGCTGTACCAATTGTGGCCATCCAGAAGTGGAGATTCACTAGACGGATTGAGTACATGGTTGTTCCCCACATACGTTCAACCATATGATAAAGCGCGCCGATAGACACCATCGCTACCCAGCCTAACGCGCCTGAGTGAACGTGACCGATGGTCCAGTCTGTATAGTGTGATAATGCGTTAACAGTTTTTGAAGCCATGACTGGACCTTCAAAAGTTGACATCGCATAGAATGCTAAAGAGACAATCAGGAAGCGTAAGATATAATCGGTACGCAGCTTGTCCCAGGCTCCACTCAATGTAAACATACCGTTGATTGCACCACCCCATGAAGGAATGATCATCGCTAATGATATAGCGGCACCTAATGAACCAGTCCAATCAGGTAACGCAGTATATTGAAGATGGTGAGCACCTAGCCAAACATAACCGAAAACTAATGCCCAGAAATGGATGACAGATAAGCGGTATGAATATACAGGGCGATTCGCTTGTTTAGGAACAAAGTAGTACATGATTCCCAAAAAGCCTGCAGTCAGGAAGAAACCAACCGCATTATGACCCCACCACCACTGAATCATGGCATCTTGAACACCTGAAAACAGTGAATAAGATTTAAATAATTCAACAGGGATAGCCAAGCTATTCACAACATGCAGATAAGTAATCATGACCATCATCGCAATGAAGAACCAGTTTGCAACATAGATATGTGAAACTTTGCGAATTGAGATTGTCATGATGAAGTTAAAGGTATAAACCAACCATACCGCTGCAATCAGAATATCAATCGGCCATTCTAATTCCGCATATTCTTTTGATTGAGTGTAACCAAGAGGTAAGGTGATTACTGCACCAAGAATAACGAGATTCCAGCCCCAAAACGTGAACCAGGCTAACTTATCACTCCATAGACGCGTACGACATGTGCGCTGTACGATGTAATAAGCTGTTGCCATTAGTGTTGAACCACCAAAAGCAAAAATAACCGCATTGGTATGTAAAGGACGTAAACGACCAAAACTGATATATGGATTATCAAAATTCAGGACTGGCCAAGCCAATTCTGAGGCGATATAAACACCGATACCGGTGCCAACGACCAAGTAGACGCATGCCATATAGGCAAACCACTTGACCACTTGAAAGTTATATTGTTGTTGTTCCGCTTGCATAGCGACCACACCTTCTCTCTTTGGAAAACTCTCTCTCAACTTTGCTGAAAACCACACAACAAAATCAGGACCCTTTTCTACATGCTTCAATGAATATCGAAAGCAGTTAGAATTTTACATCAATCATTAGAATTGCTTCACATCAAAACATTGATCTAGATCAAACGTTGTGTGATAAAGCTCATTGTGCTGTGAAATGCCCCACCCCGCACGTAACAGGGAATTTTCCTAAGAACAAAATGTCCGGTCAAGTTGGTCAACGTTGGCACCTGACATAAAACCTATATTTATATTAAAAAAACAAATAGTTACAAAAATCCGTTAAAAAAAAAGAAATATGGATAGTGTCAAGATAATGAATGATTGCGGCTTATTAAATTTGCTCGTATTTAAGGACTGAGGATCAGTACCACTGAACGTTCTTCTGCTAACAGTAAATTGTATGTATGGCAGGCAGATGACAATGTCATAAACTCGGTTCCGATACCTTGCTCGTTGAAATACTTGGCTGTGTTTATCAGGGGAAAAGAAAGGCCGGCTTCAGTCGCAAAAATAATTACTTCTGGAGCCAGCGCTTTTAAAGCAGACAGAGTATCTGCTGTTAGATTTTGGATATTAGTGACGTCAATATTTTCTATTATTTGATTTGGCGCCAAAACAAACCCGAGGTCATAAGACTTAAGAATTTGTGTATTTTTCTGGCGAACAGTGACTGACTGTTCATCATATGAGTGGATTTGGTTAAATTCGAAAACCGCTTCCTGGCTCAGTTTCATCTGTTCTACTGCTGATAACCTGCCGCATCGTTGACGCGGTCACGCAACTCTTTACCAGGCTTGAAATGCGGTACATATTTTTCATCTAACTGAACAGATTCACCACTTTTTGGGTTACGCCCAACACGTGGTGGTCGATGATGTAAGGTAAAACTACCAAACCCGCGAATTTCAATTCTATCTCCTTGTGAAAGGCTATCGCTCATCTGTTCTAAAATGAGTTTAACTGCAAGCTCAACATCACGATAATTCAATAGAGATTGTTTTTCAGATAAAACTTCAATCAAATCTGATTTGGTCATGTCTTTAAAATTCCTGGAATAATGCGCTAAACACCAATATCAAATATCGGCTTTAATCTTCTGAATCTATTAGAGAAAAACCCCTGACAAAGTCAGGGGTTCATCTTTAAATTGAAAAACGATTAATTGTCTTTCTGATCCATTTGTTCTTTCAGCAAATCACCCAGAGTAGTGTTGCCTGCAGAAACATTACTGTACTCTTTCACAGCTTCTGATTCTTCTTGATCATCTTTCGCTTTGATAGAAAGAGTTAGCGTACGATCTTTACGTGACATGCCAGTAAATTTAGCTTCAACATCGTCGCCAACAGCCAGAATTTTACTTGCATCTTCAACACGTTCACGAGCAATATCTGCAGCACGAACATAACCTTCAACGCCTTCAGCTAATTCAATTGTTGCGCCACGAGCGTCAACAGCAATGACTTTACCGTTAACAATGCTTCCACGTGGATGCTCAGCTAAGTAAGCAGAGAACGGATCGTCTTGTAATTGTTTAATACCTAAAGAGATGCGTTCACGTTCAGGATCAATCGCTAAAACAACCGCTTCAACGTCATCACCTTTCTTGAAGTCACGAATTAATTCTTCGTTGTCTTCTTCCCAAGAGATATCAGACAAGTGAATCAGACCATCAATACCACCGTCTAAGCCGATGAAGATACCAAAATCAGTGATTGACTTGATAGCACCACTCACTTTGTCGCCTTTGTTGTGGGTCATCGCAAACTCTTCCCATGGGTTCGTTTGGCATTGTTTGATACCCAGAGAAATACGGCGACGTTCTGCATCGATATCCAGAACCATAACTTCAACTTCATCACCCAGTTGAACCAGTTTAGATGGGTGAACGTTTTTGTTAGTCCAGTCCATTTCAGACATATGAACTAAACCTTCAACACCATCTTCGATTTCAACAAAGCAACCGTAGTCAGCAATGTTTGTGACTTTACCGTGGATGCGTGTGCTGTTTGGATAACGACGAGCGATATCTTTCCAAGGATCATCACCCATTTGTTTCAGACCCAGTGAAACACGTTCACGGTCTTTATCAAATTTCAGTACTTGAACTTCAATTTCGTCACCGATAGCAACAACTTCAGATGGATGTTTAACACGTTTCCACGCCATATCAGTGATATGTAACAGACCATCGATGCCGCCCAGATCAACGAACGCACCGTAGTCAGTCAGGTTTTTAACAATACCTTTAACTACTTTGCCTTCTTCCAGCGTTTCTAATAACGCTTCGCGTTCTGCACTGTTTTCTTCTTCCATAATCGCACGACGTGAAACAACGATGTTGTTACGTGGACGATCAAGTTTAATCAGTTTGAATTCGAGTTCTTTATTTTCCAGGTGAGTAGTATCACGGATTGGACGAACATCAACCAAAGAACCAGGAAGGAATGCACGGATATTTTCCAGATCCACGGTGAAACCACCTTTGACCTTACCAGAAATGATACCCATAACGGTTTCACCCGCTTCAAACGCGTGTTCCAATTTAGTCCATGCTTCGGCAGCTTTCGCTTTATCACGTGACAATTGTGTCGCACCAAAACCATCTTCTAATGATTCCAGCGATACGTCGACTAAGTCACCAACAGAAACCGTTACTTCACCATTTTCGTTCAAAAATTCTGAAACTGGGATAGCGCCTTCTGATTTCAGACCGGCATTGACCATAACAACATCAGGACCGACATTGACTACCGTACCGGTAACAATTTTGCCTGGTTGCATTGGAGTTGAATTTAGACTCTCTTCGAAGAGATCAGCAAAGCTTTCGCTCATTGTTAAATATCCTTGACCCTGTTGAGGAAACAAGATCACCTAATTAATCACTCGCTCATGCGAGATCGTTAAACATCCCATTCGACAAGTATCGAACAGGCACCAAAAAATTAAATTGCACAATAGCTGCGCACTTTTTCATATACTGCAGCGATACCTAATTCGGTAGAATCCAGTATCAATGCATCCGTAGCGGGCAATAACGGCGCGACTTTACGTTCACTGTCACGCTTGTCCCGCTCTGAGATTTCTGTAATGAGATCGGAAAGGTTACTCTCAATTCCTTTCTCTTTCAACTGCTTATAACGTCTCAATGCTCTTTCTTCCGCACTCGCTGTTAAAAACACTTTAAATGGAGCATCAGGGAAGACAACCGTACCCATATCACGCCCATCGGTGACTAAACCGGGTAATTGGCAAAAGTCACGCTGACGCTGTAATAATGCTGCTCTAACAGCAGGAATCGCTGCCACTTTTGACGCTGCATTACCTGCTTTTTCTGTACGAATTTGCTGGCTAACCTCTTCGCCTTCTAACAGCACACTAAGCCCGTCATCATCTAAATGAAATTGAAGATCTAAGGTTTGTGCTAGTTGAACAAGGGACTTCTCATCCGAGGCTGGAATCTGGTGTTTAAGACTAGCAAATGCCAATACCCGATATATCGCACCGCTATCTAAATAGTGCCAACCCAATTCTCTGGCAATCATTTGTGCAATGGTGCCTTTGCCAGAGCCGCTTGGGCCATCGATCGTTAATACAGGAATATCAGCCATCAATTTCTTCAATCTGTAAGCCGACTTTATTGGCTAAATCAACAAAGCCCGGGAATGAGGTAGCGACATTTGCACAGTCATTAATCTGAATGGAGCCACCAGCTTGCAGACCCGCAATGGCAAACGACATAGCAATACGGTGGTCACTATGACTGTCGACCTCACCGCTGCCGATCACACCACCATTAATAACAATGCCATCTTCTGTCGGCTTGGCATCGATCCCCAATGTGGTTAAACCATCGGCCATAACTTGGATACGATCACTTTCTTTCACTCGTAACTCTTCAGCCCCGGTCAACACTGTCTGACCTTCAGCGCAAGCTGCCGCAATAAATAATGCAGGAAATTCATCAATAGCTAGAGGGACTTGATCTTCTGGAATTCGAATCCCTTTTAATGGTGCATATTGAATACGAATATCAGCGACAGGCTCACCACCCGTGACTTTTTCATTGGTCAGCGTAATGTTTGCACCCATTTCCCGAAGAATATTGATAACACCAATACGGGTCGGATTCACACCAACATGTTCAAGAGTAATATCTGAACCGGGTGCAATCGCCGCAGCGACCATGAAGAACGTGGCTGAGGAAATATCGGCGGGTACATCTATGTTTGTTGCTGTCAGCTTACCGCCACCTACTAGAGAAACGGTACTACCCTCTTTTTCTACCTGATAACCCATCCCCTCAAGCATGCGCTCGGTATGATCTCGCGTTGGCGCAGGTTCTGTAACAGACGTTTTACCTTCTGCATACAAACCGGCCAATAATAGACAGGATTTAACCTGTGCACTGGCCATTGGCAAATCATAATGAATCGCTTTCAGGCTGCTTGTTTTATGTAAGGTAAGCGGTGGTTTGCCATCGGTGGTATCGATCTTCGCACCCATCAATGCTAACGGATCGGTCACACGTTTCATCGGTCTGGATGATAATGACTTATCCCCCGTCATGGTGACATCAAAACCCTGCCCTGCCAGCAGTCCAGATAACAGACGCATGGATGTACCGCTATTACCCAGGTTTAGTGAGCTTGTTGGTGCTTTAAGGCCATGCATGCCTACACCATGAATCGTGACCTTACCTTTATCAGGGCCAATGATGTCGACCCCCATACCACGAAAAACAGCGAGGGTTGCTAAAGCATCTTCACCCTCTAAAAAACCGGTAACTTCTGTCGTTCCCTCTGCAAGTGAGCCGAGCATGATTGAGCGATGTGAAATTGATTTATCGCCCGGCACACGTACTTTCCCGGTTACCTTACCACCAGGATGAACAATATATTTTTTACTCGCTTCACTAGACACGTCTGTTGATTCCACTTTTATACTTCACTGTTATCTATCAAATCAGGATCGGCAAAACGGGTATCCCGGGCTTTTTTAGCACGAGCAAACACCTCAATTAAATACTCCCCATCTTCTTCCTTGATGGCCTGTTCGATTTTATTAATGCCTTGATGGTATTCATCAAGTAAATCCAGAATGGCTTGTTTATTACCCAAACAGATATCTCGCCACATCACAGCATCACTAGAGGCAATTCGCGAAAAATCACGAAAGCCACCGGCGGCATAGCGTAATACCTCATCGCAATCATCACGTTGCGCTAACATGCCTACCAAGTTAAATGCCAGCACATGAGGTAAATGACTTGTCGCAGCGAGGACGGTATCGTGATGTTCGACATCCATCTCAAACACTTCTGCCCCGGTTAACTGCCACATCGCTTTAATTTTTGCCGTGGCTGCAGTGTCTGTGTCACTCACCGGCGTCAGAACAACCCGATGGTCCTCATACAAAGTAGCGAATGCAGCGGAAGGGCCGCTTTTTTCTGTACCAGCAATCGGATGTCCCGGCACGAACTGCTTGAAGTTATCCCCTAATGCCTCGCGAGCCGCCAGGACCACTTGTGCTTTAGCACTACCACCATCAGTGATAATAGCTTCTGGTCTTATATGCTCACTCATATCAGCAAAAACCGCTGCCATTGCCCCCATCGGCACGGCAACAAAGATAACGTCGGCTTCAGCAACCGCTTCAGCAATGGAATCAGCAGCCTTATCAATAACCCCTAAAGCCAATGCTTCTTGTCGGGCATTTTCACTGCGTGAATAGCCTATGACTTCGTTGACAGCCCCTTTGGATTTAAGTGATAAGGCAAGTGAACCACCAATCAGTCCAACACCAATTACAGCCAGCCGATTAATCATTAACCGCGTCCCAAAATACCAGATAAGGCATCGAGAAAGCGCTGATTTTCTTCAGCTAAACCAATACTGACCCGAAGGTGCTGAGGTAATCCATAATTAGCCACTGGGCGAACAATAACGCCTTCGTATAGCAGTTCATCGTAAACTTCAAAAGCATTGGTGTGCACATTGACGGTGATGAAGTTGGCTCTGGAAGGAATATACTGCAAACCCATTTTTTCAAAGCCAGCAACAAGTTGTTTCATGCCAGCCTGATTGACGTCTCGCGTTTGCTGTAAATAAGCTTCATCACCCAAAGCAGCAACTGCAGCAGCTTGAGCCAGATTACTGACGTTAAACGGTTGTCTGACTCGATTCATCAGGTCAGCGACTTCAGGATGTGACAGGGAATACCCCACCCTGAGCCCCGCCAAGCCATAGGCTTTAGAAAAGGTACGGGTGATGATCAGATTATGGAAGTCCTGTAACCAGGGTACTGAATTTTCTTCCATGTTGAGGTATTCAACATAGGCTTCATCCAGAACAACTAAGACCTTTTCAGGGACTTTTTCTAAAAATAATTTAATTTTCTCTGGTTCTAACCAAGTACCCGTCGGATTATTCGGATTAGCAATAAAAATGATTTTTGTACGCGAGCTAATCGCTTTATGAATGGCATCAAGATCATAACCATAGTCTTTCGCCTGCGTCACAACAGGGCTCGCGCCGATGGCTTGCGTCACTATCCCATACACAGCAAAAGCATGTTCTGAAAAAATAATTTCATCCCCTGCCCCGGCAAAAGCACGTGCTACCATTTCCAGTACATCATTCGAACCATTACCCAGGGTAATCTGCTCAGGTGCTACCTGATGTTTTTCAGCTAATGCCAATTTTAATGCGTAGCCGTTGCCATCCGGGTAGCGTGCCATTTCTTTAGCGGCCATTGCCACTGCGGCTACTGCCGCTTTAGGAGGACCAAGCGGATTTTCATTGGAGGCCAGCTTAATAACGTTACGAACACCATACTGACGTTGTAACTCTTCAATGGGTTTACCCGGGACATAAGGTTGCAGGTTAGCAACCCCACTTACAGCAAGATCACAAAAACTCATTTCTGCTCCGTTTTGTTTCTGAAGCTATCGAAAATCAATAGAATGGCACCTATACAAATCGCTGAGTCAGCCACATTAAATGCCGGCCAATGGTAGGTTCCGTAATAGACATCCAGAAAATCGATGACATAACCATGTATGAAGCGATCAATCACATTACCCAATGCCCCACCCAGAATTAATGCTAAAGAGGCGGCTTCGAATTTTGCATCTGGTTTTAGTCGTTTCATCCAAAACAGTAAGATGATACTTACCAGAACGGCTAAACCACTAAAAAACCAACGTTGCCAGCCACTTTCTGCCGCAAGAAAACTAAATGCAGCGCCATGGTTATACGCCAGAGTAATATTAAAAAAGGGCAAAACGGCTATAGACTGATAAAGCTCTAATGTACTATTCGCCCACCATTTGCTGAGTTGATCAAACACAATCACCAAAGCAGAAAGATTCAACCATTTCAGCATGTTATTTATTTAAGCGAACTGTCTTAGTTCGCCATCTCCTTCGATATTATCAACACAACGACCACACAACTCAGGGTGATGGCTATTCTGTCCAACAGATTCAACCTGATGCCAGCAGCGGTCACAGCGTGAATATTCAGCCGCTTTAATTGCAACAAGTACGCCTGACAAGCTTGTCTGTACAGCTTGTTTAGCTGCATCACTATCCATACTGAAAAGATTGACCTTTGAGGTAATCAAAACAAACTTTAACTCATCGCCCAGCTTGTTCAATGAAGCCAACATTTTTTCATCTACAAACAGACTAATTTCGGCAGTTAATCCACCTTTAATCTGGCCTGCATTTCGTTGATTTTCGAGTTCTTTAGCAACCACCTCTCTGACACTAAAGACCTGATTCCAGAATGCTAGATCAAAGTCGGTGTTTTGAGGCAATGGCGCTAATTCATCACTCCAGAGATTGAGTAATACAGATTCGTTACGTTCACCCGGTAAGTAGCCCCATAATTCATCTGCAGTGAAACTCAGAATAGGCGCCATCCAACGCACCATTGCTTCCAGAATATGGTACATCGCTGTTTGTGATGAGCGTCTGCCCAAACTATCTGTCTGCATCGTGTACTGGCGATCTTTAGTGATATCCAGATACAGGCTGCCCATTTCATTTGCACAGAAATTATGTAACTTCTGATAAATCACATGGAACTGATAACTCTCATAGGCTGCCAGAATATCTTGCTGTAAATGGTAAGCGCGATCCAAAGCCCAACGATCCAAAGGTAATAAATCGTCGACAGCAACCCTATTGTTGGCTGGGTCAAAATCATTCAGGTTTGATAATAAATAACGAGCAGTATTACGGATACGACGATAAGAATCGGCAGTGCGTTTGAGAATTTCATCAGACACTGTCATCTCACCACTGTAATCAGTGGAAGCCACCCACAGACGAATAATATCGGCCCCCAGGCTGTTCATCACTTTTTGTGGTGAAACCGTGTTACCCAAGGACTTAGACATTTTTTTGCCATTCGCATCAACAGTGAAGCCGTGAGTTAATGCTGCTTTGTAGGGTGCTTTTCCAGTGGTTGCCACAGAGGTCAACAAAGATGACTGGAACCAGCCACGATGTTGATCACTACCTTCCAGATATAAATCTGCAGGACGATTTAAATACGCACGACGAGCCAATACACACGCATGAGACACACCAGAATCAAACCATACGTCCAGGGTATCAGTTACTTTTTCATAGTCGGCCGCTTGTTCGCCTAGTAACGATTCTGGCTCTAAATCAAACCATGCATCGATGCCCTCTTGCTCAACCTGCTGGGCGACGGTTTCCATCAACTGTTCAGTGTCAGGATGCAACTCACCTGTTTGTTGGTGAACAAATAACGGAATTGGCACACCCCAGGTACGCTGACGAGAAATACACCAGTCAGGGCGTCCTTCTACCATATTTTCAATACGTTTTTGACCCCAGGCTGGCATCCAGTCTGTATCAGCAATGGCTTTCATCGCAGCACTTCGCAAACCATTTTGATCCATGCTAACGAACCACTGTGGCGTCGCGCGGAAAATAATCGGGCTCTTATGACGCCAGCAATGCGGGTAGCTATGCTGAATATCGATGTGCGCGAGTAATGCGCCTTTTTCTTTTAAAAGCGCGATAACATCCGGATTCGCTTTAAACACAGATTTGCCAGCAAAAATCGGCGTGTCCGGTAAAAACACTCCATTACCACCCACTGGATTATCCACTTTTAAGTCATATTTCAGACCGACAACAAAGTCGTCCTGACCATGTCCAGGAGCCGTATGCACCGCACCAGTACCGGCATCCGCCGTGACGTGGTCACCTAAAATAACAGGCACTTGTCGATCGTAAAATGGATGCTGAAGCAATAAACCTTCCAGTGTTTCGCCTTTAAAGCGTGTCACTACTTCAGCTTCAATGCCATAGCGCTGGAGAGCCGCTTCATATAATGACTCAGCTAAAACCAGTTGCTCATTATCCGCTTGCAATAAAACATAAGTGAATTCAGGATTGACCGAAACAGCCTGATTGGCAGGTAGTGTCCAAGGAGTCGTTGTCCAGATAGGCAAACTCACTACACCTTTACCTGAATGACCTACAGCATTTTCGAAAGCAGTTTTGTCAACGATGCTAAAACGCACATCAATAGCGGGTGACGTTTTATCTTCGTATTCTACTTCGGCTTCTGCTAATGCCGAACCACAGTCCACACACCAGTGCACAGGTTTCACACCTTTGTGTAAATGACCTTGCTTGGTGATTTGCCCTAAGGTACGGATGATATCGGCTTCAAAGCTGAAATCCATGGTCAGATAAGGGTTATCCCACTCACCCAACACACCCAGACGTTTGAAGTCTTCCCGCTGGCCATCAACCTGTTTGGCAGCATAATCACGGCAAGCCTGACGAAACTCTTTAGCAGTCACTTTTACACCGGGTTTACCCACTTTCTTCTCAACATTCAGTTCGATGGGTAAACCATGGCAATCCCAGCCGGGCACATAAGGCGCATCAAAGCCACTCAAGGTTTTAGACTTGATAATAATATCTTTTAAAATCTTGTTAACGGCGTGACCAATATGGATATCACCATTTGCATAGGGAGGACCATCATGCAAAATAAACTGTGGTCTACCTTTGGCCTGTTCACGAATTTTTTCGTAAAGATTAATATCTTGCCAATGTTGAAGCGTTTGTGGTTCACGATTAGGTAAACCAGCTTTCATCGGAAATTCTGTTGCAGGTAAATTTAGCGTTTGTTTGTAGTCAGCCACAAGATTCTCGTAGAGTAGGAAAACTAAAAGCGGTGATTATACGTATTTTTATTGCCGACCTAAATCATTGAAAGCACTTTTATTTACACTCTGTGCTTATGCAAACATGATTATTTACAGTAGAATGCCGATTTTAACCCATCACAATTGAGCTGACGCTTTATGTCCATATCGAAAAAGGTGATCATCCGCGGACTGACTTTAGACGGTGGAAAGTTTCGTCCCAGTGACTGGGCTGAACGCTTATGCGGGGCAGTTGCCTCATATGGTCCTGGTCGACGCATTATTTTTCATCCCAGTGTCAGACTTGCGACATTAGAAGGCGTCAAAAGCGTGGTGATTGACGCTGACTTAGAACAAAGAGACGAGATGCTTTTCGACTTTCTGTTAGATTTTGCCAAAGACAACAAACTGCAAATCGATCACATCGATAACTTCGATGCTGAACAACATTAAATTTGCTGCTCGGCGTCCGGCCAGTTCTGAATATAATTTTTTAGCAATTTATTCTCGAACTTGGCTTTTTTCAGCAATTCTTCCACGATATCAGTAATAGATAACATACCTTCCAACTTACCTTTATAAACAACAGGTAAGTGACGGATATTATGCTCCACCATTTTATTCATCACTTCCTCAAGCGTATTATCGGGCTCACAGGTATAAGGATTCGGTGTCATGGCATCGTTGACCAGCATTTGATTCCACTGATCTGGATGGGTATCAAGAATTTTCAAAATATCCCGCTCAGATAAAATCCCCACCATCGTCCCATTGGCTTCGGTGATAATTAATGAGCCTATCCGGTGTTCCATCAACATGGCAACCGCTTTATCCAGACTGTCTTTTGGCGATAAGCCAATGACAGGTTTACCTTTATTTTTGGTAATCGATCTGACTTTCATGGTCCTGCCCCTCTTCTCTGAGTGCTGAGGCTTATTCTGCTTGAGTCAGTAAGTGTTTGGCAACAAATAAGAAAAAAGGGCTGCATGATTTATCATGCAACCCTTGGTAGAACTACCAGTTGTAAGTCGCTGAGGCGATGACTCGACGGCCATCACCGTAATAACAGACCAGATCCGTACATGTGGTGGTGTACTCACGATCAAATAAATTACTGACGTTCAGCGCCAGTCTCACATCATCAAAGTCATAACGGATACTAGCGTCAGTTAATGTGTAACCACCGGTTTCAATATCAACAGTTGAAGTACTTAAACTGTCTTTACCTATATAGGTGCTTTCTCCAACATAACGTAAGCCCGCCCCCATTCCCAAGCCTTTCAGTACACCCGTTGTTTGAGTGTAATCCAGCCATAAACTCGCCGTTTGGCGAGGTTGGTTAGGAATCAGACTATCTTTTTCCCAGCTATTTGGACTTTCAGTAATACGCGCATCAACATAACTATAAGCTGCTGTAAGTTTGACTTGTTCTGATATATCTAAACCGGCTTCAATTTCCACGCCGGTAGAGTTCACCTCACCCACCTGACGTGATACACCATTAACATTCACGGCATCGTACTCGGTGATGACATAGTCCTCTTTCGTCAAATCAAACACGGCCATGCTGATAAAACCATCAATATTTTCCGGTTCAAACTTTACGCCGATTTCATATTGCTTGGCTTTTTCAGGATCAAATAAACCACCATTCTCATCGGTTTTTGTCACTAAATTGAATGACTCACTGTAGCTGATATAAGGTGAAAGACCGTTATCGAATTTATAAACCAGTCCTACCCGACCTGAAAAATCTTCGGCTGATTTATCTGCATCAACATCGCTACTATTTGTGTAATTCACATCAACATCATTTTTAACCCAGTCGTAACGTCCGCCAATCAGTAAACGCCAATTTTCATAAGCCAGCTGATCCTGAATATAAAGACCCGTCTGACGTGAATAGACATCCCGATCACGACTCAGTGAGAGATTGCCGACAGGTGAGCCATAGACCGGGTTGATATAACTTATCGTTGGTGCAGTTCCACTATAATTTTTTTCATCTGCTTGAGAATAACGCCAGTCCAGGCCGATTAATACATCATGTGAAATAGAACCGGTATCAAAGTTTGACAGGAGTTGGTTATCCACAGCCACAGCATGTAAGTCTTCACGAATTCGTGAGGCACTCCGACCAAGCGTACCAGCAACCAAATTTGTACCTGCCAGTGCTGAACTTAAAGTTTTGAAATCAAGATTTACTTCATCGTAACGAAGGTTTTGTTTGAAAGACCAAGTATCGTTGAACACATGGGAAAACTCATATCCGACTGATCGATAATCACGGTCAAAGTTATTAAAATCTTCTTCACCATCAAAAAAACCGAATTCGCGATCATAAACTTTAGCTCCACCAAAGTTACGACTAAAATAATCCATTAGATGGGAAGTAAAATGACTATTAAAACTATACGTTTGCTCATCATGCTGCTCAACAGCTAGTACCGTTAACTGAGTATCATCACTGATATTCCAGGTTAATGATGGTGCCACCATTTTACGTCTGGAATCGTTGTAATCGACTTCTGAATTGCCATCGTTCCCCACAAAGGTCAGACGGTAAAGTAACTTGCCTTCGTCATCAACTTTGCCACTGAAATCACCCGCTAACTCAAAAAAGTCATTACTGCCTGCCGACAGACGTAACTCACGCAAGGTTTCTTCTGTAGGGCGCTTGCTGACCAGATTCACTAAACCACCCGGTTGAGATTGCCCATATGTCACTGAACTCGGACCACGAATCACTTCCACTCGCTCTAATGCATAACTATCCGCTCTGGGTAGACCATAGGTACTAGTTGGAATCAGCAGACCATCACGATAGACCTGTGTTTTGGCATCAAAGCCTCGCAAACTAAACCAGTCATATCGGGTATCGTAACCGTAGGGCACACTCAGACTGGGCGTATATTGCAATGCCTCTGTTACCGTTTTTGCACCACGAATAGTTAATTGCTGTTGAGTAACTACAGAAATAGACTGCGGTGTATCGAAAATTGAAGCATTGCTTTTAGTCGCTGATGCACTGCGCTGTGCAGCATAACTATCAATCGGTGTATAAGGCGATAATGATGATTTTTGGCCCGTCACCACAGGTAAATCAGCAGATTGTTCATTACTTTGTGTCAGACGATAACTATTTTCTGATTGTTTAACCACTGACAAAGGGGTCCCTTGCAATAGTTTTTGCAAGCCTATGCTAATGCTGTATTCCCCACTCAGCCCTGCGGTTTGATATGGACTGGCTAATTCAGGTGAGTAACTTAATAAAATACCTGCTTGCTGACCAAACTGATTTAATGCAGTGGTTAACTGACCTGCTGCCACATTAAAATTAACTTTTTGTTTTGTGCTACGACTCTGTTGCTCTGCTGCTAATACCGGCGTCGGTGATATCAGAACCAAACCTGTGGTGGTCAGTAAAGCAGTTGCGAGCGTCATGGCGCTCAATAACGTTGGCTTGTATAACATGCGATGTCTCACTTCCATTAACAAATAGTGTCTATTTGTTCTGTCACGTGAGAATGAAAAAAAGACCAAAAAAATTAAACGGCCTGTTTTGGTCTGAGCATAATCCAGTAACGCGTTCTATAAACTAACTCAACCTGCAATGTTGCAGATAACGCTCGTAATACTTGCTCAACATCCATTAATGGATAAGTCCCCGAGACTCGGCGGGTGGCTATTGTCGGGTCACAACGTAACCATCCATGGTGATAATTTTCCAATTCTGTTAATACGTCAGCCAGAGCCATGTTATCTGCTATTAACATATGCTGTTGCCATGCCAATGCCTCTTCTCTGGCAGGAACAACCGAACCCGACTGGTCAGCAACAAAGCTGATTTGATGACCTGCTTTAATCAGTAACGTCGGAAATCTATCCTGTCTGATGATATTAACAGCACCTTCATACACAGCAAGTAATGCCTGATTTTCACGCTGTTTCACATAAAAACGTGTGCCCAACGGCTGCATATCAGCCCACGGTGTTTTTAATAAAAAGGGTCTATTATCTTTTGCCGTGGTGATGAGTACATCACCCGCCAGCAATGTGAGGTAACGCTGTTGCTCTGAATAATCTACTGATAATGCCGTATTGGCATTCATATAAACTTGGGTGCCATCTACCAGTGTCACCTGTCGAGTCTCAGCAATCCCTGTATGGTAGTCAGCCATTAAGGGTGCAAGAAACGTATCATTCTTTAAAAATGCCCAGGAACCACCACTGATAATGGCTACACCGGCCAATGACTGTAAAAAATGACGACGACTTTTAGCCGCTTTATTTAATGATTGGTGAGTCACCACACGTGAAAGCGGCGAGCTTAAAGAACTCAGCTCGTTATTGACCTGTTCGATTCTTAACCAGGCGATTTGATGACTGCTGTCAGCCTCAAGCCACTCCTGCCATTGCTGTCTGAGCACATGGTCATCATCACGTTCGCTCAAGCTCAGATACCATTCAATCGCCTCTAAGGCGATCTTTTGTTCTATCTGAATGGCTTCAGTCATTTTTTATTTCACGCTGATCGCAAAATAGCATTGAGCAGCAGCACGACTCAGATAGCGTTTAACGGTAGAGACCGAAACAGACAATTTCTCAGCAATTTCCTGCTGTTTCATTCCATCCAGTTGCGCATAAAGAAATGCACGCTTCACATCCAGTGGCAAACCTTGTAATCGCTGATTAATCGCTACTATCGACTCAATAATAATAGCCTGCTCTTCTTCAGAGGGATGTAAATCTTCAGGTATGTCAGAAATCGCTTCTAGATAGGCTTTTTCAACATATTGACGGCGCCAGTGATTAGCCACACTGCGCTTGGCCAGCGTGGTGAGAAATGCACGCGGCTCTTCTAATAAGAGCTGCTCCTCACGCGCCAATAAGGTCACAAAAATATCATGAGAAATATCAGCAGCTGATTCCGTTGACTCGACTTTGCCACGAAGCCAGCGAAATAACCAAGAATGGTGCTGTCGGTAGAGACTAGCTATGGTTTGTTGCTCTGACTCCTGATAAACGGACATACATTGCCTGACGAGTTAAATAAATGAGAATCATTATCATATAATATATAACCGCAATCAGGCAATAAGCATTCAATTATCAGAGATGTTCGCGTGTTGCCCGGAAATCGATATCAGGCCAGCGTTCCATCGTCAGGTCAAGATTGACCCGTGTAGGGGCGATATAAGTCAGATTACCCGCACCATCCAATGCCAGGTTTTGTGATGCTTTCTTTTTAAACTCTTCCAGTTTCCGCACATCATCACAATAGACCCAGCGTGCGGTATACACCTGAACCGCTTCATAAGCACATTCGACGTTATATTCACCTTTCAAACGATGGACTACTACATCGAACTGAAGCACACCCACCGCACCCAAGATCAAGTCGTTATTATCCAAAGGTCGGAATAACTGAGTTGCACCTTCTTCACTCAATTGCTGTAAGCCTTTTAGTAAGGCTTTATTCTTGAGTGGATCTTTCAGTCTGACCCGACGGAATAACTCTGGCGCGAAATAGGGAATACCGGTGAACTGAAGATCTTCACCCTGAGTAAAGGTATCACCTATCTGAATGGTGCCGTGATTGTGCAGCCCCAAAATATCACCTGGATAGGCTTCTTCTGCCTGCTCACGTTCAGCCGCCATGAAGGTCACCGCATTAGCGATGGTCACATCCTTGCCAATACGCGCCTGATGCAGCTTCATCCCTTTTGTGTATTTGCCTGAACATACACGTAAAAACGCAATACGGTCACGATGTTTCGGATCCATATTGGCCTGAATCTTAAACACAAAACCACTGAAGGCTTCTTCAGCGGCATCCACTTCACGTGTTTTGGTTTCACGCGGCTGTGGCGGTGGTGCATATTCAACGAAAGAATCCATTAACTCGGTAATACCAAAGTTATTCATCGCTGAACCGAAAAACACTGGCGTTAGACGCCCGGCCAGAAATTCATCCAAATCAAATTCATGACTGGCACCACGTACTAACTCTATTTCTTCACGTAAGTCTTCGGCCATACTGCCAAACAGTTCATCCAGTCTTGGATTGTCCAAGCCTTCAATAATTTCTCCGGCTTCTTTACTGTGAGGTTCGAATATATGCACACTGTCATTCAGTAAATGGAAAATACCTTTAAAACCTTTCCCCATACCAATTGGCCAGGTAATCGGTGCACATTGAATATTCAGAATCGTTTCGACTTCATCAAGTAGTTCAATCGGTTCACGACCTTCCCGGTCAAGTTTATTAACGAAAGTGAGAATCGGCGTGTCACGCAAGCGACACACTTCCATTAATTTAATGGTCCGTTCTTCAACACCTTTCGCGCTATCAATCACCATCAGGGCCGAGTCAACCGCCGTTAATGTCCGGTACGTATCTTCTGAGAAATCAGCATGGCCCGGTGTGTCAAGTAAGTTGACTATACGGTCACGGTAAGGAAACTGCATCACAGATGAAGTGACCGAGATCCCCCGCTCTTTCTCCATTTCCATCCAGTCAGACGTGGCATGACGATCAGTTTTCCGGGATTTGACACTACCGGCCATCTGAATCGCACCACCGAAATAGAGCAGCTTTTCAGTTAATGTCGTTTTACCGGCATCGGGATGCGAAATAATCGCAAAAGTACGGCGTTTTGATGCCGCTTGTTGAACTGGGCTAGATGACATGAATGTAATGCTCTTATGAATACTAATTATTCTGAAGGTTCAGAAAAGTCGCCTATTTTCGCTGAAAACGCCTGGGGAAACAATCAAACAAGACAAATCCTAATGTTTAACACAACAGACATGTTAGCGATGCGAGGTTTTGTGGTAACTTTTAGGTTCTTCATAAGGCTGTAACTATGTCACGGAAAAAAGTAGCACGACACAAAGCAATCATTGACGAACTGACTATCAATCCCTCTATGCGGGTGAGTGAGTTAGCAAAAACACTGCAAGTCACCACTGAAACTATCCGTCGAGATTTAGAAGAACTAGCAGAACAAAATCTGATTAGTCGTACATATGGTGGTGCTTTATTAAGACAGGCGGCTGAACCTGTTCTCAATGAACGTCATAAAGCCAATTTGGCAGAGCGTGCAGCGATTGCGAAAAAAGCCGCACCGATGTTGAAAGGGGCTAAAGTGCTGATGATAGGTTCAGGTGTCACCACGGTTGAAGTCGCGAAACGGATTGCCTATGAAATGAATAATATTACGGTCATCACCCATGCTTTTGGTGTGGCCACTGTCCTATCATTTAATCCAACGATTAAAGTGATCATCGCTCCTGGTGTTTATCATGGCGAAGAAGGCGCGACACATGGTTCGCAGACTTGTCAGTTTTTATCAGATTACACGGCTGACTGGGCTATTCTTGGAGCCAGTAGTCTGGCACCTACCGGGCCGGCTGATGCGCTTACCGACGCTGCTGATGTCTATAAACAAATGATTCGCCAAAGTGCCAATACCATGGTGGTCGCTGATCACAGTAAATTTGATCGTCTGGCAACAGCGCGTTATGCCAGATGGAATGAGATCGATCATTTAGTGACAGATCGTCAACCCAGTGGACCATTAAAGAAAGCCTTAACGGCTGATAAGGTGAATATCAGCGAGGCGGCAACCTGAACCGCCTCAATGATAAATATGACTTAGACCTGCTTGGATAAAGCATCTAAAAAGAAATCTGCTTCGTAACGCGTTAATGTCAATAAAGGGCGAAGCTTCAAGGTTGCTCCATATTTTCCTGCTGCCCCAATCAACACGCCGGCATGTTTTAAGCCATTAATGATTTGTCGCGTCTTACCTGGATCAGGAATGTGTTTATTATCTCTTTCACCAATATCTATGCCTAAAAATAAGCCCTGACCACGCACATCAGCAATAAAAGATGATTGTTTGGCCATAAACTGAAGCTGCTGTTTGAGATAAGCGCCCATCTTGCGTGCATTTTCCTGCAGATTATCCTGTTGGATCGTATCCAGTACCGCCTGCCCTGCTGCTGCCGCAACAGGGTTACCACCAAAGGTATTAAAGTAGCCAACATCAGCACAAAATGATTCAAGATAATCCGGTCGCGTTGCCACAGCAGCCATCGGGAAACCATTTCCCATCGGTTTACCCATTGTGACAATATCTGGCGTCAGTCCATGGAAGTCGAAGCCCCAGAAGGTCTCGCCCATGCGGGCAAATCCAGGTTGAACTTCATCGGCAATGAAGACACCACCAGCATCTCGTACCACATTAACGGCCTGTTTCAGAAACCCTCGTGGCTCTGAGTAAATACCATCCGATGAGAAAATCGTATCTACTAATAATGCCGCCACCTTTATGCCACGCTGCTCAAGCGTTTCAACAGCCTCAGCCACTTTCGCGGCAAATCCCCCAGCAATATCGTCACCATAAATAGCAGATGATGGTGCCGGAATCGCGACCACATTATCAGGTAAACTGCCCTGCTTGATGATCGACGGTGACACCGTTGTCACTAAGCTGGTATTACCGTGATACGCATCTTCAATGACTATAAAACCGGTTCCACCTGATGCATTTTCTGCCAGACGCATAGCCAGGTCATTGGCTTCACTCCCTGAGCATGTCATCACCACATTGGATAGAGAATCTGGCAATGTTGCTTTCAGTGATTCCAGATAATCATCCACCACAGAGACCAAATAGCGGGTATGCACGTTTAAGGTTGCAATTTGTTTGGATACAGCCGCGACAACTCTCGGATGGCAATGCCCCAGACAAGGCACATTATTATAAAAATCAAGATAGCGTTTACCATCTGCAGCATGCATCCAAGCGCCCTGAGCAGAAACCATTTCAATCGGGTTTTGATAAAACAATACAGATGCGGCGCCCAGATTATCTAATCGTCTTTCCACATTTTTATTATGTTTACCAGGCTTAGCTTCAAACGCATTCATATCAAGAATACGTTTTTCATTCAGGGGTAACTTTTCTTGTTCTTCATGCTCATCAAGATAGCGTTTGGCTAATTCAATGGTACCGGCTGTATATTTATCGAAGCCCGCCTCAGCTGCCGTTTCAGTTTCAGGATGACTCGCCACCCAAGCGGTCAACAGCAAGCGCCGGAACATCACAAATGTCGAAATCATCGCTTCATCTTCATCCGATAGCGGTGAAACACTTTTATAACCGCGTATCCAGGCGTGCTCTAGTTCTGGTAATAATGGCGATAACTCCAGGAATGACACCGCTGAAGCAAAATCATACATAAACCAGCTAAAACCGCAGTCATCAAAATCGATGACACCGAGATCATGGCCGTCGGCCAATAAATTGGCTAAACGTAAATCAGCATGAACCAGACCAAAACGTTCTGGTCCTTCACCATAATCTGCCAGTTTTGACTCTAGGACTTCACACAGTCTTTCCAGCACATTTTTACCTTGCTCATCCAGCCCCAAAGCCTCACGCCAGTCTCCCCATAAAGGCTGGCGGCCAAAAGCACTGTCAAAATTCCATTTTTTACGCTGAAAAGTATCGGGTAATCTCCATTGCTTGGCATGCAAATGCAGTTTTGCGGAGGTCGCACCTAATAACTCAAAGCCTTCTATTAATGATTCATCTTCACTCGGCTGCTGTCCAGGAAGGAACTCAAACGCCACCACATAACGGGCCGTGCCATCATCATCAAACTCTGCCACCAAGGAGCCATCCTTCATAGCGAGTGGCTCTGGCGTATTCAAGACTTGCTGCTGACGTAATGACTGTATCCACATCAATTCAGACAGGATCTCATTTTTAGAATGATAATCAGGCCGATGTACTCGAATAATAAATTGGTTATCACGCTGCTTATCTTTAATTAAAAATGTGGCATTTTCCGACACGGTTAATAACGAAATTGTGGCCTTATCCGACACACCCCACTGAGGAAGTAAGCCTTTTACTCCGCGCGTTAAGCTTTGAACAAACAGGGAATTATATAAACCAGCCATAAAAACAAACCTCTAAAAACTGTATCAATTAGCCACATTTATATATCCATTTTTATTGACTTGCAATATTTTTGTTGCAAAGTGAAAGATTTATGTTAAAAATACAGTCACAACACTATTTAATAAATATATGGAGAACTGCATATGCTCACTTCAATTAAGAACAAATCTGTCATTGTCACTGGTGGATCGAAAGGTATTGGTAAAGGTATTGCCAGTGTATTTGCAAAGCAAGGCGCAAAAGTCATGATCGCTGCTCGTGGTGAAGCCGCTGCCAAACAGACCGTTGAAGAAATTAATGCCAGCGGTGGCACAGCTGATTATTACTTATGCGACGTCTCAAACTGGGAGCAAGTTCAGGCATTAGTTGCTTATACCGAAGATAGTTTCGGTAGCGTTGATATTCTCTGCGCGAATGCAGGCACCTTTCCACAAAAGAAAATTGTCGACTTAACGCCAGATGACTGGGATGACATCATGTCAGCCAATCTGAAAAGCACCTTCCTCTGTGTGAAAGCGTGTATTCCACAGTTCGAAAAACAAGGTAAAGGTCGTGTGGTGGTGACCTCATCTATCACTGGCCCAATCACAGGTTACCCTGGCTGGTCTCACTACGGTGCAACAAAAGCAGGTCAGTTAGGTTTTATGAAAACAGCCGCAATGGAACTGGCTCGTTATAACACCACAATCAATGCCGTGATGCCAGGCAATATTTACACCGAAGGTTTAGCCGATCTTGGTGAAGAGTATCTGAATAGCATGGCTGCTGCGATCCCATTAAAACGTCTGGGTGCAGTCGAAGATATTGCCAATGCGGCCTTATTCTTTGCTGCCGATGAAGCGGCTTACATCACAGGACAGCAGATTGTCGTTGATGGTGGTCAAACCTTGCCTGAATGCATGGAAGCAGTAGCAGAAATCTAATAGCAAATGTGCTTGCTATATCGCATAAAAAAAGGCACTGATGATCAGTGCCTTTTTTATTTCTTGCCGGGTTTAAGTTAGGCTACAGATGCTGTCACCGCTTCATTGGCATTAGCCGCACTCGCCACCACTTTAATCGCAATGAATTTAGAGGTCGGCGTAAAAGTCTTATCACCATAACTTTCCAGTGGCACTAGTGGATTCGTTTCCGGATAATATGCTGCCGCCTGACCTTGCGGGATGTCATAACTCAACAAGGTGAAGTTAGACACTTTTCTTTCTTTGCCATCTTCCCAAACGGTAATCATATCAACTTTCTGGCCATGCTCGAGGCCAAGACGTTTAATATCCGCTTCATTTGCAAAGACCACATCACGCATGCCATACACACCACGGTAACGGTCATTCATACTGTAAACCGTTGTATTGTATTGGTCGTGTGAACGCATGGTTTGCAAAATCAGATCTGGCGTTTGTCCTTTCATGGTGACCTGATCCTGTAACAAGGTTTTAGGTAATGGATTGGCAACAAAGTTAGCTTTGCCTGTTGAAGTGTTCCATTGATGTTCCGCCGCCGCATTACCTAAGTAGAAGCCACCCGGATGTTGTATTTTCTCACTGAAACCTTCAAAACCAGGAATGACTTCAGCGATTAAGTCACGGATGCGATCATAGTCTTCTACCAGCCATTCCCAATCCACGGGTTTATTACCTAATGTGGCTTTAGCGATACCGGCAATAATAGACGCTTCAGAGCGTAATAGAGGTGAAAATGGTTTTAGCTGGCCATAGGAGATATGTACCATACTGAAGGTATCTTCCACCGTCACACCCTGTAACCCTGATTTTTGGAAGTCTTTTTCAGTACGTCCCAGACAAGGCAGGATCAAGGCTTCTTTACCGGTGACAAGATGACTACGATTTAATTTTGTCGAAATCTGCACAGTCAGATCACAATTTCGCATAGCCTGATGAGAACGTTCGGTATCTGGGGTTGCCTGAACAAAGTTACCACCGAGCCCGAAGAACACTTTCGCCTGACCTTTTTCCATCGCATCAATGGCCTGAACCGTTGTGTGTCCATGATCGCGCGGGACTTTAAAATCAAAGCGTTTTTCAATCGCATCCAACAACCATTCCGGTGGTTGTTCGTCAATGCCCATCGTACGATCACCCTGCACATTGCTGTGACCACGTACAGGCGATAATCCCGCACCAGGACGACCGATATTGCCACGCAGTAATTGCAGATTCACAATTTCCTGTACTGTCGGTACTGAATGCACATGCTGTGTGATCCCCATAGCCCAACACATAATGACACGCTCAGCTTTACTATAAATTCTGGCAGCCATTTCAATTTCGGCCAGGCTCAAACCCGACTGAGATTCGATTAACTCCCAAGGGGTGTTATCGATTTCGGCAAAATAATCGTCCATACCGTGTGTATGTTGCTGGATAAACGCATGGTCTAATACGGCAGGTTTGCCTTTTTGCTGCGCTTCACGATCCCATTGTAATAAGAATTTGGCCATACCGCGGATAGCCGCCATATCTCCGCCTAATGCGGGTCTGAAATAGGCACTATTCGTAGGCTCTGACTCATTGGTCAGCATTTCAAGCGGGCTTTGTGGATGCTGAAAACGTTCCAGGCCACGTTCTTTTAGTGGGTTAAAGCACACCACATGCGCGCCACGTTTTACCGCTTCACTTAACGGTTCCAACATGCGTGGATGATTGGTGCCTGGATTTTGACCGATGACAAAAATCGCATCCGCTTCAGCAAAGTCTTCAAAGGTAACCGTTCCTTTTCCCACGCCAATTGCTTCAGACATGCCTATACCACTGGCTTCATGGCACATATTGGAGCAGTCAGGAAAATTATTGGTACCAAAGGCACGAACAAAAAGCTGATACAAAAATGCCGCTTCGTTACTGGCGCGACCAGAGGTGTAGAATTCTGCCTGATGAGGAGAATCAAGTTGGTTAAGATGTTTTGCTACTGTATCAAACGCTTCTTGCCAGGTAATGGTCTCGTAATGATCTGTGTCTGCGTTGTAACGCATCGGATGGGTAATACGGCCTTGTGACTCCAACCAGAAATCACTCTCTTTGAGTAATTCAGTATTACTGTACTTAGCGAAAAAGGCTGGGGTGACCTTACGGCCAGTGGCTTCCCAGTTAACTGCTTTAGCGCCATTTTCACAAAATTTAATCATGCCTTTTTCAGGCGTTTCCCCCCAGGCACACCCTGGGCAGTCAAGACCGTGATCCTGATTTGTTTTCAGCATCGCACGGATGTTGGATATAGCATTTTTGCTACCCAACCAGTTACGAGTAACACTGATAAGTGCACCCCAACCAGCAGCTGGACCATTGTAGGGCTTGTAATGACTCACTAGGACATCTCTCCGGACAAGATAATAAAAACAGCTAACAACGGTTCATGAAAAACAAAGCATTACGCTTGTTATGACAGGCATCTCATCGTTGTAGCCGAATACGGTAAGTGAGATCAGAACGGCATGTTCTGCATGATGAAACAGGATCTGATAGTTAATGATAAATCCTGTCATCCTTCTGATCATTGCGATCATGAATATTATAATTTGCTTCTATAGTCAGCATCAATATTACATTCAATTTCAGGAAAAACTTCCTCTAGCGGCTATTAAATATTTGCTTTTAAAAACAGTGAAATAAAATTAACTTAATGTTAACTATCTCTATGTTAAGATAAATAAATTTCAGCTAATCAGGTAAGTCATGTCGCCACAAAATATGGATGATTTGGATGTCATCATGCAGCAATGGAAACACGTGGGTCTAGAGACCGATGCAGATGCCATCAAAGTCGTCGGCCGAATTTTGCGCATAGCAAAGACTATTGAACAGCAACTGGCCGAGCTACACCGGACCTTTGATCTCAAGCCGGGTGAGTTTGATGTACTCGCCACGTTAAAACGTGAAAACAAATGCTATTTGACCCCATCAGAGCTTTACCAGAGCATGCTGCTCACCTCTGGTGCCATGACAAGCCGGCTGGACAGACTGGAACAGAAAATGCTCATTCAGCGCAAACATTGTCAGCAGGATCGTCGAAAAGTGTTGGTCTCTTTAACCAGCAGTGGTAAAAAGCTTATCAACACGGCCTATCCAGCTCACTTTGTATTACTTGAAAAGCTCCTTTCTTCGATAGAAAACAAAGATAAAGCCTTACTAGCGAACTTACTCAAGTTGACACTTGCCTCTATTGACTCATCAACCATTGATACCTTATGAACCAAACGACAACGCCAACGAAGGCACTTATTTTATTACTGGCAGCGTTGACCGCGCTGACGCCGTTAGCGATTGATGCCTACTTACCAGCCATCCCTCAAATGGCTAACGATTTAATCACCAGTATTCATGACACCGAAATATCCTTGAGCCTCTACTTGGCTGGTTTTGCACTAGGTCAGATATTGGGTGGACCATTCTCCGATCATTTTGGCCGACGCACAGCAACGGGCAGTGGTTTGACGATTTTCTGTCTAGGTACGATTGGCATTATTTTCAGCCAGGATATCCACAGTGTTTGGGGCTTTAGAGTTATTCAAGCCATTGGCGGAGGCGTTGCCGTTGTCAATGCTGCCGCTGTTATTCGAGATTTAAGTCATGGCAAAGACAGTGCCAGACACCTTTCCAACATGGCTGTCATCATGATGCTTGCACCTTTATTGGCGCCACTTATCGGCATGCTGATCCTGCATATCAGTGGCTGGCGGCTTATCTTTGTTTTCTTACTTGTCTATGGTTTAACTATCGGCATAGCACTGTTTTTTCGACTGCCAGAAACCCGTAAAAAGACAACCGAACGCACTAGTATGCTCAAGCGCTATGGCATGGTATTGAGTCATCGCTGTGCTCTGGGCTTTATTTTTTCTCAATGCTTTGCCCTCGCAGGAATGTTTGCCTTTATTACAGGCTCACCTTCCGTTTACATGGGATATTTTGAAATCAGCGAAACCATCTATCCGTTTCTATTTGGTTTGAATGTGATCGGTATGATGCTGGCGAACCGCCTCAATATTCGTTTGTTGCACTATTACAAACCCCATTTTTTATTAAGTTTAGGGCAAGCCGCACAAATTCTGACCAGCTTAATTTTATTAAGCTATGTCAGTGTCATCGCACAGCCTCAACTCTGGTTTGTGGTGAGTTTATTGATTTTATTTATTGCTGCAATGGGATTGATTGTCTCAAATGCCACGTCTGGGACGGTGGAGTTTTTCCCCCACAACAGTGCAACGGCAACCGCATTGTTGGGCTCCATTGGCTTTGCTGCCGGTGCGCTCAGCGGTTCGCTGGTTGGTTTACTCGGCGATGGTACACCGTGGCCGATGGTTCTCATCATGTTTGTCTGTTCCTTACTAGGTCCCATCCTCAGGACATTACTGCAATACGGCCAACAACAGCCACAAACTCAGCCGTAATTTTTAACCCCGTCTTAACTGACAGCCATCTATGCTGTGCAGGTAAACGTTGATAGAGGTATTCATGAAGTTAGCTTGTGTCAGACAAAGCAAAGTAATCACACTGTTGAGTACTACATTGCTGCTATCAGCATGTATTTCCATGCCTGCGAGTCCTGATTACACACAACAAATTGAGCAACAACAAGCGCTGCCTGCCTGGTCACAATCTGCTGATGCTATTGCTGTTGTTTCGCTTAATAGTCTGATTGATTCAGAGCAGCTCAATCAGCTGGTAGAAACAGCTGTCGCCAACAATCCCACATTGCAGCAGACCTGGTTAACGCTACAAATTCGTCAAACACAGTTACAACAAACCGATGCGGCACGTAAACCACAAATCAGTGCGGGTGCCAGTGCCACCCGCAGTGAAAATGCCTCGGATAGCTTTACTAGTAATATTGATATCAGCTGGCAGGCTGACCTATGGGGTAAGTTAAAAAACAATAGCCAGGCAGCCAGTAAAGACGTTATAGAACAAACCCTGCTTTATCAGGCGGCCCGAGATAGTTTGAGCGCCGAAGTAATGAAAGCCTGGTTAAATCTCACTGCTACGTCACATGCCATTGATATAGAACAGCAGCGCTTGAATACCCTAGAGCAAAATGAAACCTATATTCTGCAACGCTACAGAAATGGCATTGGTACGTTAGAAGATCTGGATAATGCTCGCAGTGCCAGTGCACAATCCAGGGCAAGTCTGGCTTCCTACCAAGAAGATTACCGTCAACAACAGCGTGACTTGAAGCAATTAGTGGGACTGAGCAATGCTCAGGACATCGCTGCTCCGGAAAGCTACCCTCAAGTCAAACTGGCATTAGCTGACTTACCACAACAAACTCTGGCACGTCGGCCCGATTTACAAGCCGCTTATACTGCAATAGAAGCCAATCAGTTACGAACCAAAGTAGCGTATAAACAACTACTGCCTAATTTGGATCTCGGCGCTGCAATCAAAGATGCGGCCTCTTCACCTCACCAGGCATTAATGGCTTCACCTTTGTGGTCATTACTGGCGCAACTGACAGCCCCGATTTATCAAGGTGGAGAACTACGTGCTGCTGCCAAAGAAGCTGAGTTAAATGAAGCTTATAGCTATCAGAGCTATCGAGAAACGCTATTAACCGCTATTAATGAAGTGGAACGATACCTGAGTCTGGAACAAAATCTGATGACTCGTCAGCAACATATTTCCGCTGCATTAAAAAGTGCTCAGAACAGTCTGAAACAATATCAAACAAGTTATCGAACCGGCCTAGTCGATATTCTGGATTTATTAACTGTTCAACAACAAACCTACAATCTGGAAGCCTCTCTGGATAACCTGATTTATCAACGTTTAATCAACCGCATTAATCTTGGCTTAGCACTGGGCCTGGGAACAGCATCATGAAACGCCACCTACCAAAAATCATTCTATTCTTTATTGCTTGCTGCATTTTGATTATCACTGTCGTGGTGGTAAAGCACCTGTCTGCAGCACAGGCCAATCGCCCTATTCCGACGAAAAAAGAGCAAGCACCGAGCCCGGATGTGTCTGTGATTAAAGTGGTAGCAGGTAGCTATGCATCTGAAGTCAAAGCCTACGGTGCGGCCAAACCGCACTTTGATATCACTTTAACTGCGCAGGTGGCCGGACAGATTGATTCCATATCAGATCAGTTTGAAACCGGTAAACGGCTCAAAAAAAATACCATAATGGCAAGGCTAGAAAACAGTGAATATCAAGCTGCTGTTGAAAGTGCACGCCAGGCATTAAGTTCAGCTAAAGTCAGTTTACTTGAAGAGGAACGACAAGGTTTACAGGCTTTGAGTGAATGGAAATCATCGGGATTAGAAGGCGAACCTGATTCCGATTTAGTATTACGAAAACCCCAACTAGCTGCAGCAAAAGCAACAGTAAAACAGGCAGAGGCCAGCTTAAAAGCAGCTGAAAAAGATCTGTCTCAATCCGCTATAAAAGCGCCTTTTGATGCGTTAGTGATCAACCGTGCCGTATCCCCTGGCGGTTATGTACAAACAGGCTCTGAAGTGGCGACCTTATACAGTACTGATCGTGTTGAAATCAGTGTGGCGCTGTCTGCTCAAGAGTGGAATAACTTACCTAGTCTGGCAATACTCAACAGTGGGAAGTGGCCCGTTGAAATTGAAAGTGTCGAAGATCATCATACATGGCAGGGACGTGTTTTAAGGGCTGAGCAAAATCTGAATGTCGAAACCCGCCAGCGCAGTCTCATTATTGCAGTAGATGAACCTCTGGATCTCGAACCCGCCTTATTCCCTGGTACCTTTGTCAGCGCCCATATCACAGGTAGAAATGTCGCTGGTGTCTGGAAACTGCCTAACAGCGCCTTAAGTCAACGCGGTGAAGTCTGGTATGTTGCTGCGGATAACACTCTGCAAAAATTCAGTGCCTCGCCATTATTTTCCAGCAGCGGTTATATTTATATACAACCACCTGAATCTTTAAACAATACGCCCGTTATGATCCTCGTTAGCCCTTTAAACAGCTATCTTGAAGGCATGGCTGTTAACCCGGTTGAGGTAGCGCTTTAATGATGAAAAAATCATTCTCAAGTGGGATTATAGGCTGGTTTGCCGCTAATCCGGTGGCCGCTAATTTACTCATGATTCTGGTCATTGTGCTGGGTGTGCTGGAGTCAGGTCAATTACGTAAAGAAGCCTTCCCAAGCCAGGATCCAAGCTCTTTAACTATCTCCGTATCGTATGACAGCGGTTCTGCCAAACAGTCAGAAGAAGGACTGGCGATAAAGATAGAAGAACAGCTTGAGGACGTGATTGGTATAAAACGTATTACCAGTACTTCGACCGGTACAGGCGTCACTGTCAATGTTGAGAAACAAAGTGAATATGACCTCGACACTTTATTACGTGATGTCAAAACCAAAGTTGATGCGATATCTACCTTTCCGGCTGATGCCAAAAAACCGGTTATTGAAAAAGCACAGCGTGAAGAACACTCACTGTGGTTGCAGTTGTATGGTGATACCGACAGACATAGCCTGCAACAACTTGCTTACAATTTAAAAACTGACCTAATCGCCAATCCCAATATCAGCTCAGTCAATATTTCTGGTTGGCTGGATCCGATGATGGCCATAGAAATTGATGATGGCAAATTACAATCCTACGGCCTGTCTTTATCTGATGTAGAAGAAGCAATTAACGCCGGTTCATCCAATACCATGACGGCAGTATTACGCAATAAAACGGTTTACTTGCAGCTAAAAGCATCAGAGCAGGCTTATCTGAAGCAAGACTTTGCCTCTATCCCGCTACTCACACTGGCGAATGGTAACCAACTAATGTTGGGGGAAGTCGCCAAAATTAATGATACCTATGATGACAGTACTTCGGTCTTATCTCGCTTTCAAGGCCATGACAGTATTGCATTACAAGTCATCACCACCGGTCAGGATGACATCACCAATACGGTTAATGCTGCAAAAAAAGTAGCTGAGGAATGGCAGCAGGATGGAAAGCTGCCTGACAACGTTCAGCTCGAAGCCTGGTATGACCGTAGCGAATCCATTAAACAGCGTCTGGAATTATTGGTTAAAAATGCCTTTACCGGCATCGTTATGGTTTTCATTCTGCTCGCTTTGTTCCTGAACCTGACCGTCGCTTTCTGGGTTGCCATGGGACTGCCGTTCATCTTTTTCGGCACACTCTATTTTATGGGCGACAGCTTTATGGGGCTATCACTCAATGAATTCACTACCTTTGGCTTTCTGTTGGCATTAGGTATTGTGGTTGATGATGCCGTCGTCGTGGGTGAATCGGTTTACGATGTCAGATCGAAAGAAGGCGATACCATTGAAAATACTATCAAAGGCACCATGATCGTTGCGATTCCTACTCTATTCGGTGTCTTCACTACAGTCGCTGCATTCTATGCCTTATCGCAACTCGAAGGTGGCTTGGGCAGGCTGTATTCACAATTTGCCGCCGTAGTCACAATCTGTCTGATTTTATCCATTATCGAATCAAAATTAATCCTGCCTGCGCATCTCGCCCATCTGAACACCCGGCGTCAAATCAGCGAGCGTGGATTGTTAAAAGTCTGGCATACCATTCAGCACACGATGGATAGTGGTCTGCAATGGTTTAATCAATCCTGTTACCGCCCAACAATTAATTTCGCATTAAACCAACGCTATGCGGTCACCGTGTTGTTTATTGCTTTATTTATTTTTGTGATGACTATGCCGATGACCGGCATGGTTAGACTGAGCTTTTTCCCTTCTATTCCAGGCGATACCGTCCGTGCTCAGCTCACGATGCAAAACGATGTGAGCTATGGCTTGACTCATAATGACCTGGCTTTGATGGAAAAACTGGCTTATCAGACAGACAAAGAGTTAGGTGGTAACGATGATATTGCTAATCTGCAAATTTTGTCATCGAGTGATCAGGCAGGTACGGTCACGGTCGAACTAAAGTCTAGTGCACCTTATGACATTACTACCTTCAGCCATCACTGGCGTCAGTTAGTCGGCATACCTGAAGGGGCAAAGACCGTCAGTGTCAGATCACGACATGGATCAGTGGAAGATCTTCGTATTGAATTACGTGCCAATGATGATCAGATTCTTGAATTAGCGGGTAACGATATTAAAAATACCTTGACGGCTATCCCTGCTATCAGTGGTATTGACGATAATCTTGAGCCGGGTCAGCCGCAATTACATTTATCACTGAACCCTCAAGGCCGGGCATTGGGGATGACCACAAACGATTTGGCAGTACAAATATTACAGGGCTTTAGTGGTCAAGTCGTTCAACGCTATCAACGCAATAGTGATGAAATTGAAGTCAAGGTACGTTATCCGGAAGAACAACGTCAAAATGCCGCCGACGTACTCAACTCACGTGTCAGAATGCCGAATGGCGATGTCGTGCCATTATCGAGTGTGGCGAATGTCAGTTTCGGTTTTACCCGCGATTCAATCACCCGAATAGATAAAAAACGGGCGGTATATATTTCTGCGGATGTGAACAAAGATATCTTATCCACTACTGAACTGGTATCACAGTTACAGACGAATATTGTGCCTAATTTAATGCGAAAATATCCGGGGCTGGATATTCACTTCGCCGGTGAAGCTGAAGAACAAGCTGAAACAGAGTCTTCGATGGTGCATGTCTCATTAATCGCCATCCTGATAATTTATATGCTGTTGGCGATTCCGTTGCGTTCCTACATTCAGCCGGTATTGATTATGACCGCTATTCCCTTCGGCATTGTCGGCGCCATACTGGGTCACTGGGTCAACGATCTGACCTTAGGTATTTTATCGTTGAATGGCATCATTGCTTTAAGTGGTGTGGTGGTCAACGACAGCCTACTGCTAGTCTCACGCTTCAATGATATTCGCCATGAATATGACGATATTAAACAAGCCATCAGCATCGCCTGCCGAAGTCGTTTACGCCCGGTATTGTTGACCTCTGTCACCACATTTGCCGGTCTGATGCCTTTATTAAGTGAAACCTCCCGGCAGGCCCAGTTTTTAATTCCGGCAGCAGTTTCTCTGGGCTACGGCATTATGTTTGCCACTATTATCACTTTGATTTTAATTCCAAGCTTATTACTGATTCAAAATGATATTTTAGCCTTATTTAAACGAAAATCCATCACACACCGTGCTGAGGTAAATTAACCATGTTCCATGTGTTATTAATCGAAGATGACCTCGACCTGGCTGAAACGGTCATTGATTATCTCAGTTTAGAAAATATCGAATGTGATCATGCCAGTAATGGGATTGCCGGCTTACAGTTAAGTCAGGACAATCACTATGATGTATTGTTACTGGACTTAAATCTGCCCAGAATGGATGGTCTGACAGTGTGTGAGCGATTACGCGGACAAGGTTATGATATCCCTATTCTGATGCTGACAGCACGCGACCAAATCAGTGACAAAATTACCGGTTTTAACACTGGAACAGATGACTACTTGGTCAAACCGTTCGATCTGGATGAACTGGTTGTACGTATTCAGGCACTGGCACGTCGTCGTAGTGGTCAGGTGCAACGCTTGCAATGCGATGATTTAATCATGGATCTCCAAACAAAAACTGTCACTCGCCGAGGACTGAACTTAAAACTTTCACCAACTAGTTGGCAGTTATTAGAAGTCTTAATGCGTGCTTACCCCGATGTGGTAAGCAAACAAAAACTGGAAGCCGCTATCTGGGGCGATTCACCACCTGATAGCGACAGTCTCAAAGTACACATGTTTCATCTAAGAAAAGCCGTTGATGCGCCATTTGATAAAATTTTAATTCACACCATTTCCGGCCATGGGTTTGCACTAAGAAATGAAACTTAAACTCAGCCTCAAACTCTGGATCGCTCTGTCTTTTTTGATACTCGGAATAACCATTGTTACGGGTTACTCTATGCTCAGTATTCATTTCTTTTTCCGTGGCATGGATAGCATTATTTCAGCCAATATGGAGAACGCAGCGGAAGATTATCTTAGTGGCATAAAAGAGGGAAAGGCGAATCCAGGCAATGTTGATAATTACACTGTCACACAAACCTGGGAAGCGCAGACCGAACAGATAAAAACCTACTTTAAAGAACCCAAACGGTTTGGTGTGTTACATAAGCAACGTAAACAGGCTGAACCTGGAAAACGTCCTTATCTAATGTATTTTCTGATCAAATTGAAAGTAGAAGGTCAGACTTATTTTGTCAGTCGTGCTTTTACCAGGGCGGATGCTTCTCCCTTAGTTGGTCAAAATGCCAGACAGAGTCGCCAGCTTATTATCAGCCTGAGTATTGGTATTACCCTGCTCCTCGCGCTGGTGACCTGGTTATTGATGAAACGTTTATCGCAGCCGGTCTCAAAACTCACAAAATGGACACATGAACTTCGCCCAGAAACGCTAAAACAATCACCGCCTGATTTTGCCTATCCAGAGCTTAATGAGATGGCAGAGCTGATTAAGGGTTCTTTATCATCCGTCAATGAATCGATGGAACGCGAACAAAAATTCTTACGCTTTACCAGTCATGAATTACGCACACCTATCAGTGTGATCAGAAATAATGTGGAATTAATGCATAAAATTCAGCAAAAACAGTCCAGCGCTTTACCCGATAAGCAGCAGGAAATTTTTGAACGAATTGAACGCGCCAGCCTGACGATGCAGAATCTGTGCGAAACATTATTGTGGCTAAATCGTGATGAGACTGACTCATTGGTCAAACAGCATTTTCGTCTGGATGAATTAATCGATAACTTAGTCGATGAATTACGTTATTTGCTCAAAAGCAAACCCGTTACTATCCAAGTTGAAACACAAGCATGTGAGTTGCATGAGTCTTCCGTGGCAGCAAGAATCATCATTGGCAACCTGATAAGAAATGCTTTTCAGCATACCTGGAATGGCCATGTCAGTATTCAACAGCATGGTGCGCAGATCAGCATTCGAAATCATTCCACTCAAGCCGATAAAGGTAATAGCAGCGAAGATCAGGGCTTTGGTTTAGGCCTGCAACTCACCGAACAACTTTGTCGTAAATTGCAGTGGCAGTATCAAAATCAAGTAAATAGTGACGGCCACACTGCGACGTTATCGATTATCCCGGCTCATTCAGCTGAACGGGAATAACCAGTATGAAGGACGTGCCTTTACCAGGCTGTGAGCTTACGCTAATTGAGCCGTGTAACAACTGTGTGATCCACTGGTGGCAAAGGTGTAATCCAAGGCCTGTGTGTCCTTCTCCCCTCGCGTTAGTTTCAAACGGATCAAAGATTTTTTTCAATCGATCCGCCTCAATACCGTTGCCATTATCAGAGATTGTTACCGTCACATGATCTAGTGTTTCCTGAAAAACGTCTATCTGAACTTGCCCGCCAGCACGTCCAGCGAAACCATGTGCAATCGCATTATCAATCATGTTCTGGAATAACTGCGAAATAATGCCAGCGTAACTCTGTATCACTAGCTCTTCAGGCCCAGATATATCCACACGAATATCCAACCCCTTCAGTCTGGGTAAAGACGTTGTGGTGACATCTTTAATCACCAGCATTAAATCAAATTCTGTTGCCTCATCAGTATGTCGGTCAACCGCCAGACGTTTAAAACTGGTGACTAAATCAGTGGCTCTTCGTAGATTTTTTTGAGCAAGTTCAATCGTATCGGCCGTCTGTGTTAAATAATCCTGAAGATCACTTTTTCTCAACCCCTCAGTGACCGCTAAAGCTAGTTGTCTACGGGATGAATCAAGGCTCGATAATGTCAGTGAAGCACCGCCTAACGGCGTATTTAATTCATGAGCTAAACCTGCCACCATCATCCCCATTGAAGACAGCTTACGCAGTTCGACCATGGTGTCCTGCATTTGCTGTTGTTGTTCATAGGCGATCTTTAATTGTTGATTAGAGAGAGATAATGCCTCTTTCTCTATAGCCAGTTCTCTGAACAAATCATACTGTTTTCTTCCATCGTGAAGAAAACGCCAAATCAAAAACAAGACAATCAGCAAAATCGATATAGCCGGACTAAAGACGATTAAAGCAACTTTTTGCTCGACATCATTTAATAAATCCGGTTCGGAGCTATCAATAAAAAACAGGCGATGACGACTCTCGGCCGTATTATCACCAAGATCTATAACACTGTAACTGATCAGCCTGTTGTCTTTTATGAAGTTATGTAATGGCTGTTGCTTAAGTATAGTTCTGATGACATCAGCTTGTAGTAAGGTGTTTGTTCTGACGAGGTAGTCTGTATACGAACGAAAATCAAGCGAAGCATTAGGATGCATAATCCAATAACCTTTATTATCAATTATGCGTAATTTATTGCTTTGCCCCTGGTTGAGGGACTCAAGCATATCATTTAACACAAAATTGATGATTAATACCCCATCCTGTAAACCATCACCCGGCGCAGTATGCATCACTGCCCGGATAGTTTTTTCCAGAGGCATGATGACTTTCCCATTTTCAATATTGGGGTTTATCGCTGAAATAAATACGTCATCTCCCCGAAGCTTCATCCCTGCCTGAAAATAGTCGCGTTTAGATTTATCTTGTAATTGTTTTTGCTCAACAACGATGATGTCATCGCCATTGATATTGACTCGGACTTTTTCCATCCCATGCTTATCCAGCCACCTCACCTGACTGATATAAGATGAAACGTTTGAGAAATCAGTAAACACCTTTTCTATTGAAGAAAAATCCGGCGGCTGGCCAAACGGCAATGATTGTTCAAACTGTTGATTGTAACGAAGCAGACGAATTAACTGTTGGATATGTCCCAGTTCTCTTGAAAAAGTATTCATAGCATTATCGAGCCGATTTTGCTGTGCTTCAAAATACGGCTGATAATTTGATTCAAGTATTTGAAGATAAATGTGATAACTGAGAAAGCTGATAACAAAGAAAATGGGCAGATAGAGAATAACCAGGCTTTGCCATACATTTCTGAATATTAATGGCAGATCAAATCCCTTGGTTTCATAGGCTGTTACTGGTGTTTTAGTGCCCACACAACCGCCTCATCAATAGGCATTGGTCTGGCATAAAAATAGCCCTGCCCTAAAGTACATCCAAGTTCAATCAACTTATCCCTTTGCAGTGTGGTTTCGACACCTTCAGCAATCACTTTGAGTCCGAACCGTGTCGCTACCCGTATGATCATATCTACCACATGTTCAGACGATTCTCTTTCACCAAGATACTGCACGAACGATTTATCAATTTTTAAGGTAGTTGCAGCCAGTTCTGTCACATGTGATAAAGAAGAGAAACCAGTACCAAAGTCATCAATACTCACATCCATTCCAAGAGCAATGAGCTTTCTCAATGTTGCTGATACCTGCTCATAATCAATCATGGCTAAGGTTTCAGTTATTTCCATATCGACCTGATGCGGCGAAATAGCTTCTGCCTCAAGTAATGACAGAATAGTAGAGGAAAAATCACTGAGTAATAATTCATGGCAGGAGACATTAAAAGAAATAGGTACACTTATCCCAGCAGCCTGTAATTGTTTGATGGCCGCACAGCATTGCAATAATATGGCTTTATCTAACTGCTCCACTAAGCCTGATGCTTCAGCAATAGGGATAAAAATATCTGGCGGTACCATTTCACCATCTGATTTAAACCAGCGTGCCAGTGCCTCAAAACCAATCAATCTCCCGCTCACCATATCGACTTTGGGTTGAAGGTAGGCGTGTATTTCATTTTTTGTCAGACCAATATTGAAATCATTCAACATTTCCAAATGCTTAGAAAACATGGCTTCGTTGTCTAAGGAAACGTGGTGAAAATGGCTGCTACTGACGGCTCTGAGACGATATAGGTGACTCTCCATTTGTCCAAGTAAACGCTCGGGACTTCGGTTCAATGATGGATCTAACTGAGCTGAAACGGCTTTCGCAATAATCTTATGCTCACGACGCTGGATCTGGTTTTTCTTACCTAATATCTCATCAAATCTTGAAGCAGATAGTACATGTGACTTATCCAATAAAATTGCAAATGCGTCCCGACTGATGATGGCTATCGCTTGTATTCCTTCAACTTGTGATAACTCGTCGTGCACTGTCTTTAATAATTGAATGGCAAACTTCTCACCAAAAGTCACCGTAATATCACTGAATCTATCAATCGAAATTAAAACAATTTGTGCCTGCTCAACCCAATACTCATCAGCAACCAGTTGTTGACAAAACCAGTTCCGATTATATATCCCGGTTTGCCAATGTTTGAATGCCAGTTCGTTTAAATATTCTGTGAGTGCAATATTGGCAAAACCATTGTAGATATTCTCGCCAAAGACCTTTAGTAAGTGAATATCTGACTCAGTTAATGCTGTGGCGGACTTGACGACAATTAGATAATAAACCGGATTAGGCTGTTTAAATGAAAAATACAATAACGAATAGCGTCCTACAAACATGTGCTGTTTTTGCTGTATTGTTTTTTTTATTCTTTTTAACAGGATTTCATTTTCCAGAATAGTAATTGATTGACCTACATAAGGTTGATATTGTCCTGTTGCCGCTAAAACCGCGGAGCCTTTTTCTAAATCAAGCGACTCCGTCATTTTCAAACTCATAATACCGCCGTCGGTGATCCCGATAATCCGGTCGATTTCTTCAAGCACAGTTTGCGAAAAATGGGGTAAGTCGTTCTGTCTTGAAATGGCTTGTGAAGCAGTGACGACTCTTTCTAATCCCTGACGGGCACTTTTTAACTCGTTCATACGACGCCAGGTTTTCAGATTACCATTCATCACATTAAATAAATGCTCTTCTCCCAAATCGGTTTTAGACCAGTAATCATCTATATCATACTGCTCCATTACATCGCGATTAGGGGCAACTCCAGGCTGCCCGGTTAATAAAATAATTCGAATAATAGGATTATTGAGCGTGCTGCGGATGTAATCAACTAAGCGTAAGCCAGCATCATCCGATTCCATAACAACATCGAGGAGTATCAAATTAATATCTGGACGCTTTTCCAGGATAAGTCGAGCCTCTTTTGCTGAAGAGGCTGTGAGCACTTCCATGGTATGCCCTTGTACAATCATTCTTGATAAGGCATTGACTAATGATTGTTGAAAAGTGTCATTATCCTCTACACTGAGGACTAACCAACGCGGCTTTTTCGACGTTGAGGAAATAGTATTCTCGGCGTCAAACTCGAAAAAAGAATTGTCTCGATTCATTTCGATAATCCTTTATGAAATTACAGCCACGCTACTCTATATCAATGGATAAAAGTAAGTATTTAGATGCTAGACATCATCATTCATTGTTTAATTTCATTTAGCCAAACAGACGATCAATAATCAACCAAGCATTCGTGTGGTTATAGCTAAAACTGAGCACGATAATATTGATAAAACTGTTTTGCCGTTCTACCACTGTGGCTCCCCCTTCCCATCGCGTAAAGGCGGGCAGCCTCATGTAATTGACTCTTATCAGTACTGATATCGGCAAATAATTTTTCAACTATAGCAAAATAATTTTCCCAGTTAGCTGGGTAGAAAGATAAGGTCAGTCCGAACCTATCCGATAGGGCTAATTTGTCTTCCAGGCTATCAGCATAATGCACTTCACCATCGACTAATCCACTTAGCTGATTTTCAGACTGCTTTTCTGGCAATAGATGACGTCGGTTTGATGTAGCATAAAGTCTGACATGTTCAGGGGGCAGCTCCAATCCACCTTCCAGTAAGGTTTTTAATGGTTTATAACTGGATTCACCGGCTTCAAACGATAGATCATCACAAAAAATGATAAAGCGGAATTGCTCACTTTCTTCTTCCAACTCATCAAGGATTTCAGGCAGAAAACTCAGATCATCTTTATCAATTTGAATGATACGTAAGCCTTGAGGTGCCATTTCATTCAGGAGCGCCTTAATCAGAGAAGATTTACCTGTACCTCTCGCTCCCCATAACAAGGCATGATTGCTGGTTTTGCCTTCCAGAAAATGCTGTGTGTTTTCAATAATAGCTTGTTTTTGTCTATCGATTCCCTGTAGTTCATCCATTCGAACAGCGTCAAGACGAACCACCGGCTTTAACTTTTGACTTCGGCTTCGCCAAATGGCGGCATAAACCTGATGCCAATCAATACGCATAATATCTCCTTCATTTATTCAAATGAAGCTAGCATAGCATTATCTATGTTAGTGGAGAGAAGAAGACATACTCAGCGCTTGATTGATTCGGGTAGAGACTCTGGCACGGCGTTTTTTTGCCCAGATAATAATACCGGTGACGCTGAAAATCGCTATCATCAGTCCCATAATAGAAACCATCACTCTCCCTGGTAGACCTATGATGCGGCCAGAGTGTAATGGGAATTGGGCTTGAATAAAAATATCTCCGGCAGTTCCTTGTCCCGGCAATTTACCACCAAGGTATTCACCACTTTTACCATCAAAATACAGCCATGGATTACCTAAACCACCATCACCATGATCATTCTCTGGTCTATAAAAACCAACCCCGTAAACATCGTAGTGAGATGCATAAAAAATATCGCCGGCTGGATCTGTAATCCCCATTTTATCGGCCTGCTCACGCGCAAGGGGTAAAATTTGTTCGCGTGTCAGTTCAGCATTCACCGGCTCATCCAATGCTGTGGGCGTACGCTGATCAAATGGTGTTGGTGTCAGTTCAGAAAAAACAGATATCACTGGTCGCATCACTTCGTTATTCAGATTCATCGAAATCGATGTTACAGCCAATATCAATACAAATCCCCAGAGCCAAACGCCTCCAGAACGGTGCAAATCAAAGTTTAATTTGTAACCGCCTTTTTTCCAGCGAAACCGGAATGACTTTTTCCAACTTTTGGCTTTTGGGAAGCTAATCCATAATGCAATAAAGCTATCTATCGTCCAGACAATAGCAATAATTCCCATAAAGAGAATACCTAGCTCTATACCAAAACCATCTGGAATATGCATGCTGTAATGTAGCTTGTATAAAAAAGGAAGAATATTCTCTCGACTCAGTGATATCTGGCCCCACATTCTGGTTGCCTGGACTTCTGACGTCGCAGGATCAATCGCAACTTGATTGAAATCAACAGGTGCTGCCTTACCTGTTTCAGGTAAAGGTCTCGGCATCACTGTCATCAATAAACTATGATCAGCTTCAATATTGAGTGGCATAAAGCTGACCATTAACTGTGGGTTTTCCGCTTCGAATTTATTTGCAAGTGCTAACGGACTTACCAAATCGTTATCTAGGCTTTGTGTTTTTGCTTTATAAAGCTGAGGGTTTAACCACTCATCCACCTCATGATCCCATGAAATGATTGCCCCGGTCAGTCCCGCAATAAACAGAAAAACTGCCGTAGCCAGACCAAACCAGCGGTGAGCGACGACCCAGATTGAACGCATATTAACCACCATTAGCAATTATCAAATCAATATCAGCTTATGAATTTAACTGGAAAGCAATAGGCACATTAACTTCGAGCTGAGACTGCGTCATATCATCAGGAAACGATGGCAGTGGCTGTGCTTTTTTTAACATGCTAATTACAGCTTCATCCAAACGTGCTGAACCTGAACTTTTTGTAATACGAAACTCCAGCACCTTGCCGGTACGATCGACAATAAAAAAGAGTTTAACAATCCCTTCTTCACCACGACGCCTAGATGCCATAGGGTAACGCTTATGCTTAGCAAGCGTAGCAGCGAGTTCACTGTAATACGATTTCTGTGCAGCAATTTGACCACCACTCAATTGAGCACTAGATTGGCCGGTGGTCTTTTTCTGTGATGTTTGTTTATTATCACTTGTGCTTGTTGTGCTACTGGCAACAGTGTGCTGTTTAACTGGCTTAACCGGCTCTATTTCTTTCTCAATCACCTCTTCAACCACTTTTTGTGGTTTAGGCTTCGGCTGTGCTTTTACTTTTGTCTCAGTTTTTTGTTTTGCTTCCACTTTTTTCGGCTCAATCACCGGCTCAGGCTCAACGACAGGTTCAGGTTCCACTACGGGCTGGGGCTCTGGTTCTGGCTCAGGTTCTTTTTCTGGTTCAACTTCAGGTTCTGGTTCGGGTTTAGCTGCTTGCTCTTCGGTTTTTTGCGTATCACCAAGATCACCGAGCATTCCAAGGTCAATTTCTACACCCTGCAAACCAACAAGCTCAGCACCATCTTCCTGTTCAGGTTGATAAGTAAAGAAAGCAAAACCAGCAGCATGAATAGCAACCGCTATAAACAGCGCAAATATCCAATAACGATGTTTTGTCATGACACTTCCGCTTGTTTTTGTGTGGCTAGTGAAACACGTTTAATACCTGACTGTTTGATAATCGATAATACGTGCTGTAAGCGTTCGACAGGCAAACTGCCATCCACTTTGACTAAAATACGAAACTTGTCTTTATCTGCTGCAGCCTCAAATTGCTTATTGATAGCGGGTAATAATGCATTATCGTCCACAATGTCCTGCTCAATTGCTACTTGACCATTGTCAGATACCACAATAACTAGAGGCTGCTCTATCTGTTTTGTCTCACTAGACGATAAAGGCGGTTGGACTTTAATTGGATCGGATTGACTGATATGGCCTGCTACCATAAAAAAGATAAGCATTAAAAAAACAATATTTATCAGTGGTACCAGACTATCATCCTGATCTGGTTTTTTATGTTGAATTGTTTGCCCGACTTTCATCAGTTCACTCCAGCCAGACTGACTGATTTAGCGCCAGCTTGTTTAAAAGCATCCAGTAAATCGATCATTGTTTGCGTTTCAATACCTGATTTCACATCAATGACATACACGGCTTCAGGATCCTGTTTAACGACTGTCATAACAGAATCCATATCTTTAAGAGATAAGGTCATATTGCCGATTTTATATTTGCCGTCGTTAGATATCAGCGTTACCACACGCTGATCACGTGATTCAGACTGTGATTCACTCGGGGCCGATACGTCAATTTGGCGCCACTGAATAAAGGTGGACGAGAGCATAAAAAATAATAGCAGAATGAACACAACATCAATCAGTGGTGTCAGACTAATCGCCCTTTTATGTCTTGGCTGTTCAGTATTAAGCAGCATGGCGCATGGTTTTATTATCTGCAGAAACAGGCTGAGCACGTTCAACAGTAAAGATTTGTGTGACGGTGTCGTTCATTAATGCAGCGACACGTTCAACCTTACGTTCCATCCAGTTATGTACAGTCACCACAGGAATAGCGACAGCAAGACCGACAGCAGTGGTCAACAATGCCTGCCAGATACCACCTGATAACACAGAAGGATCAACCTGATTTCCCGCTGCTTCCATTTGCTGAAAAGCTACGATCATTCCTAGTACAGTACCTAACAAACCTAATAATGGACTTAATGTGGCAATCACTTCCAATGGTCGTAAATACGCACGTAATTGATTGAGACGAAGCGTTGCAACACGATCCAGCTCTTCTTTTAACGTGGCCAAATCCATTTTATGTTGTGTTAAACCACGAATAGAGATTAAGACTAACTCATCTACCGGACGTTTTGGATTGAGTCTCACCATGGCTTCAGCCGCATCACCTTTTTGCCAGTCACGAATCACAGACTTGAGGTGTTTTGCAGACTCTGGACGCGTAGACATAAACTGCCAAAGTTTGATTAACACAATCGCTAAAGCGATAACCGAAAATCCCGTTAGAATCCAGACAACCGGACCGCCAACATGCATTAATTCAGCAAATTGAGACATAAGCGCATCAGGTTGCTGCTGAGTTAATGTACTGACATCCGTACCATTCAATGCATCAGTTATCCCTGTAGTAACTGCACTTGGATCAGCATTGGCAGCAGAATCTACATTCGTTGCTGTGTCTGCACTATTGCCAATATTCTCTGCTGCACTTACTGCGTCATTTTCTTGAGCCATAAATCCCCCTTTTCAATTTATCAATGATAATCGTTATCATTTAGCTTATCAAGAGGAACTCTTTCCTATTTATATAAGGTCTGCTCAGGTCTGTGATTGTCTGAATGGTGATAAAAATTTATATTTATTTTGATAAAAAAAAGCCCCGCATTGCGGGGCTTTTTCGGAACACATTAAAGAAAAATTTATTCTTCTTCTTTTGTTTCTTCATTAACCGCTTTCATACTTAAACGAATACGGCCTTGGCGATCAACTTCCAGAACTTTCACCTGGATTAAATCGCCTTCAGAGAGTTTATCCGACACATTTTCAACACGTTCTTCAGAAATTTGAGAAATATGTACCAGACCATCTTTACCAGGCAGAATGGTGACAAACGCACCAAAGTCCATTAATTTAGCGACGCGACCTTCATAGATCTTGCCAACTTCAACTTCAGCTGTAATATCTTCTACTCGGCGTAATGCCTGTTGTCCGGCATTGTAATCAGAAGAGAAGATCATCACGGTACCGTCATCCTGGATATCGATTGTAGCGCCTGTTTCTTCGGTAATTGCACGGATAGTAGCACCACCTTTACCAATAACATCGCGAATTTTATCTGCATTGATTTTAATGGTGATGATGCGAGGTGCAAACTCAGACATTTCAGTACGATGTGAAGAAATGACCGCATTCATTTTTGTCAGGATATGCATACGACCATCACGTGCCTGTGCTAATGCAGTGCGCATGATTTCTTCATTGATACCTTCGATCTTGATATCCATTTGCAGCGCTGTAACACCTTTTTCAGTACCAGCCACTTTAAAGTCCATATCGCCCAAGTGATCTTCATCACCCAAGATATCTGTCAGAACAGCGTAACCATTTTCTTCTTTGATTAACCCCATCGCGATACCAGCAACAGGCGCTTTGATAGGTACACCAGCATCCATCAATGCCAAGCTAGTACCACAAACAGAGGCCATTGAGCTTGAACCGTTTGATTCAGTGATTTCAGAGACCACACGAACCACATAGGGGAACTCAGCTGCAGTTGGCATAACCGCTTGCACGCCACGTTTCGCCAATTTACCGTGACCAATTTCACGACGTTTTGGCGAACCCACCATACCGGTTTCACCTACACAGTAAGGAGGAAAGTTGTAATGCAACATAAAGCGATCACGGTATTCACCTTCAACCGCATCAATCGTTTGAGCATCACGCTCTGCACCTAATGTCGCGATGACAATAGCCTGCGTTTCACCACGAGTGAATAATGCAGACCCATGAACACGTGGAACCAGGCCTGTTTCGACAAAGATAGGACGAACGCTGGCAGTATCACGTCCATCAATACGTGGTTCACCAGCAATAATTCTGCCGCGAACTAATTCTTTTTCAAGCTTGGAGAAAACACCTTTCACCTCTTCTTCATCATATTCAGACTCATCAGAGACCAGTGCTTCAACAGCCGCGTTTCTAACTTTGCTCAGTTCATCCAGACGAGCCAGTTTGTCGCTAATCGCGTATGCCGCTTGAATACCAGCATAGGCTTGTTCTTTAACCATGTTGTACAAGGTTTCGTCTTTCTCTGGTGCCGTCCAGTCCCATGCAGGTTTGCCTGCTTCAGCTTGCAATGCTTTAATCAAGTCCATCGCTGTTTGCATTTGCTGATGACCGAACATAACCGAACCCAGCATCACTTCTTCAGGCAGTTCAGAGGCTTCAGATTCAACCATTAATACGGCTGACTCAGTACCCGCAACAACCAAATCCAACGCGCTGTTATCAAGTTGTGATTTATTTGGATTTAAAACATAAGCGCCATCAATATAACCCACGCGCGCAGCACCTAATGGACCGTTAAATGGGATACCAGAAATAGCTAAGGCAGCAGATGCACCAATCATTGCAGGAATATCAGGATCAATTTCTGGATCCAGACCAATCACTGTGGCTACGACCTGAACTTCATTGATAAAGCCATTTGGGAATAATGGGCGAAGAGGACGGTCAATCAGACGTGAAGTCAGTGTTTCTTTTTCTGTTGGACGTCCTTCACGTTTGAAAAAGCCACCAGGGATTTTACCAGCTGAATAAGCACGTTCTTGATAATTAACTGTTAATGGAAAAAAGTCCTGGCCTGGTTTAACCTCTTTTTTACCGACAACGGTGACTAAAACTGCTGTTTCACCAAGACTTGCGATAACTGCACCACCCGCTTGGCGTGCAATTTTCCCCGTTTCTAAACTTAATGTGTGCTGGCCGTATTGAACTGTCTTTTTTACTGAGTTCACTCTTTTTTCCTTCTCTTCTCTGTTGTCAGTTATGGACCCGTTCCACAACTGATATGAATTCATAAATCTAAAAATGAATATGCCCCTGAAACCGTTATAGCTTCAGGGGCATATTTTATATATCCTGCCTTGAGGTCGCCGAATTGACCGGCCACATTGGCTGCATATTCTGAGTCACCAAAATCAACTTAGCGACGTAAACCTAATTCAGCAATCAGTGCACGGTAACGTTCGATATCTGTCTTTTTCAGATAGTCCAACATTTTACGACGGCTGCTAACCATTTTTAACAGACCTTGACGTGAATGATGATCGTGAATGTTTGTTTTAAAATGTTCTGACAAGTTTGTAATACGTGCTGTTAATAAAGCAACTTGTACTTCAGCAGAACCAGTATCACCTTCTGAACGAGCAAATTTAGTGATAAGTTCTTTCTTTTGTTGTGCAGAAATAGACATTAAATACTCCAACTTTATATAGCTTTCGCTACTAGTTAAATTCTGAACTGCCCCAGCTACTTCACACCAGAACAGCCAACCTTTTTGAAGGTAGGAATTCTACCGACTTTCTTAATACGAAACAAGGCGTAAGTTAAGACACCGCATTCGCGAATAATCGCTTCGGTGCTACTACTCCCTCTGCTGACATCTCACCTAGGCCAAGAAATTGATTATTCATATTAAATAATCTGACATTTGCGCTTTTAAAGGGTGTTTGCACAGTGACCGATTGCCCAAAACCGATACTTTTTGTGCCCTCTTCATCAAGCACAATTGCAGGCCAGTCAGGTAAAGCATCTTCAGCCTGCTGCAAGCTGGCATCTAATGTTACAAAACCATCTTTGTCGGCCATTTCCTGCAAGGTTTCAACGGTTATCGCTTCTGATAAATCATAGCCTGCTACCGCTGTTCTTCTTAACATGATGACATGCCCACCGGTTCCTAAAGCATGGCTAATATCTTCAACTAAGGTACGAATATAAGTACCTTTGCTACAGCGTACGGATAAGGTGAAGCGATCAGACTGGCAATCGATTATATCGATAGCATAGATAAAAATGCGGCGCGCTTTTCGCTCAACATCAATACCTTGTCTTGCCAACTTGTATAACGGCTGGCCCTGATGTTTTAGAGCAGAAAACATGGGCGGAACCTGTTCGATTTCGCCTAGAAATTGCTGGGTGACCTGGCTTAATGTGTCTTCGTTAAATTCTGGCACAGGCATTTCATTGATGACATTGCCATCCGAATCACCACTGTCAGTGACAATGCCTAATTGGCAAGTCACCAGATACTGCTTATCAGCATCTAATAAATAACTGGATAATTTGGTAGCGTCGCCCAGGCAGACCGGCAAAACACCTGTTGCTAGCGGATCAAGACTCCCTGTATGACCTGCTTTTTTTGCATCAAACAGTCGTTTAACGCGTTGAAGAATATGGTTTGAACTGTGACCAGTAGGTTTATCAATGATCACAATACCGGTGATATCCCGGCCTTTTTTATGTCGTCTTGCCATTGCTGAATAAATTAGTCTTCGTCTTCCCGACGAATATCAGCATTTGCTTTGGCAATGAGATCATCCATATGAAAACCATGTTCTAAGGTTTTATCGTAGAAGAACTGAAGTTCAGGCATATTCCTGAGTTTAACGCGACCCGCCAGACCTCTGCGCAGATAACCAGATGCACTATTTAATCCTGCCAGACATTCTTTAATATCTTGCTCGTCTTCGAAACCATTAAAACGCGTTACATAGACTTTGGCATATTTCAGATCTGAAGTGACATCGACATGTGAGACGGTGACCATACCCACACGTGGATCAGAAATCTCGCGTTGAAGCATCAACGCGAGTTCTCTCATTATGACTTCGCTAAAGCGATTTGTACGACTAAATTCTCTTGCCATTACAGGGTCGGTTTCATCAATACACGTTCATAGACTTCAATCTGGTCGCCAGGTTTAACGTCTTTGTAGTTTTTCACACCAATACCACATTCGGTACCCGCATTCACTTCGTTAACATCATCCTTGAAACGACGTAATGATTCGAGTTCACCTTCGTAAACAACGACATTGTCACGTAGTACACGAATTGGGTTATTACGTTTAACCGTACCTTCAACAACCAAACAACCGGCAATATCACCGAACTTAGGCGATCTGAATACATCATCAACACGAGCAAGACCTATGATCTCATCTCTATATACAGGTTCAAGCATACCTGTCATTGCTTTAGTCACGACATCAAGCAAGTCGTAAATAATGCTGAAGTACTGAACGTCCAGACCTTTTTCAGCAATCACTTTTCGCGCTGCATTATCGGCACGAACGTTAAAGCCAATCAGAATCGCATCAGATGCGGCCGCAAGTTGAGCATCGGTTTCATTAATACCACCAACACCTGAGCCAACCACTCTGACTTTAACCATATCAGTAGACAGTTTTTGTAGTCCCTGACTAACCGCTTCAACAGAACCGTGAACGTCACCTTTAATAACCACATTGAGGGTTTTAACGTCACCTTCTTCCATCTTATTGAACATTTCGTCCAATTTAGCCGCTTGCTGTTGAGCCATTTTTTGCTCTCTGGCTTTGGTTTGACGGAAGTTAGCAATTTCGCGTGCGGTACGATCATCTGGTGCAGCCTGAAGCTCATCACCTGCTGCTGGAGTACCGGATAAACCAAGTAACTCTACTGGTGTTGATGGACCAGCATGATTCAGCTGTTCACCTGTTTCATTAAACATAGCCCGGACACGACCATACTCCTGACCTACGACAACGATATCGCCTTTATTTAGCGTACCTTGCTGTACCAGAACAGTTACGACCGTACCACGACCTTTATCCAGACGAGCCTCAATAACCGTACCGTGTGCAGGACCTTCTTCAGGTGCTTTCAGTTCCATTACTTCAGCCTGAATAGAAATTGCTTCCAGTAGGTCTTCAATTCCCTGGCCTGTCAATGCAGAGACAGGAATAAATTGCACATCACCACCCCAGTCTTCAGGAATGACTTCATGATTAGCCAGCTCCTGTTTAACACGTTCTGGATTAGCGTCTTGCTTATCGATCTTATTCACAGCAACAATGATCATTGATTCAGCCGCTTTCGCATGCTGAATAGCTTCAATTGTTTGCGGCATAACACCATCATCAGCGGCAACAACCAAGATAACGATATCCGTCACTTTAGCACCGCGAGAACGCATTTCAGTGAAAGCAGCATGGCCAGGCGTGTCAAGGAAAGCAATTTGTCCACGGCTGGTTTCGACTTTATAAGCACCGATATGTTGTGTAATACCACCGGCTTCGCCAGAAGTTACTTTAGTGCGACGAATATAGTCCAGCAATGATGTTTTACCATGGTCAACATGACCCATAACGGTAACAACCGGTGCTCTTGGAACAGCTTCGCCCTGATTCTCATCGGAAACTTGAAGCGCTTGTTCAACTTCATTTTCCAGAATCGGTTTCGCAATATGGCCCATTTCTTCAACAACGATAATCGCCGTATCCTGATCCAGGACCTGATTAATCGTCGCCATCGTACCAAGCCCCATAAGGGTTTTAATCACTTCAGCGGCTTTAACTGACATTCGTAGAGCCAAGTCAGAAACGCTAATTGTTTCAGGTACATTCACTTCACGAACGACAGGCGCCGTTGGTTTAGAAAAACCATGTTCCTGATCTTTACTGACAGAAACTTTAGATGCACCGCCGCCTTTTTTCTTCTTACGACGACCACCTTTACCTTCGGTCACATGGAGCTCTTTACGCTCGAAATCATCATCGTTACGACCACCTTTACGGCCAGACTTATCACGATTATGTTTCGCTTCGGCATCTTTAGTTTTACGCACACCGGCTTTCTGCTCTTTGGCTTGAGCTTCAGCGGCTGCGGCTCGGGCTTTTTCTTTTTCTTTTTCTAAAGCCTCTTCTTCTTCGCGCGCTTTTTTCTTGGCTTCAAGTGCCTTTTCAGCTTCTATTCGAGCTAGGTTAGCAGCACGGCGTTTCGCATCGGCTTCTTCAAGCTTTTTATGAGCAAGCTGTGAGGCGGATAACGTTTTTTCTGTTGTTTGCTTTGGTTTAGGATTCACTTTTTCTTCAATTGCTTTTTCAGCTTTCTTAGATTTAGCTTCTTCTTCCAGGGCTTTTCTCTCTTCTTCTGCTGCTAGTTTAGCTTCTTCTGAAGCTTTATTTTCTGCTTCAATAGCAGCAGCCACTGCAGCGGCTTCTTCCTCTGACTCTCGTAAACGCCGCGCTTCGTCTTCTTGCTGACGACGCTTAGCTTCTTCTAAGCGAAGAGCCTCAAGCCTCGCTACCTCTGCAGCTTGTTGTTCAGCCACACTCAATTGAGGTGTTTGTTCAGCGTTATTGGCTGTATCTTCAGCTTCATCACGTTTTACGTAGGTTCGCTTTTTGCGAACTTCTACACTGACACTTTTACCGCCACGAGCAGCACCACCTAATTTAATTTCACTGACAGACTTACGCTTCAGTGTAATTTTCTTCGGTGTGGTAGTTTCACCATCGCCAGATTTACCATGACGCTGTTGCAAGAATTGTAATAACGTCTGTTTTTGATCTTCGGTGATGAAATCATCAGGCTTTGAGACGTTAATCCCTGCTTCGTTCAGCTGTTCGACCAAGCGTTCAGCTGTAATTCCGACTGTGCCAGCTAGGTCCTTAACCCTCATGTCACTCATTGGTTACTCCCCTGCATCTGTTTGTTCGTCAGCAAACCACGATTCTCTGGCTTTCATGATAAGTGCAGCAGCTTGCTTTTCATCCATATCACCTATTTCAACTAGCTCATCAACAGCAAGCTCAGCTAAATCATCAAGATCAGTGATACCTTTACTTCCTAAGGTTAACGCGAGATCTCGTGTCATACCTTCCATATCAATCAACTCTTGTGTGGGTTCGGCCGATTCAAGTTGTTCTTCACTAGCAATCGCTCGAGTTAATAGAACATCTCTAGCTCTTGAACGCAGTTCAGCGACGATATCTGCATCAAACTCTTCAATATCTAGCATTTCATGTTCAGGCACATAAGCCACTTCTTCAAGCGAAGAGAAACCTTCCTGAGCCAGGATTAACGCGACATCTTCATCGACATCCAAATCCGCCATAAATGTTTTGATCAGAGCACCGATTTCTGATTCTGCTTTTTTATCAGCATCAGATGCTGACATCACATTGAGTTCCCAGCCGGTTAACTGACTAGCTAAACGTACATTTTGACCACCACGGCCAATTGCTTGTGATAATTGTGCATCTTCAACTGCAATATCCATGCTATGTGCATCTTCATCTACAACGATAGATAACACTTCTGCAGGAGCCATTGCATTAATCGCAAAACGAGCAACATCTTGGTCCCAGAGAATAATATCAACACGTTCGCCAGCCAACTCATTGGTCACAGCCTGTACACGTGAGCCACGCATACCAACACAGGCACCAACCGGGTCAATGCGAGACTCTTTCGCTAATACAGCTATTTTAGCTCTCAAACCGGCATCACGAGCAGCACCTTTGATTTCAATCATGCCATCGCTGATTTCAGGGACTTCCAAACGGAAAAGTTCAATTAACAACTCAGGTGCAACACGACTTACAATAAGTTGAGGGCCACGACCTTCTGGTCTGATTTCTTTCAAATAACCACGAATGCGGTCACCGGTCCGGAAACTTTCACGTGGAATCATTTCTTCACGAGGTAAGAATGCTTCAGCATTGCCACCTAGATCCAAGGTGACATTACCGCGTTCTACACGCTTAACTGTACCGTGGATCATCTGACCGACTTTTTCACGATACTGATCTACCACTTGTGCACGCTCAGCTTCACGTACTTTTTGAACAATAACTTGTTTTGCAGTTTGCGCCGCAATACGACCAAACTCTACAGACTCCATCGGCTCACGAATGTAATCGCCAACAACTGCATCTGCTTTTTTCTCTTGAGCATCTTCTATGGTAATTTCTGTTTCTGGTGATTGGTAGTCTTCATCTTCTACAATCAGCCATTGACGGAAAGTTTCGTAATTACCTGTGACACGATCAATTTGCACATGTGCATCCAATGCCATGTCATAGCGTTTACGCGTAGCCATTGCTAACGCCGCTTCAATTGCCTGAAAAATGACTTCCTTACCCACGCCTTTTTCATTAGACATGGCATCGACAACCAATAAAATTTCTTTGTTATTCATCACGCCCCCAGTGGATTACGTAGCAGACCAATCCAGCTCAGTATTCAATTATTAACCGCTAATAATACGCTTTTTTTAGGCAACAAGTCTTGCTTTTGCTAACTTTGCCAAAGGTAAGGCATACACCTCACCATCCACTTCTATTAAGATGTCACCATCACTAAAGCCGTCTAAAATACCTTTAAAATTGCGTCGGCCATTGACCGGTAATTTCATGGATATTTTCGCTTCAGCACCTTTAAATCTTTCAAAGTCCCGAGCCTTAAATAAAGGTCGATCAAATCCTGGTGAGGATATTTCCAGCAAATAGGCGCTACGGATAGGTTCCTCAACATCAAGAATACCGCTCACTTGATGGCTAACCCTTTCACAGTCCTCTATACCAATCCCCTGTTCAGCATCGATATAGATACGCAAGATCGGATCAGGGCCGCCTTGAATATATTCAACGCCTACCAATTCGTATCCGAGCGTCTCTATCGACGACTCAACAAGTTGTTCAATCTGATCAGTAATGGCCATAAAGTTATGTATTAAGCCTCTCGGCCTAAATCAATTCTCCAGAAAAACAAAAACCCCATACAGGGGCCCGGAATTCAAAATATTGTCATGCGGCTGATGTTCACCGCTCTGCCATAAGTATCTGCGCCGGAATACACATGTCCCCAGTACTGATTACTCTCCAGAAAGCACAGAATATTAACAGATACCTACCCAGCACAGCAACTTAAACTGCTTTCTCTCACTTTTAGCTCAATAGCTTGTCATTTTTAGATCATGAAAAAAAGGATTCAATCAATATGAAATATACCTTTTATTTTCAATCACAAAACTATCCATAACCGAGTGAGTCAACTTCCAATTGAAAAAAACAGCAGGAAAACGCTTTATGAAATCATTAACATCAATTTTCATTTTATTTTTCTCATCTATCAATGTCGCCGGTCAAGTCGCTCTAGCCGATGACAACGCTGCTGCTGATTTTATTGTCTTTAAAACGCTTGAAGACAAAGATACCAGTAGTGATTGTACACAACGAGGAGGACTGCGAATTTATGTTGAAAACACCCACCCCGAAAAAACGATTGACCTGAGTTTAGACCGCTACTTCTCCACTGTCCGACAAGCTGGTCGGTCAATGTTTGCTTTGGAAAATGGCCACAGCCAAGCACTCGGCTGCAATATCGTTATGGATAGCGAACAACATTGGGAATTGATTAGTGCTGAATTCATCAGCAAAGAAGATGCTCTGCAACGCTATGGGACGTTGTATTAATGACCCAATAAAAAAGCTCAAAACAATAAATTGTTTTGAGCTTCCATATTCAGTTTGGTAGCGGGGGCTGGATTTGAACCAACGACCTTCGGGTTATGAGCCCGACGAGCTACCAGGCTGCTCCACCCCGCACCTGATTAAGCAATGCATTATACATACCACTTCATAGGCACGCAAGTCTTATTCTAATTTTCTTTTAATTTACGCGTTAAGGTATTTCTACCCCAACCTAATAATTTGGCTGCTTCCTGGCGTTTTCCAGCCGTCTTTTCCAGAGCCACTTCCATCAAAAGTTGCTCTATCAAAGGAACGACATCAGCTAAAGCCCCTTCCTGCCCGGTCAAGGCTTTATTAGCAGCCCATTGTCTGAATAATTGCTGCCAGTCTCCACCTTGTCTGCCACTATGAGCATCTATGGTTTCTGTAGAAAGCTCTACTGGCAGGTCGTCCATCTGAACAACTTGCCCGGGCGACATCACCGTTAACCAGCGGCAAGTATTTTCTAATTGGCGTACATTACCAGGCCAGGGTAATTGGGATAAATACATTTCGACATCCGAGGCTACAGACTTGGTCGACATATTTAATTCTTTGGCTGCTTTATTTAAAAAGTACGCAACCAGGGCAGGAATATCTTCTCGTCTTTCACGAAGTGAAGGAATATGAATACGAATCACATTGAGGCGATGAAATAAGTCCTCACGAAAATCCCCACGTTCAACCAATTTTTCTAAATTCTGGTGTGTTGCCGCAATGATACGTACATCGACTTTGACGGCACTATGCCCACCCACTCGGAAAAATTCACCATCCGATAACACACGTAACAGGCGCGTTTGTAACTCAATGGGCATGTCACCAATTTCATCTAAAAACAACGTACCGCCATTAGCCTGTTCAAAGCGCCCTTTTCGCTGTACATGTGCACCAGTAAAAGCTCCTTTTTCATGACCAAATAATTCAGACTCCAATAATTCTTTGGGAATAGCGGCCATATTTAAAGCGATGAAAGGGCCATGTTTGCGTGGACTATGGCGATGTAAAGCCTGTGCAACTAACTCTTTACCTGTGCCTGACTCGCCATTCACCATGACCGTTATATTCGAGCGGGCAAGACGACCTATGGCTCTGAAGACTTCTTGCATAGCCGGTGCTTCACCGACTATCTCTGTACTGATATTTACATCTTCAACAGGCTTATTATTCTGTTCACGGCTATGACTTATTGCTCTTTGAACCAGTTCAACCGCTTCATCAACATCAAATGGTTTTGGCAGATACTCAAAAGCACCACCTTCATAGACAGAAACAGCACTATCGAGATCGGAATATGCCGTCATGATAATGACCGGTAGTTCAGGATAACGTTCTTTGATCTCGGATAATAATTCCAAGCCATCAATACCAGGCATTCTGATATCACTGATCAAGACATCTGGTCTTTGTTCACGTCCCTGTTTTAGCTCATTTAATGCAATATCACCGGTTTCAAAAGCACGAACAGTAATGTCAACAACTTCCAGGGCCTTTTGTAAGACCCATCGAATTGATCGGTCATCATCTACAATCCAAGCTATCGCTCTACTAGCGTTCACGTGCAAACTCCAAAGGAAATGTTACTGAAAAAATAGTTTGTCCAGGTTTACTGCAACAGCAAACTGTTCCTCCATTGCGTTGGACTAAGTTTTGAACTAGATACAGGCCAAGTCCTGTTCCATCAGCCCTACCCGTGACCAATGGATAAAACAAACTATCTTGTAATGATTCGGGAATACCTGGGCCGTTATCTTCAATCTCAACTAAAACGCCCAATTTGTAATACTGTTTTTCTATGGTGATATTTCGCTGAATTCTGGTGCGGAGAATAATCAAACCTACACCATGCATGGCTTTAACAGCATTTCTTACAATATTAAGAAAAATCTGAATAAGCTGGTCAAAGTCAGCATACAGTTCAGGAATACTGGGATCATAATCAATTTTAAATCGAAGACGCTCGTCTACTTCAATATCAACTAATTGACGAACATGTTGCAAAATCTCATGAATATTTGTGTGGCGTTTTTCAGGTTGCTGATTTGGTCCCAGCATTCTATTCATCAAGTTCTGTAAGCGGTCTGCCTCGGTAATAATAATTCGTGTGTATTCTTTTAAATCTTCAGAGTCCAGTTGCCTTTCAAGTAATTGTGCGGCACCACGTAATCCCCCCAACGGGTTTTTTATTTCATGAGCCAAGCCCCGAACGACTTGCTGTTGAGTGTGGAGATTTTCATCCCGCGTTATTCTCTGTTGATAATCAAGAAGTGCAAGCTCAAGGATGACGTAAGAATCATCCACATCCAACATTTTCATAGAGCAGTCCACCAAGACTTCGCCACTTGCAGGCAAAAACAAATGTACTTCACGTTCAATCAGTGCTTGTCCGCTAGAGACGACACGCTCAAGCGATTTAAATAATTTTCTCTCACCAGGTAACAAGGTTTGTAGTGGAATGTTTTCAGCCTGACGCTGACTGATCTCAAATAAAATTTCTGTGGCTGTATTGATGTAACAAACGCGTAAAGCGGAGTCCAGAATCAGTATAGAAGTAGATAAACTTTCTAATACATCATTGCTGGCGAAAGCATTGTGGCTCATAGTGGTAACACTCATATTCATGCTCAGTTGGTAGCAAAAAACGCTCCACATTTGAGCACTGTCAAAGGGGTTATAGTTAAGCTATTGATTGCTATAACAACACCATTAAATTCTTCTCAGATTTACTCAGTGGTGTAATGAAAAATAATACAGACTACCACTACCTATGCACCATAACTGTGCATTGGATATTCGTGCTTTTTCTCATTAATCGGTGCGTTAGCTAATTTAGCTTAGATGCTCGGTGTAAATGAAATACGATGTTATCAGAGGCTAATTCTTTATCATCGGCACTGATAATTTTTGCCGTGATTTCGTGTGAACCTCGACTAAGGTTAGTAAATTGATAAGAGGTTGATGCCTGGGGCTCACCGACAGCCTGCCCGTCAAGATACACCTGAATCGCATCCCCTCTGTCAGGATTCAGTGCTGGCTCTATACTCAATGTGACTTTCACATCACCATTATTTACCCAAATACTTTCATTTGCTGCTGGAGCGGTAATTGAAATCTGATAATCAGGTACTGGCGAGGAATCTGTTTCTGACTCTGTTTGGCTTATTTGTTGAACTTCTGGTGGAGAATACGTGGCTGAAGGTGGCAATTCAATCAGTTCAGCACCGGGCCTTTCTTCATCAGAAAAAACAACTGTACCGTCTGGTTCTACCCAGCGGTATATAGCTGCCAGAACCTGACTGCTGAATAATAACAAGAAAATCAGATATATAACTCTCATTGGCTAAGCATATTCCACCATGTCTCTCACCGCAACTCACAGCCATAAAAAAAGCGCCCCGAAAGGCGCTTTTTGTTAGCTTCATCACATAAGTGATTACACGCTGTAGTACAAGTCATACTCAACTGGGTGTGTTTCCATACGGATACGTGTGACTTCTTCCATTTTCAATGCAATGTATGCATCGATCATGTCATCAGTAAATACACCACCTTCAGTCAAGAAAGCGCGATCTTCATTCAAACAATCAAGTGCTTGATCTAGTGAATGACATACTGTTGGAATTTCTGCTGCTTCTTCAGCTGGTAAGTCATACAGATCCTTATCCATTGCATCACCAGGATGGATTTTGTTTTTAATACCATCTAAACCAGCCATTAACATCGCTGAGAATGCTAAGTATGGATTCGCGGTTGGATCAGGGAAACGTACTTCAATACGGCGACCTTTTGGATTACTAACAAAAGGAATACGGATTGAAGCTGAACGGTTACGTGCTGAGTAAGCCAACATAACGGGCGCTTCAAAACCAGGCACAAGACGCTTGTAGCTGTTTGTTGAAGAGTTAGTAAACGCATTCAGAGCACGCGCATGTTTGATGATACCACCGATGTAGTAAAGCGCAGTTTCAGATAAACCACCGTATTTATTACCCGTGAATTGGTTTTCGCCATCTTTAGAGAAAGATTGGTGAACGTGCATACCACTACCATTATCACCTACGATAGGTTTAGGCATGAATGTCGCTGTTTTGCCATAAGCATGAGCAACATTGTGAACAACGTATTTCAGGATTTGTACTTCGTCAGCTTTTTTAACCAGTGTGTTGAATTTAACACCGATTTCGCACTGACCTGCCGTTGCTACTTCATGGTGATGAACTTCAACAGGTAAGCCCATTTCTTCCATGGTTAAGCACATTGCAGCACGGATATCGTTGAGTGAGTCAACAGGAGGAACAGGGAAATACCCTCCTTTCACTTTTGGACGGTGACCTTTATTACCATCAGCGAATACTTTTTCTGTATTCCATGCTGATTCATCAGAGTCGACTTTAAAGAATGAACCAGACATATCGCTGCCCCAGCGAACATCATCTAAGATGAAAAATTCTGGTTCAGGACCGAAGAAAGCAGTATCACCAAGGCCAGTAGATTGCAGGTAAGCTTCAGCACGCTTAGCAACACTACGTGGGTCACGTTCATAACCTTGCATAGTTGCAGGTTCAACGATATCGCAACGAATAATCAGTGTGTTGTCGTCCATAAATGGATCCATCACAGCTGTTTCAGGATCTGGCATTAAAATCATGTCTGATTCATTAATACCTTTCCATCCTGCAACAGAAGAGCCATCGAACATTGCGCCTTCTGTGAAGGTATCTTCATCAATTGTGTGTGCAGGGTAAGAAACATGCTGTTCTTTACCACGCGTATCGGTGAAACGGAAGTCAACAAATTTGACATCCTCATCTTTGATCATTTGAAGCACATTTTCGACTGACATTTAACTTCTCCAATTTTTATAAACTGCACTTTCTGTAGTGCAAACTAAACACGCGACACAATACAGCAGAAATCACGCCAACTTTTACTACATAAAAAAATCAACTATTTAGGTGCATTTGCACCAACACTAAGCACCAATAAAGTGCATAAAAACCCATAAACGCACTATATTAGTGCTACGCACCAACTCGAACCGTAATGACAAGTTCATCATCATTTTGTTGCGTGGCTATTACTTCATGGCCATTGATGCGAGCCCATGCAGGAATATCATGTAAAGCACCAGGATCCGTGCATATTACATCCAGCTCATCGCCCTTAGTCATCTGCTTAATTTGATTTTGAGCTTTTATTACTGGTAAAGGGCATAACATCTTTCGAGCATCTAAAGTTTGCTTACTCACACATACCACTCCTGTAAAACTTGCTCCGCAGAAAGTGGGGGAGTTTTTACCTGCAAACTACCTTGTTTTGGTAATGCAATATCCAACTCAACTTCATCCGCCATTCTACCCTGCCCAAAGCGAGCAACAATAGCTGCGGCGAATTCATATTGTTCCTCATCAAGCTCACCGTCAACCAGCGCCATCGGACCACTGTGACTTAAGGCGTGAATACTAATAAACTCTTTTCGATAGCCTTCTAAAAACTTACTTTCACCGGCATCACGCGCGATAATCAACTTAAATTCTGCCTTTGGACGAATATGTCTGCCCACTTTCAGCAGCATGATATCGTCCATCTCATATTCTCTGCTATTACGCGCTTGCCATAAATCGACAAGCTTGTCAGAGTAACTTTTGTCGGTGAGAAAACAACAACCACCCGCTGGAGTTGCAAAATCAGTTAAGCCAAACTGTTTGGCCAAAGCAATTTGTGGTTTACGGTTACGACCATGAAAATCGTACAATTTACTACGATCTACCCAGCCTTCACGCTCTGGTAATGTTTCAGGAAGATTTTTAGCACACAACGGTCTGAGTAATAAATCCTCAGCACCAGACTCTTCAGAGATAATCGGCATGGTCGCTTTACGTTGCGACATTGGGCGTTGGCCAATCACTTCGCCAGTAATAATAAAGTCAAAACCATCGTGATGATTTTCTTTTATCCACTCAACTGCTTTGCTGACCATGAAAATCTTACAATCCAGGCAGGGGTTCATATTCGCCCCGTAACCATGTTTAGGATTCAGTAATACTTCTTTGTATTCTTCAATAACATCAACGATATGTAATTTAATACCTAGTTGCTCCGCCACCCAGAGTGCATTATTTCGTTTTTGTTTATTCTTATCTTGATTACGAATGGCATGGGTGTGCCCTTCAACACAAAAACCGGTATAAAAATTAATCCCTTCTACTTCAATACCTTGTTCTTGCATGACCCGGACGGCCAGCATTGAATCCAGACCGCCTGAAATCAAGGCGACTGCTTTATGTTTTTTTTCCATCATTATTTTAAATCTAAGCTGTTCCACCAACAGTTAGTGCATCAATTTTCAGAGTAGGCTGTCCCACCCCTACAGGTACACTCTGTCCTTCTTTACCACAGTTACCCACACCGGTATCAAGTTCCAAATCGTCAGCAACCATTGATATGCGTTGCATAACTTCTGGTCCGTTACCAATGAGTGTTGCCCCTTTTACAGGTGTGGTGACTTTACCGTTTTCAATGAGATAGGCTTCACTTGTCGAGAAAACAAATTTGCCAGAGGTAATATCGACTTGGCCACCGCCAAAATTAACGGCGTAAATGCCTTTCTCGACAGATGCAATAATCTCTTCTGCTTTATGCTCACCAGGCAGCATGTAGGTATTCGTCATGCGAGGCATCGGCAAGTGCGCGTAAGACTCTCTGCGTCCATTACCCGTACTCGTGCTGCCCATAAGCCGTGAATTATGCTTATCCTGCATGTAACCTGTTAGTTTGCCCTTTTCGATCAAGGTAGTGAATTGGGTTTCCACTCCTTCATCATCCACATTCAATGAACCTCTTCGTGACGGCATGGTGCCATCATCGACGACCGTACATAAAGGTGAGGCCACCTGCTCCCCCATTTTCCCTGAGAACGTGGATGTACCTCGTCGATTAAAGTCACCTTCTAAACCATGACCAACGGCTTCGTGTAATAAAACTCCTGGCCAACCATTACCGAGTACGACGGGCATTGTCCCCGCTGGAGCAGCAACGGCTTCTAAGTTAACTAAAGCCAACCTGACCGCTTCTTTTGCATAATTAACAGCCAGACTATTTTGTTGGAAGTAACGATAATCCATTCGACGTCCACCACCAGCACTGCCACGCTCACGGCGTCCATTTTGCTCAACAATCACACTGACATTCATACGAACAAGAGGTCTGATATCCGTGGCATATGTGCCATCACTTGCGGCGATCAACACTGTATCAATACCACCTGCCAGACTCACACTCACTTGTTTAACACGAGGATCAGCGGCTCTTGCTGCAGCATCTGCTTCTCGTAATAAGTTGAGCTTTTCAGTCACGGTCAACGCGAGGATAGGATCATCCGGGGTATACAGTACGGGAGATTGCTGTTTTGTCCAGACGGCGACAGATTGTTGAGAACCTTGTCTGGAAATTGCCTGAGCCGCCTTAGCTGCCTTTTGTAAAGCAGGCAAAACCAGGTCATCTGAATAAGCAAAACCCGTCTTCTCACCACTACAGGCTCGGACGCCAACACCTTGTTCAAGATGATAACCACCGTCTTTAATAATGCCGTCTTCTAACACCCAGTTTTCTTGTCTGGACTGTTGAAAATACAGATCGGCGTAATCGACACCAGCGGTCATTGTCGTTGCTAATGCATTTTCCAAATCAGTGTCTGTTAAACCAACAGGAACTAAGAGTTGCTGTTGAACTTTTTCGGGAATCGAGGCGCTCATCAATAAAGAATCATCGTTTGTTTAGGATGGGCACATGATATCAGATTCTACTGCTGAGCTGGATTCATAACATTGAGTTTAGGGTCACTCCAAGGTCCAGTCAGCTTGTAACTATAGCTGATTAGGTTAATTACATCCCTATCCAATACACTGCCTGCGATTTTATCAAACAGCAAGATGGCGGTACCTACGCCAAGCCCCACTGGACCACCGGCGACAGCCCCAGCGATAGGCAAGGTCGACGACACTTTAGGTGTGACTTTAACGACTTGATTATAGGTCTGATTAACCATATCAATAGGGCCTTTCATTTCAATCACAGCCGAATCCCCTTGCATGGTCAGATCATTGGTTGAAGCGATACCATTGTCAAACTGAAAATGGCCTTTGATACTGCTGAAATCAAAGCCGCCACCGAACAGGTCACTAAAATCCAGAGATAATCGCCGTGGGATAGCGGCAATGCTGAGTAATCCAAAAATTCTGCCCGCAGCACCAGGTTCGACTTCTAGCAAACTTCCCCGACCTACAGACAAATCTAATTTGCCATTTAGACTCTGACGAGAAAATGACAAGGGATCATGGCTCCAACTCAGGTCAGCATTCACTTTGACCTGCTTAGCTGCAATCACTTTCTGATAATTAAAATGGTCGAGTAATGCTTTTAAGTCATCACTTTCAATACCCAGCACAAAATGACTTTGATCACCAGACTCCGTTTTTTGCCATTCTCCAGTCGCAGATGCCTTCATGGCCGCTGATGATAATGATGCAGTTTTTATTATCCATTGATTTGGTGTTGTCTGTGCTTCCAGGTCTAACTGCCCCAAATCAAGATTGTTAATCGTCAATGAGTTAATTGCCAACTTAATAGGCGGCCATAAATCAGCCGGCTGCTTATTCTTCTCTTGCTCGTTCTCATCCTCGTCATTTACGTTTAGCTTAAGATACTCAAGACTCACATCAAGAGGTGCCGAATTATTGATATCCTCCGGCACACTCACAACGCCTTTTACTTGAGGTGAGCTTAAATCTAGTAACCATTTAGAATCGGTTTGTTTACCTTTAATAAGTAAATTATCAAGCGACTGGTCTTTCAGTTGAAGTTTAGCCAGCCGGATGTCAAGACTATCAATTTTATCGAGCAATGATGGTCCAGTTGTTTCAGGCAAGCTGTCTTGCCAGTCTAACCATGGCTGAATATCCAGATTGTTAATCACTCCGGCGACTTGTAAACCGCTAAGCGATTCGTTAGCGGCCTGACCGCCCAGCATAATTTGCCCAGAAATTTCACTATTTTTATCAGCATAAATGGCAGCCTTTAACCAGTCTGCATAATGGATGTTATACATAAGGCCATCACTTTTCTCATGCATCACAGCCTGAAGCCGGACAGGCTCTGAGACCGTTTTTCCCAATGGCTTGGGTGCATCAATCTGAATACCTTGTAAATCACTGGTGACTGTGACATTGAGTTCAAAATTACCCGGTTTCGGTTCACTGATGGCAATTCCTGTTGAATAATCACTTTCTCCACGGACAAATGCAGGCACGGCACCTGGCCATGTGTTATTGAGTGCTGCAACAGCTACTCTGCCATTGATATCAATATAGGTTTTTGCTTGTTCAGTTTTCGCATTAATGACTATGGGCTCATTAAAGGCTGTCGCCGTGATTTTTTCTGCTGATACACCGTCATTACTGAACAGAAGACGACCGTTAATATTACCTATTTCCAGCCCTGCTATGGCTTTGGTCGTCAAAGCACTTTGATTAAAACTGACATAACCTTTGGCCTGGGTATTATCAGGGTCGACTAATGGCACGGTTAAATCTAATTGAATATTGCTTTGTCCCTTGGCCTGGAGCCAGTCATCAACACTGCCAAAGCGTGACTTTAATGGACTCTTTTTCAAAAAAGCTAAGGCATTACTGGTCGAACCATTTAGTGTGCCACTGACTTTCAGAATCGGATTACTCCTAACGAGATTACTGATAGTGGTGGTAACTTTATTAAAGTTAAAACCCGCTATCTGTCCGGACTCACTCTGAATGAGCAAATTATTACCCTGACCTTCCACTGTGCCATTAACATGCATTAAGTCAGGCCAGCCAGGGCCATAATGCAACTGAACATCTTCGACGTTCAGTTGCATATCAAACTTACCTTGATCAGGTTCAGTATCAAAAGGAAAGGCTGCCGGGTCACCTTTCATCACAATCGTGCCAGAACGAATAATACCCTGCTGAAAAGCATCAGCTGACCACTTTTCAAAGTCGTCGGGCAAAATTCTTTTAGGCACATACTGTCGCCATTTATTTGCGGCAATATCCTGCAATGTCAAGGTTAAGTCGGTATCGGTAACACCCTTTATCTGTTCAACTTCGCCACTAAGCAGAATATTTAAATCATCGTTCCAGATTTGTAATGCATCTGTATTCACCGCCCACTCATTGTCTTGTTTATGCCAACGTATTTTGCCTTTGATCGAATCAAACAAAACAGAATCTGGCAGCCAGGTATCAGCGTAAATGGCGCTTGCTCGGCTATCCAGCTCAAGTGTGCCTTTATTTTTATCCTTATCAATCGAAAAACTTAGGTCATTAGCACCTGGGTAGTCCTGCCAAGGTAAGAAAGAAACACCACTGGCTTTCATCGCAAGCTTATCCAATCCTGACTGCTCAGAATAAGCAAAAGAGACATTTTGCAAATCACCTGCGGGTTTTGTATTCACCAAAACAGCCGGCATATCATTCATCAATAACGCTAGGGAAGTAATGTCACTCAAACGAATAAATGAAGCCTTTCCTGACAATTCACCATTTGTTTCTTGTTTTATATCAAAAAAAGTCGTGGGCCATTCTTCACCCGCCATTTTAATTTGAACTTGTTTACCCTGTAATTGCCACTGTTTATCAGCATAATCAAGTTGAAAATGCCCCATCAGCTGTTCAAGGCTCACCTCTGTGAACTCATCATCAGGTTTGGACGAAGACAAGGTAGCATCAGTCAGCTCCAACTCAAGTCCCGCCAGCAAAGCTTGTTGGCTTGCTTTCTGTACGTTTAATGTGGCGGTTAATAGTCCGTCATCTAATTTAGCCCCTCTGTATGCGCGTTTTTTCAGTAATTTGCCCAGAGAAACCTCATCAAGACGTAACAGCCCCTGCCAGGAAGTAATATTTACTGCATCATTAATTTGGGCGGTTGCTGATAACTCAAGACTATTCCCCAAAGTCTCAGGGAGTGCTAACGTGGCTTCAGAAATGAATTGTTGGTTATTAAATCGTAGTGATGCCTGTTCGATAATGTACTGACCAGACAGTGCAGGTTCATTATCATCTTTGTACTGAACCTGCACATTCGCTAAACGTGAATGCTTGAGTCTGGTTAACCAGTTAAAAACCGTTTGGATATTATCGTCAGAAAGCGGTTGTTGTGATTGATGCTGATAGCCTTTTACCCGGAATTGACCATCCGCTGTATGTTCTACCTTTAGTTGGGCGTTACGGATACTGGCATCCGCTATCATCAACTCGCCACTGCGAATAGATGAAAAGACGTCTAGCGCCAGATAAACTTGGCCAGCCTGGAAAATGGGCGTACCCCCTTGTTTCGTCAATACCTTTAGCTGACGAATTTCAAGTTTGGGGATGAGGTCCAGCCAATACAGGCCAACTTCTTCGATTTCTACAGGGTAACCACTTTGCTGAGACGCCCAGCTGGCAATTTCATCTTTTCGCTCGGCAACCTGATCTGACAGCCAGATAGCGGTTATCAGTAATAAAAGCCCCAACGTGATCGAAATCGCGGTGAGATAAAATAATTGCCGTCCGGCAATATGCAGGCTCCGCTTTAGCATCAAATACCTACATCAGAACCACGTTGAACTGCTCACGGCCATATTGCGGTTCACACTGGAATAATATGGGCTTACCGATATGGTGTTCTAAGTCAGCTACTTTCGTAGAGTCCTCATCATTCAGACGGTCAATCACGTCCTGTGAAGCCAGAATAAGAAACTGTTTGGTCTCATACTGTTTAGACTCACGCACAATCTCACGGAATATTTCATAACATACCGTTTCAACATTTTTGGTGTAGCCTTTACCTTCACAGCAAGGACAGGCTTCGCACAGAATATGACCTAAACTTTCACGAGTTCTTTTTCGTGTCATCTCCACCAGACCAAGCTCTGATACCGCACTGATGTTATGACGTGCCCGATCTAACTGCATGGCTTTTTCTAAGGCACGTAAGACTTGCTCACGGTGGCCAATTTCATCCATATCAATAAAGTCGATAATGATGATTCCGCCCAGATTGCGTACCCGTAACTGGCGGGCAATGGCATGCGCAGCTTCTAGATTTGTTTTGAAAATGGTTTCTTCCAGATTTTTATGCCCAACAAAACCGCCGGTATTTACATCCACCGTTGTCATGGCTTCCGTTTGATCAAAAATAAGATAGCCGCCAGATTTCAACGGTACCTTACGCTGCAATGCTTTCTGGATTTCATCTTCCACGCTGAACAAATCAAATAGCGGTAAATCGCCTTTGTAATGCTCAAGCCGAGCGGCACACTCAGGCATAAACCCCTCAGCAAAATGCACGGCTTTATGAAATGTTTCTTCAGAATCAATACGAATTCGGTCAATATCTGCAGAAAATAAATCACGTAATGCGCGCATTGCAAGCGATAGATCTTCATGTAGAGGCTCGCCGCACTTGACGAGTTGTTTGCGTTCTTGCAGTTTCGCCCATAATCGGTAAAGAAATTTGAGATCAGCCTTTAATTCAGCTTCTGATACACCTTCTGCTGCAGTCCGCAGAATATATCCACCGGCACCTTCTTCTAGCAGATCAATCAAACAGGTTTTTAGTCGTTCACGCTCTTGCTCTGTTTCGATTTTTAATGAAACGCCAATGCCTTCCGTTTCCGGCATATACACTAAATAACGTGATGAAACCGAGAGTTGCGTGGTAAGACGCGCCCCTTTTGTGCCCATTGGGTCTTTAATGACCTGAACCAGGATCTCCTGACCTTCACGTAACAAACTACTGATAGTCGGCTCAACACTGGGGGCTTCTTTCAGATCACCGGTCTGGCCTTTAGGTATTGAAATGTCTGATACATGTAAAAACGCCGCTCTTGAAAGGCCAATTTCAACAAAAGCCGCTTGCATGCCAGGTAAAACGCGACACACCTTTCCTTTGTAAATATTCCCTACTAAACCACGATATTCATTACGCTCAATAAATACTTCTTGAAGTAGTCCATTCTCAACTACAGCTGCACGGGTTTCACTCGGCGTCACGTTGATCAATATTTCACTACTCATTGGTCATCCATTGTTAATAAAAGTTGTCCCGTTTCCCTGATGGGTAATCCCATAATGCCAGAATAACTGCCTTCTATATGCTCGATAAACAAAGCAGCCAGGCCTTGTACCGCATAACCACCGGCTTTATCGACACCTTCTTTAGTGTTGACGTACCAGAGAATATCCTTTTCTTTCATCTCAGTGAAGCGAACATCATTTACAGAAACTAAGCTTGATATCGAATTTTCTTTTGCTAATGCAATCGCCGTCATTACCTGATGCGTTTTACCCGATAACATTTTTAACATGCTTATCGCCTGCTCATCATTCTCGGGTTTACCCAAAATAGTGTTATCAACGACAACGGCAGTATCAGCAGCCAGCACAGGCTTTTTATCAGCGGCTAATAACAAACCTCGTCCCGTTTGTGCCTTTAACTTAGCAATACGACTCACATAATCAAGCGGGAGTTCGTTGTCAAAGACAGATTCATCGACATCTGGATTGATGACAGAAAAGTCCACGCCCATCTGTAATAACAGCTCACGTCGTCGTGGTGAACGTGAAGCAAGATAAATTGACGGAAAATTCATGATCGATGATAGGGATGATTCTGCAGGATAGTCCAGGCTCGATAGAGTTGTTCAGCTAATACAATACGCACCAGTGGATGAGGCAAAGTCATTGCAGATAAAGACCATTTCTGATTAGCGCGCTGTAAACAACTCTGATCAAGTCCATCTGGCCCACCAATCATTAAAGCAACATCACGTCCATCTGTCAGCCATTGCTGCATTTGTGATGATAAGACTTCGGTACTCCAACTTTGACCGGTCACTTCCAATGCCACCACGTGCTGATTATCTGGAATCGCAGCCAGAATTCGCTGGCCTTCTTCTTTCTTCCACTGTTCTGGCTGCGCATTTTTCGTTCGGCGTGCAGGCGTGATTTCTGTCAGTTGTAACCCACATTCCCGAGGCATTCGTTTGCTGTATTCTTCATAGCCCTCAGTCACCCAGCCTGGCATTTTATTGCCAACAGCGACGAGATTTATTTTCATTCCCGCTCAGCCGATGCCTGTTCACTCTGTGCTGGTACAGTCCATAGTTTTTCGAGGTTGTAGGTCAGACGCGTTTGCGGAGTCATGATATGTGTAATCACATCCCCTAAATCTACCAGCGCCCATTCGCCTACTGTTTCCCCTTCAACCCCTAGAGGTTGTACACCTGCTGCTTTTGCTTGCATGACGACTTCATTTGCTAAGGCTTTCACCTGACGACTTGATTTACCTGTGGCAATAATCATGATGTCTGTCACATCAGTCATTTCTTTTACGTCCAGTACCTGGATATCTTCTGCTTTAATGTCTTCGAGAGCATCGATGACCAGTAATTTTAGTTGTTCTGCCTGCATTGGGCACTCCATTTAATCTATCTGTTTCATAGTGTAACGTAAGGGCTTATTAATATCCCGATTATTACGTATCAATTAGTCTTTTTTATCAACGCTTACAGTTGCTTGCGGAAACCAGCTTTGTGTTTTTCCGGTGGCGTAATAAACCACCAGGCCAAGCCATTCATGGCAGGCTGTTTCCAACACCGCCAGATGTGCTGATAAATCAAAATCCCAATAGCGATTATTGGGTTTGTCACTCCGGTAATCCACTGGGTATGGAATCACATTGATATGCTGTTGCTTAGCGACACCTACCGCTCTGGGCATATGAAAAGCTGATGTGACCAGTATGTATCTGCCAGCGGGTTTCGGAAGTAATGGTTTTATTTTTTGGAAATTCTCATAGGTATTACGCGCCTGCGTTTCAATAATTACTCGTGCTGGCTCCACCCCCGCCTGCGAAAGCAGCTTCTTAGCAACTTGTCCTTCACTATCCAGATGTTGCATCTGTACCAAATTACTACCACCAGTCACAATTATCGGCAATGTTGGATACTGTTGTGCTAACTCAGCTGTTTGTAAAATTCGTTCCGCACCATCGCCAACCTGTGGCGCTTGCCAACTGTCCGATAATTTTAATTGTTCTGCACCACCCAGCATAATAATGCCTGCTAAGGGTTCAGGCATTTGTTCTGGTACCGAAAAACGGGTTTCCAAAGGGTGTATTAAATAATCACCGACCGGATAGCCCATCACGATAAACGACACAATACTCATCAAGAGTAGTAATTTTTTAGCCTGTCGAACGTAATTGAGCCAGAGTAGCAACGTGACAAAAACAAGCAGCCAGACCATTAAGCTTGTCGGGCTGAGTAATCCCCACACCAGTTTTGATAAAACAAAAAACAGATTATCCATCTGTTGCTGAAGCTGATGATATTTGAGAGTAAAGACCTAATTGCTCAATCAGGCTGATCACGGCATCCGGTAAAAGATAACGTACATCCCGACCTTGTTCTAATGCCTCACGAATCGCGGTTGCTGAAATCGACATTTGTGTCACAGGCACCGACCAAATTTTGCCCGCGTTTAATTCAATATCCGCCGGTTCAGCTTGATGTTTATCATAAAAAGCCTGAAGTTCATCGCTTAATAAGAACGCCTCATCGGCCCGCTGCATCACGACAATATGTGCTAAATCAATGATTTCCTGCCACCGTGACCAACTGGGTAAGCTACAAAACGCATCGGTTCCCATTAATAAAAACAGTGGTGTGTCAGGGAAGTCTTCTCGTAGACTTAACAATGTATCAACCGTATAGGAAGGCCCTTCCCTGCTCAGTTCACGATCATCAACAAGCAGTTTGGGATGGTTCTTGATCGCCAGTTCCAACATCATACGGCGCTGTTTTGCATTGGCAACGGGTTCGATACGATGCGGCGGTATGGCACACGGGATTAGGCGTAGCTGATCCAGGCTTAACTGCTCAACGACATCTAACCCGGTACGTAAATGACCAAAGTGAACAGGATCAAAAGTGCCGCCTAAAATCCCAATTGCTGGTTTATTTTCTGATCTGACCACTGCCCAATACTATCCATTTTTGTGACGTCAAACCTTCAAGCCCTACTGGACCGCGAGCATGAATTTTATCTGTGGAAATACCGATTTCAGCACCAAGTCCATACTCAAATCCATCAGCAAATCGTGTCGATGCATTCACCATCACCGAGCTGGAATCCACCTCAGCCAGGAATTGTCTTGAACGCTGATAGTCCTGAGTGATAATGGACTCAGTATGACCCGAACTATGCCTGTTGATATGCGCTATTGCTTCATCAATATCATCGACAATTTTAATTGATAAGATAGGGGCCAAGTACTCAGTATCCCAATCTTCGGCTGTTGCTTTATTGATATCAGTCAAAATCTGTAAAGTGCGCTCACAGCCTCTTAACTCAACACCTTCTTCAGCGTATTTCACGGCTAAACGAGGTAAAATGGCATTCGCTTCATCAGCCGCCACAAGCAATGTTTCCATCGCATTACACACGCCATAACGATGGCATTTTGCGTTGATCGCTATGGTTTCAGCCATATCCAGATTAGCACCTTTGTCGATATAGACATGACAAATACCATCCAGATGTTTAATAACAGGCACTCTGGCATCTTGGCTGATACGTTCGATCAAGCCTTTACCACCTCTTGGTACGATAACGTCCACATACTCTGACATGGTAATCAAGGCGCCTACAGCCTCACGGTCAGTGGTTTCAACGACTTGAATAACTGTCTCAGGTAAACCAACCAGGTTCAAACCTCGTTTAATGCATGCAGCAATCGCTTGATTAGAATGAATCGCCTCACTACCACCACGCAAAATAGTCGCATTACCTGATTTCAGACATAATGCAGCGGCATCAGCGGTTACATTCGGACGTGACTCGTAAATAATGCCAACGACTCCAAGAGGCACACGCATTTTGCCTAATTGAATGCCTGAAGGGCGATACGTCATATCACTCACTTCACCGACAGGATCAGCCAAAGCGGCAATTTGCTCCAAGCCTTCAGCCATGGATTCAATGCGAGCATCCGTTAATGTCAGGCGATCTAATAAAGCAGCATCCAGTCCTTTCTCTTGCCCTGACTTCAAGTCACGGGCATTTTCCTGCTTTAATACTTCGGCATGAGCACGAATATCTGTCGCTATCGCCAGCAGTGCTCGGTTTTTAATATCTGTACCCGCGCTCGCGAGCTTGCGACTGGCTAGCCGAGCCTGCTGACCTAATGTGTGCATGTACTCAACAACGTTCAATTAAGCACTCCTTTCCAATATATTGGTTTTTATGTCTATGCCAGAAGCACTCAAACAAAGTGTTTCCAAAAGACGCCAAGGACAGTTTTTTGTTATCCCTTTCGCAGCCTGGTCGATATCAGACATTTGCTGTAAGAAGAACTGCCAGCGACTGTGGTTATAGCGTTCGATAGCTTGTCGCATTACCGCTTTGTTTTTATCCCAAACAGGAGGTTTTTGAGAAGCAAAGACACGTTCAATCTGTTCGCCTGCTGCCACTTGAGCAGCCATATCAACCACACGCTGTAATGACCAATTTACCGCAGAAAAAACAGCCAGAATATCAACACCTTCGGCGCGTAAACGAGCTATTATACGTGGGATTCTTGCATACTGTCCTGCAAATACAGCATCCATAAGTCCAAAAGCCTCAAACTTGGCATTGTCAGCGACTGATGCCAACACCAAAGCTTCATCAATTTGACCATCAAGACTCAGCAAGGAAAGCTTTTCAATTTCTTGTGCTGCAGCAAACAAGTTACCTTCCACTCGTTCTGCAATAAGTGTAGCAATTTTAAGATCAGCCTTCAGTCCCTTTGCTTGCATTCGTTGTGCGACCCACTGTGGAAGTTGAGCCAGAGCAACAGGCCATATCGGCAGTGTCACTCCAAGATTATCCAGCTCAGTAAACCATTTTGCTTTTTGTGATCGGGCATCAATTTTGCCACTGATAATTAACAGTGTTGTATCTTGTGGTGGGTTGGCTGCAAACTTGCGTAGAGCCTCACCACCCTCCTTGCCAGGGCTTCCGGAAGGCAGACGGATTTCGATCAAACGCTGACTAGCAAATAAAGATAAGCTTTGTTCCTGCCATTTAATTTGTGCCCAATCAAAGCGACCTTCAACGCTCCATACTTCACGTTCATTGGCCCCAGCCTGACGAATATGTTGACGGATAATATCCGCCGACTCTTCGATCAGAAGCGCTTCTTCCCCGAATAATAAATAAACAGGTTTTAATGAAGCCGATAAATGATTGCTTAACTGTTCCAGTCTTATCCGCATGGTTTACTTCAGTGCTGATAAGCGTCTCAGCACATTCTGAACCATCTGTTTATTCAAATCATCGCGAATAACGGTCTGTTGTTCGTCCATAGCTAATAGTTGATTACGATCAAACTGATAGTCACGTCTGGCCTGAACTGTAATCACATCACTCATCGGTTCACCGCTTGGCGAAGAGACTTTGAAAGAAAAACGGGTTTCCAACTCATACTCTGTGACTTTGGCATCTGAACCAACAGACAGTACGTTCTGATCAAACACATTTTCCACAACGGTCATCACAGCAGCACCTTCTTTATAAGTATCCAGTACCTGGATACCATTGCGCGTCAAGGCACGTTTTAGCTGCAAGCCAAATGAATCTTGTCGTATGTTCAGACCTTGTATGTAGATGGTTTTTAACGATTCGGGCACATTGGCTTCACCTCGTAGATGAAAACCACAGGCTGTCAGTGTCAGCATCAAGATACCGGTCATCAAACTCATCAATACACGATTCATTTTCATATCCTTAAATTTAGCCGGCAACCACAATATTTAATAAACGGCCTGGTACCAGAATCACTTTACGTACTTCTTTGCCATCCGTGAACCGCTGTACATTTTCATCAGCAAAAGCCAGCGCCTCGACATCTTTTTGTTCAGCATCGGCCGCCACAGATATTTTGGCCCGCAATTTACCATTCACCTGAACCATTAGCTCAATTTTGTCTTGCTTTAAAGCTGTCTCATCTATCGTCGGCCACGAGACATTCACAATAGCTTCGTCATGCCCCAAAGTTTGCCATAAATGATGACAAATGTGCGGGGTAATCGGCGATAACATCAGTACCACCAGCTCAAGTGCTTCCTGCATTACGACATGCGCTTTTTCACTATCATCATTTAATTTAGTGAGACTATTCATCAACTCCATCACGGCGGCAATTGCTGTGTTGAAAGTATGGCGACGGCCAATATCATCACTCACCTTTGCCAATGTCTGATGTGCCTGACGACGTAAAGCCTGTAATGATTCAGATAAATCGCTTAAATCACCCGCTTTAACCACGCCCTGTTCAGCATGTTCATTCACCGCTCGCCACAGACGTCTTAGGAAACGATTAGCACCATCTACCCCTTGGTCTGACCATTCCAGCGACATTTCAGGTGGTGCGGCAAACATCATAAATAAACGCGATGTATCGGCACCATACTGATCGATCAACGCTTGCGGATCGACAGTATTACCTTTCGATTTCGACATTTTGGCACCATCTTTCAGTACCATGCCCTGTGTTAACAGGTTTTTAAATGGCTCATCTCCAGAAATCAGCCCTTCATCTCTCATCAGTTTGTGGAAAAAGCGCGCATACAATAAATGTAAAACTGCATGCTCAATACCGCCGATATATTGATCCACAGGTAACCAATAATCCGCCCTTTCATCCAGCATCGCTTCGCTATTGTCAGGACAAGCGAAACGCGCGAAATACCACGAGGATTCAAAGAAGGTATCAAAGGTATCGGTTTCACGCTGAGCAGGCTTGCCACATTTAGGACAGCTGCACTCATAAAACTCAGGCATGGATTTAATTGGTGAACCTGAACCATCCACGATCACATCTTCAGGTAAAACGACCGGTAAATCCTGTTCAGGTACGGCAACAGCCCCACAATCATCACAATTGATAATCGGAATCGGCGTTCCCCAATAACGCTGACGAGACACACCCCAGTCACGAAGTCTGTAATTAACTTGACGCTCACCTTTATTCTGACTCACTAGGAAATCAGCAATCGCATCAAAGGCTTCTTGCTCTTTTAAGCCATCAAATTGTTTAGAGTTGATCAACTCACCTTTTTCAGTGAATGCGGCTTTTGTTAAGTCGACTTCTTGCTGGTTTACTGGCTTAATAACTTGTTTTATCGGCAACTGATATTTTTGTGCGAACTCAAAGTCACGCTGATCATGAGCCGGTACAGACATTACTGCACCAGTACCATAGCCCATCAATACAAAATTAGCCGCCCAGACAGGTACTTGCTCTCCCGTTACCGGATGAATAGCCAGTAATCCCGTATCTACGCCTTTTTTCTCAGCGGTTTCCATCGCCGCTTCAGAAGTTTCCATTTTTCGGCATTCATCAATAAATGTTTGCAGAATAGGATTATCATTGGCGGCTCTGAGCGCCAACGGGTGTTCAGCTGCCACCGCAAGATAGCTCACCCCCATCAGGGTATCCGGGCGTGTTGTATAGACCTCAAGTGTTTCCTTGCTGCCAACCATGTCAAATTGAATCTGCACACCTTCTGAACGTCCAATCCAATTCGCCTGCATGGTTTTCACCTGCTCTGGCCAACCATCGAGTTGGTCTAAATCGGCAAGTAACTGATCGGCATAGTCGGTAATTTTCATAAACCATTGTGGAATTTCACGACGTTCCACTTTGGTGTCACAGCGCCAGCAGCAGCCATCAATCACTTGCTCATTGGCTAATACCGTCTGATCATGCGGGCACCAATTCACTGCTGCCGTTTTTTTGTAAACCAAGCCTTTTTCGAACAAGCGGGTAAACAACCATTGTTCCCAACGGTAATATTGTGGTGTGCAAGTGGCTAACTCACGTTGCCAGTCATAACCAAGTCCTAAACGCTGCAACTGACCACGCATATAGTCAATGTTCTGATATGTCCATGCAGCAGGCGCGACTTTATTTTTTATCGCTGCATTTTCTGCAGGTAGACCGAAAGCATCCCAGCCCATAGGTTGTAATACATTTTTCCCCTGCATACGCTGATAACGTGCAATCACATCACCAATGGTATAGTTACGCACATGCCCCATGTGTAACTGTCCACTAGGGTATGGAAACATCGACAAACAATAGAATTTTTCTTTGGAAGTATCTTCCACAACATGGAAGCTATTATTTTCCTGCCAGTATTGCTGTGCAGCCGATTCTACTTGGTCGGGACGGTATTCGTTTTGCATGGATTCTCTTTAAATCAGGGACTTGAAAAGCGCTAAGCATAACTCAGAGCATCAGTAAGGCTCAAAATAATCTGTCGTTTTGTTTAGCTAAAAAACAAAGCAGCTTTTCAGCTGCTCTATTTGATGATGACATTGGGTATCAGCTTCAGCTATTTTCCTGCCGCCATCAATGTTTCATATTTTGCGTAGAGCTGATCATGTGTTTCTTCATTATCCGGGTCTTTTGGTATGCAATCGACCGGACAAACTTCAACACATTGTGGTGTATCGAAGTGGCCTACACATTCAGTACATAAGTCAGGATCTATCTCATAGATTTCAGCACCTTGAGAAATAGCTCCATTAGGACATTCTGGTTCACAGACATCACAGTTGATACATTCATCAGTGATAAACAGCGACATGGTTTACTCCAGTAAAATTCAATAATGATCTTAGCGCGGTTAGTTATGGGCAGGCAATTTGCGTTTCAAGGCTTCTTGTACACATGGGGCAACAAATTCAGAGACATCCCCACCTAATACAGCAATTTCTTTAACCAAAGTAGAAGAAACAAAACTTAAATTTTCCGCAGGCGTTAAGAACAAGGTTTCCACTTTTGACTGCATTCGGCGATTCATGGTGGCCAATTGTAATTCATACTCAAAATCTGAGACGGCTCGTAAGCCACGAATAATGACATTGGCACCCATACTGAGTGCTTCATTGACTAGCAGACCTTTAAAACCGCAGACCTCCACATTCTCGATGCCTTTGGTCGTTTCTCTGACTAATTCGACCCGCTCATCAAGACTAAACATCGGTTTCTTGCCAGGGTTAATCGCCACAGCGACAATGATGCGCTCAAATAAGGGTGAAGCACGCTTGATAAGATCAATATGCCCATAAGTAATGGGGTCAAAGGTACCCGGATATATGGCAACAGTGCTCAAGCGTCTTCTCCAGCATGAAATTCAAATAAGCAGTATTTTACATCACCTGCTTTCTTTTCTTTCAATAAATACCAAGCGGATGGTAAATCAGGCAGGTCATGCTTTGCCGGATACTCGAGATAAATCATGGCTCCGTCATTCAAGAGCTTATGTGACAACAATGCAAATGCCGTTTTTGTCCATAAATCGGCCTGATATGGTGGGTCAACAAACACGATATCAAACGATTTATCGAGCACACCAATAGCCTGCTCAGCAGATGTATTTTCAATATGACAATTGGCTGCTTGGAGGGCTTCAGCATTCTGTTTAAGCTTTAAAAAAGCCTGACGGTCATTTTCTACCAGCACCACCTCAGCAGCCCCTCTTGATGCCGCTTCAAATCCTAATGCGCCACTGCCAGCAAACAAATCGAGACAGCGACTGGCGCCAATATGAGGCTGCAACCAGTTAAATACCGTTTCTCTGGTACGGTCACTGGTTGGCCTCAAGCCTTCCACTTCAGGAAAACCAAGTTTTCTACCGCGCCAAATGCCGCCGATAATTCTAAGAGTGCCAGCGCCAGTTCTGGCTTTATTATTTTGTTTCGCCACCTACTAATACCGTTAACATTTTGTCTGCGTGAACACGCCTTTTAAAGGCGTCTTTTATATCAGCCACAGTCACGGCATTCACTTTATCGTTAAAGCTATCCAGATAATCCAGCGGCAATCCGTAAAAGCCTATCATAGAAAGGTAATCAGCGATCTTGCTATTACTATCTACTCTGAGGGCAAACCCACCTGTGATGTTTTGTTTTGCTGCTTTCAACTGTGCTTCAGTCGGTCCGTTTTTAATATAAGCATTTAGCGTATCTTTTAGTACATGAAGTGCTTCTTCAGTTTGATCATTTCGTGTTTGCAAACCAAACACATACGGTCCCGCTTTTTGCATGGGACTGAAGTAACTATAAACACCGTAAGTCAGTCCACGTTTTTCACGTATTTCATCACTCAGCATCGAGACTAGACCGCTGCCGCCCAAGATGTGATTACCGACATATAAAGGGAAATAATCAGGGTCATCCCGACTCATACCGATTTGTCCCATCATAATCGTGGTTTGAGATGACGGGAACGGTAACACGACTTGTTGCTGTTTAGTCAGAGGTGTGACTGCAGCTAGCTCTGGTGCTGTGTTTCCACTTTTCAGGTTCTTAGTTAAGGTGGTTGCCATTTCATTGGCTTGCTGTTTACTGACATCTCCAACAATAACTACGACTGCATTTTTCGCCACATAATATTGCTGATAAAACGCTTTTAAATCATCCAGATTAATTTTTTCTACACTACTAGTATCTCCCACAGACATTCTGCTATAGGGATGCTGACCATAGAGTTTCTGAAAGAAAGTGCGTGTGGCGATGCTTTGTGGAGACTGTTTTTCAGCCTGTAACGCGGTTAATAACTGCTGTTTTATGCGAAGAAATGACGATTCAGGGAAACTCGGTTTTGCTATTACTTCAGCAAACATATTCAGTGCAGTATCAAACGCTTTTTTCTCCGTCAGCGTTCGCAGACTCAACACGGCCATATCTCGCTCAGAACTAGCACTGTAGTTTGCGCCAACCGATGAGAAAGTATCAGCGATTGCATCCGCATCCAAGTCAGCAGCCCCCTCATCAAGCATAGCGTTAGTTAGCTTTGCCAGTCCCGGATATTCACCATCACGCGCAGCACCGGCATTAAAGACAATATTCACATCAACCATGGGTAACTCAGGTGCATTCACAAAATACACTCTGGCACCATTGTCCGTCGTCCAGTGTTCAATATCAGGGCTGGCAAGCAGACTAGAACTAAAGAATAACGTGATAACAAAAATCCATTGTTTAATGGACATATTGACCTCCAGCAGATGAAACAGGACGACGACCATCAAGAGGTAGTGGCACTAACTCACCAACCGTTAATTGTTCGTTTGTAAGATATTTATTTGCTACGGCCTGCACTTGCTCGGCAGTAACCGTTTTAATGTTATCGACGTATTGTTCACCTACACGCCAGTCGACACCCATAGTTTCCAGCATGCCAATCTGCATTGCCTGATAGAACACGCTATCTTTTTCATACACTGCATCAGCAACAACTTGTGCTTTCACACGCTCTAACTCCTCTTGACTGACAGGCTGATTTGTAAGTTGAGTAATTTGTTCGATAATGGCTTTTTTCAGTTCTTCTACTGATTTACCGTTGGCGGGTGTTCCAGCAATCGTAAATAAATCGGATAATCGCGAGAATAAACTGTTACCCGCACCAACACTAGAAGCGACTTGCTGCTCACGCACCAACTGTTTAGCAAACCTTGCACTGTTACCACCATCAAGAATATTAGCCAAGACTTCTAGCGCATAAGGTTCCCAGGCATTTTCTTTAGAAACTGTAGTGACCGAAGGTACCTTCCAGCCCATCATTAGATAGGGCAATTCAGCAGGAGCTTTTACTTCAATTTCACGGATGCCTTTTTGATTCACTTCAACCTGCGGTTTTAATGTCGCGACTTTTTCTGGCTTTAATGGCCCAAAATATTTCTTTGCCAAGGCCAGCACCGCTTTTGGTGAAACATCACCAACCACAACAACAGTGGCATTATTCGGTGCATACCACTTTTGATACCACACTCTTAAATCATCGGCTTGATAGTGATTGATATCGCTCATCCAACCAATCACGGGGCGATGATAAGGACTACTCACAAATGCAGCGGCATCGAATCGTTCTCTTAATAAAGCCTGCGGATTATCATCTGTCCGCATCCGACGCTCTTCCGCAACAACTTTCTGTTCTTTTTTCAACTCATCAGGATCAATAACAAGATTGCGCATTCTATCGGCTTCATTCTTAAAACTGACTTCTAATCTATCTTTATGAAGTTTCTGAAAATAAGCCGTGTAGTCTTGTCCGGTAAAAGCGTTTTGCTCTCCCCCATTTTCAGCAATAATATGAGAGAACTCATTCGGTGCCAGGTGCTTTGTTCCTTTAAACATCATGTGTTCCAGCATATGAGAAATCCCTGTTATCCCTTCATGCTCATAGCTCGCCCCTATCTTGTACCAGACTTGAGAGACGACGACAGGTGCCCGATGGTCTTCTTTCACTATAAGCTTCAGGCCGTTGTCTAATTCAAACTCACTCACATTGGCTAAAGCTAGTGTGGGTAAGAAGAAAATAAGCCCAGCTATTTTTTTTATATTCAGCATCTGCATCTCTTTTTTTGTAACGCATGATAAGATTTACCGTCGAAGTTTAACGACAAGCAGAGAATATGTTTAGTTTCCTTAAAAGAAAGTCAAAAACACCCGCGTCAGACGCCTCTATTGCTGAAGATAACACTGTTGATAATTCGCAAGAATTATCCCCTGCTGATGAACCCGCAGAGGAAAAGACAGATAACGCACCGCAACCCGGTTTTTTTAGTCGTCTGAAACAAGGCTTGAGCCGAACCAGTAGTAAACTTACTGAAGGTTTCGCCAGCTTAATTTTAGGTCGTAAAAACATTGATGATGACCTGCTGGAAGAGCTTGAAACTCAACTTCTTACAGCCGATCTTGGTGTTGAAGCAACGACACGAATTATTACTGATCTGACTCAGCGCGTGGCCCGCAAACAATTAAACGACGTAGAAGCCTTATTTGCCGCTATGCGTGAGGATATGATTTCTATCCTTGAACCGAGTAGTCAACCACTGGAAATACCAGAAAAAACTGACGGACCCTATGTGATTCTGATGGTAGGAATAAACGGTGTGGGCAAAACCACTACCATCGGCAAACTCGCTAAGCAATTCCAACAGCAAGGAAAAAAAGTCATGCTGGCAGCTGGTGATACCTTCCGTGCAGCAGCGGTAGAACAGTTACAAGTATGGGGTGAGCGTAACAATATCCCGGTTATCGCACAAAAGACCGGCGCTGACTCGGCTTCTGTCATTTTTGATGGATTACAAGCCGCTAAAGCCAGAAATATGGATATTCTGATTGCTGACACCGCTGGCCGCCTGCATACACAGTCCAACTTAATGGAAGAGTTAAAAAAAGTGAAACGTGTCATGGCTAAAGTAGATGACACAGCACCTCATGAAGTCATGCTCGTGCTGGATGCAGGTACTGGACAAAATGCACTTCAGCAAGCACAGCAATTTCAACAATCTGTTGGTGTTTCAGGCATTACATTGACCAAATTAGATGGCACAGCCAAAGGCGGTATTATTTTCGCTATTGCCAATAAAACAAAATTGCCTATCCGTTATATCGGTGTGGGTGAAAAAATCGATGATCTACGTCCATTTAATGCCACTGAATTTGTAGATGCTTTGTTGGGAAAAGAAGAGATTAAATGATCCGTTTTACTGACGTTTATAAACGTTATACTAATCAATACGAAGCTTTATCTGGCCTGAGTTTTGAACTCGAAAAAGGTGAAATGGCTTTTCTCACTGGTCATTCGGGCGCCGGTAAAAGTACCTTATTAAAACTTATTGCATTGATTGAACGCAGCACGCATGGTCAAGTCTGGGTAAATAACCAAAATCTCACCCGTCTGCCTAAATGGAAAGTCCCTTATTACCGACGCAAAATTGGCTTAGTCTTTCAGGATCACAATCTGCTTCATGACCGAACTGTTTTTGATAATGTCGCACTGCCATTGATTATAGCAGGTGAAAATCATCGGGAGATTGGACGTCGAGTTAGAGCGGCTCTGGATAAAGTCAACTTACTGGGAAAAGAACGTAATCTGCCTATTGCTTTATCTGGTGGTGAACAACAACGTGTCGGTATCGCCCGTGCGGTTGTGAACAGACCTCCAGTGCTACTTGCAGATGAGCCAACTGGTAATTTGGATCCTGAATTATCAAGAGAAATCATGCATCTCTTCGAACAGTTCAATCAGGTTGGCGTCACAGTATTCATTGCTAGCCATGATCACGAACTGATCAGCACGATGCCCTATCGCCAACTCACGCTACACCAAGGACGTCTTGCCTGACATGTTGTCATTCAATTTACCTAATTATTTTCTAAGACACTTACAGGTCATGCTCTACAGTTTAGGGCAACTCTCCAGAACGCCTGTCGCCAGTGTGATGACGGTTTTAGTTATAGGCATAGCGCTAGCACTTCCAGCCGGCTTATATGTGTTACTGAAAAATGTGGAGCAAGTGGCTGGACAATGGGATGATGCCAGTCAAATTTCACTCTTTCTGAAACCAAACACAAACGATGCGCGTGGTAAACAACTTGCTGAACAATTACTTGCTTGGCCAGACATCAGTGCTGTTGACTATCATTCTGCCAAACAATCTTTGCAGGAGTTCCGGCAATTATCAGGGCTAGATGAGATTCTAGATAGTCTACCTACGAACCCCTTACCGCCGGTCATTATCATTAAACCCGTTGAAACAGAGCACGAAGAAGCTATTCAGGGTTTACTCGAACGTTTACAAAACATGCAGGAAGTTGACTTAGCCCAGCTTGATATGGCTTGGCTGAAACGTCTAAAAACGATTAATCAAACAGGTGAACGAGGCATTACTATTCTTGCAACTCTATTATCTTTGAGTGTGCTGTTAGTTATTGGCAATACGATTCGTCTAGCCATTCTTAGCAGGCAAACTGAAATACGCGTGATAAAACTGGTTGGTGGTACTAACGCTTTTGTCAGAAGGCCTTTTCTATACACGGGATTTTGGTACGGCCTGTTAGGTGGAGCTATTGCCTGGTTCACTTTACTAATAGCCTTACTCGCTATTAATGGACCTATCACTAGGTTAACAGCCCTCTATGATAGCCAGTTTTCACTCCAGTGGATGCTTGGACAAATGTTTCTGTCTCTACCACTTTTTGGGCTTCTATTGGGGGTGTCGGGCGCATGGCTAGCCGTTGGCCGGCACTTGAATGATATCGAACCCACATAGTGGCAAATACAGGAACTTTTTCTAAAAATAAGCTTCTTATAGTTGATATTAATCCTTTAGTGTTATGATTAAAGGAATGACTCTCAGGAGACAAGAACAGATGACAATGAATGTAGCTCAATATGATATGGCTTTAGCACCTATTGGTAATTTAGATGCTTACACCAGTCTTGTGCATACCATTCCTGTATTAACTGAGGAAGAAGAATACGATCTTGCGAATCGCCTGCAAACTGAAGGTGATCTTAAAGCCGCCCAACGGTTGGTCTTATCTCACTTACGTTTTGTAGTTCGTATTGCCAAAGGATACAGTGGTTACGGATTACCCGTTGCCGACTTAATTCAAGAAGGCAACATCGGCCTGATGAAAGCGGTGAAACGATTTAACCCAGAAAAAGGGGTTCGTCTGGTTTCATTTGCTGTTCACTGGATTCGCGCTGAAATACACGAATATGTGATCCGTAACTGGCGCATTGTAAAAATCGCAACAACCAAAGCACAACGTAAATTATTTTTTAATCTTCGTAGCGCCAAGCAGCGTCTTGGTTGGTTAAATAAAGAAGAAGTTGAAGCCGTTGCAGAAGACCTAGGTGTGACAGCAGATAATGTGATGGAAATGGAGCGTAGATTAGCTCAACCAGACACATCTTTTGATTTACCCAACGATGTTGATGATGATGAAAATAATTACTCGCCTGTCGCCTACTTAGCGGCTAATGATAATTCAGATCCTTCTAATCAATTAGAAGATGATAATTACACAGATTATCAGCAACAAAAATTATCAAACGCATTAGCAACACTAGACGAACGTAGCCGAGATATCATTATGCAGCGTTGGTTAAATGAAGATAATAAAGCGACATTGCACACGCTGGCAGATCAGTATCAAGTTTCGGCTGAACGTATTCGCCAGATTGAAAATAATGCCATGAAAAAACTCAAACATCTTATGGTATAAAAACAAAAAAGCCCGCGAAAGCGGGCTTTTTTTTATGTCATTCGATAATGCTTTTATCTTTCCAGTAAAGGTGTTTTATTAGATTTACCATCCCACTCTTCTGCATCTGGAAGTGCATCTTTCTTTTCAGAAATCACAGGCCATACCCGAGATAATTCTTCGTTGATTTGCAAAAACTCCATTTGCTCATCAGGTAAATCATCTTCAGAGAAAATAGCTTCTGCCGGACACTCTGGTTCACAAAGTGTGCAATCGATGCACTCATCAGGATCGATAACCAAGAAATTAGGACCTTCGTGAAAACAATCTACTGGGCAGACATCAACACAATCAGTATATTTACATTTAATACAGTTTTCTGTGACAACAAAGGTCATGGTGAATTCTCCAAAATCACGAGTTGATACAGGACCGACCTGTCAAAATAAAAATGTAATTCTACATGATTTCGCCTTATTCTGGGCAAGGTTCGATTTTAGGGTATGATCCCTGTTGAATGAAATTAACGAGAAAACATCAGTAATTTTAAGGAACACCGCACAATGCGAAAAATAATATTACTCCTGATATTCGGACTTATTTTCTTATTGAGTGCCGCTTTTGCCGCATTTAACATGAGCAGTGTTACGGTGAATTATTATTTCGGTGAATTAACAATTCCTCTATCAGTTCTGGTCGCGCTATCCATGCTCACTGGTGTCATCATAGGTGCTGTTATCTTGTTATTCAGTACCATGAAACTTCGTTACGAAAATCGCAGACTACAATCTAAACTTTCTGTTTCCGAACAGGAAATTAACAGTTTACGAATATTACCGATTAAAGACGCACATTAATTGATGCTTGGCTGGTTATTTTTCTTATTACCTGTTGCCGCCCTTTCTGGGTGGATAATGGCTCGTCGTCATTACAAACGTCGATATCGTCCGCAAGAATCTTCTTTTAGTCCTGACTATTTCAAAGGCCTGAATTATTTATTAAACGAACAGCCTGATAAAGCGATTGATGTCTTTATCGGTCTATTGGAAGTCAATAGTGAAACCGTTGAAACTCACCTGGCATTAGCGAACCTATTCCGAAGACGCGGGGAAAGTGATCGCGCCATCAGGATTCACCAGAACTTAATCGCCAGACCATCACTTAGCGCGCAACAACGGCGCCAGGCTCTGGTTGAGTTGGGCTTGGATTATATGAGTGCCGGTGTATTGGACAGGGCCGAAGTATTATTTCTGGAATTATTACAACAACCAGGCACTCCACCTGAAGCCCCCAAGCAATTATTACGTATTTATCAGCAAGAAAAAAAATGGCAGCAAGCCATCGATATGGCAAAGCAAATTCCGGCAAATAATAAAACCAATACACGGGCACTCATTGCTCAATTTTATTGTGAACTGGCAGAATCACTGTTAGAAAAAGATCAACATCAGGCTTTGAATTTATTACGCAGCGCGCATCATTATGATGCTGACTGTGTCAGAGCAAGCCTGTTGGAAGGCCGGATACTAATCAAGATCGGACAATATCGAAAAGCGATTCGCGTCCTCCAGCATGTCGAAAAACAAAATCATTATTTTCTGCCCGAAGCCTTACCACTGCTCTATACCTGCTTTGACAATACAAATAACCTGGATGATTTCAAAGACTGGCTAGAATCACTACTAACAAGACATCATCACCTGACTTCCGCAAGGTTAATGCTGACAAGACTCGTTGAACAAAAACAAGGTACAGAAGCTGCTCAACGCTTTTTATATCGACAACTACATCAGCACCCATCCGTTGAAGGCTTACATCAACTTATCATGTTGGGTGAGGACAATCATCAGGCCTTAATACCTCTGATAAAAGAGGTCACCACTACGTTAATACATAAAGGTGATCGTTATACCTGTAAAAACTGTGGTTTTTCAGGTCGAACTATGCACTGGTTATGTCCCGGCTGTTCACAATGGGCCACAATTCGGCCAATCGAAATTCATTTATCCGCATTAGAAAAACTACTGGAACCCTCCCGATGAGCACTATCACAATTTTGCATAACCCGCGTTGCAGCAAATCCAGACAAACACTGAACTTACTTGAAGAAAACGGCATTAATCCTGACGTTGTAAAATATCTGGATACACCGCCAACGTTTGATGAGTTAAAAGCGATTATTACTAAACTTGGAATCAGTCCGAGAGACTTATTAAGAAAAGGGGAAGAAGAATATAAAACGCTTAATTTGAAAAATGATTCCTTAAGTGATGATGAAGTCATAAAAACTATGGTCAGTCACCCCAAACTGATAGAAAGACCGATCGTTATCCACGGCAATCAAGCAAAAATTGGTCGTCCACCCGAGTCTGTTTTAGACATCCTCTAAATTATCATGACAAAAATTCTAATTCTTTATTACAGCCGAACAGGACATGTAAAAGCGATGGCCGAGCAGATAGCACGTGGCGTTGAGTCCGTCACTGGCTGTGAAGCCGTTTTTAGAACGGTTCCTCCTGTATCCACTGTCTGTGAAGCCACTCAAGATACCATTCCAAATGAAGGCCATCTTTATGTTAGCCATGAAGATTTGAAACAATGTGCAGGACTGGTATTAGGCAGTCCAACACGGTTTGGCAATATGGCCGCGCCTCTTAAGTACTTTATCGACTCAACTAGCGATAGCTGGCTTTCAGGTGTTTTATCAGGAAAACCTGCAGCGGTTTTTACTTCAACAGGCAGCTTGCATGGTGGTCAGGAATCCACTTTATTGTCGATGATGTTACCGTTATTTCATCATGGTATGTTGTTAATGGGGCTTCCCTATAGTGAACCTGAGTTAATGACAACAAAAGGCGGAGGCACGCCTTATGGAGCAAGTCACTTAGCCGAACCTGATAATAAACGAAACCTAGATGACGACGAGATAAAATTGTGTAAAGCAATAGGTCGACGGATCGCAAATACAGCAAAGAAACTACATGAATCATGAAAAATTATTCAGAGCACTGACGTTAATCAGCTTTTTTGGGTTAATGCTCACGCTACTGGCTTGGATATTCATTGCACCACATGCAGAAAATTATCCTGTCGCAGCAATGCTAATCATCGGTCTGGTCCCACTGTTATTTCCCATGCGTGGGTTGCTTTATGGTCGTCCATATACACATGCCTGGACAAGCTTTCTGATGTTATTCTATTTCAGTCATGCGGTAGGAGAACTCTACAGTGCGCCAGCGGTTTCAATTTATCCATTGCTAGCTTTAATTTGCAGTAGTATTTGTTTTTGTTCTACTATCATTTATGTCAAAGCTAACGCAAAAAACAAAAAAGCGACTTCAGTCACAAACTAGTTAGTTGGAAAATGGTATAAAGTCAACATAACTGGAGAGATTTTATGAGTAGCATTTCTGCTTTTCAATCAGGTGTAGCGGGTATTCAGAGTGGCATGTACGGTGCGGCACAAAGTAGCGCCAAAATTGCTTCTGCGGATCCCGGTTCTAACGAACAGTTAACCAAAGCGATGCTTGAACTGGATGCCAACGCAAGACAAGTTGAAGCTTCTGCAAAAGTAGTCAAAGCAAGCAATGAAATGGTTGGTAGCATCTTAGATATCAAAGTGTAACCATCACCCAATATAAAATTTATGAGGGGACTCCCGTAACTCCTCTTAGCCTGTTAAACTGCTCTCTCGTTTCACAAATCGAACACTCTTTTGAACAATCCAACTTTTTCACCGCTATCACATGCTGCCATTGTCAGCGCTATGGAACCTCGGACTTTTAATACACTTTCTGAGATTCTTATTCTGCCTGAAGTAACATCCACCAATGACATTCTCTGGCAACGGTTTAGTCAAGGAGAATTAGGACCAGCAGCTTGTATTGCTGAAACTCAAACCGCGGGACGAGGCCGTCGTGGTGAAGCCTGGCAATCACCAGCAGTGGGGAATTTATATCTTTCTCTATTTTGGCCTCACTGCGCAGAAGAAGCCCGACATGGACTTAGCATTGCTGTCGGTATCAGTTTAATAAATACCCTCAAGCAGTCTGGAATCAATCAGTTAGCGCTAAAATGGCCTAACGATGTATTACATAAAAGACAAAAGCTTGCTGGAATTCTTGTAGAATCAAGATTCAATACCAGACAATATACCGTTGTGGGCATCGGCCTTAATTTCAAGCTTCCAGAAGCCACAAAAACATTAATTCAACAACCATCTACCAGCCTCGAACAGCTTTGTGACCCGGTCCCCTGTCGTAACTGGCTGGCAGGAAAAATACTTCAGAACATGATAGAAACCATAGAACTGTTTGAACATCGAGGTCTTACTGACTTTGTCCCACTTTGGCCTCAGTATGATGCCTTACATGAGCAAGCGATTACTTTGATCGATGGCGCTCAAAAATCGACAGCAATAGCCTGTGGTATTAATGATCAGGGCGAATTACGTTACTTACAAAACAATGAAATAAAACTGCTGTCTAATAGCCACATCAGCATTAGGTTTGCCTCATGAAATTACTGGTAGATATTGGCAATAGTCGAGTTAAATGGGCCATTATGGATGATAATGGTCTTACTGAAAGCCAAAGTTTTGACCGAAACAAATCCGGTATTAAATCCTCGCTAAATAAGGCATGGAAAACATTAGCATATATCAAGGCCATCTATGTAGCCAATGTTGCTGGAGAAAAAATAGCTGAACAACTCAGCGACTGGACACAAAAACAATGGAATCTGACACCAAAATTTATTCAAGCTGAGAAAAAACATTTTGGTGTTATCAACGCTTATGATGAGCCGGAAAAGCTCGGTGTAGACCGCTGGTTATCGCTTATTTCCGCCAGACAACATGCCCGTCTTGCTCAATGCATTATCGACTGCGGGACCGCAATCACTGTTGATATCGTAACCAAAGCTGGTCAGCACCAAGGTGGAATGATTATTCCTGGTATCAGCATTATGAAAAGCAGCTTGGTCAACAATACCGATGCACTCACTGCAGATACAGACAACCAAGAGTTCAAAACTTTAGCAACGAATACCTACAGTGCCATTCATACAGGCACACTTTATGCGGTAACCGCTACGATAGAACGTATCATCAGCGACCTAAAAGAAAGCTTTAACAATCGAATTCGTTTTATCATCACAGGTGGTGATGCAGAAGCTTTATTGCCTTTACTATCCGACGATGTGCACCACTATCCAGATATTGTGCTTAGAGGTCTCGCCTTTTACGCCAGACAGGATAAAACAAAAACATCAGTAAGAAAGAAAACAAAACCTGAACAAGATGAAGACACGGCGGCTGTCAAAGAGTCTGATACTGATGCCAAGCTAAAGAGTGAATCTGCGCCACCAGCAAAAGAAAATACACAAAATGACGCTCAACAGGTGACTGACAGTTCAACGAAAGACAAGCCGAAACCCGCACGTAAACCACGTAAAACAAGAGCAACGAAACCAAAAGCGGCCGCAAAAACAGAAACCCAAGCTTCTGATACATCATTGCCAGAAGAAGCAATCTAGGGTAATCTTTCGCTCCCTTAAGGAGAACTGGCCGAGTGGTTGAAGGCGCACGCCTGGAAAGTGTGTATAGGTTAATAGCCTATCGAGGGTTCGAATCCCTCGTTCTCCGCCATTTGCGCTGGTAAATCAATAACTTATACAAGTTAAAATGGTCTACCCACCAAAAAACCCGCCATTATCTAAATGGTGGTTTTTTTTGTTTATGGGGGTTGGAAAACCTGCTCTTAAACAGTCTCTGCGCAAAAAGAAACCCGCCACTAACAGTGGCTGCTTAAGCCCTTGATCAGCATTGTGCTAGGATGACTTCTACTTGCAATACCAAAAAGGAATATTTGGATGAGATTTATTTCATTGCTGGGAATTAGCGTTCTTTTCATTACTGGCTGTAAGACAATTATTAATACAGAGGTTAGTCTTACAGACCTTTTAGAGTCAGAATCAAAAACTATTTCTGGTGATCTTTATGTTGAGGTCACTGGTTGTAATAGTTATGAAGATTCAAGAAATCCATCAAGTGCCTTAATTAGAGCGCAGCAAACTATACCGAGTGTCTTTAATGACGCAGAGTATCAAGAGTGCTTCACTAAAAAATTCGATTCCTTTGCCCATTTCACTATTCCCGTTGCGCTGGACAAAGATAAGGACGGTAAGCTTTTGTCCGAAAAGCATGTAAATATCATAGCGAATCACGATACGCTTTTATGGGTAGGTATCCCTTCAGCAATTGAGGATAATATCGAAAAGGCAAAGTCTAACAACTTTGGCGCGGGGTCTATGGAGTTAAAAGTCAATATCAGGGTAATCAATGACACAGGTAAGGATTTTTCTTTCGCGGTCCTTTCTGCTTACATTGATGATCAGCCGCATCTCATTAGCGAATTAACAGTCAAGCAGGATGCTTCATTTGTCGTTACATTGTCGGATGTATCGGTAAGTCATGCTCTTAAAACTGGAACAGCAGTGGTACTTAGTCGACTGTGACGCTGACTATTTTTAATATTAGCTTATTTGTGAATGTCGGAGGAGGAGCGGTTTTTCTGGTTATAACTATAAACAGTGAGGGTTTTTCGATCGTTACGGATAACCCACAACCGCCTTCACCGCCACCACAGCGGCTAAAGCTGTGACTTGATACGCTCAGTCAATGATAAAGGCTCTGCCCGTGCCTCATAGAGGGCATTAGCCAGCCGGTCTGATAGGGAGTCAGTCAGGGCATGACTACTGCCTAACCTGGCATTAAAAAATTCAGCCATAGACATGGTGCCGCCGCTTCGCTTGTAATCTTCGTAATCGCAGTCATCGACTGCATATCTCCGCTGTCTCATGCAACCACCTCAAGCTGTCCTGATTCAATAAGAGACTGATAACCGGCACTATCGGTTACTGCAGCATATTCGACTGCATCTAACGCTTTTACTTCGCCAGCCGTCCAGCGCACACCAGAAATGCCCTGTCTGTGTTCTGAGTTATTCCGGATCTTGATAACTGAGGTAGTCACTACCTTTGGCACCAAATCAGCTAAAGCCCTGCGGCTGGCCTCAAGGTGAACCAGCACTGATTCCGCATTGATTCTTGCCTTAGTTTCAGCTTCTAACTTTGACGTCAGCTTGCCGTGTTCTTTAGGTGATACCCATGCCGCCCACTGATCAAGATCTGTGTGGTGCAATTGACTGTCCCAGTCATCACACCCTGGCCACTCGATCAACGACATAGGTGCTTTACCGTGAATGCTCGCAACAATCGCCCCGGCAATCTGTGCCGCCTGACTGTCAGTTAATCCGTGGTGCTTTTTGATACTAACAAGTGAGCGAATGAACAAGCCGCCGTCGCGTGCCAAGTGTTGAGGCAATAAACCGGCGTAGCTGGCCAATATCCCGGCAATAGCATCAGCCGGGGGCGTGTCTGCCTTGTTAATCATCTCCACTAATTCAGGTCGAACCGCATCACGGGAAGCCACCTGTCCGGCTTTCTCAAGCATGGCTTGTGCCTCTGCAAAGGCATCATCAAGTAACGGTGTCAGGGTGTCGTGTGCCTTTTGCGCCGCTGTTTTGTAATCTTTAACTGTCATTTTCCGATCTCTCTCTGGTGGTTATAGTAATTTGCTGTAATCCCAAGTCTGCCCACGCCCTGCATTAAGAGCGATCAGGCCTGCAACCGCATTACAGCGATCATCGTGCCCACCTGGTGGATGGTTCACGCTGTCTCTACCTTGTCTGGAAGTTTTTCTTTCTAATGCGCTGAACTGAATAGCCAAACGGGGATCTGGGGGAAGCTCAGCACGCCCGCTGGTGATAACTGGCAATGCGTCCAAGTACAATTCACTGCGGGGCTTGGGGCTGTGTTCGATTGTAATGCCGTGCTTTTTAAATTCGTCACTTGGCCAGCTCCCGGCATATTTATCTGCGTGCGCATCCCGAATGCCGTATGACTTGAGTAGCTCCGAATACTCGCGGGTTATCTCTGCAGGCACGCCTTTTTTCCCGCATACCAGATCCACAACAAGTTTGGAGTCCTCACGATGGCCAATTGATAGCGTGAACTCATCAAGACCACCGCCAGCCGGATCAACAAAGGCAAAATAACGGTGACGGCTGTTATAGGGCAATTCCAACGGGGATTGTCGCGTAAGTGACTCGATAACCTCACGGCTGATAAATGCCTCTAAATCAGATCGAAACTGAGCACCATATTCAGCTTTGGCAGACTCCGGATCGCGTTCATATGCCTGTTTAATCAGCCGGTCTGGTAATAGTGGATTCAGGCTTTTGCTGGGGGCTTGTGCTACTAAGAGATGCCGATCATTCATGCCAAAGTAACGGCGGTATGTCTCCCACAACGCGCCGCGCTTGCTATATGGGCTTGATAGCGCGATCAACTTTCCGTCAAGCGTGGCCATAGCTGGCCGGATCGCGTTCAATATTTCAAAGTCAGGGTTGGCACTGTCCTCTGATCGCCAAAAAGCAACCTCATCAGCAATGCAGCAAGCTACTGTATAACCACGAGTAGCACGGAAGCTGGCAGTGTGTACCTCGATCGCCGTCCGGTTGTTTAAAAGGATGCTCTCCTTATCCTCACGAACAACCATATTCGCCAGCATTGGATTAGATTCAAGCAGGCCGCTGATATACCTGAAAACGGATCTTGCCTGTTTTCTATCTGCAGCCAATAACATGACCGTAGCAACCTCACCGGGACTAAGCCGATCTGTGTAATCTTTGAATGCAGCCTCAAATACAGCGAGTAATGCCGCACACTGGCTTTTTCCGCCACGCCTGCCCACTACCAACCATAATTCATCTAAGGGGTTTCTGGGGGCTGTTTTGCGGCTGGTTAGCTTGAGAAAAGTATCACGTTCATCATCAGAAAGAGGCAGACCATAGAAGCCAGATAACAAGGCACGCCAGCTTGCCCAGGATTCACCGCTAAACTGATCCCCGAATAGATGTGGATCTGTCATAAGGTCGCGTATGGTAATCACTGAGCAACCTCACGCGATTTGAGGAAGCTTTGCAGATCGGGTACTTCCTTAGCGCGTCGGTCTAGTCCCAACTTGGCATAGATACCCTGCAGACTGTTTGCCGCCTGCGTCCATTTACCCACATCAAAATCAGTTCCTGTCGCAAGTGCCTGTTCCTGACTGGCTAACCAGTATTCAAGCCACAAGGCACGCTCAACAAGTGATAGCTGCGCATAGCTTAGCCGGTCTTTGCCTCCCAGATCATCAGTGAATGCTCTGTGACGCTCTCGCATGGTCTGAGCTATTGAGGTGCGCCCATCAAGTTCACTGAGAAAGCCTTGCTGAAACTTCTCCGGGGGTGCTTCTAGTTTTGCCATAACCTACCTGTAAATCACTTGCTTATGGCGGGTACTATGGCTGTATTTTTACAATGCAACAAATAAGCTATTGATTTGAATGATATGAGACAAGACACAGCATCCGCCTTGCGCATACCGATTATACTTTTGCAGGGTACTGCTAATCACTTTGGCTGTTTTTCAACGTGGCATTTCAAACACTTCTGCAATATCTTCGAGCTGATAAAACCTGTGACCGCCTCGCGGAACCGGCTTAACTGGGCTGTCATCCAGTAAAACATAATGCAAAAACTCATCAGGGGTTAATTGCAGCATTCTCATAGCCAGCCACTCAGGAACTAACTGATTATGAGTCGTCGTGTTTCCTGCCTGGTTAACCCACTGTTTAAGATATTCGAGTTTGTCGTTTTTAGATGAAGATCGCATTTATGGAATGTTTAGAAAGTATGTCTTTTTTAACTTTTTTGACAATTTAACGTTTTTTGAAAAGTTTGACTGTTTACAGTAATGACGCGGGCTAACGCTCTATAAAACTCTGTATTTTTGCCTGGTTTTTAGCTTGGAGCGCGACAAAAAACAAAGACCGGCATTCTAAAAAATCAAACTTTTCAAACTTTTCAATTTTTCCAGTGTGCGGGGTTAATGCCCCCGCGTAGCTTCCTGGTAACGCTCTGTTTCATGTTCATGGTTAAAACCACCTAGCAACAAGTAATAAAGTTTTGCGTTCTTTTCGCCGCGCTCTATACGCCAGCGGTGCCCGCTCATGTAGTCCTTGCCGGTATGCGCGGTTAAAACTTTTCTAATCACAGCCTTTGAAGCGCCGCTGTCTTGGTGAACTTGCTCGATGATCTCGGTTTTGTTGTGAACGCCCTGCTCAATGACTTCAATGATTTCCTGGATAATGTCCTTATTTTTGGCAAGTTTAGCTTGCATCTGCTGCAGCTCTTTTGCTTGCATCGCCTCAGCTTCTCCCACTTCCTCTACTGAGTCGATCAGCATTTGATAACCGTTTTTACCCGATACTTCTGATAAATACCTATAAGCCGCTTCCTGAGCCACATCACCACGGCTTTTTATATTCGTGAAAACTACGGTTTTATGTGTCAATGTGGCTTCGGTAGCGTCGAGCGTATAGGCGCAATCTGCGTCATCGACAATATCACTCGTACCAGCAAATTTTACTTTTCCATCAGCATCACGATTTTTATTTACATGGGCAAGGCATATCACTGTACCGCCTTTGGAAACAAAGCCGCGAAGGTATCGCCCAAACTCTGTGGATAGGCGTTTATCCATCACATCAGTGAATTTCTTTAGTGTGTCCAGGATAATCACCACGCCGCGCGCTGTTTCTTCTTTGATCATCCGGGAAAGGTAGCCGTTAAAATCGGAAACGCTGAACTCCTGGTGACTGGGTGCAATCATCATAAAACCATGTTTTTCAGCTAGTTCAAGCTTGGTTGTCAGTCCCTTAAAGTTATCATCAGCGTTGATATAAAAAACGTTCTCGCCGTCAATCTCGCCGGACTTGATAGCATCAATCAACAATCGCACAGTAATAAGCGTTTTGCCTGCGTTTGGTGGTGCAAAAAAGACTGTCCATTGCCCGAAAATCGCTAACCTTCCCAACACATATTTATCTTCAAGCATTTGTTTTTTCATCTCACTGGATAGCCCATTAAGCGCAAAGCCTCGCAAGCTGAAAGGCTGATCTGATTGTTCTGGATCGTCATCATCGAAAACAGTATTACTTTCAAAAGTAACCCTGTCGGTTTGCGTGTTCAGTGCAAACTTTTCGGCAATGTCCTTTAATGCAGCGTTTCTGTCGCCGCAGTGTTCAAAGTGAACAAGCAAATCAAACGGATCGCCCATAGTGCCGCCATTGCATGGCATACCCATAGTTGCATCAGAGTCATGGCTGCTGATCCACTTCCGCCCATCATCGGAAATGATAACGCCGGGAGTGTTGCTGCCGCTGTTAGGTGATAGCCAGCGTTTACCTTTTTGGATGTAGCCGAATGTATCGAAAAGCGTTGCAATATCATATTCAGCATTAAACGCATCAATCGGGCTGTCTTTACCGTCTGCAGTGCGCTTTGCTGCTTTCAGTTCTGATTGTTTGCGCCGTTGCTTGAGTGCTTCGGCTTCCTGCTGTTTCTTGGCTTTCAATGCCTCAACATCCGCCGCCCATAATGCTGGATCGAAGCTAGGCAGATCATCGTCATATTCAAAACTGTAAAATTCGCCCTCATTAGGCAAGTAACAGATCTGACCGGCCCGCTCGGTTGCTCTATCTGGGGTTATGCCCACCGCCTGCAGTTTGTTGTTGAATACTTCCTGGAGCAAAACAAAATCACAGCCGGTGACGGGTTTGATCAACGGAATGATCAGCCGGGCTTTTTGATTATCCTCTGTTGCGCTTCTGCTGGTGTACCCCATAAGACCGGCCTGAATGACTGTTTCAGCCGCTCGATATATCTCAAGGAAGGTTAGCCCGTTTACTTCATCAATATCTGCCCATAGAGCATAAAACTCGCCGCTTTGACGCTGGGCTTCGTGATTTCTGCTCATCAGGCTGGAAGGGATAAACCACTGTGCAGCATTTTTACCGGTCTTGCCAGGTGTAGCCAAAAAGCCGGCAATATCAAATAATCTGATCGTCACGTATGGTTTAGGATCTGTGCTGTGGCGTTCACTATGATATTGACCAAAGCCGCTGCAAAGCTCTTTCTTGCAGGGTGCTGTCATTGATCACCCCCGACAAGCTCAACATAAACGCCTATTGCGTCAGCCGTCGGCGGTACACAATGACTTCTTGATATTGTAGATCGTGAGAATTTAACAACATGGCCAGCGGATAGCTCGTTGATTGCATTGATCGTCTCTGTTCGTGTGTAACCCGCATCTTTCATGCGTTTGATAATGGTTTTGAACAAGCATTTTTGATCCTGCATAAGTTCGAGCTGGTCAACTATCGCACCTTGTAACTCTGAAAGGTGTGCATTGTCATAACCTGCTGATTTTATGATATTATCTGTGTGTGATTGTTGTGCGCTCTGGGTCTTTTGGTCTAGGGCGTTTTTTTTCATTATGCCGCCCCCTGCTTTGCTTCCCACTGCTCAAGATCAGATAATTTCCAGCGTGTGCTAGTGCCGTGAATTTTTACTGGCTGAGGAAGTTTGCCTTCTGCTGACCAGCGCCAGATTGTGGAACGGGAAACGTCGTAACGCTTTGCAAGTGTGCGGTCTGATAAGTAACTCATTTGGTTTATGCCTCATGCTTTTGTTTAAGACATAACCCATTATCCGCATGAAAATATTTTTTAAGAGATGACGAAAAGTTTTAAATGTCATCCCCTAGCATTTGGGTTAAAGATTGAATCATCTTTCTCTGGAAGCTCTTAACCTGGTTTTCTTTTTCTTTGTCATCAGTGCAGTTCTTCCATTCAGCATACTTTCTAATAACACTATCAGGGTTATCCCCATAATCATCTGCAATTTCCCGACAAGCCTGCTTTTGACTTATTGGCTCCCCCTCCTGTTCACAGAATTTCATATAAAGATAAATTACTATGTTCCTGTCTAATTGCTTGCTTCGTCTTGATGGTAATTCTCTTGCTCTTTTTTGCTGCTCAATACGATAATTAAACCACTCATAAGCGAGTTTTTGCTGCTCAGAAGTCGCTAATCCTCTCCTGACCAAATAAGCCGCAGTGATTCGCTCAAGTGCTTTTGTTCCTTTTACTTTCGCCATCACTGAACCCCGCCAAACTTAACAATATTCCCTTTAATGAGTTCACCGCTGCAAAACTCTGCCCAGGCCTGCATCATTCCGGCTCTTTCCTCCAACAATTCGTTTCTGGCGTAAGCCGCTCTGGTCTGGTCGCTATTCACATGAGCAAGCGCCAGTTCTGACCATTCATCAGGAAAGCGCCCTTTCTGGCGTGTCCAGTCTTTAAAGGTGCTGCGAAAGCCATGCGGTGTGGCAATCCGGTCTGCTGTTGGATCTTTGTACCCTTTGCCGCCCTTCTCTACGTCGTCATTGTGCAGCCGCTTGAGCGTGGCCAGCATTGCCCCGTTTGATAACTCCCCGCCTTTAGGCGTTTGGAATATCAACTGGCCATTTTTTGGCATTGATTCGAGTAACGTAATAGCGGCATCTGATAGCGGTACGGTGTGCGGCTTGTCAGCTTTCATGCGCTCAGCCGTTAAACGCCAGACTTTTTCTTTCAGGTCGATTTCATCCCAGCGTGCCCCGATAACCTCACCAGACCGGCCAGCGGTTAAAATGGCAAACTCAAGCGCCCGTGCACCGTCACCGCTGCGGCTTCTCAATTCCTGCATAAAACGCTGCATTTCGCTGATTGGTAACGCTGGATGATGATTGTTTGCTTTGCCTTGTTTCTTTTTCAGCTTTTCAGGTGCAGGCAATAGCGGCTGCAGGCATCCTTTCCATGCTGCAGGGTTTGGTTTTGTTCTTAGGCCACTTGCCAGGGCATGGTCAAAAACTGAGGCCATACGCTGACGCACCCTTGTCGCTGTTTCCGTTTTGGTTGACCAGATAGGCTCTAACACTTTGAGCACGTCAGCCGCTTCTATTTCATCAATAGGCAACTTGCCGATAATCGGGAAAGCGTAAGTTTGCAGCGTGGTGATCCACTGGCTAGCATGTTTGGGGTTTCTGAATTCCTGCTGTTTGACCTTAAAGGCATCATCAGCAAGCTGTTCAAAGGTGGCAAAGCGGTTCTGCTCTTTTATCAGTGCAAGCCGCGCCGCTCTCTTTTCGGCAATGGGGTCAATTCCTTGCCTGATTTGGTCTTTAAGCTCCCGTGCCTTTTCTCTGGCCATAGCAAGGCTGACTTCGGGGAAACTTCCCAGACCTATTTCACGGCGTTTTGTGCCGATCTTCGTCCTCAGTATCCATGAGCGTGCAGACTCCGATGCAATCTGCAGTTTAAGCCCGGCTACGCCACCAACTGAATGATAGCCAATTTCTGATAGGTCTCTGACCTGTTTTGCTGATAACTCCTTTACCCTGACCGGCATCATTACCCCCTTATATACCCGCCATAAAATTTACAATTGGATAGTAACGGGTAAGACAGGATAAAACAAGTTAATAATGTAACTTAATGATTTAAATCAGGAAACATTATCCCAAATGGTACTATTAAGGCTTAAGATCTCAGACTCGTTCTCCGCCATTTAAGTGATACCGCCTTACCTGCGTCACTTATCAATTCCAAACATATAAACTTCAAATTCAGCCACAGGTAAGGGTTTAGAATAGTAAAAACCTTGCAGACTATGGCAGCCTATATTTTTCAAAATATCAGCCTGCGTAGCTGTTTCTACGCCTTCTGCAATGACTTTTATATCTAATCGTTTAGCCATCTCCGTAATCGCTTCAACAATGGCTCTGTCATCTTCACTCTCTTCAATATCATGAATAAACGAGCGATCAATTTTTAAAAAATCAACATCCATTTCTTTCAGATACGATAGCGATGAATACCCCGTCCCAAAATCATCCACAGCGATTTTTATATCAGCATCACGTAAACGATGTAGCAACATTCGACTTTCCGATTGTTTTTGCATTAGCGTACTTTCGGTAATTTCCAGTGTAATGAGTTCACTTGAGAGCGATAGCTCCGCTAAATAAGCAAGCCAATCTAATCGTCCACGCTGTCCACCAAAATTATGTGCTGAACGATTTATAGAAATATGAGGTGTTTTAGTAGCTTTGCTCTGCCATCGTTTGAGATCTCGACAAACTCGCTTGAACACGTAATCGTCAATCTTATCAATCATCCCCATTCGTTCGGCTTGGGGTAGAAAATCTGAGGGGGGAATCATACCTCTTTCCGGATGATTCCATCGCACTAGTGCTTCAGCGTATAAATGCTCATGTTCACTCATTGAAATAATGGGCTGATAATGAACATCAAGTTCCCCATTAAGTAATGCAGACTCTAACTCATTAATGATAAATGTCCTGGCCAACCAGCTTGACTCGAGCTCTGCATTGTAGAACTTGAATGCGCTGCCCCCCATTTCTTTTGCGGCATACATTGCTCTGTCGGCATTTTGAATTAACAAACCAGGTTCTTCAGCATCATCTGGAAAAAACGTCATCCCAATACTAGTTGATACCCGGATAGATTGGCCCTTTATAATTACAGGCTTTTCTATTTCAGTAATCAGGCTTTTTGCTACAGTAATCGCATGCGCTTTGTTATTAAACTCAGATAAAATAATGGTGAATTCGTCACCGCCGAGTCGGGCCACCGTATCCATCTCCCGGATACAGCTTGAAATTCTGGTGGCCATTTCTCGAAGCAGTTCATCGCCAAAGTCGTGCCCCAACGTATCGTTGACATCTTTAAAGCGGTCTAAATCAAGAAACATCAAACAGATTCTTTCTTTTTGTCTTTCACAACGCTTAATCTCCTGATGCAAACGATCAGTAAATAAACGTCGATTCGGCAAATTGGTCAGTGTGTCAAAGTTAGCATGCCTTTCGATCTTGGCATGAGCTTCTTTGACATCAGTCATATCCGTAAAAACAGCCACCATATTAGTTAGTGATTGTTCTGCATCATAAATTGCTGATATGGCTAAATATGAAGGCAGAGAGTCACCCGATTTTGTTATCGTCCTGACCTCTCCTCTCCATGTGCCTTTCTGCTGCATGATATCCCACAGCTCATGTGTCAGTCTGATTGGTTCAGATAGTGAAACTCCCGTCACTAAAAAATCAGGATACTGATACATCACTTCTTCCTGACTGTATCCAGTAATATCAATAAATGCCTGATTGACTGCAATGATGTACTTATTAGCATCGGTGATCATCATAGCTTCACTGGTGGAATTAAACGCCACATCAGAGAGATGTAACTGCTGTTCCGTCAGCTGCATTTTCTTCAGTACATCTCTGATACGCCTTTCTGATTCCTGAGCTCGTGAGGTAGCTTTTGACAACTCACGAGTTCGTAATATGACTTCTGTTGATATCCGATATGTTCTGCCAGTAATACTGAGAAATAACAAAGTAAATAATGTCGTTATCAAAAAGCCACAAACCAATGCCAGAGATGCCAGACTGGTTGAATAGGTATTGATAAAATTTATGGTGGGATAAAATTGTAATTGCATTTTACGACCCGCCAATTCGAAATCAACGTAGTGCTTGATATCTGAGTTGCTTTCAGCGTTTTGTTGATAAAAATACTCACCGCTTTGAAAATCAAGCCAATTTATTTCGAACTCAGGCTTTCTTGCTTGCTTCAAAATATCTTCTACAAACTCTTCGACCCGAATAATCATATTCACTAGACCAATAACTTGGTTTCCCTCTTTCTCAACACTCATCTTCCCTGAGGGGGTCTGATAAATAGGGCGATAAATCACTAAAGAATTGATTTGATCTTGCCTGCGTATCATTTTCAACGGACTTCTGGCCATTGCCTGACCGGTTTCAATAGCTTGATCAATCACTTTCCTTGAAACAACGGATGAGTATGGATCAAATCCTCGTGATAGCGAATTATCAAGTTCAGGTTCAAGATAGGTAATCGGATAATAAACATCGCGTTGCTTTGCTGCTCCGAGTGTTTTTGGTGAAACAATTTCGGTAATAACAAAGTCATCACCAAAATATTTTTTTTGTTCTTCTTCATAGGCTATACGTTGTGAATGCTCTATACGAGGCAACCACTCCACGACCTGGATATGCTGATCATGATAAGTAGTCCAGTTCACAAAATTCTTAAACTCTTCTCGTGTGACTTTTTCGGAAGAGGCAAATAAACGTGATACGCCATCTTGTATCAACTCTTCCGTTTTTAACGCGACTTTAAACAGCTCAGATGCTTCCTGAGTTCTTATTTTGAATTGATCAGCAAGGCGATTAACTTCAAACTGACGAATACTCCACACAACAGAACTGATAATAATCACAGAAAGCACAAAAAGCGTGCCTATAAACCAACGCCTTGTTTTCCATACAGATCGAGGTCGTCCTATAAAGCTAAGAGCCAAAGGCAGCATCACGTAGATGCCAATAATGTTGCCTCCCAACCAGGTCAACCAGACTCGGAAAAAATCTATTTCTGCTAAATTGAAAAGATAAATGATCCCGAAGCCGATGCTGGCTGTTGCTATACAAATAAGAGGAACCAGTAGCAGGAATAGAAAAATATCGCGATCACGACTAAGTGTAATTGGATATTTAATAAATCGACGGAAAATGTATTTTCCAATAACGACTTGTAAACAGACTGATAGCGAAATAGTAGATGCAATAACAATGACTTTAGAGAAGGCTAAATTTAGTTCTGGCGATACTGCCACTGCCAATAAAAATGTCCCAAAAAACAGACCGGGTAAGACATAAACAGGGCGGAATGTCAGATATGATGCCAATGCAATTCCAGCAGGAAAAAAAACCAATGCTGAAAAATGCTCAAATGTCGCTAACTGAATACTAAGCCAGCCTGTAACTACATAAGCCAGCGTAATAATAAAGTTAATAAAAGCAGCGGTAAAAAATGTCTTTTTCATTTATTTTTCATGTTCAGTCACAGTGAAAAATGATCCACGCTGATACCTATAATCACCATTTCAATATCATTATTTATCGACCATTAACCTAGTTTCATAAACTTAAATTTGTAACCACCTTCGGTTAGTATGCGCATATCAACAAGCTTATCAATATGACATTCATGCTTTTTAATACCCTAACTGCTTGTTTGTGGTGATGATGCGGTTGTAAAACTAAAAGGGGATGGAAAAAACGGTAACAAACACATAGAATGTGTCGTTCTATGGTGGCCTGCATTGGTCTCCTCGCGACGATATGTTGGTCACCCCGTCAGGCCCGGAAGGGAGCAGCGGAGCCTTCGGACTCGGGCGCCGAGATTCGGCTGGTGTGGGTCGCCACCCTAAATATATTAAGTTAACCGGGTGTCTAATAACCGATGAGTTATCTGGTTTTAGCCCGTAAGTGGCGACCTAAAACATTTGAACAAGTGGTTGGGCAACAGCATGTATTGCGTGCGTTAATCAACGGTCTTGATCAAAACCGACTGCATCATGCCTTTCTTTTCTCAGGCACACGCGGCGTAGGTAAAACCACTCTGGCAAGAATCTTTGCCAAATCTCTCAATTGTGAACAAGGTGTCAGCTCACAGCCCTGTGGTGAATGCCAAAGTTGTGTAGAAGTAGACAGTGGCCGTTTTGTCGATTTAATCGAAGTCGACGCTGCTTCCAGAACCAAAGTCGATGATACCCGGGAACTCCTGGATAATGTGCAATATGCACCCAGCCGTGGTCGTTACAAGGTTTACCTTATCGACGAAGTGCACATGCTTTCCACTAGCAGTTTTAATGCTCTATTAAAAACGCTGGAAGAGCCACCTCCTCACGTTAAATTTTTATTTGCTACAACTGATCCGCAAAAGTTACCGGTAACGATATTATCGCGTTGCCTACAATTTAATCTCCGACGTTTAGATGTCACTCAGATCAGTGAACACCTGTCGTTTATTTTGGGTGAAGAACAACTTTCTTTTGAACATGCCGCCCTGATGCAGCTTGCTCGCGCTGCTGATGGAAGCATGCGTGATGCACTTAGCCTGTTAGATCAGGCTATTGCCTTTGGTGCCGGCAATGTGACTGGCGATGTTGTTTTTCAAATGCTCGGAAGTATCGATCAGGATCAAATCGATCAACTGCTGAGCGCCTTGTACCAACAAGATGCAAAGGGGCTGCTGCAACAATCCGCAGAGCTAGCCGCACTTGGTCGTGACTTTGAAGTGATTTTGAATGCCATTCTGGATGGTTTACAAAAAATTGCTACACATCAATTAATCCCAGATTTAGCTTCGGAAGAACATGAGTCACCCAAGCTGAAAAAGTTAGCTAACGCATTTGATGCTGAAACGGTACAACTGCTCTATCAAATTGCGCTGCATGGTAAGCGTGACCTGCCCTGGGCGGCTGATCCGAAAAGCGGCTTTGAAATGACCTTACTGCGAATGCTAAGTTTTCAGCCGCGTAGTGACGCGCATACTACGGAGAGTCTTCCAAGAAAAAAGTCTGACACACTCCATAAACCGGCCGTCAATGTACCGCCGGTGACCGCAGGCAATGCTAGCACCAGCGCCCACAAAGATGTTGAAACACCAACAATCACTCCTGCCGCTACTTCAGAACAAACATCATTTAATACACATGATACGGTGGCTGAAATTCAGACAGCCTCAGCTGCATTGTCGACAGACTCAGCCAAAAAAGCTGCTTCTGACATCACTCCGGAAACGACTACACCAACGCCACACGTAGAGAAATTCGTGGCCGCAGAAGTGAACGAAGCCATGCCAGAGGTCAATAAGGATACGTTAATCAGTGTTGATCTTTCACCTGCCAACTGGACGCAAATTATTTCAGAATTGCAGTTATCTGCATTAACACGACAATTAGCTGAAAACAGTGCTTTTATTCGCTGTGAAGAAAGAACGCTACAACTCGCTTTATCATCGGAACTTGCCCACTTAGCAACAAGCAAATCCAAAGAACGACTTGAACAAGCCTTACAAAAGAAACTCGATCAGGATGTCAGTGTCGTATTTAATCATAATGCAGGTAGTGCGCAGTCAGGCCCTACCGTAGCTGTAGAAAGAGCCGAGCAATTAGCTTTAAAACAGCAACAGGCCATTGAATCGATTCAAAATGACCCCACTATTGAAGTGATAAAAAATACATTTAATGCTCGTATAATAGAAAGCACAATAAAACCTATCGATTAATCAAAGAGGACATTCCATGAAAGGTGGATTAGGCAATCTGATGAAACAGGCCCAGCAAATGCAGGCCAATATGGAAAAAGCACAAAAAGAATTAGCATCGGTTGAAGTCATCGGACAAGCTGGCGGTGGTATGGTTAAAATCACCATGACCGGTAAACATGATGTCAAGCGTGTTCAGATTGAAGATGCGTTATTTGAAGACGACAAAGAAATGCTGGAAGACTTACTTGCTGCTGCCGTTAATGATGCAAACCGTCAGGTAGAACAAACAACACAAGAACGTATGTCAGGCATGTTGCCAGCTGGCATGAAAATGCCATTTTAGTGCGATAATATGGCAAAGCTTGGTCCCAGTATTGATGAGCTTATCAGCGCTTTACGTTGTTTACCTGGTGTTGGTCCCAAATCAGCGCAGCGCATGACCTTTCATCTGCTTGAACGTAATCGCGATGGTGCCCAGCGTCTGGTTCAAGCCCTCTCTCATGCATTAGACAATGTTAAACATTGCCAACGCTGTAGAATTCTGTCCGAAACAGAACTCTGCTCACGTTGTAATGATGACAGACGACAACAAGATATCTTGTGTATTGTCGAAATGCCGAGTGATGTATTGGCCATTGAACAAGCGACTCAATACCAGGGACAATACTTTGTGTTATCGGGACATTTATCACCGCTGGATGGCATCGGTCCCGATGCTTTAGGTATTCCAAAACTCATTGAATGGCTGGACAAAAATACAATAGAAGAAGTTATTTTAGCCACCAATCCCACTATTGAAGGTGAAGCAACAGCTCACTTCATTGGTGAACTCGCCAGAACCCGCAATATCAAAGTCAGTCGACTCGCTCATGGAATTCCATTGGGGGGAGAGCTTGAATTTATTGACAGCAGCACCCTTTCTCACGCATTCTCAGGTAGGGAGTCGCTTTGAGGTGATGGCTAGCTTAGAGAGAGCATTTGCTTATGGCGCAGGATGTAGTCGCATTAGAACAATTAAAAACCTTCTCAGGTTTAATTCATCGTCAGCCCTTATTCATCAATGATGAACTGGATGTTGCCGGCTATCACATTAGCTTTTTCGATGAAAATGGCGAAAAGTTAGATGACGATAGTGCAGTTCCTGACTTTGTCCAACATCTGCCTGAAATCATTTTAGATATCAATCACAATCCAAACGCGCTTCTCTCCATTCCGCACTCATGGCAGCAGGCATTGCTTGCGCTTCCTAAAATAAGCGCATCGTTAACGCTTGATATTAATAGTAATTCACTACCCTCTTCACAGCATAACGGTGCCATTAGATATGCTAAACGATTAAATACATCGGCAAATGGTCATGACCATCAGACCTTATTGATCGATCTCGCGTTAGATAATCTTCAACAACTCAGCGAGAGTGATATTCGAGCATGGCGACAGCACCATGACATTCTCTGCGCTATCAATGTTAATGATATTGAACAGTATCATTACTGCAAGTCTCACCGGCTGGATCTGTTAGAAGGTATTTTTTATACCAAACCAGACAAACATGCTGGGCAACCATTGCATCCTTCTACTCAGACATTAATGTCTTTATTAGTCAGGCTGCAGGAAGAGGATGTAGAAACTGAAGATTTAACCGACATTATCAATCAGGATATTAGTCTGAGCTATAAACTACTGCGTTTGATCAATTCAGCTTTTTTTGGTTTGCCAAAAAAAGTGGAAAGTACCAAGCAAGCCATTCTCATGCTGGGCTTAAATAAAATCAAAACCTGGGCAAGCTTATTATGTCTGTCAGGTATGGATGATAAACCCAATGAACTACGTAATGTAGCCATGTTTCGTGGCAGAATGTGTGAACTGCTTGCCAAATATTATAAAGGCCATTCCGATATGTTTTTCACCGTTGGTCTTTTGTCAGTACTTGATGCAATGTTGGATAGCTCACTTGCCGATATTATTGAACCCTTACCACTGACTGCAGAACTCAAAACTGCCCTGATTGATAAACAAGGCCCTGCAGGTAGAGCATTAGCTGATACACTTAGTTACGAACAAGCTGACTGGGAAACAGTATCATCGTCTCCCATTCCCAAAGAAATATTAGTCAGAACCTATTTAGAATCTATTCAGTGGGCAAAACAACTCACCATACAATTACAAGATTAAGTTATGTCTATCACATGGTTGGCCGCCAGCCCTGAAAGTATTTTCCCACCTGTAGAAAAAGCAACAGAACATGGCCTATTGGCTGCGGGGGGAGATCTATCAGCGACACGATTATTAAAGGCTTATCAACACGGTATTTTTCCCTGGTTTAATAAAAATGATCCGATTTTATGGTGGTGTCCGGATCCTCGAATGGTGCTGTTTACCGATAAAGTACATATCAGCAAGAGCTTGAATAAAGTCATACGCAAAGGTGTTTTCAAGGTGACTATCGACCAGGCTTTTGAGCAAGTCATGAAAGCCTGTTCAGCGCCTCGCCAGAATCAGCCAACCGATCCAGATAATCGAACCTGGATACACAGCAATATGATCGACGCTTATACAGATTTACATCACCAGGGTTATGCCCATAGTATTGAGTGTTGGCAAGATGATAGGCTAGTGGGTGGGTTGTATGGTGTATCCATAGGCAAAGCGTTTTTTGGTGAATCTATGTTTAGTTTTGTGCCTGACAGCTCAAAAGTAGCGCTCATCGCATTATGTCAACAATTACAACGTTGGGATATGCCGATGATTGATTGCCAGATTTATTCCGATCATCTATCCCGTATGGGGGCAGAAGAAATTTCCCGAACTCAGTTTATAAAAAAACTTAGCCCCCTCTGCGCTAATGAAACACCACCTAAACAATGGCAGTTAGACACTGATTTACCTTACTCACTATGAGCCTGAATTTTTATCAAGATCAACCACATGCCTGTTCATATTTAAGCGGCAGACAAGCAAGAAACCTGTATCCGGATCCCAATAAACCGGCGAGCAAACATCTATACAGTCACCTTATTCAACATGGATTCAGAAGAAGTGGCGATCACATCTATCGTCCTTTCTGCGCGGAATGTGATTCCTGTGTCCCTGTGCGCATCAATATAAAAGAATTTAAACCTAACAGAAGCCAAAAACGCTGTTTGAAGCGAAATCAAGACGTACAGACTAGAATTCATCCAGCTGAATATAGCTCGGTGCATTTTGAATTATATGAGCGTTATATCGCAGGTCGTCATCTTGGCGGTGGCATGGATAACCCCACCCCATCTAGCTATACGAACTTTCTTACCAGTAGCTGGTGTGACACGGCTTTTCTTGAATTTTGGCTGGAAAATAAACTGATCGGCGTTGCCGTAACTGATTTCGTTGCTGATGGAGCTTCTGCTTTTTATACTTTTTTTGATCCTGAACTTGCCAAACGAAGTCTAGGTACATTTGCCATTCTTAAACAAATTGAATTAGCAAAAAACTATGATCTTTCATGGCTTTATCTTGGTTACTGGATAGCTGAAAGTCCTAAAATGTCATATAAAACAAACTTTTCAGGATTGGAAGGTTATTACACAGATTGGAAGAAGTTAGATAAAAAACTTTGAATAATCAGTGATTTTACGGCAAAATGGTCTTTTTAATTCAAGAACATTAGAGTTTATGGCAAAAGAAGAACATATTGAGTTTGAAGGCACAGTAATTGATACCATGCCTAACACCACTTTCCGTGTCGAACTGGAAAACGGTCATGTGGTAACAGCGCATATTTCAGGAAAAATGCGTAAAAACTATATTCGTATTCTTACTGGTGACAAAGTCACTGTCCAGCTAACACCTTACGACTTAACCAAAGGTCGCATCGTCTACCGCGCTCGCTAAAACTTCTTCCATATGCCACCTCATGTGGCACAGCGAAAAAACAATAAACTCTGAACCCTCCATGATTTTCATCTGAATTAAAATTAATTCAGATGAAGTCAGGATGTTTATGATGCCCAAACAGCTGTTTTAAGCCCACCAGACACATCACAATAAAAGCAATGAATGTCCAGGCTGGAATGCTTAGATTGAGGAATGTCCACAATACGTCAGCACACTCTCCAGACCCTTTCAGCACCATATCAACAGCTTGGCTCAATGGAAAATTTTCCAAGATAAAATTCAATCCAGGACCACAACTAGGCACCTGATCTTCGGGGAGATTCTGTATCCATACATGACGTGCAGATATTGCCGCACCGATTCCAGAAGCTAATAAGACTAAAAAGCCGTATACCCGTCGTCCCGTCGTAACTGGATTATGAATGGCGCCAATTAAAAAGAACACACCAGCGACAAAAACCATGACTCGTTGCAATATACATAAAGGGCAGGGTTCTAAATGCTCGATAAACTGAAAATAACCAGCAATAAGCAACATACTCAAACAGGCCAGAAACCCAACGAGAAAGACGCCACGAAATGAATTCAAAACAGACTCCTTAAGTCAATTAATCTGTGTTAAGTTAACCTAAAAAACGCAAGGATAAAAGGATTACGGAGATGAATGACGAAAATTTCGAAAAAAAACTGACTGCTGCCTACGACAAAATGATGGAACGTCTGAACGACTTTCTGGATGATGCGGAACAACAGGCGCTACCGACGCTTCAACGTAATCTTGATAAAGCCAAACAACAAGCCATCGAATTAAAAGAGTTAACACATGATGAAGCAGAAAAAGTAGCGGCTTATCTCCGCCGTGACTTACATGATGCGGCTGAGTATCTTGAATCATCAGGCAAAACATTTTCAAACTGGCTGACCTTTGACTTACAACTTGTCGAAGAACGTATGCTCGAATTATTTGCTAGCGTGGCTGATAAAACTCGCTTGGAATTAGAACAGCTCGCCCAACAAGCCGAAAAATCACAGCAATATCATACGGGGGAAATTACCGGCATCGGCACGCTCTATTGTGAATCGTGTGGTTGTGAAATGCACTTTAAGAAAACAAGCCGTATCCCACCCTGTCCGAAATGTCATAAAACTACCTTTAACAGGAAAAAACTGGTCTAGTGGTTTACCCAGTACCATGCACCCTGTTCAACAAGAGAACTCAGTACCCGCTCGGCTCCTTCATGCTGCTGAAGTAATCGCCATTGTTCACCTTTAATTGCAGAGCTGCCGGTGAGTATATCGACAACCGCCTTATACGATGGATCAACAACTAACTTTTCTCCTGCAACAAACAGGAAAATATTTTGCTCAGCAGCTGTCCAGGCTAATCGAATATATGGGTTACGCTGTAACTCTACTCCCGCTTCAAACTGGGCAGATATTGACAGGGTATTATCATCAGTATGATATTCATCAGCCAACCATTCCAGCGAGGGTTTAGTCTGGGTGACCAAACGGCCTAATGCAGACTGTAAAAGCGCGTCAGAATGATTAATAGTATCAATCAGACTTTGTTTAAAACGTGCGATCGCTGCCCCATCAATTTGCGTCTCACTGACATTAAGACGCAAATCAGGATCACTGTAATGCCTTTCCCCAACAACTGACTCTGCTAGTTCCTGTAGATACGCATCTAACACTTCTGTTTGTGTTGGCGCCCTGAAACCAATAGAAAACGTTATACAGTCATTCATGGCGACACCATGATGTGCAAAGTGTGGTGGTAAATAAAGCATATCGCCGGGTTCGAGATCCCAACTTTCATCTGCATTGAACTCAGCCAAAATTTTCAGATCTAAACCATCGATTAAATCAGTATCTAATATGGGCTCAGCACCTATTTGCCAGCGCCTTGTACCTTTGGCTTGCAATAAAAATACATCATAACCATCTGTATGCGGCCCTACGCTTCCGCCTACAGGCGCATAACTGATCATCAAGTCATCACGCCTCCATTCGGGAATAAAGCTGAACTGACGTGTTATATCAGCCAAAACAGGTTCATGTTTATCCATATCCTGAACCAGAAGTGTCCAATGTGACTCCGGTAATTCGGAGAAATCATCTTCGCTAAAAGGGCCATGTCGACACTTCCAGGGACCAGAGTTGGTATGTTCTTCAATAAGCCGGGACTCGATATCATCCTGACAGGCAAAACCAGCCAGTTCCTCAGGTGTAATCGGAGATTCAAAGTCAGGGAAAGCTTGTCTGATCAGTAATGGCTTTTTTTGCCAGTATTGATCTAAAAAAGCCTGTTGAGACAATCCGGTATTAAAAAACTCACTCATAGCTGTCCTGCATGAAATAATAATCTTGCAAATTCATTTTTGCCATCAAGATAGACTTCGATTCGACTTAGACAGGCATAGGGCACATCAAGGTGAAATACGGCTTCAAGCGGCATTGATAAAATATGTGCCAGCAATAAACGAATAACCCCTGCATGTGTCACAAGCAAGATATGACGTTGCTGATATTGTTGCAGCATGTCCTGCCAGGCAGTTATACACCGCTGTTGAAACACCATTAACGACTCGGCTTGTGGTGGTGTATTACGTATAGGATCCTCATAGAAAGCAAAGAACCGTTGCTGATCTGTTTTCTGTATTTCCTCAGCAGTTTTACCTTCCCATTCACCAAACCCCATTTCGATAAACCCGGGAACATACGTCAGAGAAAGTCCGGTATCACGACTCAGCTCTTCAGCAAAGCTGGCACAACGATTTAAAGGTGAAGTAATAATCTGCTGCCATGGCAAGTCATTTTTCAGATGCGCTCGCATCTGTTCACGCCCCATGCGAGTCAGCGAATAATCCAGCTGACCACGATAAATACCCTCACCTTCCGTCTCACCATGTCGTAATAAATCAATCGTGGTCACAGACATTTCAGTCGATAGACTCCACGGTAAATACCACATTGTTTAAAGCCACAATCCTGACTTTTTTACCTACGGGACTATCAACGCCTTGTATCTTCCATGTGGAATCATCCAATTTTATTTTACCGACTCCATCAACAATAGGAGTTTGTAAAGTAATGATACGACCAATATATTGCTCGCCACGCTTGTTTAAATTAGGTTGATCACTTAACAGAGGATGATCGCGATAATACTGTCGCCAGACAAGGATGCTCACTATCGATAAGAGTGCGAATATTAATAACTGATATTGCCACGATAAGTCTGGAAAAAGTAAGAGGAATAGCCCCGTTATAAACGCAGCAATTCCCATCCATAAAGCAAAAAATGTTGGCAACAGTATTTCGATAATAATCAGGCCAACACCTAATATCCACCAATGCCAGAAATCAACAATAAAGGGCATGATTACGCTCCTTTTTTATTGAACGCTTCTTTTGCCAGTTCCGCGATACCGGCAACGGATCCAATCACATTGCTGGCTTCAAGTGGCATCATAATAATTTTATGATTATCGGCTGAAGCCATATCTTTTAAGGCTTCCACGTATTTTTGTGCGACGAAGTAGTTGATGGCTTGAACATCACCTTTCGCAATGGCTTCTGACACCATCATGGTGGCTTTTGCTTCCGCTTCGGCAAGACGTTCACGCGCTTCAGCGTCACGCATAGCGGCTTCAAGACGACCTTCCGCTTCTAATACTGCGGCCTGCTTTTCACCTTCTGCACGTAAAATTTCAGATTGACGATGCCCTTCTGCTTCAAGGATAGAAGCACGTTTTGTTCTATCTGCTTTTAACTGGCGGCTCATCGCCTCAACCAGTCCCTGATCCGGTTCCAGATCTTTAATTTCAATCCGCGTGACTTTGACTCCCCAAGGTGTGGTGGCGTCATCCACAACGTTGAGTAACCGCGCATTGATATCATCACGTTTTGATAACAATTCATCCAGATCCATAGAGCCCATCACGGTACGAATATTGGTCATGGTGAGATTTAAGATAGCGTTATCCAGTCCGCTGACTTCGTATGCTGCTTTAGCCGCTTCAATCACCTGAAAGAAGACCACACCATCTACGCGCACGGTGGCATTATCTTTGGTGATAATTTCCTGAGAAGGCACATCCAGCACCTGCTCCATCATATTTATCTTGGCACCGATTCGATCAATGACAGGTACAATCAAATGCAAGCCAGGCGATAATGTTCTAGTGTAACGGCCAAAACGTTCAACGGTATATTCGCGTCCCTGTTGAACTGCCTTGACGCCCATCATGATGACGACCACCATCAGCACAACAATAATTAACACAAAACTAGAAAATCCATCCATTATTACACCCTCTCGTTCATCGACATTGATCAAACATATTGTTCAAATAATAGCAGCATTGCTACTTCAGATTGTTTATCACTTGAATAATAGGTTTTATTCAGTGGACAATACATAGATATACTTCCCGAATAGAGTCATTATGAAAACACAAGCACAGTTTTTTTCACTGTTTATCTTCTTCCTGCTTTCAATGGTAAGCACCTCTGCAGCAGCTCAACAGTGGTATAAAGCAGAATTAGTGGTTTTCGAAAGATATAGTGGTGCAAATGCTGAACACTGGCCTGAAATGCGCGCCATTAACAATGGCAGCTTGAGCCCGAGTGCCAACAATAATCTCATCAAACCGGCTGGTACCGATTTATTATCTGGCGTTGTATCACGACTCAATAATGCGTCCAATTATCGCGTGCTCTACCACCAAGCCTGGCAACAACCGATTATGAGTAAAGGCAGTGCAAGAAGTATTCAAATTAATTCAAGTAATGGTCTGGTCGAAGGCCAAATCAAACTGTATCGGGTTAATTATTTGCATGCTGATATTGATGTCTGGTTTAAAGAAAACGGTAATCTGCCTGTCAGCAGTACTGGCACAGCGACTGAATCACAAACCTACCCCAATAACCCACATCTGAGCCAAATTCGTCGTATCCGTAGTAAAAACTTAATTTACTTTGATCACCCACGTGTGGCAGCCATTCTGGAGATTGTTCCGGTAGCGACACCGGCTTCAGCGGTATCAAAAACACCGGAAACTTATTCTTTACCTGAAAACTAGCCTGATAGCTGTTTCATCACATTGGCGATGATGGTTTTCACATCATCAATGCCACCGGCAAGGGTTTGTTGAATTTCATCCATTGTCAGCACATTATTTGTAATGCCCGCTGCCCAATTAGCCACGACAGCCAATGTCGCATAAGAAAGCTCAGCTTCTCTGGCCAGGCAGGCTTCCGGCATGCCTGTCATCCCGACCAAATCACAACCATCTCTTTCTAAACGACGAATTTCCGCAGCAGTTTCCAGTCTCGGGCCCTGAACCGCGGCATATGTTGCACCATCTAAAGCTGTCAGGCCCGCATCAGCCGCAGCTTTTAATAATATTTCACGCAGTTCTTGATCATAAGGCCAGGTAAAATCAATATGATTATCAGCGCGGAATTGTTCACTAAAAAAGCTTTGTTCCCGACCATGGGTGTAATCAATAATTTGATCCGGCACCGCCAATACACCCGGTGCAAACTTATCTGTAATACCGCCCACCGCGGCAACAGCCAAAATATCGGTGACACCGATGGTTTTCAATGCATGAATGTTCGCTCGGTAATTAATGCGATGCGGTGGAATATTATGCCGATCGCCATGACGTGGTAAAAAAGCCACTTGTTTACCGTTCAACGTGCCTATTTTTATCGCTGCTGAGGGATCACCATAAGGTGTTTCGACGTATTTTTGTTCCGTTATTTCCAGACCTGGGTACTGCGTCAGACCACTTCCGCCAATGATGCCTAATAAACGCATTTACGACTCCTTCAGAGCATATACAGCGGGCAGGTTACGCCAGAAACCAGCCATATCCATACCAAATCCAAATACATAACGGTTGGGTACCGTTAAACCAATATATTCAGGACGAATGCCAACTTTATTATTGTGGTCTTTATCAAATAAACACACACATTTCACTGAAGCAGCCCCTTCACCGACACAATATTCTCTTAGTGTAGCCAAGGTCACACCTTCATCAAAAATATCTTCAATCAGTACCACATGCCGTCCTTGTAGTTGGGTGACGGGTTTCACTTGCCAATGAATATCACCACCCACAGTTTTATCACCATAACGCGTAGCATGAATATAATCCTGTTCCAGCTTGAAGTTCAGGCGAGGTAATAAATGACCCGCAGTGATAACCGAACCATTCATCACACACAGCATGACCGGTAGCTTATCGGCGTAATCCTGCTGTAACTGCTTTGCCAGACTATCCAGTGCCGCGCTTATTTGGTCCATATCAAAAAGCAAATCCGACTTGGATAGTAGTTCGTCATACTCTGTCATTGCATACTCTCTATTGTAATTCAGGCCTTATAATGACCGATTTGTGCTTAGGATAATTTATGCGCCGTTTCTGGCCTTTAGTCATGTTTATAATGATTTTTTGCATCGTCTGGCTACTGGCAGATAATGCACAGAAGCCTTTATCTACAGTAAAAAACTATCAGCGGATCATTACCTTATCCCCTAGCCTGACAGAAACCGTGTTTGCATTAGGCTTGGGAGATCATGTTGTCGCGGTCACCGATTATTGCGATTATCCAGCACAAGCTCAAGCTTTACCAAGCGTCGGAAGTTACACCAATACCAGTATTGAAGCCATTACCCGTCTGCAACCCGACTTGGTCATTATGTTAAACGGTCAACAGCAGCGGCAACAACAGTTGGAACAATTAGGAATAAAAACCTTAGTACTTGATAACTCGACGATTGCTGATATAAAAGAAACCATTCAAAGAATAGCGGATCTGACTGGCAGGCAAAACGAAGCAGATAAATTACTTACCAGCATTCAGGCTCAGATTGACTATGTACACAACAAAGTCCGTGGCCTTGTCCCGGTCAGAACATTGGTGGGGATCGCTCACTATGTAAATAGCGATCAACTTGATACAGTTTATATTGCCGGACAACATGACTTTTATAATGAACTACTTGAACTTGCCGGCGGTGTTAACGTATACACCGATACCACAATTAAAGTCCCTTCCGTATCAGCAGAAGGGATTATTCGGATGAATCCGGATGCCATTATTGACATTTTTCCGGAACAAAAAGACCATCAATCCGATATGAAACAGGTCATCAAGCAATGGCAATCCCTGCGCAATGTCAATGCAGTAAAACAGCAGCGGATTTATATCATTGAACATGATTATGCGAGCATTCCCGGCCCACGGATTTTTAAATTATTACCTGAGATGGCGCAGTTACTACATCCAGAACTGGACTGGCAGGATCATCAGCTCAATGATTAAGGTAAAAAACCTCTCAGTACACATCCAAGACAAAATATTGCTGGAGAATATTCAACTTGATATCTCTGATGGCGATTACTGGGTCATTGTCGGTCCCAATGGCTCAGGCAAAAGTACCTTACTGAAAACCCTAATGGGTATTCAAGCTCCTTACTCCGGTCAAATTACCCTGAATCAACGTCATATCAAGCAATACAAACAACGTGAGCGGGCACAAGTGATGAGTTATGTGCCTCAAAACAGTGGTCGGGAATTACCTTTCACCGTTGAAGAGTTTGTGAAGATGTCACGTTATAGCTATCACTCCCCGTTATCAGAATGGTCCAAGCAAGATCAACTGGCTATTGAAGAAGCCTTGGTGATTACTGACACCCAGTCATTTCGCACACGCCTGATGAAAACCCTTAGCGGCGGTGAATGTCAGCGCGTGATGATTGCGGCCGCCTTAAGCCAACAAACACCGCTCATCTTGTTGGATGAACCCACCAGCTATCTTGATCCTCACCATCAGGTAGAAATCCATCAGCTGATTAATCAGCTCAACAAAACACATCAGATGACCGTTATTGAAGTGAGTCATGATATTAATCATGCCGCACATCCTGATAAACAGGTATTAGCGTTACGTGAAGGGAGAGTCTTGTGGCAAGGCAGCGGCCCGGAATTACTCGATAAACAGCGACTAAAGCAACTCTACCAGCAAGATTTTACCTTTGTTGTACATCCGACTAATCAGCGCTTATTTGCAATGGCAGAAACACCATGACGTCATTGCATAAATTGATACTTATTACCCTGAGCAGTTTTGTCGTTGCTTTTGCTGCACCCTGGATAGGCCTAGGTGATATTAAAAATGAGATTATTCAACAACAAATTCTGCTGGATATTCGCCTGCCACGGGTGTTGTTTGCCTTTGTTGCTGGTGCAGGCTTGTCCCTCTGTGGCATGGTGTTTCAGGCCATGTTTCATAATCCTTTAGCCACGCCTTTTACACTTGGCGTCGCCAGTGGTGCTTCTTTTGGCGCAGCTTGTACAGTATTTTTGGGATTAAATGTCACATTACTTGGATTTGACGTTATTACCATAGGTGCTTTTATTGGCGCGCTGGTCGCCATTACCTTTGTCTTTTTTATCAGCCAATTACAACGTGGTTTTTCCAGTGAAACCTTACTACTCACCGGTGTAGCGACTAGTTTCTTTTTCTCCAGTCTGATTTTGTTTATTCAATACCTCAGTGATATGACCGATTCTTTTATGATCATGCGGTGGCTGATGGGAGGATTGAGTTCAGCCAGTTATCACTCGCTATTACAGCTTATTCCGATAGTGACAATCAGTACGGCTATCATTTTATGGCTGAGCCGTGAATTAAACCTGTTAATGGCCGGTGACGATATCGCTTTGAGCCGTGGTGTTTCAGTAAAACAGGTACGTTATCTGTTATTTTTCTCCACCTCTTTATGTGTGGGTGGCATTGTCGCCTTGTGTGGCCCGATTGGTTTTATAGGCATGATGGTGCCGCATATCTGTCGATTGTTAATCGGTACCGATCATCGCTGGTTGACACCTGCAACCCTTATGTTTGGCGGTGGTTTTTTAATTCTGTGCGATGGTATTGCCAGACTGCTTATTGCTCCCGCAGAAATCCCTGTCGGCGTTATTACTACCCTGCTCGGCGGCCCTTTTTTTCTGTGGCTGTTAATTAAACGTCGACAACGTTAATTCAGGATCTGCTACTCTCTGCCAAGATCTCAGAGGACAACGCTGATGCAGACATCAAGACGACAGTTTCTACAATGGGGGCTAACCTCAACATTGCTTTTACAAGCGCCTTTATCACTGGCGGAAAAGCTAAAACAGCCGCCCAGACATATTGCTTTTGATAATCTGCATACCGGTGAAAAACTTGAGCTGACTTACTGGGAAAATGGTTTTTATCAGACTGATGCATTAAAGCAGCTTAATTATATTCTGCGTGATCATCGAACTGGTGAACAAATGCCCATCGACCGACATCTGATTGATTTACTTAACGTATTACATAAAAAAGTCGAGAGTAAAAAACCGTTTCAAATCATCTCGGGTTATCGCTCCAGTCAAACGAATTCCATGCTCAGAAAAACCAGCGATGGTGTGGCCAAAAAGAGTCTGCATATGGTCGGTAAAGCGATTGATGTGCGCCTAGCTGATGTGGAGCTTACTCAACTTCGTCAGGCAGCACTGGAGTTGAATGTAGGCGGTGTTGGTTATTATCCAAAATCGAATTTTATCCATCTGGATACCGGTCGTCCAAGGCACTGGCAAGGCTAATCTAACTCTTTGAGCAATCGCTCTGCCAGCTCTCTGACACGCTGCATTTGTTTCTGATAATTTCGGGCAAAGCGCTCATGCTCTTTTTTCATCTCCTCGTGCATTAACTGTATTTTTCGATGCATTTTCTGATGTTTTTCCAGATCGATATGGCTCGGACAAGTCGTTAAACAATGTTCATCAAGGCCACATTCATAATGGACAAGTTCCGCATTATGCTCATCAATACGTTTTTTATGTTTTTCTATACTCGATGAATGCTCAGGTAAGGATTTTTCCAGAAGGTAAATAAGCGCCACCATACGCTGTGTTGAGTGCTGCCAGTGTTCAATTTCCTGCTGCCAGCGCTGATCATCCTCCTGCCATTGCAGGTTATATTGTTTTAGCTGTTCCCTGTCCGTCATTGTGTTCACTCCAAACACCCTTTTCATTGCCTGATTTGCTTTTTGAGTGTGACAAAAATACTACCCCTAATACTGACAAACCGACACAGTAAATTCGCCCGGCTTTTTAGGAATGATTCATAGCAGGACAGCAACGTTAAATAAACGTAAAATAACGAAATTTATTTCAGTTTCAGGAAACACCATGTCCCATATTGTCGTTTGTGCGTTATATAAGTTTGTCACGCTAGACAATTACACCGAGTTAAAAGCGCCATTACTTGATTTCATGCTCGAACACGAAGTTCGTGGCACTTTATTACTGGCACAAGAAGGCATTAACGGCACCGTTGCAGGCTCAAGAGAAGCCATCGATGCCTTGCTGGCTTATTTGCAACAGGATCCGCGACTGGACCCGATAAGTTACAAAGAATCCTACACGGATACTGCGCCCTTTATGCGCACCCGGGTCAAACTCAAAAAAGAAATCGTCACCATGGGTGTAGAAGGTATTGATCCAAAACAAGTCGTCGGCACGTATGTAAAACCCAAACAGTGGAACGAACTGATCTCTGCCTCAGATGTATTATTAATCGATACCCGTAATGATTATGAAGTTCAGGTAGGCACTTTCAAAAACGCAGTTAATCCACAAACAGAGAGCTTTAGAGAATTTCCTGATTATGTGAAATCGCATCTGGATCCCGAAAAACACAAGCGGGTTGCGATGTTCTGCACCGGCGGTATTCGCTGTGAAAAATCTACCGCATTCCTCAAAGAACAAGGGTTTGAAGAGGTATATCATCTGGAAGGCGGCATTCTGAAATACCTGGAAGAAGTCCCCGCAGAAGAATCCATGTGGGAAGGTGAATGCTTTGTGTTTGATGATCGCGTCACGGTGAATCACAACTTGGAAAAGGGCGACTATGACCAATGTCACGCCTGCCGTCTGCCCATCACTGAAGAAGAAAAACAAAGCCCGCTTTATCAAAAAGGCGTGAGCTGTCCGCATTGTTACGACAAAACCACACCGGAACAAAAAGCCCGTTATGCTGAGCGCGAAAAGCAAATTCAATTAGCCAGACAACGTGGTGAAGCTCATATCGGTGTAGAAACTCAGGAAGCAGTTGAAAAACATCGTGCAGAGAAAAAACGTCGTCGCGAATTAGATCGTCAGGCAGCCAATAAAAAGGCTTGATATGTATCTACTCCGCCTTCTCTGTCTGAGCTTTTGTTTAGGGTTTAATCCAGTCTGGGCTAGCGAACATGATGTTGCTGTCGCCACTGCTCACCCATTAGCCACACAAGCAGGTATTGAAATTCTGCAACAAGGTGGCAACGCTTTTGATGCCGCTGTAGCCGTTACTGCCGCCTTAGCCGTAGTCGAACCAGCAGGCTCAGGTCTGGGTGGTGGCGGTTTCTGGTTGCTACATCAGGCAGAAACCGATAAAGATATCATGCTAGATGGACGTGAAATGGCACCGGGTAAAGCCAGTGCAGATATGTATCTCAATAAACAAGGCGAGTTTGAACAATCACGTTCACTCAATGGCCCACTTGCTGCCGGCATTCCCGGTGTGCCTGCCGGTATCGTTTATCTAAGCGAACACTATGGCAAACTGCCCCTTAAACAAAGCCTGGCACCGGCTATTCGTTATGCCTTGGAAGGCTTCGCAGCGGGGCAGCACTACACAGATATGGCGCGCTTTCGGTTGCCGGTATTAAAGCAATATGCTGCCAGCCGTCAGCAGTTTCTTAAGGATGGGCAAGTCCCCAGTGCGGGCACTATCATTAAACAGCCTGATTTAGCGCATACCCTTAATAGCATTGCCGAACAAGGCAAAGCAGGTTTTTACCAGGGCGAGATAGCCGAGCGTTTAGTGCAAGCTGTTCAGCAACATGGTGGAATCTGGACTTTAGATGATTTACAGCGTTATGAAGTCAAGCTCAGACAGCCTATAAAAGGTCACTATCAAGGTTATACCATCACCTCTGCAACACTTCCCTCTTCCGGCGGTATTGTGATGGTCAATGCATTAAATCAGCTCTCTGCTTTTGATTTGGCTGATACTGATATCACACAAAAACGTCATCTGGTGATCGAAGCTATGCGTCGGGCTTATCGAGATCGTAGTCGTTTTCTGGGTGATGCTGATTTTGTAGCTATTCCTGACTACTTAACCTCGGTCGACTATGGCAAACAACTCAGTGACACGATTGATCCTGTCCATGCTACGCCTAGTTCAGATGTCGCAGACAAAGCCATCGAAGGTGAAGACACCACTCACTTTTCCATACTGGACAGTCAGGGCAACCGGGTGGCCGCGACTTTAAGTGTGAATTACCCCTTTGGTTCAGGCTTTGTTGCACAAGGTACCGGGGTCTTATTGAATGATGAAATGGATGATTTCTCTGCCTCCTCCGGTGCTGCTAATGTCTATGGCCTGGTAGGCAATGAAGCCAATGCCATCGCACCCTATAAGCGACCATTGTCGAGTATGACACCGACCTTTGTCGAAAATGACGATGAGTTATTAATTACTGGCACACCTGGTGGCAGTCGCATTATCAGTATGGTGTTACTCAGCGTGCTTGATTTTGTCGAAGGCAAAACTGCACAAGCTATCGTTGCCGCACCGCGTTACCATCACCAATATCTGCCAGATGAAGTGCAGGTAGAAAGTGTCGGATTCAGTGAGCAGGAACTGAATGCACTGAAACAACGTGGTCATCACATCAACCCGCTGTCACGCCAGTACGGTGATATGCACATTATTATCCAAGACAAACATAACGGCACACTGAGTGCGGCCAGCGATCCTCGTGGTGAAGGTCAGGCGACGGTCACCACGCTGAAAAAATAATCACAGCCGCATTTTTTGCGGCATGATGCCTTTTCTGGCTTGCGCTAATGCGCTGGTTTCTAAAATAATCAACCCCACCACGGTGAGTGAAATCGGGATCAGACAAAACCAGCCAATAACAGCAAGCTGAATCATTCGCATATTCGGATCTTCCTGTCCTTGTAACACCGCCCAGGCGATAATAAATAAGACGAGTGAGACGACATAGGACACGATAAGAAAACGACTACGTCGCCATGCACACTGCCAGTGAGCTAATACCAGCTCTGTTTTATTGGCTGGTCTATGCGCTTGAATCCAGATCGATAAAATCATCATCAATGAACAAGCGATTGGCACAGCAAAGATCAGCCACAAATTTTCAGTGGCAAAAAGAACGGCAGGTAATAAAAAGTGAAAGATAGCGATATTAAACATCATCCGCTCATGCGGCTGACTGGCGAGATGTGCAGTGTTATCAGTTTCAGACATAAAGACTCCCCTATTGATTATTACGCACCTTTGCGTGCATCAGATAAAGCGGTCATTTCCAACATAAATAAAACTAAAACCATCAATAAAATAGGCACAGCAGCAATTCGGCTAAACACCACAAGCATAATGGTCGCCATATTGTGATCCGGCTGAACAGACGAAAGCAGCCAAGCCACCAGCATAATCAGAGCAGACACACCGTAGCTGATGAGCAACCACTGAGCATGTCGCCAAGCCAAGTGCCAATGTTGCTGAATCAACACCGTATCATATTGAGCAAACTTGGCTTTCCAGGCAATCCAGCCTATGCTGACTAAAGCGCCAATCAGTGCAACACTCAAAATCCAGGCAATATGCCCGGAGCTGAATGCAGCCACAGGAAGTAATAAATGAAACAAGGCAAGATTGATCATCATTCGTTCGTGCGGCAGACTGGCTTGTTTTATATCATTGTTCATCATGTCATCCATTAACATTTGCTAATATAGCTTTATGATGCACCTGATAGACAGTCATTGCCACCTTGATTTTGATGCTTTTGATGAAGACAGAGAAAAAATTCTTTCTGAATGTGCTTCTTCCGGCATCCAACAGATCATCGTGCCTGGCGTTACGGTTTCGCAGTGGCCAAAACTCATTAAAACGTGTGCCCAGTATCCGGCGCTTAGGCTGGCTCTGGGCTTACATCCGATGTTTATGGCAGAACATAAACCTGATCATATTGATCAGTTACGCACAGCATTAACACAGAACAAAGCGATTGCGGTTGGTGAAATCGGTCTCGACTTTTTCATCGCTGATGCCGACAAAGAAGCACAAACCGAGCTGTTTAAAGCACAACTAAAACTGGCTGCAGAATTTGAGTTACCCGTTATTTTGCATGTCCGCAAAGCGCATGATGAAGTGTTAAAACTGCTGAGAGAAATTAAGGTGTCCGGCGGCATTGTGCATGCTTTTAATGGCAGCCTGCAGCAGGCAGAGCATTATCAAAAACTGGGATTCTTATTTGGGGCTGGTGGCGCAATTACTTATCCTCGGGCCAACAAATTGAAAACGCTGTTTACTCAATTGCCAGAAAAACATATCGTGCTGGAAACGGATGCGCCGGATATGCCTCTGGCAGGTTATCAAGGGCAGAGAAATACGCCAGTACGACTCCCCATGATTTTAAGCATGTTGGCGGAGCTTCGTCAGGTATCAGAACAATCGCTGGCAGCGGCTACCACAGCCAACTGCCAGAGAGTGTTTCATCTGTCTTAATCGTGATGACCAATTTCACCTTCCGTGAATAAATAGTCTTTCAACTCATCATTAAACTTAGGATCACGACGACGAATCCATTCCAAAGTCATCGCTGCATGTTCTTTTTCTTCATCACGATTATGTTCCAGAATCTTTTTCAATTCAGGATCATGACAGGCATCTACCCGTTGGTTGTACCAGTCAACAGCTTCAAGTTCTTCCATCAATGAAACAATGGCACGATGCATATCGCGAGTTTCATTGGATAATTCTTCAATAGGTTCGTGATAGCCTTCACTTGAACCGGCCATAAAAAGCTCCTCTCTCTTAATAGTTGGTTGTATACGACGTTCTTGTGAACGATGTTAAAACTAGCATGTAGTAGGATAAGTTGGCACTATCAGAGGTTAAAAAACACTATAAATAATTCTCAGGACCATCATGGCAAATAAAGATATTTCGCTGATTCTAGATACTGTTAACGACATTATTATTGGAAAACAACAACCTATAAAACTGGCACTGGCCTGTCTGTTAGCCAGAGGCCATTTGCTGATTGAAGATCTGCCCGGTGTAGGCAAAACCACGCTCGCTCACACGCTTGCGGCCACCATGGGGCTGACTTTTCAGCGCATTCAATTTACCAGCGATATGTTGCCAGCCGATATTATTGGTATCAGTGTCTATGATCGTGAATCGTCCAGATTTCATTTTCATCCCGGACCGATTTTTACTCAGTTTATTCTTGCTGATGAAGTGAACCGCGCCTCACCGCGCACCCAAAGTGCGCTGCTTGAAGCCATGGAAGAACAACAAGTCACTGTAGGTAACGAAACCTTAAATCTGCCTGAGCCATTTTTTGTGATTGCCACGCAAAACCCCAGCCATCAGATTGGCACCTTTCCCTTACCTGAGTCCCAGCTGGATCGTTTCCTGATGAGGATTGAGCTGGGCTATCCCGATGCTAAAGCGGAACGACAATTACTGATAGGATCAGATCGTCGTCAGCTGTTAAAACAGCTTCAGGCGGTCACTTCAGCGGAATCATTACTGGCACTGCAACAGCAAGCCAGCCAGGTTATTGTGTCTGATGCGCTGGTTGATTATCTGCAAAAAATTCTGCAGCACACGCGTGAGTCCGGTCATTATCACCATGGTCTCTCTCCCAGAGCCGGCTTAGGTTTACTCAGTGCAGCAAAAGCCTGGGCGTTTATTGAAGGTCGCGATCATGTTTTGCCCGAAGATGTACAAGCCGTTTTACCTAGTGTAGTCAATCATCGTTTGCAATTAATTGATGAAACACAAAAGCCAGACTGGATAGACCGCTTAATTCAACACGTCCCTATTCCTTAACGATGGTTAACAGCATGACTCAGCTCTGGCAGAAATGGCAGCAGCGTCAAAGGCAACGGATTTTTATCATGCCGTCAGCGTATGGTTATGCGTATGTCGTATTACTGCTAATCATGTTGCTGGGAGCGATTAACTACAATAACAGCCTGGGGTATCTGCTGTGTTTTTTACTGGTCGGCCTGGGTCAGGTTGCCATGCACCACAGCCACCGAAATATCAAAGGGCTGAGCGTCAATGTACATGGGCTCGATCCTGTTTTTAGCGGCCAGCCAGCACAGTTTCGATTGACTACCACCAACCACAAACCTTATCCCAGTTATCAGCTTGAGGTGCGGCATAAAAGCAGTGCCAAGAAGTCACGTTGGCCATTTATCACACGGTATCAATCACTGCAGTTATTAGATGTGGTTGATGGTAATAATAACCAGTCATCGACCCTGAGCATTCCAACGCAAAAGCGTGGTTGGCAGTCATTAAATACCCTCAGCCTTGTCAGTTTTTACCCTTTGGGCCTGTTTCAGTGCTGGACATTGTATGAAACCACGGCTCAGGTGCTGGTTTACCCTAGCCCTAAAGGTCAAAAGCCACTTCCGATAACAAATCAGACTGGCCAGGAGTCACATCACAAAGAACAGCATGGCGAAGATGACTTTGCTGGTTTAAGACCTTATCGTGAAGGTGAAGCCCTGCATCGAGTCGCCTGGAAAGCGATGGCACGTGATGATCAGATGCGCAGTAAACAATTCTCCTCTCCACAAGGGCGAGAGCTGTTATTTCGCTGGGAGGATGTGACGGGTCTGAAAGATACTGAACAAAAATTATCTCAGCTCTGCCAGTGGATTTGTCAGGCAGAACAACAAGGCGATCGTTATGGCTTGATTTTACCTCAAACCAAAGTATCGCCTTCACATGGCCCATCACATCAGCAGCATTGTTTAAAACAGTTGGCATTGTTTGATGAAAAAAGCTGATTTGTCGCCACCGCAATCTACGATAAACGCATTAATTATCGCCTTATCCATTGGCGCGATTCCACACATCATCTACCAACCGGCGTGGGTAGGCATGATGTTTGTCATCATGATCAGCTGGCGCTTATTACATCACTGGAAAAGTTGGCCACTGCCGACGGCCAGTCGCTGGTTAAAAGTGTTACACAATGGTATCGCCTTACTCACCATTGCCATACTTATCGCTCAATTTGGACTCACAATTGGTCGTGATGCAGGCGCTGCTTTGCTGACTATGATGCTGGCGTTTAAGGTCGTCGAAATACGCTCTCTACGTGACTTTTACCTCAGCTGTTTCCTGGGTTTCTTTTTAGTTATCACCAACTTTTTTTATAACCAAAGTGTATTTATGGTGATGTTAATGCTGATTGTTGTCATCGCTCTTGGGTATTGCTTACTCAGTGTGAACAGTCAGGCAAGCGCACTCAATATCAAGCAGCGCTTATGGTTATCCAGCAAACTGGTGTTGCAAGCCACACCAATGATGCTGTTTTTGTTTGTGTTATTCCCGCGAATCTCTGGCCCAATCTGGGGTTTACCACAAGATGCTAATGCCAGTCAGTCTGCTCAAATGACAGAGCAACTGACCTTAGGTGATTTACCGCCATCACAGGGAATGTCAGGCATTAATGATCAGATCCAAATGGGTAAAATCAGTCAGCTTATTCAGTCTGACGCCATCGCGTTTCGGGTGAAGTTTACTGACAATGAGCTTCCGCCGAGTGCAAAACTGTATTGGCGTGGTCCCGTTTTGTGGAAAACAGATGGCACCGTCTGGTCGCCAATGACAGAAAAACAATTACAGTCACAACAACCCCATATTAAGATTTCCGGATCGTCATACCGCTATCAGATGACCTTGGAGCCACACAATAAAATCTGGTTATTCGCCCTCGACTTTCCAACAGAACAGCCACAAACCCTAGCAAGCCACCTCACCAGCGATGGGCAATTAAACAGTGATAAACCGATAAAACAACGCACGCAATATTCGCTGACATCCAGCCCATCTTATACGTTTAATGCAGCGGCAGAACCTAACCTTCATGCGGCATTACAATTACCCGAAGGCAAACATCCTCAAACAAAGGCATTGGCAAAACAATGGCAACAACAGACTGACACGCCTCAGCAGTACATCAACACTGCTTTAGCATTTTTTAAAAACGATGGGTTTGTTTATTCATTAAGCCCGCCAAGATTAAATGGCGATACCGTCGATCAGTTTTTATTTCAGACCAAAGAGGGTTTCTGCGAACACTACGCCGCCAGCTTTACCGTACTGATGCGGGCAGCAGGCATTCCAGCTCGGATTGTCACCGGCTATTTAGGCGGCGATGTTAACCCTGTAGATGATGTGCTGACTGTCAGACAGCGTGATGCTCACGCCTGGACAGAAGTCTGGTTGCCCCAGCAAGGTTGGCTACGTATCGACCCCACGTCCGCAGTATCTCAACAACGAATTGAACAAGGCATTGGCCGGCTGTTACCTCCAGGCAGACAATCCCCGCCGATGCTGGGTAACAATAACCAACTCGTCGCCGCTTGGAATAGTCTGAAAAATAACTGGAATGCCTTTAATACCGCCTGGGATATGTGGGTCGTGTCATTCGGGCCAGAACGTCAGCTTGAGCTGTTATCAAAACTCGGTATGTCCAATCCCAACTGGCAAAAAATGACTGTTGTGTTGACGCTCTTATTTGTAATGACTGGATTGGTCATGATGCTCAGCGTCTGGTTTAAACGACCGCATCTTGATCCAGGCGTAGCCTTGTATCAGCAATTCTGTAAAAAGCTTGCCAGACTAGGTATAGAAAAAGCAGACTATGAGGGACCACAAGATTTCGCCCGACGCGCGCAAGCGGCTCTACCCGAATATCACCATCAAATCGATAAAATTACCTCACTGTTTACAACATGGCGTTACCGCCAGCAGGATGAACAGACGCTGTCTTCCTTACGTGAACAAATAAAGGCTTTTACTCCCAAGCGCTAAGTCACTTTGCCAAGCCGCGTGATTTTGCGGAAAATAGGCAGCCCTGATTCGTTGGTTTTAAGGAACACGCATGGCACATTCCAATCCCCTGTTCGAACGTACTCACATTTTGATTGGTGATGAAGGTATCGAAAAGCTGCAAAACAGCCATATTTTTCTTGCCGGTATTGGTGGTGTCGGTTCATACACAGCGGAAGCGTTAGCCAGAATGGGTGTGGGTAAAATGACACTCGTTGATCATGATGTGGTGTCAGGTTCCAATATGAATCGCCAGCTTGTTGCGCTCCGTTCTACAGTGGATGTATTAAAAGCAGACGTCATCGCGGATCGTATTAAAGATATTAACCCGGACTGCCAGGTCACCTTAATCACCGACTTTTTAACACCCGAATCTATTCCGACTGTTTTATCTCAAGGTTATGACGTCGTCATTGACGCCATCGACAGCTTAAGCAGTAAAGCCGCATTACTGGAAACCGCCTGGCGTAATGAAATGACCGTATTTGCTAGCATGGGCGCAGGCGGAAAACTCGATCCCACCCAAGTCAAAACCGGTGATTTAATGGATACTTCAATCTGCAAACTGGCTAAACACCTGCGGGGACAACTACGCAAACGTGGTGTTGGCAGAGGTATTCGAACAGTGTACTCATTGGAAGCGCCTCTTCCTCCGCTACCACCGGAACCTGTCAGCCGTGGTCGGGCGCGTGCAGTGAATGGCACGGTAAGTTATATGCCATCTATCTTTGGGTTAACGCTGGCAGGCCTTGTTATCAATAACATCATCGGTGACTCACGACGTGTCTGATCCGACGGATGTGATTAACTGCAACGACTTTATGTTGCAGCAACTACAGAATTTACTCAGCCAATACGGCTTGGAAATAGAAAAAATCTCAGCAGATGAAGCGATTCCCGGCAGCTTTTTTGGTGAACGTGAAGCGGGTTTAATTGGCAATAAACTTATCGTCCGTGCAGATACACCGGTTCATTCTGTCTTGCATGAAGCGGGGCACTATATCTGTATGGACCCAGAGCGTCGAGCCAACTTACATACCGATGCTGAAGGTGACTACGACGAAGAAAACGGCGTCTGTTATCTGCAAATTCTGTTAGCCGGTCATCTCCAGCAAATGGGCCGGGCTCGTATGCTCAGAGATATGGATCGCTGGGGTTACAGCTTTCGTCTGGGCAGTGCCAAAGCCTGGTTTGAGCAAGATGCTGATGATGCACGGCAATGGTTACAACACTTCAATATTATTGATTCAGAGCAACAACTCACCGGGCTCGTTCGTAACAGATAATCATTGAACCCCTCCCTGTTTTCTTTTTATATATCAGTCCTTTTCGCCAAGACATAGAGTTGAACAACTTTCTGTACATGTATTACATTGCCACCCATACTTGTCCAATAAGTTGTACATCTTAAGGTGTGATATGAAAGTTGTTTCTTTTACCGAAGCACGTAATAGCTTGAAGGCTGTTTTAGATCGGGTTATCAATGACGCCGACACCACAGTTATTACACGTCGAGACTCTCAGGATGCGGTGGTGATGTCATTAGATTATTACAATAGCCTAATGGAAACCGTTCATTTACTTCGTTCACCCGCAAACGTTGAGCATCTGAATAAATCCATTGCCCAGTATAGACAGGGAAAAGCGATACAACGGGAACTACTGGATGAGTAAACGACTGCTGACATGGACAGATGAAGCATCGAGTGGCTATTTGTATTGGCAGACACAAGACAAAAAAACACTGAAACGAATCAATAATTTGATTGCTTATATTAAACGCTCCCCATTTGAAGGTATCGGTAAACCTGAGGCGTTAAAAGAAAATTTATCTGGCTTTTGGTCACGGCGAATTGATGACATAAATAGATTAGTCTATGCCGTGGATGACGACGCAATCACCATTATTTCCTGCCGTTATCATTATTAAGGTCATATCGAAAAGAAAATCATGCATCGTTGGGTTTCGCTAGCGCTCTACCCAACCTACACAATAAAAAAATTCTCTTTCGTAGGTTGGGTTGAAGCATGAAACCCAACAAATACAACTACTTCAAAAATCTCATTTTCACTGTACACTGACCACTAAAATCAAAACTTAATTAAGGCTTTTACAGGAGGCACAATGAGTACGCCGATTTCTTCTCCCGTCACTGATTTACTTGAAGCTCAAGGTATTACGTTTGAAGTGATTGAAATCCCCTTAACCGAAGATAAAAAACCAGTGCGTAATCTCGAAGAGCTGTTAAGCAGTCAGGGACATGATCCGAAATCTGTGGTGCGTAGTTTGTTGTTCAAAACAGGTTCAGATAATTATGTACTGCTAGCCGTCGCCGGTGGCGGTCGTGCAGATTGGGGCATATTAAGAAAACATCTGGAAGAACGAAAACTGCGTATGGCCGAGTTTGATGAAGTGCCAGAAGCGACTGGCTACGTGGTGGGTGCTGTGCCACCGATTGCTTTACCTGATAGCGTGACAGTGTTACTCGATGAGAGCGTCACTCAGTTTGATAATGTGGTGATTGGCAGTGGCGTATTAGGTTACGCTTTAGGCTTAACTTCAGCCGACTTACAAAAAGTCATGGCCGATGTCGATCGCGGCACCTTTGTTAAAGAATAAATACGTGTGTCTATAAAGAAAAAGGGCTGACATCTTTCAATGTCAGCCCTTTTTTATGGCTTAAACCTTAAAGCTCAGTCTGCGTCGTCAAAGTCTCCTTTCCGGGTGGGATTGGGTTTAGCCGACTTTGAACGTTTCTCGGCTTTTTCATGATGCGAGTCTGAATGCTGTTGATGATCAGATTCATCATTAAACAGCTCTTTCACTTCCACCTCATTCACCATACGCAGTGGCGCCGCAGGCGCTTTACCCTGTTTGTCCTCACCAAAGTATAGAGTGAGATGTGGGAATGGAATTTCGATACCCGCCGCATCCAGATGACGTTTCACCAAACGGTTATAGGCACGACCGATACTCCACTGACTGCCCGGTAAGGTTTTGATTCTGACACGCACATTGACTGAACTATCTGCCAGCGCAGTGACCCCATGAACTTCCAGTTCTTCTGTCAGGATTTGTGAACGATTAGCATCATCCGACATCAGCTCAGCAAAGGCTTCACGCAGTTTAACAATCACTTCATCGGTATCTTCACGATAGGCCACACCATACTCACCCACATGGTATGCAAACTCACGCATATAGTTAGATACCGTGCCGACAGATGAGAACGGAATAATATGGAAAGTGCCCGACAAATCACGTAATCCTAAAGAACGAATGGTCAGTTTTTCTGCTACACCGGTAATACCATCAGCAGTGACCACATCTCCGGTATTTATCGCATTCTCTAACTGGATAAATATTCCGGTAATCACATCCTGCACCAGCTTCTGGGCACCAAAGCCAATCGCTAAGCCCATTACACCTGCACCAGCAATCAAAGGACCGATATTGATACCAATTTCAGACAGCACAATCATCGTCGTCATCACAATAATGGTGATGGCAATGGCATTTCTGAAAATGGTAAGTAAGGTTTTCTCTCTGGCGCTCGGCATGCGACCGCTTTCTTCCGGATTCAAGCGGTGTTCTATCCAGCTTGCCAACACGATCCAGGTCAACATGGCCACCGCAATAATGAAGAAAATCGAAATGGCTGAGGTAATCACGTGCATACCCACTGGTGAGGCAAGCCATGCAGCTAAATTAACGATGCCCCACGCATCCAGAATTGTGCTGATAATGAGCAGTACAACAATCAGTTTGAACACTTTGAATACCCGAGGCAGTTGCTCGTTTATTCGTGCCTCTGCATTGGCTAAGTGCTGGTTGAGGATATAAGGCAGTCTGATGTTATAGCTCGCTGCCATATCCAGTAAAGCGATAATCCCCATACCTACTAATGCAGCGATCACCGTTTTCAGTGTGGCTAATAATATGATGGGTAAGGCTTCTTCAGAATTAACGAGTAAACCTGCACCCAGCACTAAAAAGTAGGCAATGGCAAACCAATGCCAAGTTTTCGCCAACACGCGGAGGGTGACATCATTCACGCCAAAATGACTATGTTTTGCTGTAGCAATCAACTGCTCTCTCACTGTGTTTTTATTACGCAAAACCACACTTAATGCAAAAATCACCGTAAACAGAACAATAAACAAATTCGCTAATTGACTCAGGCTTTCTGAAATTGACATGGCAAGGAATGGCACGATAAACAACGTGCCATAACCCACCAATGAGACGATTGTTGAAAAGAAGCTAGACCAGTAACGCGCTGTTTCCGAGGACAGACTTAATAAACGTAACCCTTCGTTTCTGGACGCAAAGATCGCTCTGATAACCACTTTGGTTAATTCCACTGCCAGGAAAATATTCAAGAATAAGGTTTCAGAAACCGCGATTTCACCCATTTTCCGACACCCAACAGAGCCACGCCGTATCCGGCAAGCCACGCAAATGCAACTACGGCGACATCCACTACGGTAGCGATGATGACCGCAGTGACTTTGATAACCAGCGCATGGGTATTGTGTTCACGTAAGGCAAATTGATTGGTACTACGGAAGATGATTCGGGCCAGTAAGCGAAACAAAATAAAGCTCGCAATGGTGGCAGCCGCGACAATCGCCACTGAGATTAAATCCGAGAACCAGCCTTTAGTGGTTTTATCTGTGCCATGCCAGATTGAAGTCAGTGCCTGCCAACTTCCTGTTAACGTCGACATCATGGTTTGCACAACGGTCTGACTTTTTTCAGCGATGGCTGCAGCAAACGAATCATCTACTTTCTTTTCAGATGCTTTTGTTTTCTCAGTAGATGAAGTTTCAGAGCCCGTTTTATCCGCATTTTCGGATAAACCTTTTAGCTCTTTGATCAACTTATCGCGAGAATCAGGATTTTCGATAATATTCGCTAAACTTCGATATACATCTGCTTGAGATTCACTGCCAGATGAAGCTTGTGCTTCCTGTGCTGCGGTATTTGCCATTGTGATGGAAGGTAATGAAACCGCTATCGTGAAAATAAAAAGAAATAAGAATTTTGTTAGAGAATTCGTTATTAAAACGTTTGGCACAAAGCACTCCCAAATTAGGCCAGATTAAATATTGTGAAAAAGATAATGGTATGCAACCTTACCAATTCAGCAAAGCACACACAAATTACTACATATGAATGACAGTGAATAAATCGTGATGATTCCATCGCCTGTCACACTGGTAGAATAACCCTACTCTTTGTCAAAGACCATGACTAACCAGACGCATTTCAAATAGGAATTATTATGGACTCTGATATCCGACTGAGCTACGCCGGATTGTTAAAAAATCATTTTGGATTGATTGCAGCAGCCTACCTGGCGGTTTTTACCGGTAATCTGGGACAAAGCTTTTTTATTGGCCTGTTCAGGACCGATATCAGTGAATATCTCAATATTTCTGCCGGTGAATTTGGATCACTCTATGCTGTCATTACCATGATAAGTGGTTTTCTGGTGATGCATTTTGGTCCCAAGATTGACTGGATAGCTCCCCGGCGTTACGTGCTGAGCGTACTTACGGCACTGACCATAGGCGTATTAATGCTCACCCTTTCTCCCTGGTGGGGCTTATGTATTTTCGGGCTGGGTCTACAACGTTTATGTGGTCAGGGCTTAATGACTCACTTTGGCAGCACCCTTGCCGGACGCGAATTTAAAACCAATCGTGGTAAAGCCCTAGGACTTGTCACTTTAGGCATGCCTACCGGTGAAATCATCTTACCGCCCATTATTGCTTTGATGGCCGTCAGCTACAGCTGGCAACAAGTCTGGTGGAGTATTCTGGCTGTGCTGATTGTGCTGTGGGTGTTACTGATTCTATTTGTTGACTGGCCGCCAGCTCCGCGTCAAAAGCATGAAAACAAACAACATAAAGACGCTGGGCCCAGCCCGACTCGCGATCTGCGTTTCTGGTTATTGCTACCGATGCTGATGGTATTGCCTATTACCCTGACCGGTATTTTTATCTATCAGGCTCAGATGACTCTCGACTTATTAGCCAGCCCAACCACTTATGCACTGGCGTTAACTGGTCTCGGTATTGCTCGATTCCCAGGTGCATTATTAGGTGGTCGCTGGATTGATGAATACGGGGCCACCACACTCGCCAAACTTTATTTAGTGCCATTTGCTTTGGCCTTATTATTTGCAGCGACCATCGGAGGTGATATCGGGATCTGGGTATTAATGCTCGGTGCGGGCACCGCTCTGGGTATGTCCTCCCCTATCGGTGATACCTTATTAGTTCGGCTGTGGGGACGTGATCACCTGGGTCAGGTACGATCATTGAAATCCGCTTTTTTAGTGTTTTCTACCGGTATCGCACCGGCATTTTTGGGCTTTATGATCGATGCCGGCGTGACCTTTCAGAGCATCCTATTGGGCATGCTGACTTTCTTAGTCATCGCCTGGGTATTAGCACAAGGGCCCATTAGAGAAGCGCATAATAGCCCGAGCGATTAATGATGGAATCATTGCTCAGGCTATTTAAGACGCTTCATAGAATATTTAAGAAAACTATGGGCAGGTATAACCACCATCAATCACTAAGTCTGTGCCGGTCATAAATGATGATTCATCAGAGGCCATAAAAATTGTGCCGTAAGCGATTTCGTGAGGTTTACCAAAGCGTTTCATCGGCACCATTTGGATAAGCGGTTCCCATTCCTCTTTTGGCACACTGCTTTCAAATAAGTTGGTGTCAAACATCCCCGGACAAATCGCATTGACGCGGATATTGTCACCGACAAACTCCATTGCCGCGGATTTGGTCATTAAACGCACAGCGCCTTTTGTGCTCTGGTAGGCGGTTGAAACACCAGCCCCGGCAATACCGTAAATGGAAGCAAAGTTGACTATCGAACCACCACCAGCACGTTTCATCGCTGGCACGGCTGCTTTCATGCCTAATAAAACACCTAGCTGGTTGATATTCACTATCTGATAAAACTTTTCAACGGTGTGCTCTAATAAGCCAGCGTGGTAATAAATCCCGGCATTATTGACTAACACATCCAGTCGACCAAACCGCTTTTCGGTTTCCACTACCGCATCAGTCCAGTCTTGCTCCTGAGTAACATCAAGTGCGACAGCAATCGCTTCGCCGCCATTTTGGTTTATTTCTTCAACCAGATTAAGCGTCTTTTTCCAGAGGGCATCAGCAGGTTGTTCATCAGCAATGATCGGATCTTGCTTTAAGTTAGCAGCAACAATTTTTGCCCCTTCTTTTGCCATCATCCGAACCTGCTCACTACCCAGCCCACCACCAGCACCTGTGATTAAAATGACTTTATTGTCTAATCTACCCGCCATTATCGTTTCCTCTAATCTTTTTAAATAATGAAAAACAATGGAATTACATTGCTTGTTGGAAACATCGTAAGAGCGAAAAAAAAGTACCGCAAGACGGCACTTTTCAGAGACTTAGTTACTTAAAAGTAACCTATGGCATCGATTCGGAACGAGTTTTTTTATCTAAGCCAAGAAAAAGACTAACATGACAGATAAATTAATCCGCATCAAACACTCTGACTAATAATTGGCGTATCGCTTCCGGTTCAAAGGGTTTATCACAAATGGCGGTGACACCTGCGGCTTTCACTTCACCCAAACGGGCAGCATCGTCATCACTGGTGACCATGATAATGGGAATAAACGCATTATTAAGTTCGTTACGCACATATTCCACTAATTGTTTGCCATCCATATTGGGCATATTCAAGTCGGTAAAAATAAGATCAAACTCATTATTTTTAACGGCTTCTGCCCCCTCCTTGCCATCATTTGCTTTGGAAATATCACTCATCCCCAGATTTTTTAACACACGAGTAATGTGGTTTCGGGCAGTCAGGCTATCGTCAACGACCAGCACTTTAAGTGCTGTAATATCGTAGTTATCTAACTCAAGCCTGGCAGGTTCCATGAAATCAATGGTGGTTGCCAGGGCTTTTTCTAAATCATGACTATCGAAGGGTTTTGGCAGCAGTGCCACAATTCCAGCTTGGCGAACATCGTCTAATTCCTCAAAACGGGTTTCACTAGAGACCAGCATAAAGTGAATATTGGTTTCACTTTTGATCTTACGAGCTAATGCAATCAGTTTTGCTGCATCCATATCCGGTAAATGCAAAGCACTAATCACCAGATCTGGCGGGTATTGCATCATGATTTTTAATGCTTCCATACCGGAAGCCACACCCTCAATGTTATATACACCGGCCTGTTGCAGGTGGGTGACAATAATTTTCCGCTGGGTTGAAGATGGCTCTACTAGAACAATCGACAAATCCGACAAACTCACTGAAGCCATAGTCCAACTCCGTTGTTATAAAACAGGCTAAGCCTAATATAGCAAGAAGAAACAAAGCTTCATAATCTAAAGTCGCGATTGTGCTTGTAGATTAATAGCAGTCAACTTTAATACTTTTCCCCTAACTATTAGCTAGTTAGCTTTGGATTAACAAAACTCATCATTAAATTACTAAATTTTCATTTTTTAAGGTCGTTAAGGATTAAAGGTAATTATGAACCATGTCTTGCCAACTGCAGCCGTTTTCTCGAGGAGTAAATATGAGCATAGGAAACATTTATCACAATGCATCAGTGATGAAAAAATCGATGATTCCACCTGCTGTCATGACTGTGATGCTCACTATCCTACTCATCGTCATCACAACAAACCTCAAAACTGTCTCTAATAACATTGATGATGTTGTTTACAACTTAGCACCGGATACGGATTTAGCTGCCCAAATCATGAACAAAGTGAATGAGAAAAGGCTGCAGGTGAAAAACTATATCAAGACTTCCGATAACAGTAATGTAGAAAAATTTAAGTCGATAGCTGACGAATTACAACAGCTTATTACTACGGCTCAGACAGACATTAAAGCATCAGATCGCGTCAAGCTGATTAATGAAATTGATGAATTAAACAGTCGTTATGATGAAGCTTTTCATAATGATGTTGTCGCTAACATGTCCATCAGAAATAACATCGTTTATGACAACTTAAATAAAAATGGGAAGTTAGCTGAAAAAAGTTTAGATGGCATACTGAATTCTGCCCACGATAACTATGATATCGAAGCCACTTTTTATGCAGGGGAAACACTTAAGTCTTTTTTATTATCACGACTCTATGTCTTCAAATATTTAGATACCAATAGTATTGATGATAACAACCTGGCTCAAAAAGAACTTGAATCCACCCAACAATGGTTAGAAGAATTACTCGCCAACACAATAGACAACCAAAGCTTGCAGTCTGCCCGTGAAGCAGCCATACAAATCGAAGCGTATAAAAACGGTTTTATCGAATTAGTGGCCGCTATTACAAAAAGAAACAATGCTATCAATAATGTGTTGGACACAAATGGCCCTATCATTTCCAGTAAAACGCAGGCTCTGAAAGACAGTGTGTTTAAGTCAATGATTGAGCAGGGAGAACAGGCAAAAACCAATATCATCAAAACAGAGCGCTTTAGCTACCTTGTCTATGCCATTGCGGCTATCGCTGGCATATTTATTTCTTTCAAACTCGCGCAGGGCATCGTTAACCCCATTGAAAAAATGAAAGGCGTTATGGACAAAGTGGCTGATGGTAACCTGACCCTGCGTATCGATATTGATAACAAGGATGAGCTGGGTCAGTTTGCGGATAATTTCAATCAATTTGTCGCCCAATTAGAACAACTGATAAGAGAAATTGCACTGGCAACTGAACATCTATCTACTGCTGCTGAAGAAACCTCCAGTGTGACAAGAGATTCCACACAAAACATCCTTAAACAGCAAAATGAAACCAGTCTGGTCGCCACCGCCATTAATGAAATGACAGCCACTGTTCGTGAAGTCGCCACCAATACGGAACAGGCTTCTCTAGCCGCATCCAATGGTGATCGCGAAGTTCGCTCAGGTCAGCTGGTTATCAAACAGATGGTGGAATCTATCGGGCGTTTAGTGAATGAAATTGAGGATTCATCGGGGGTTATTCAAACGCTCAAAACAGGTAGTGTCAACATTGAAACAGTGTTAGACGTGATTAAAAGCATCGCCGAACAAACTAATTTACTGGCATTGAATGCCGCTATAGAAGCTGCTCGTGCTGGAGAACAAGGCAGAGGCTTTGCTGTTGTTGCAGATGAGGTTCGCTCACTGGCACAAAAGACTCAAGAATCAACATTGGAAATTGAACAGCTTATCGCCACATTACAGTCCAATGCTGACGACGCAGTTAACTCAATGAATTCCAATAAGCTCAGCGTCAGTGCTTTGGCTGAGAAAACCAGCCAGGCAACCGAATCATTGAATAGCATCACTTCTGTCGTTTCATCCATCACAGAAATGAATGCTCAAATCGCCACAGCAGCTGAAGAGCAAAGCTACGTTGTCGAGGAAGTGAACAACAACGTCCACAATATTCAGATTATTTCAGAGAGTAATGCTACGGCTTCTCAACAAATATCATCTGCCAATAATGAAATTGCAGACTTAAGTGCCAAACTCAAAATTCAGGTAATGCGATTCCAGGTTTCCTAACTTATAAAGATGATCCAGCCAGTCTCTAAAGAGGCTGGCTATTTTTTTACTTCCCAACCCCTCATTTTCCTGTCAAATTTTTCACACTGACTTTTATATTATTAGTGACTCACCTATGCTGTATGTGTCAACTGATAAAGGAACCTTATGCCTGAAGATCTGCACATCAAGATTCGTAACTTGGAAAAATCCGATTATCCCCAACTCAAATTATTGATGGATAAAATTTACGATGATATTGGTGGCGCCTGGCCAGAACATACTATTTTCAAACTGATTGATGACTTACCTGAAGGCCAGATTTGTATTATCGATCACGACACCATTATCGGTGTGGCCTTGTCGGTACAAGTGAACTATCAACGTTTCAGTAATCCGCATACCTACGATGATTTAATCAGTAAAAAAGAAACCATTCTGAATAATAAAAATGGTGATGCTCTATATGGGCTGGATGTACTGATTCATCCAGATTATCGTGGTTACCGCCTAGGCCGACGTCTATATGAAGCCAGGAAAGAATTGTGTCGACAACATAATCTCAGAGCAATATTAGCCGGTGGCCGTATACCTAACTACCATCAGTATGCTGAAGAAATGACCCCTGCTGAGTATTTTGAAGCCGTCAAAAATAAACGTATCTATGACCCCATACTGACCTTTCAACTTTCTAATGACTTCCAAGTTACTCGCCTGTTGAAACAATATCTGCCAGAAGATGAAAAATCACAGGGCTACGCCACCTTGCTGGAATGGCGCAATATATTTTACGAACCGGAAAGTACCGTTATTGAAACCCGAAAAACTCAGGTTCGTATCGGTGCGATTCAATGGCAGATGCGTGAAGTTGAGTCTGTTGAAGAACTGTTAAGTCAGGTCGAATATTTCATTGATGCCTTATCCAGCTATAAAAGCGACTTTGCCCTGTTTCCTGAGTTTTTCAACTCTCCATTAATGGGACTTAGCCCCGATCAACGCAATCAAACCGAAGCGATTCGTTTTTTAGCCAGCTTTACTGAACGTTTTAAAACAGAAATGTCGCAAATGGCAGTGAGCTATAACATCAATATCATCACCGGCTCCATGCCATTATTGGAGGACGATGTTCTCTATAATGTTAGCTATCTGTGCCGTCGCGATGGCACGATTGAACGACAAACCAAAGTTCATATCACCCCACATGAACGTCGTGACTGGGTGATTGAAGGCGGTGATCAATTACAAGTCTTTGACACCGATGCAGGTCGTGTTGGCATATTGATTTGTTATGACGTCGAATTTCCTGAGCTGGCTCGTTTATTGGCACAACAGGATATGGATATTCTTTTTGTACCGTATTGGACTGATACCAAAAATGGTTATCTTCGGGTACGTCACTGTGCCCAGGCTCGCGCCATTGAAAATGAATGTTATGTAGTCATTTGTGGCAGTTGCGGCAACTTGCCTCAGGTAGAAAATTTGGATGTGCAATATTCTCAGGCGGCGGTGTTCTCCCCTTCTGATTTTTCCTATCCTCACGATGCCGTGATGGCTGAAACAACTCCAAATACCGAGATGATTATGTTCTCTGATCTGGACTTGGATAAACTCAAACTGACTCGCAGTGAGGGCTCGGTAAATAACCTAAAAGACCGACGAACTGAACTCTACACACTGAAGTGGAACGGCAAAACTAAATGACAGAGCATCCAATCATCAGTCAGATCAAAGCAGCAGACGAAGCCATCATCGCAGAAGACTTCGATACATTATTAGATATTTACGCTGACGATGCGCTGCTAGTGGTACAACCCGGCATGAATGCGATCGGCAAAGCTCAGATCCGTCAGGCATTTGAGAAGATTGCTGTTTATTTTCAACATGGTTTACAGATAAAACAGGCGGCATTAGAAATTTTAGAAACCGGTGATAGCGCTCTGGTACTAGCCAATACCATTATCTCTGCACCAGGTATTGAACCGACCACAAGACAAGCGACGTATGTCTTTGTTAAAAACAGCGATGATATCTGGCGATGTGCTATTGATAACTCTTATGGACATGCCATTCTTCAGAACAAATAAAAACAGTGTTACTCATGAATACGAGGCTAAAATGGAATTAGAAACACAAACAGCTCATATCGCTATGGAAACGGATATTGACCCTGCTGCTGGAGATCAAGCCTATTTTTCTGTATCCACCACCAAGCTGAAATGGCTTTATCTCGCCACATTTGGTTTATATGGTATCTATTGGTTTTATAAAAACTGGAAACTTCAGCAGCCTTTTATCGATGGCAAAATTATGCCGGTGATGCGTGGCATATTTTCTATTTTTTTCACTCATGCATTAACTAAACGCATCAAACAGAGTATGTTGCGCCAAGACATTCCGGAGAATAAACATTTAGGTTTTCTCGCAACCATGTTTGTCTTACTGGTCATTCTTGGCAACCTCGCAAGCACCTTAGCTGATAATCATGTGGTACCTGAATATTTCAATATTATCTGGCTGGTATTGTTTTACCTGAGTGTTTACCCATTGATTGAGCTACAAGACAAAATCAATATGCTTAAGGACGACCCGATTGGCGCCATTAACTCACGCTACGACTGGCGAGGCTATGCCGCCTTATTCATAGGGGGCGTACTGTGGCTGTTGGCTATCCTTGGTGCAGTTGCCTTAATCGCACAAAACTAAAAGGAGACATATTGTGACATTAGAAAACGTATACCACATCGCATTTACCGGTTTATTTATCATCTTGTTAACGCTGTTAGTGCAATGGTTTATTGCAAGTAAAACCAAAGCCTCACAACCGGGTGCCATTCCAGGAAAAATTGATGAACACTTGAGTCATTCCTCATTTGTGTTCCGTGCCCACCGCACCTTTATGAACTCACTGGAAAACCTGCCTTTGATGCTTGGAACATCATTTATGGCGATTCTTATTGGCGCCAATGCTCTATGGACGGGGATTTTTATCTGGGTATTTGCCATCGCACGAATTATCCATATGGCCTTATATTATAAAATTGCCACTGAAAAAAACCCCAGCCCAAGAACAGTATTTTTCATGATTGGTTTACTGGCAAATATCGCACTATTAGTCCTGTGCGCCATCACACTTTTATAATGTTGTGTTGATTTAAAAATCCAAAATTAACCAACGTTAAAAACACCACTCTCGACAAAATATAAAATATTGGTAATCATTCAACGACAATACCAAGGCAGGCCAATAGTAGATGGATAACATGGTAATGCGAGAGACCATCCTCAAAGGATTAGAAAACGAATTATCCTTAACAGAAGCAACAGAAATAACTGATAACTTAAGCTATATTTTGTCTGTTATCCGTAAACATCTGGAGATGGATGTTGCTTTTATCTCCGAGTTCACCGATCAAATACGAAAAATTGAAGTGGTCGATTCAGCAGAACGAGACATTTCTCTAAAACCCGGACACGCTGACCCTACTGAACTGACTTACTGTCGGAAGATTGTTGATGGTGAGCTGGATGAAATCATTGCTGATACTTCAGAAAATCCATTGACTAAATCGATGTCGATTACACAAGAGCTGGATATTGGTAGCTACTTAGGTGTGCCCATCGTACTTAATGATGGTGAAGTCTATGGTACTTTCTGTTGTTTCAGTCATACGCCTGACACAACGCTAAGCGAACGAGACTTAGCATTAATGAAAATTTTTGCTGACATAGCCGCCCGTCAAATTGATAAGCAACTGATCAAGAGTCAGGAAGAAAATCAAATCAAAAGACGAATCAGCAAAGTCTTATCAAATAAACACATCAAAACTGTTTTCCAACCGATATATCACGTCGACGAAAAAAGAGTGATTGGTTATGAGTGTTTATCCCGTTTTCTCAACACACCATATCGCACGCCAGATATCTGGTTTGAAGAAGCCCAATTTGCCGGCTTGGGAGAGGAGCTTGAAATAATGGCTATTACAGCGGCCCTTGATAAGATGAATCTTTTCCCAGCCGACATCAATTTTTCTCTAAACATATCACATGAGTACGTGATAAATGGTGCCGTTGAAAGAGCTTTAGACCAGCATATATTTAATAAAAAAATTATTCTTGAAGTCACTGAACATGCTCAAATAACAGACTATCATGCCTTTCGTAAAGCTATACAATCACTGCGAAAACAAGGTGTGCGTCTTGCCATTGACGATGTTGGTGCTGGTTATTCCAGCCTTCATCATATCTTGGAACTGGGTGCAGATATAATCAAATTGGACATCAGCCTAATCAGAAATATTGATACTGATACATCCAGAAAAGCACTAACCGCTGCGTTACTTGCTTATGCCAAAGAAACCTCATGCGAAGTTTTAGCCGAAGGCGTAGAAACAGAGCAAGAATTCCATGAGCTGGTTCGGCTCGGCATCAAAAAAATACAAGGCTATTTCATTAGCCAGCCGCTGGAGTTAGAAGAGGCAGTGAATTTTGTCTGCCCTATATAACAAATAACAGGCATGCCATTACTGGTATGCCTGTTAATTTTTTAACTCATTAGACTTTAAATTGTTTCACCAGATCATTGAGTGTAATTGCCAAACGAGCGAGATCTTTACTGGCAATAGACGTTTGCACCGTCCCCTCAGCGGTTTGGCTGGTCATATCATTGATCGACACAATATTACGATTAATTTCTTCGGCCACCGCCCCCTGCTCTTCTGCTGCTGTGGCGATTTGGCGACTCATATCATTAATATGTGAGATAACTTCAGAAATCATTCTTAATGCCTCCTTGGTTGAATTCGCCTGAGTCAAAGCTTCATTGACTTGTTTCTGACTTTTTTCCATTGAATCCACGGCATTATTCGAACCTTGTTGCAGCATCTCGATCATATTGGTTATTTCACCAATTGAAGCGGTGGTTTTACTTGCCAGTGTCCTAACCTCTTCAGCCACCACAGCAAAACCACGACCATGCTCCCCGGCACGTGCCGCCTCAATAGCCGCATTTAATGCTAATAAATTCGTTTGTTCTGCAATATTGTTAATCACATCCAAAACGGTAGAAATATCCATACTGCGTTTTTTCAGTTGATTAATAGAATCCACTGCCGTCTCAGTCACATCAGCTAGCTGTTGAACAAGTGAGGCTGTTTTATCCATCGCCACAATGCCTGTATCCACCTGCTCAGCGGCTTTATCTGTAGCCATTGATGTATCACTGGTATTTCTTGCTACTTCTTGTACTGTAGCCGTCATCTCATTCATTGCTGAGGCAACCAGAGTGGTTTCACTCTGCTGTTTCTGAACTGCCTGACTGGTTTGCTCAGTGATCACAGAGGTTTCTTCTGATGCTGCTGCAATTTCGCTACTTGCATCCGTTACATTGTTCATGGTTTTCTGCATCGTGATGAGCATATTATTGAGGGCCTTGCTGGCATCACCAATTTCATCAGTACGTTTCATATCCAGTCTTGCAGTCAGATCCAGATCCTTTGCCACGCCAGAAATAAAATTTGATATTTGCAGAATTGGAGTGGAAATAAGATTGGATGCTTTAACAGCAAACAGCACAGCTAATAAGGCGATAACAACAAGAATAGATAATCCATACAACCATAAACTGTTTGATAACTGATTAGCCGGTGCAAACGCTTCTGCTTCATCAATCTCCGCTAAGATTGCCCAGTTCAAACCCGCAATATCCAAAGGAGCGTATGCGGACAACACATGGGTGCCACGATAATCTGTAATGATGTCAAATCCTGACTTACCAGCCAATGCATCCTCAACACCATGACTGTTGACCGGTAAAATACCCAAAGCTGACCCCTTACGTTCAATCAAATTTCTGCTTTTTTCATCGATAACCTGAGTCTTTGTCAGCATCTCCAGGTAAGCGGCTTTATCCTCAACTAAAAACCGGCTTTCACTACGTAAACGTTTATCAGGGCCGACCAGATAAGTTTCGCCTGAATCGCCCAACCCTGCTTCCAACCATTTTTTCTCAAAGGTCATAATCTGATTAATTCGATCCACAGGCATTTGGAAAATCAGTACCCCTTTTTTACTGCCATTCAGGGAAATAGGTGCTGCCATGAAACTGGCAGGGCTCTCATAGGAAGGCAGATATGGCGCATAATCAACCACCGCTACTTGTTCATCTGGTCCCATTTCTAGTGCTTTGTTAAATGCCTGACCAAGAGCAGTGTTGGCATAAGGCCCATTTTTCAGCGATGTGGCGTAATCAAGTTCTTTAAATACGCTATACACCACCATTCCAGTATCGGCATCCACCAAGAAAATATCGTAATAACCAAACTTCTCTAAAAAATCTTTCAGATATGGATGGTATTTAGCATGATAGCTTGCATAGCTACTGCCATCATCTGCCTGAACCAGATCATCTTTTTTACCTAATGGTGCCAGATTATCAACAATATACGTTTGTTGCAGCGCTAATCCATTCACATCAAGTTTGGACAACACATCGTCCATATTCACAGGAGGCTTTACACCGTTCAGGGACTCGTAACGTTGAGAAAACGTCGTGTCATAATAAGTCTTCACATGTTGGCGAAGGCTGGCTTTGTTGTATTCTCCAATATCATTCGCATAGTTCTGTGCGGCTGTATTCAGATCACCTAAGGCCTGAGTAATCAAGCTAGAATTTGCCAGATTAGTCAGTTGATTTTTAATCGTCGCGAAATAGTCTCTAATCTGGTTTTTCTTAACATTACGAAGGGAAATCAGACGCTCTTGAGATAATTCACGTAGTGCAATACTCGATTCATTAGTCGCGATATAGTTGGTAAGCGCGGTAGAAATAAGGATTGGCGTAAGAGCGATAATAATCGCAGCCAAGGTAATTTTTTGTTTTATTTTCATCTCAAGTGCTCGTAATAATGAGGATAGCTAAGGTGGTGTTACTGATATCGTCCTCGATGAAAGTTTATTTAATCCATTGCGTCCTTAACTATTGTCCACATTTATTTTACGAGCACATGAAAAATAACCAACAACCGAAAGTATTGTTGATTTTATTTAAAGATATGTTTTGTCCTGTTTGCCAGAGCCACCAATGACAACATCACTGGCACTTCAACCAAAACACCGACCACCGTGGCTAATGCAGCGCCCGAATTCAATCCAAACAGGCTAATGGCAACAGCTACCGCCAGTTCAAAGAAATTAGACGTGCCAATAAGTGCAGCAGGTGCAGCAACATTAAACGGCACTTTCCACAAATAAGCCCAACCATAAGCAATGGCAAAAATACCATAGCTTTGAATCAGTAATGGAATCGCAATCAAAACAATAACTAACGGTTTAGCCAGAATGGTTTCTGCCTGGAAACCAAACAATAGAACCACCATCGCTAACAAACCAAGAATTGAATAAGGCTTAACTTTTTGCGTAAAACGAGCAATTTCATGGTGATCCTGACTATTATCAAGACGTTTCCGTGTGATATAGCCGGCCAGTAATGGAATCACCACATACAGTACAACTGATAGAAATAAGGTTTCCCATGGCACGATAATATTGGTCATACCCAGTAGAAAGGCCGTAATCGGAGCAAAAGCAAACACCATGATTAAGTCGTTTATTGATACTTGCACCAGTGTGTAGTTTGCATCACCTTTAACCAACTGACTCCAGACAAATACCATGGCTGTGCATGGCGCAACCCCCAATAAAATCATCCCGGCAATGTATTCTTTTGCTGATTGAGGGTCGACCCAGTCGGCAAACAGAATCTCAAAAAATAGAATACCCAGCCCGGCCATAGTGAAAGGTTTGATTAGCCAGTTCACCACCAACGTGAGGCACAATCCTTTTGGTTTTTTACCAACATCTTTGATCGAGGCAAAATCCACATTGACCATCATCGGGTAAATCATCAACCAGATAAATACGGCGACAGCCAGATTCACATTGGCATATTGCCAAGCGGCCACCATTTGAAACACTGATGGAAACAAGGCCCCCAAAGCCACACCAGCAACAATACAAAGGCCAACCCAAACCGACAAATAACGTTCAAAAAAGCCTATTGCTGAACTAGAAGACGAGTTCATACCAATTCCTCTTCGATACGTGTTTTTAGTAACTGAAACGCTTCATCAAAAGCAGCTTCAATTTCCGCCTCCGTTCCCTCCGCTTTAGCAGGATCAGGAGTGCTCCAATGCAGTTTTTTATACTCACCATAAAAAATCGGACAAACTTCATTGGCGGCTTGGTCACAGACGGTAATCACATAATCAAAAGGTTGACCCGCAAACTCATCCCATGACTTGCTGACCGGATGACCAGGATCGATGCCATGGCGTCTTAATGTTGCTATTGATTTAGGATGAACATAACCCGCAGGCTGACTGCCAGCACTCACGGCCTGATATTCAGCCCCTTTAAGCTGATTAATCAAAGCCTCTGCCATCACTGAACGGCATGAGTTACCCGTGCATAAAACCAGTATTCTTTTCATTTCAACTCTCTGTATTAACGGATTGAGGTTTACAACAATCAACAAATTCCACAACAGCACAATCGGCATTCTCAGCCTGATGCAATCGCGCTAAATCACTACTGCAGCAATCCTGGACCATAAAGGCAATTAAGTCTCTCATCTGTTCAAAATTAGCCATGTAGATAATAGAGCGGCCTTCTTTACGCGATGTCACCAACTTGGCCTGACTCAAATGGGTCAGATGAAATGACAGGGTATTATGCGGAATGCCCAGCGCATCACTGATGGCACCAGCTGCCAACCCTTGCGGACCGGCTTCCACCAGTAATCTAAAGGCCTGAAGACGTGTTTCCTGAGACAAGGCATCAAAGGCGGTGAGTGCATTTTGTAGTTTCATATGTCGATAATAATCGACATATATTTTATATGTCAATAATTATGGACATATAAGCAGAAAGCGTAGCCATGTTAAAGTGATCGACAAGTATGAAAATAATCGTAGGGAGATAAACGATGAGTAAAACATTAGTCATTGGAGCCAACGGCCAGATTGGAAAACAACTTATAAAGTTACTCTGTGCTGATGACAATCAGGTGAAAGCGATGATCCGAGACTCCCAGCAAGCTGCCTACTTTCAGGAATTAGGGGCTGAAACCATTATTGCCGATTTGGAATCCCCACTACCGGAAACAACATTTGAGGATTGTGACAAAGTCGTCTTTACTGCAGGCTCAGGTGGAAAAACCGGCGCTGACAAAACCATCCTGATTGATCTATGGGGTGCGGTGAAAGCTATCGATATGGCCAAGAAACATAATATCAAACAATTTGTCATGGTCAGCGCCAGAGATGCTGGCAATCCTGAAACAGGCACTGAGGCCATCAAACACTACAATATTTGTAAACACTTTGCCGACGAGTATTTATTAGCCAGTGGCGTGCCTTACACCATCCTACGTCCTGGCAAACTGATTGATGACAAAGCCACAGGCCATATTTCCACACAACGAACAGGCCAGGCTGATAAGGATGTGATTACCCGTGCTGACGTCGCTGCTTGTATTCACTATTGCCTGAACCATACCGAGTCCATTAACCAGATAGATGAACTCTACAATGGTAATGAAACTATTCCGCAGGCATTTATCAACAGTGTGTCGGGACGATTGGGTTAAATTTACCAACCTGTCAGAGAGCGACTGTAGTGGCCAGCAACACGTTTTATCAGATAAGCCATGGCCAAGCTGATAATAATAGTGAGCGGAAAGGTAACAACAAACTGTACCAATCCGCTCATTTCTTCAATATAAGGCAGCCACTTGTATCCCACCAGCGCTATCAACACCCAGGGATGAATAAAGTAAATGGCAAAACTCGCGTCGGCTAATAACATCAGTGCAGGAATGTCAGGATAACGTTCGCTCAACTTTTGCAGTAGTGACAAAAAGAAAAAACATAAAACGATTTTCTGCAAAATCAGGATATCCAGACCATCAAAGGTGAATGCATGTAATTTATGTAGATTACCAAAGCCTGGATAAATCAGCACTTGTAATATCGCCAGAAAGATAACACCTGCGGCCAATACAATGGTTTTGTTCGCCATGTAGGACTGAACAAAATCTCGGTGCATCGATACCAGAATACCTAATAAATACATAGGCAAAAAATACAAAACGGCATGCCAGGGCGACAGATTACCCGCTGGGCGATGGACAATCATCGCCACCACTAAGGCAATGATAAAAATAGTGATACGTGTTTTTACACCTTGACGGATGTAGCTGATAAACAATGGCGACATCAGAAATATCAGCATAATAAACGGGATATACCAATAGGCAAACGAGGTTCGGCCGGTCCATAGATACAGGCCAAACATGGTTAAATAATCTTGCCAGTGACTGAGCGAGGTGATTCCCAACTCTTTGGCATCGGGTAAGGAAACACCTGAACTTAAATAATAAATCAGTGCTAACGACGATAAAAACAGATAAGGCAGCAAGACATTTTTAACTTTCTTCAGCATAAACTGGCTGTATGCAAATTGCCTGTAAAAAATATGATGGAAGAAAAAACCGGAAATAAAAACGAATAAAGGTGAGCCCCCCTGAATTAAGTTGGCAATCACTCTTTCGTCAAAACTGGTGATGGATTTATAGCTAATACAATGTCCGGCAACGATGCTTAAAATGGCAATGGCCCTGAAATAATCAAAGGCAATCAACCTCATTTAAGCAACTACCACAGATATTAACCACCGCATCGGCTTATCACTCTTCTACAGACAAAACAGGCTAACAATACACCAAAATCACACTTTTTATCATGATTTATAAAAGCTGCGTATAAAACCGATTTGAGCGACTTTTCTGGCCTTTGTCATCCGCTGTTCGGCCTATTGTTTATTACCAGTATTTTTCAATACTGATTTGCCCTGGATCACGTCGGGAGTGTTTTTTCAGACCATGGGTATTGATTAACACATCCATGGTTTCATGCACCATTTCCGGGTTACCGCACAACATCACCTGACTGTCTTCTGCATTGATTTTCAGACCAGTGCGTTGCTCCAGACGACCATCTTCAACAGCCTGAGGTATACGTCCTGTTAAGGCATCAGGTGCTTGTTCACGACTGACAAAAGGCACATAAATAAACTGCTCCGCTCGTGTTTGTTTTATCGCATCAATATTGTCCTGATAGGTCAGTTCGTTTTGATATCTGACCGCATGTACCAAAACCACTTTGTCAAACTGCTGCCAAACGTCCTGCGTATTTAAAATAGACAGAAAAGGGCCAATACCCGTGCCGGTGGATAGCAAATAGAGATGCTTGCCCTCAGGTAATTGATCCAAGGTCATTAAGCCGGCTGCTTTGGGTGCGACCAAAATACTATCACCAGCTTTAAGTTTGGCTAGTCGGCTAGAAAGCAAACCATCAAGCACCTCAATAAAATAAAAATCGAGTGGTCTTGTGTCTGGACTGTTCACCAAGGAAAAAGGTCGGCTGACAAGTTCACCCTCAATTTCCAGAGCTAAACGCGTAAACTGCCCAGCTTTGAACGTTGGATAATCGACATCCAGCCTTAATGAATGCAAACGATCATTCCATTGTTTATTTTCAACTACTGTAGCCGTCAGCCAATCAGCCATTGTGCTGTCTCCTTTTTTGTCGGGTTGATATCACTTTCTGGTTTATGGTCATGCTACTATCATTCCACTTTTAATACGACGTACAAAGCCGACATCACCTGAGCTCAAGGATTAACGCTAAATGACCAATCACATCATTGCCGAAGCGACATTAACCGATCTTAATGCCATTACCCAGTTGCTGACCGTGCTGTTTACTCAGGAAGCTGACTTTGAACCACAACCAGAAAAACAAATGCACGCTGTCAGTGATATTCTCAGGCATCCCGACAAAGGCCATTTTTTACTTATCAAACACCAGTCTAAAGTCGTCGGCGTAGTAAGTTTGTTATATCTAACCTCAACCGCCATGGGTGGTAAAGTCGCTTTATTAGAAGATATGGTGATTGCTGAACAACATCGTGGCAAAGGCTTCGGCTCGGCTTTGTTAAGTGCTGCGGTCAACTTTGCCAGACAACAAGGTTGTCTGCGTATTACCTTATTAACCGATGCCGATAATGCTATTGCCCAGAAAATGTATCAGGACGAGGGGTTTACTCACTCTGCCATGATTCCGATGCGATTAATTTTAGACACATAAACAAACACGCCATGGACGCCATTAACCCCAAATTATTATGGGAAATTTTTAAACATATACAACGTTGGTTAGCGAATCTTAATCGCGCAGGCGAACAGCGTCAGCAACAATCCAGAACAGCGCTGAGAAATGTCATTATCGCTGCCCGGGAAACCAGTGTATACGTCAGACAGATACAGGATACCCAACAAGCCGATCATGCGACTGAGCGGCATCTGGCAAAATGCTGGACTCAACTGGGGTTTGATTTAGACGATTTGGGACTGAGTAAACTGGCGAAACGCTGCCACATAACGGGTAAACATTGGGCTGACCCTAAGTTTTACACCAATGATTTTCTGCAAAAAGCCGATATCAGTCTGGATAGAATGGAAACATTAGCAAAACAGATTTTATTGGATATTGATAAACTCTAAATCATGAAAAAAATCATCTCATTTAGTCTATTCGTTTTATTCAGTCCATTGGCTCAGGCTCAATCGCTGTGCCCAATGACAAATGCTGATGCCATGCAAGCTTGTCTCGATGGGAAACTACAATCAGCGATTGATGAAATGGTCAGTGACTTAACGATAATCAAACAACGCCATGCTGAAAACGATGCATTGCTAAAGTCACTTGAGTTATCGCAGCAAACATGGGATGCCTACCGGAAAACGCAATGCCTGAATGTCTATCAGACCTGGCAAAACAATGCGCAGCAACAAGCTGTAACCGCCAGTTGCGCCATTGAGCTGACCAGACAACGTAATCAGTTTTTACAAGACTATTATCTGAAATAAACCTCATTCAGACTTGTGAAAAATAATGGCGCGCGTGATCGGCATCCTTGTGAATCTGGCTGATCAGCTGATCCAGACTGTCAAAACGCTGCTCATCACGAATCTTATGTAAGAAAAACACCTGAACATGCTCGCCATAGATCTCTCTCTTAAAATCAAACAGATGCACTTCCAGCAAGGCCTTGTTACCACCAATAGTCGGTCGAATACCAATATTTGCCACACCATTAACCGGTTCTTCATCAATACCAAATAACTGCACAGCAAACACTCCTGTCAGTGGAATTTTATGCCGATGAAGATGAATATTTGCCGTGGGGAATCCCATCTTGCGACCACGCTTATCACCATGCGCGACCCGACCACTCATCCGATAAGGACGTCCTAATAACTTCTCAGCTAAGAGTAAGTCACCACTGCTTAGTGCATTTCTGATACGGGTGCTGCTTACCCGGTCTTGGTCGATAGCAAAGGTGTGCATGTTCACCACCTGAAAGCCATATTGCCGTCCGGCTTGCTGTAATAACGCAAAATCGCCTTTTCGTTCACAGCCAAAGCGGAAGTCATCCCCCACCACCAGATATTTAACGTTTAATCCTTCCACTAATAATTTTTGGATAAAGAGTTCAGCCGACATCTCTGCCAACTGTTGATTAAACCGTAAAACACATAATTGCTGGATGGAATAACAGCGCAAAGCCTCCACTTTTTCACGAAACCGTGTCAATCTGGCTGGCGCTTTTTCCGGAACAAAATATTCAAATGGCTGCGGTTCAAACGTAATCACTACGGCAGGTAATTTCAGCGTATCGCCTTTCATGGCTAATTGCGTCAATACCGCCTGATGACCTAAGTGAACACCGTCAAAATTACCGATGGTGGCAACACACCCTTGAGGTGAAGCAGGTAAATTATGAAAACCGCGAATGATTTTCGGCATAAGACGTTGTCTACCAAAAAAATAACTAAACACAACAGAGTAACGGCAAATAAAAAAACAATCCAGCAGGCAAGCCCACGCCTATTACCTTATAATAGGCGCAAAATTATTTCGGTCAGAGGCAAGAATGGCAGCGAAACAAAAAAAACTGGATTATGAAGCTGCAGTTAAAGAGCTGGAAGCATTAGTTGAACGCCTGGAAGAAGGCGATATCAGCCTGGAAGAATCACTCAAACTCTATGAACGTGGCGTACTACTCACACGTGATTGTCAGGAATCGTTGCAAGCGGCAGAACAAAAAGTGCAAATGCTGTTACAACAATCTGGCCAAAATAATCTGGTAGATTTTGATCCGGAAACTGGTGACGCGTGAACGTAAAGTTTCCTCTGCAGGACTGGATGTTAAAACACCAGTCTCAAATCGAATTTGTTCTGGAAAAACGTCTTCAACAGGCACAAAAGCCAGGTTCAGCGCGTTTATTTGAAGCGATGCGCTATGCCACATTAGGTGGCGGCAAACGCTTACGCGCCCTGCTCGTCTATGCCACTGGTCAGGCATTAGGTGCAAAACAATCTGCTATGGATGTCGCGGCGGCGGCAGTTGAAATGATTCACGCCTACTCACTTGTGCATGACGATATGCCGATCATGGATGATGATGATCTGCGCAGAGGTCGTCCGACCTGTCACAAAGCCTATGATGATGCGACTGCACTTTTAGTCGGTGATGCCTTACAAACGCTGGCTTTCGAAACCTTGTGCGATGATATTCTGACCGAGAAACAACAAAGTCGCATGGTCAAAACACTGACTCAGGCTTCTGGTGCAGCAGGTATGGCTGGTGGTCAGGCCATTGATCTGGAATCTGTTGGCAAAAAACTGGACATTGATGCCCTACAGGCAATGCATAAATTAAAAACTGGCGCTCTCATCCGTGCCAGTGTTGTGCTCGGTGCACTCGCTGCCGAACACTATGATGAAGTGACGCTGGAACATCTTGATCGTTATGCAGACTGCATTGGACTAGCATTTCAGGTTCAGGATGATGTGCTGGATGTCATCACTGACACTCAAACACTTGGAAAGACCCAAGGTGCCGATATTGCATTGAATAAACCCACATATCCTGCTTTACTAGGTCTTGAAAAAGCACAACAAAAAGCGGTTGCTCTGATTGAAAAAGCACTGACTCACCTTGATGAGTGCCCATTTAATACAGAAGTGCTGGCCGAATTAGCTCAGTTTGTTGTGAAACGCTCACATTAAGAAATCGACAGAATGGATACTATACTCACTCATATCAACAGCCCAGAAGATCTGCGTCAACTGGACAAAAAACAGTTGCCCCAGCTGGCAGAAGAGTTGAGAACACTCATTATCGATAGTGTGCAACAAACCGGCGGGCATATTTCCTCTAACCTAGGTGTTATTGAGCTTACTATCGCCCTGCATTATGTGTTTGATACCCCCACTGATCGCTTAGTCTGGGATGTGGGTCACCAAAGCTATGTTCATAAAATCCTCACTGGTCGCCGGGATCAGATGAATACTATGCGTCAGCCCGGTGGTTTATCAGGTTTTCCTAAACGCAGTGAAAGTGAATATGACACGTTTGGTGTGGGTCATTCGAGTACCTCCATCAGTGCCGCCCTTGGCATGGCACTCGCTGCACAAGCCAACAATGACCCACGTCATGCTGTCGCCATTATTGGTGATGGCGCCCTCACCGCCGGACAGGCGTTTGAGGCGTTGGCACATGCCGGTGACTTGAGCGCGAATTTATTAGTCATTCTTAACGACAATGAAATGTCGATTTCAAAAAATGTCGGCGGCATGGCAAATTATCTCGCCAAATTATTATCAGGCAGCTTTTACGCCAGTGCTCGTGAAGGCAGCAAGCGTGTACTGGAAAAGATTCCACCCGCTTGGGAAATTGCCAAACGCGCAGAAGAGCATGTTAAAGGCATGATGGTTCCTGGCACTTTATTCGAAGAAATGGGCTTTAATTATATTGGCCCGATTGATGGTCACGATATCGATACGCTCATTGCGACTATGACCAATTTGAAAAAACGTAAGGGTCCGCAATTTCTTCATATCGTCACCAAAAAAGGCAAAGGCTATGAGCCTGCCGAATTACATCCCTGCAAATATCATGGTGTCAGTCCGGCCAATAGTAAATCTTCTGGGCCGACATATACCCAAGTGTTTGGCCGTTGGTTATGCGATATGGCTCGTCTGGATCCGGACTTATTCGGCATCACACCTGCCATGTGTGAAGGCTCGGGGTTGAACCGCTTTGCTGAAGACTTTCCTGAGCGTTATTTTGATGTCGGCATCGCTGAACAACATTCTGTGACCTTAGCAGCAGGCTTGGCCTGTGAAGGCAAAAAACCGGTTGTCGCAATTTACTCGACCTTCTTACAAAGAGCCTATGACCAACTGATTCATGATGTCGCTATTCAGAATCTGAATGTGCTGTTTGCGATTGATCGTGCCGGCTTGGTTGGCGCTGATGGTCCGACACATGCGGGTAGCTTTGATTTAAGCTTCCTGCGCTGTATTCCTAATATGATCATCATGGCACCGGCTGATGAAAATGAATGTCGACAAATGTTAACCACCGGTTTCCGTTATAACGGCCCGGCAGCGGTACGTTACCCGCGGGGCAGTGGCAATGGCACCCCTGTTGAGCCAGCTTTAACCTCACTGGAAATAGGTAAAGCTCAACTAAAACGTCAGGGTGAAAAGGTCGCGATTCTGGCCTTTGGCAGCATGGTCACTGCAGCCGAACAAGCCGCAGAACAAAGCAATGCCACGGTGGTGAATATGCGTTTTGTCAAACCCTTAGATACAAACATCATCAATCACATTGCTGACTCGCACGATTTAATCATCACCATTGAAGAAAATGCTGTGATGGGTGGCGCAGGTAGCGCTGTAAATGAATATTTAAGAGAAATAAACCATCCTGTCGCCATAAAATTGATGGGATTGCCCGATACATTTATCGAGCATGGCGTTCATAGCAGCATGTTAAGTGACTGTGGTCTGGATGCTGCAGGTATTTTGCATACCATTAATCAGCACTTTACGGCATAATACGCTGTCTTCGTGAACGATTCCTGAGTATAATAGTCAACATTATTATGAGCGCAACGTATACCCTGAAAATTCTGGCCGATTTTGCCTCGGCACACACCCTGAGAGATTATCCAGGTGATTGCCGTCGTATGCATGGTCACAACTGGAAGCTGGAAGTCGAAGTCACTGCTATTGATCTAAATGAACATGGCATGGGTATGGACTTCAAAACCATTAAAACAGCTACTCGCGAGTTGGCTAAAACGCTGGACCACCGTTATCTGAATGACATCCCACCATTCGATACCATTAATCCAACGGCTGAAAATATTGCCAGATTTTTTTACCAAAAGCTCAGTGATACGTTAAATAATGATATCGCTAAAGTTTCCGGTGTCACCTTGTGGGAAACAGATCGCGCTTGCGTTAAATACAGCGAGGACAATTGAATGAGCACAACCCCAGCTAGCACTGAGATCAAAGACGAAATCGAAGACGTACAGAACATTGCTGATCAGCGTAAAATCGCTATTGATAAAGTCGGTATTAAAGATATTAAACATCCAGTCAAAGTCAGTGACCGTACCACCGGTGAACAACACACCATTGCTAACTTTAATATGTATGTGAACCTGCCTCATCAGTTTAAAGGCACACATATGTCTCGTTTTGTTGAGATTTTGAATCAGCATGAACGTGAGATCACTGTTAAATCTTTCCGTGAAATGCTGGGTCAAATGACTGAGCGTCTTGACGCGGAATCAGGCTATATTGAAATGAACTTCCCTTATTTTGTGAATAAGGAAGCACCTGTTTCAAAAGTGAAAAGTCTAATGGATTATGACGTCACCTTTATCGGTGAAATCACTGGCACCAAAACCATGATGACGGTTAAAGTCGTCGTTCCTGTGACCAGCTTATGCCCATGTTCAAAGAATATCTCTGACTATGGCGCGCATAATCAACGTTCGCACGTCACTTTGACTGTTCGCGTTGATAGCTTTGTCTGGATTGAAGATTTAATCGATCTGGTAGAAAAAGAAGCCTCTTGCGAAATCTTTGGTTTATTAAAACGTCCGGATGAAAAATTCGTCACCGAACGTGCGTACGATAATCCGAAATTTGTTGAAGATATGGTGCGTGACATTGCAGCCAGATTAAATGATGATTCTCGTATCACGGCTTACACAGTCGAATCAGAAAACTTCGAATCTATTCATAACCACTCTGCATACGCATTGATTACCAAAGGTTTTGATTGATATATCATCAATCAAAAATAAAAAAAGCCCGGTTTAACCGGGCTTTTTTATGCTCAATATTTTTGTCTTAAATCGAGACGCTCACCATTATGTTGAATATCCAGTTGGCCAAGAAAAGACATGCCCAGTAGCGTCACTGAAGGTTCTTCACCATCCAAAACCACAGCATCGACATTGTGTAGCTTTATTTGTTCAAGTTGCACATAATCCAGCTTCACCTTATATCCGACACTACTGCCTGATGCCGTTCTGATGCCAACTTGCTGACCGCGAAGATAATCAATACCAAGGCGGGATGCCGTCGCGGCATTCATAGCGATGGTACTGGCGCCGGTATCGACTAAGAAACTTATCGTATAACCATTGATATTACCGGTAGCAGTATACATACCATTGGTCGGCCACAACGTCACTGCTGTTTTTTTCTCGGCTTCTATGTAATTGCTATTAATCCGATCGCCCAATGGAAAGATCTGTTTTTCGCCATTGATTTCAAACGTTGCGCTATTACTGTTAGCAGCAATTAACTTCAGGCCCTCTGGGCTGGTTTCTCCAACATTTAAAAAATGCTGCTGACCATCTACTTCAACCACAGCTTTGTCTTTAAACAGGCCAACCACCATAATGTTAACAACGACAGCCTCTGCTCGACTGCTAATTAACAGTATAATAAGCCACATTAATATGACTTTAGCCATAACGTTTCTTTTTAATCAGGTTTATCACTAACACCATCATGAGTGCATTCTCCCCTATTACAGTATCTGGTGTACTGCTGGCTGGCGGCCAATCCCGCCGGATGGGTGGTCAGGACAAAGGTTTGCTCCCCTATCAGGGTCGCTCGATGGCTAGCCACGTCATTAGTGCCATATTACCGCAAGTTGATGATTTTTATATCAGTGCAAATCAACATATTGAAGAATATCAATCATTTTCTTACCCCGTCATCACGGATGGACTTGATAATTTTCAGGGTCCTCTCGCTGGTATCCTGGCTGTGATGGAGCAAATCGATTCTGACTATCTGCTTACAGTGCCTTGTGATAATCCTGTTATCAGCCCTCAACTGCGACAGCGTTTACTGGAAGCTTTGTTAACGACTGGAAGTGATATTGCGGTAGCTCATGATGGCACTCGATTACAACCCGTATTTTCATTAATACCTCGACGCTTACAATCATCATTAACTGACTTTTTAGCCTCTGGTCAGCGCAAAACCCGTGACTGGTTATTCCAGCATAAGGTTGTTGAAGTGGACTTTTCTGATCAGGCTGACTGTTTTATCAATATCAATACGGCTGATGACTTACAAAAAAAACCAAAGATACGTTCAGCTATACCGGTCCTTGGCTTTGCTGCATTTAGTGGAACAGGTAAAACAACATTACTCACCAAACTCATTCCTGCGCTGAAAAATAAAGAGATACATGTCGCCGTGATAAAACATGCACATCACAATTTTGATATCGATAAACCGGGCAAGGACAGCTATCAAATCCGTGAGGCAGGTGCCGAGGAAATCATTATTGCCTCAGCAAAAATGATGGCGCTAATGAGAAAACATCACGATGAACTCATTGAACCTGAATTACAGCCATTAATCCAACGCCTCGATACCAGTAATATCGATCTCATTCTTGTCGAGGGATTCAAACACGAAAATTTCCCCAAAATAGAATTAAACCGTGCGGAACTGGGTCCACCGACTTTGTTCAAGGAGGATCCGCATATCATTGCAATCGCCTCTGATAAAAACGATAGTCACGCTGACATGCCTTTGGTATTAGATATCAATAATATCCCCGCCATGGTCGAGTTTATTGAACAGTTTATTTTTTCATGGAACAGCTAAATATGGCCGAATTTACCCCGCAGCCCAGTTGTGCTGATGATGTTGATCACAATAATCTGACTGTTAAACAGGCTAGTCAGCGAATTCATGATTTACTCTCGCCAATATCAAGCTGGCAGAAAGTCTCCTTAAGACAGGCTTTGGGCCAGATCCTACACCAAAGTGTTGTGTCTCCCCGTCAGGTGCCTCCCTATAATAATTCAGCCATGGACGGTTATGCCTTACGCAGTGCTGACATTCAAAATGCCCCCTTTTCACTCACTAATATCGGTGTGGCTTTTGCAGGGAAACCTTACCAAGGTCGGGTCGAAGCCGGGCAATGTATTCGCATTATGACTGGCGCAAAAATTCCTGATGACTGTGACACGGTGGTGATGCAGGAACAGGTGCAACCACATGAAGATATGGTCACCATCCACACTGACCTAAAAGCGGGACAAAATGTCAGACTTGTCGGGGAAGATATTGACAGCGGTGATACGGTTCTACCTGCTGGACGAAGATTAACAGCGGCCGATTTAGGTCTACTGGCATCGCTTGGCATCGCAGAAGTCGTCACTTACCGGCCTCTTCGTGTCGCTTTTTTTTCTACTGGCGATGAATTATGTGGCCTTGGTGAACACCTGGCTGATGGACAAATCTACGACAGCAATCGTTACACCCTCTATGGCATGCTCAGTCAGCTCAATATTGATGTCATTGATATGGGGGTCATTCCAGATAACAGATCCGCATTAAGAATTGCTTTACAGCAAGCGGCGACAGATGCGGATGTCATCATTTCCTCTGGCGGTGTGTCCGTAGGTGATGCTGATTATGTCAAAGATATGTTGGCAGAATTAGGTGAAGTCAATTTCTGGAAAATTGCGATGCGTCCAGGACGCCCTCTAGCCTTTGGCCAAATAGGCGAAGCGATGTTTTTTGGTTTGCCCGGTAATCCGGTATCAGTAATGGTCACTTTCTACCAATTTGTACAACCTGCGTTAAAACGTCTGGCAGGTGAAACTGACTCCGATCCCATCATATTCAAAGTACCATGCGATAATGTAATTAAAAAACGTGCTGGTCGCTTTGAATTTCAGCGCGGCATTTTATTCAGAAACAATGAAGGCCAACTCAGAGTCAGCACAACCGGGGCACAAGGATCGGGTATCCTTCGCTCAATGAGTATGGCGAATTGTTTTATTTTACTTGAAGAAAACTGTGACGGACTTAGTGCCGGCAGTCTTGTTAACGTTCAACCCTTTGCAGGTCTGGTATGACAGAATCCACAACCGAACACACTTTGGTCAAACAACAACGCGAGTTTAATAAACTGCGTAAACGCTTACGTCGCAACGTCGGTCAGGCAATTGCCGATTACAATATGATTCAGGACGGCGATAAAGTGATGGTCTGTTTATCTGGTGGTAAAGACAGTTATACCATGCTCGATATTCTGATTAATCTGAGAGACCATGCCCCGATTAAGTTTGATCTTATCGCTGTTAATCTCGATCAAAAGCAGCCGGGCTTCCCTGAGCATGTATTACCCGAATATTTGTCATCGATTGGTGTGCCATTCCATATCATTGAAAAAGACACGTACAGCATCGTTAAAGAAGTGGTGCCAGAGGGTAAAACCACCTGCGGCATATGCTCACGTCTGCGCCGTGGCTCTTTATATGGTTACGCACGGCAAAATGGCATCACCAAAATAGCATTAGGCCATCACCGTGATGACATTATTGAAACGCTGTTTCTGAATATGTTTTATGGCAGCAAAATAAAAGCGATGCCGCCGAAATTATTAAGTGATGATAAAACCAATATTGTGATAAGACCCTTAGCCTATGCGCAAGAGTCTGATATTGCCCGTTATGCAGAAGCCATGAAGTTCCCCATTATTCCCTGCAATTTATGTGGCTCGCAGGAAAATCTGCAACGTCAGGCGATCAAAGCCATGTTGCAAGGCTGGGAAAAACAGTTTCCGGGCAGATTGGAAAATATTTTCCGCAGTATTCAGAATATTTCGCCATCACAAATGGGCGATCTTGATTTATTTAACTTCACCGATCTTGAGCAGTTTAGACAGGAACCAACCGGAGAAGAAGATCGCTTCCAGGATGATATTCAACAGCCTGCACTGGCAAGATAGCCACAGACTTATCACCAGTTATGAGAAGTATTACAAAACCAATACAAGTATCATCGCTAAGTCATTGAATCTGATTCATTCTATCGTAAAGCATTGATATATATAGCTTTAATAAAATGGTCATTTTTTAACCAAAACCGTCAGCCTTGTTACGTAAGAATGACTTAGCGATTTTCACAGAAGTTAATCACAGAGTTATCCACAGAAAATGTGAGTAACTCTGTAAGTCATTGATCGCTTCTCTAAGTCCTTATTTTGTGATTGGCTTGGGCGTAAAATCTTCAGCAAATTCCAGAGCATTACCATCCGGATCACGACAGAAAAACGCAGCTCTGCCCGACTTGCTTCGAGAAAATTCATAACCCGCATTCTCCAGGCGTTCACCTAGGGCTTCTAAATCGTCTACGACAAGTGCCAGATGGCGATCACGTCCACCATGAGCTGGACGGCCTTCTGTTGAGTCCGGATTTGGTAATACCATCAGATGTATCATTTGTCCGGTATCGGCAATATCCAGCCAGGCACCATCGTATGCAAACTCAGGTCTGTTGGGATTAAGTGGTAACTGCAATACATCGCAGTAAAAACGTAAAGAAACATCTAAGTCTTTCACCAGAAAACTGGCATGTGCTATCGATTTGATCATATTTCACCTGGATAAATAACATCTAAGCCCTGCTAACATTCTAACGTGAAGCAATCCATGCTCCCAAGTATTGTTCAGGCTTTACCTTGCTTAGCCATACCATAAGCGGCGATAAAAATAAGCGCACCACCTAACCATTCAGTCTGGCTCATTTGTTCATTGGTCAACCACCAGGCAGAAATGGCAGCGACGACAAGTTCAGATAACATCAAAATAGCTGAACGAAACACGGGCATCCTTGCTAGGCCATACAATACTGCTACTGTCATAGCAGTAAAACATAAGCCACCAAAAACCATCACCGCAACCCATAGATTAAGACTGATATCAGGAACACTTGATTGCTGCAGAACCAATACAAGCCCTGCCACCATAACGACACCCCAGTACACTATCGTCGTTTTGACTTCCATAGCCACATCAGCAAGCTTACGACTTAACACGTTATTTACTGAAAACATAAACCCTGCAAACAGCGCTAACCAATCTGCCATATCATTGGGCCAAGGCATGCCAATTTCTGGGTGCCATAACATAATCATCGTGCCCGACATCGCCACAATGATCATCAACATAGACAGTCGGGAAATTTTTTCGCCTAACCACCAGCGACTCAACAGTACTGACCATAAAGGTGATAAATAGAACAGCAACATGACCCGCATCACCTCACCCTGAGTGAGCGCCACTAAAAAGGCAATATTGGTGACACCCGCTGCCACAGCTAAGGCCCATAAACTAAGCGGCCAATGTCCGGCAAAATCTTTTATCTGTTTAAACAACATCACACTGGCTACGATTGCCGCAGCAAAATACATCAGCAGTGTTGACCAAACGACGGGAAGCCCTTGTTGTTCCAGTATTCGCATCGGATACCAAATCAATCCCCACATGGTTGAGGAAAATAAGATGCCGAGCACGGCCAGATTAAATTGTTTGTTATTGCTATTTGTCATGGCTCACCTTATAACACGAGATTGCTTCAACCCGTTATAATGGTCTGATTTTTTCACTCATCGTTTGGAATTATGAATCCAGAACTGGCAAAACTTCACCCTTACCCTTTCGAGAAGCTGGCACAGCTTAAACAAGGCTGCGTGCCACCGGAAGATAAAGCACATATTGCTCTATCGATTGGTGAACCGAAACATCCAACGCCAGGTTTTATTACTGAAGCTGTGATCGCTCATCTGCATGGATTGTCGACCTACCCCACCACCGCGGGTAGTAATGAACTGCGTCATGCTATTTCCACTTGGCTTGATACCCGATTCAAGTTAGACGGCCATATCAATGCCATGACACAAGTGTTGCCGGTCAATGGCACGCGTGAAGCCTTATTTGCCTTTGCTCAGGCAGTCATTGATCGTGATAAAGACCCATTGGTATTAATGCCTAATCCGTTTTATCAGATCTACGAAGGCGCAGCGATTCTCGCTGGTGCAGAGCCTTATTATATGAATTGCTCTGCCCAAAATAACTTTATTCCCGATTTTGATGCCATTAGTGAAGATGTCTGGCAGCGCTGTCAGTTGCTCTATATTTGCAGTCCAGGTAACCCAACGGGTGCTGTTATTGACCAGGCAACGTTAACGCGTTTAATTGAGCTGGCGCATCAATATGATTTTGTGATTGCGGCTGATGAATGTTACTCAGAAATCTATCCGGATGAAACCAATCCACCCGTCGGTTTATTGGAAGCCGCCTACGCAGCAGGCTATACCGATGTGAGTCGTTGTGTGGTTTTCCATAGCCTATCGAAGCGTTCTAATGCACCAGGATTGCGTAGTGGTTTTGTGGCTGGCGATGCCGACATTCTGAAGCAGTTTCTGCGTTACCGTACCTACCATGGCTGTTCAATGCCACCAGCGACTCAGGCGGCATCCATTACCGCCTGGAATGACGAAGATCATGTTGTCCATAATCGTGAGCTGTATCTGGAAAAATTCAATGCCGTATTAGAAATATTATCGCCAGTGATGTCAGTGTCGATGCCACAAGCGGGCTTTTACCTCTGGGCTGAAACGCCGATTGCTGATACCGCATTTGCCAGACAGTTATTCGAACAACAAAATGTCACCGTTCTACCAGGCACCTACCTGGGCCGTGATACCACTGCAGGCAACCCTGGTTCAAACCGTATCCGTATGGCTTTGGTTGCCCCACTAGAAGAATGTATTGAAGCTGCACATCGTATTCGCAGCCTTATTGAAAATTTATAATTAAATCAATGGAGTAGACACCAATGAGTGATATTCAACAAATTATTGAAGAGGCGTTTGAACGTCGCGCTGATATTAATCCTGTCAATGCTGACAGTGATGTCAGAAATGCGGTCAATGAAGCATTAGCGATGCTGGATAACGGCACTGCTCGTGTTGCTGAAAAACAAAATGGTGACTGGGTCGTCAACCAATGGCTGAAAAAAGCGGTTTTATTATCATTCCGTCTGAATGACAACAAAATCATGCCTGGTGCAGAAACCAACTATTTCGATAAAGTGGATCCTAAATTTGCCAGCTTTAATGAAGATGATTTCAATAAAGCCGGTGTCCGTGTTGTGCCACCAGCAGCCGTTCGTCGTGGTTCTTATATCGCGCCAGGCGTTGTATTGATGCCTTCTTATGTCAATATCGGTGCATACGTTGATTCTGGCACCATGGTCGATACCTGGGCAACCGTAGGTAGCTGTGCTCAAATCGGTAAAAATGTTCACCTTTCTGGTGGTGTTGGTATCGGCGGTGTATTAGAACCTTTACAAGCTGGCCCAACCATTATTGAAGACAACTGTTTCATCGGTGCACGTTCTGAAGTAGTTGAAGGTGTGATTGTCGAAGAAGGCTCAGTGATCTCAATGGGCGTTTACATTGGCCAAAGCACAAAAATCTTCAACCGCCTGACAGGTGAAATCACCTACGGTCGCATCCCTGCAGGTTCAGTCGTGGTTTCAGGTAACCTGCCGTCTAAAGATGGTTCATACAGCTTGTACTGTGCGGTTATCGTCAAACAAGTTGATGAAAAAACACGTGGCAAAGTTGGTATCAACGAATTATTACGTGATATCTAATATCCGCGTAGATAAGTAAAATGAAGGGGATGAGACGCATGAGTGACTCATCCCCTTTTGTTTATGGCCTGATAACAGGTAAGCAATGATGATTCTCTACGGTATAAAAAACTGCGATACAGTCAAAAAAGCCAAGCGTTGGCTTGATTCACACTCTATTGATTATCAGTTTCACGATTTTCGCCAGCAAGGTCTGGATGAAAACACCATCAGACAATGGCTTCAATCCGTTGATTGGGAGACCTTATTGAATAAACGAGGAACAACCTGGCGCAAGCTTGATGATCCTCGTAAAGAGAGTCTGGATGAAAACACCGCTGTAGAACTAATGCTGGAAAACCCGACTCTGATTAAGCGACCAGTTGCGGTAAGCAATTCAACAACCATAGTGGGGTTTAATGAAGATGTGTATCAACAATTTATTTAAATTAAGTGTTCGCAATAACATTTTTGCCCTGTTATTGCTCTGTGCCCCGATAGCAGGTTTTGCGGATGATGCAAAGCATCAAGATGATTTTTTTGATCACTATTATCTTCAGGCTGGCACTTATATGCATTACACCGATAGTGATGACTATACTGGCTCAAAAATATTTACTTCAATTGAAGGCGTTAAATCTAATGACTGGCTATACGGTCTTGCCTTGTTTGATAACTCCTTTGGTCAGTTTTCTCAATATATCTACACCGGTACCAGTTGGAACTACCATGGCAAATTTGAAGGTTTCCATACCAAACTGACAGCAGGTTTTATCCACGGCTACCGTGGCGACTATAAAGATAAAATCCCCCTGAATAACTTAGGTATCGGGCCAGCGATCATCCCTGGTATCGGTTATGATAATGGCAAATATGGCGCAGATATCATTATGCTAGGTGGTGCAGGATTGTTATTCACCGTCGGTACCCATTTATAACTTCACAACAAGAACTTTTCATGTCCGAAACCATACAACTGACCCAAGAATTAATTCGTCGCGACAGCGTCACACCTGAAGATAAAGGCTGTCAGATCATGATAGCTGATCGTCTGGCACCTTCTGGTTTTCATGCAGAACATATGTGTTTTGATGATGTCGATAACCTGTGGTTAAGACGCGGGAATAAAGGCCCAGTCATTGCCTTTGCTGGTCATACTGATGTGGTGCCAACAGGCCCACTTGAGAATTGGAGCCATCCACCTTTTTCAGCAAATATCATTGATGGCATGATGTATGGCCGTGGTACAGCCGACATGAAAGGCAGTATTGCTGCATTCATCACTGCGTGTGAGCGTTTTGTAGAAAAACATCCGGACCATGAGGGTAGCATTGCGTTTTTGATTACCAGTGATGAAGAAGGTCCGGCCATCAACGGGACTGTTAAAGTCGTCGAAACATTACAAAGCCGTGGCGAACATATCGACTGGTGCTTGGTCGGCGAACCATCCAGTACAGAAAAAGTCGGTGATATCGTCAAAAATGGTCGTCGTGGATCGCTTAATGGTCGTCTCAGCGTAAAAGGTAAACAAGGCCATATTGCCTATCCGCACCTGGCGAAAAACCCGATTCACTTGTTAAGCCCTGCCCTCACTGAATTATGTGAAATTGAGTGGGATCAAGGTAACGAAGACTTTCCACCTACCAGCTTTCAGGTATCTAATCTGAACTCTGGCACAGGTGCCACCAATGTCATCCCTGGCACGGCTGAAGTGGTCTTTAATTTCCGTTATTCAACAGAAGTCACTCACGACGAATTAAAACAGCGCGTGCACGCCATTTTAGATAAACACGAACTCAATTATGAATTGAACTGGGAGCTATCTGGCCAGCCATTTCGGACAGCTAGCGGACAGTTATTAGAAGCCGTTCAGCGTGCTATTTTTGATGTGACAGGCTACCAGACAACACTTTCCACCTCGGGTGGTACTTCTGATGGGCGCTTTATTGCACCGACAGGCACTCAGGTCATCGAACTCGGGCCATTAAATGCCACCATCCACCAAATTGATGAGTGTGTTTCTACAGCAGATCTTGACACCTTGTCTGAAATTTATGAGACTCTGCTGACTTATTTGCTGGTTAGCTAGGCGATTTCCCTTGTATCAAAGACATTACAAACGACACTACATCTATGTGTTAGCAGCGATTGTGCTGCTATTGCAGTCGTTTGCTGTCTGGCATGATGCTGAACATCCTTTCCATAAAGCGGAAGCGCAATGTGAGCGCCTCAATGCGATTGGTCATTTCCCACTTGCCGATGTAGCTGCTGATGTCAGCATTTATCTGCAGCAAGCCGTTATTAGTCTCGAAGTAGACTCTGCTGTAACCACTCTGCCATTCGCGCAGCGTCAATCCTATCTTATCCGCGCCCCACCCATTTTTTCATAATCTCTCCAACTTAATCTATTTTTAATCACACTACAGATCCGTCGTTTACAGATTGAACTGTAGCTATAGCTTATGGCTATGAGGAAAGTTTATGAAAAGCAAAAAACTGCTTGTGCTGCTGATGACAGCTGCACTGAGCCCGATATCACCTGCGTTCGCCGGCGATATTGATGATTTGAAACAAGAAATCGCAAAAATGCGTGCCGATTATGAGCAACGTATTCAACAACTTGAGCAACGTTTATCTGAAGCAGAAGCCACTACCCAGGCTGTAGCTGATGAAGTAGCAACAGCGCCAGAATCTCCGGCTCCCGTTGCATCAGCCAACAGTAGTAATACCTTTAACCCAGCAATCAGCATGGTGTTAAATGGCTCATTTAATCAATATCAAAACCACGCGGATGATTACGCATTAGATGGCTTTAATGTTCAAGGTGAAGGTGGCCTGGATTCAGAAGGTTTCTCTCTCGGTGAGAGTGAGTTAACAGTCAGCTCAAATATCGATCAACTGTTTTATGGTCAGGCCACCTTAGCCGTTCACGATCATGACGATGAAACTGAGCTGGAAGTCGAAGAAGCCTTTATCGAAACCTTAGGTTTAGGCAATGGTTTCACTGTAAGAGCGGGTCGTTATTTTGCCCCTATTGGTTATTTGAATGAACGTCATGCTCATGCCTGGAATTTTGCTGATGCACCACTGATTTACCGGGGTTTATTTGGTAATCAGCTTTCTACTGACGGTGTGAAATTATCTTATCTGTTACCGACGGACTATATGCTGGAAGTCGGTACCAGTGTCGGTAATGGTGATAGTTATCCTGGCAGTGGCGATCATAGCGGTATTGGTGATTGGCTGGTCTATGCCAAAACCGGTGGTGATATTGGTATAGAAAGCAGCTGGCAAGCAGGCATTTCACACTGGCGTTCAAGCCCGGATGATCGCTCATACAGTAGCGGACACAGTCATGGTGATGAAGAGGAAAGTTCAGCACTATTCAATGGTGACACAGATATCACCAACCTCTCTCTGGTCTACAAATGGGCACCTAATGGTAATTTCCGCCAGGAAAATCTGACCTTAATCGGTGAATTCATGTATCTGCATGACGACGGCAATATCAGTCACGGCAGTGATGAGTTTGCTAATTACGATGGCAAACAATACGGCGGTTATCTGGAAGGTATTTATCAATTCAATCCACAATGGCGTTCTGGTCTGCGTTATGACTGGCTGGGCAGTAAACATCGTGCATCGGATGATGAGTTGCTGGCAGATGCGGGGCTTGAAGGTGGCAGAAGCCATCCACAACGTACCAGTGCCATGGTGGAATACTTACCGAGTGAGTTTAGCCGTATTCGCGCGCAAATTAATCATGATCAATCGTACAGCGATGATGATTGGCAAATGATTCTGCAATATACCGTCAGCCTGGGTGCTCACGGTGCGCACCAATACTAGGAGTTTATAATGAAAACGCTTATTTTCACTGTTTTAATTTTATTGAGCTCACCTAGCTGGGCTCAACTGTCGGTGTTCGCTTGTGAACCTGAGTGGGCATCACTGACTGAAGAGTTAGGGGGCGATGATGTTTCGGTGTTCAGTGCAACCAGTGGTTTACAGGATCCGCATTACATTCAAGCACGTCCGAGTCTGATTGCCAAAGCCCGTAAAACGGATTTATTGGTTTGCACAGGCGCTGAGTTAGAAGTGGGTTGGTTGCCATTACTTCAACGTAAGGCCGGTAATCCCAATATCCAGATTGGTGCTGAAGGCTATTTCATGGCGGCCGATTATGTCCGTTTACTGGAAAAACCTGTCACGGTCGATCGTAGTCAAGGGCATGTGCATGCGGCTGGTAATCCGCATATTCAAACCAGCCCGGAGAATATTTTTAAGGTGGCTGAAGCGCTGGCTGAAAGACTAAAACAACGTGATCCTGAAAATGCCAACAACTATGAACAACGCTGGCAAGATTTCCAGCAGCGCTGGCAAACAGCCATGAAACAATGGCAGGAAAAAGCAGCTCCACTGAAAGGTGTGCCCATTGTTGTGCAGCATAAAAACTGGATTTACCTGACCAAATGGTTAGGTCTGAACGAAGTGGCTGTGCTGGAAGCAAAACCTGCTGTACCGCCAACGGTAAAACAGTTGCAATCAGTAGTTGAAAAGCTAAAACAAACACCGGCAAAAATGGTGATTCTGGCCGCTTATCAATCGCCAAGAGCCACTGATTGGTTGGTGGATAAAACAGGCATCAAAAAAGTGGTACTGCCATTCACCGTGGGTGGTGATAACAACAGTAACAACTTGTTTGAGCTCTATGATGACACCATCAACTTATTACTGGATGGCGCTAAATGAACCTGATCAATCTTGATTGGTCGCTAATATTGCCTGCCCTTGTGGCAGGCATATTAGTTCTGACAACACATGTGCCTCTGGGTCAAGAAGTATTGAAACGAGGGATTATTTTTATTGATCTCGCCATTGCGCAAATGGCGGCACTTGGCGTAATGGCTGCCACCATTTTTATTGGTGATATGCATGGTCCCTGGTTACAAGTGAGTGCCGCAGCCAGTGCCCTTTCCGCCTCGGTTCTCGTACTTTGGTTAGAAAAACGTTATCCACATATTGTGGAGGCGTTAATTGGTTTACTATTTATTCTGGCCGCCAGTGGTGGGATTTTGCTGGTGAGCCATGCTCCACATAGTGATGAATTACTGCATGATTTATTAGTGGGGCAGATTTTGTGGGTGACACCGTCTCATCTGTTATGGGTAGGTTTACTCTACGCCGCGTTGTTATTGATCTGGTTCACCATGCAATCACAGCGTAGCTGGCTTTTTTATATTGTGTTTTCACTCACTGTGACCGCTTCGGTGCAGTTAGTCGGTGTGTATTTAGTCTTTGCCAGTTTAATCTTGCCTGCTTTAGCCAGCCGTGGATTTGAGAAAACCAGTCATAAGCTGTTGCTTGGTTATGGCATAGGCTTTCTGGGTTATTTCTTTGGCCTGATCTTGGCGTTATTACTTGATTTACCCATGGGTGCTATGACCGTTTGGACATTATTTGTGTTAGTCGTAATAAGCCGTTTTATGCTGCAATGGCTAAAGCAGCGATAAATTTGGTAGATTATGTGAATACATTTACCGGAAAAGATGCATGAGCGAATCAACACAGGCCAGTCAACAAACAGTCAAACTCGTTTATTTATTATTTATCGCCAATATTATTATTCAGTTTTTAGGTTTTGTTGCAGTCGTCATTGCTTATATACATAAAGACGATGCAGCAGCCTGGTTACAGTCGCACTATCAGTTTCAGATCCGAACATTCTGGATGGGTCTTCTATATTTATTTATCGGCGTGTTATTTGCCTTCTTTTTAGTTGGCTATTTGGTGTTAGTGTTTTGGGTTATCTGGGTAGTCGTGCGCTGTGTCAAAGGTATGAAATATTTGGATCAACAGCAGCCTCATCCGAATCCAACAAGCTGGCTCTTTGGCTAAAACTGAAAAGACCGGGTAAACCGGTCTTTTATATTTTATTGGCGATGAAATGCCATCGGCCCATTCGCTTCCTGAGTGGGCATTACTTCGATCGTGGTCACATTCACATGCTCAGGGGTATTCACCAGCCACCAGACCGTATTGGCAATATCTTCGGCATCCAGTGCTCTGGTGCCTTCATAGACTTTATCTGCACGGGCCTCATCGGCTTTAAAACGTACCTTAGAAAATTCAGTTTCGGCATTGCCCGGTTCCATATTAGTGACACGGACATTCGTGCCTAATAAATCAGCCCGTGTCGCCAGTGAGAACTGCCTGACAAAGGCTTTGGTACCACAGTAGACATTACCCCCAGGATAAGGCCAGTTACCCGCTACAGAGCCGATATTAATCACATATCCTGACTTTCTCTCTGTCATCATCGGTAGGATAGTCCGAGTACAGTAAAGCAAGCCTTTAATGTTGGTATCTACCATTTTTTCCCAATCATCTAAATTGGTTTCCTGAGCGGGTTCCAGCCCTAATGCCAAGCCAGCATTATTCAGTAACACATCAATTTTTTTGAAAGGTTCAGCTAAACCATGAATAGCAGCTTCAACTGCTTTTCTGTCTGTCACATCAAAACAGCAGGTAGCCACTTTATCTTTGCCCCCCAGCTCCTGCTGTAAATCATCTAGTCGTTGCTGGCGTCGTCCCGTCAGAATTAATTGCCAGCCATTGTTTGCAAATACTCTGGCGCAAGCTTCCCCAAACCCTGAGGTAGCTCCGGTAATCATGATGGTTTTATTCGTCATGCACTCGACTCCTTATTTAGATTATTCAGGCACCTTCAGAAAACACAATGGTACGGCGACCATTGATAATAATTCGATGCTCAATATGTGCTTTTACTGCTCTCGCCAGCACAATACGTTCAATATCTTTTCCCATCATCACCAGATCTTGCGGGCTGTTATCGTGCTGAACATGTTGCACATCCTGGGCGATAATCGGTCCCTCATCTAACTCAGCTGTCGCATAGTGGGCTGTGGCACCAATAATTTTAACGCCACGCTCATAAGCCTGATGATAGGGTTTAGCGCCTTGGAAAGCAGGTAAGAATCCGTGATGAATATTAATAATTCGACCAGAAAACTCGGTCACAAATTCCTCTGACAATATTTGCATGTAACGGGCCATCACGATCAGATCAATATCAAACTCGGCCAGCAGGCGCTTTATCTCCGCTTCTTGTGCCTGCTTGGTTTCTGCCGTGATGGGTAAGTGATAAAACGGCTTATCGAACTGACGGGCCATATCCTCTAAATCGCGATGATTACCTATGATAAGAGGAATATCGCATTTCAGTTCACCCTCTAACTCTCTCAGTAGTAAGTCGTATGGGCAGTGTGAAGCTCGTGTCACCAGTAAAGCTACCCGATAAGGCTGCTCACTGTAGCGAACAGACCAGTTTAAGTCGATAGTGGCGGCAAACTGGCTAAACTCAGCTTCAAGTTGTTGATGATTGAAGCTACCATCATCTTCAAGCTTAATTCGCATGAAATACTGACCAACTTCAGTGTCCGTATATTGCTGGCAGTGCAGAATATTAAACTGTCTTTCAGCAAAAAAGCTGGTGATTCCCGCGACTAGACCTTTTTGGTCTTTACACTGAATCAGGAAAACAATGGCGCTCATGAGGATTTCCTAAGAAATAAAATAAAAAAGCTAAATCCTAGCACTGTAATTCGGCTTTATGAATATTCATTGTACTTATCATTACGACCTTTGACTTTATCTCGTGGATATTTAGCCGCATTCTTCTGCATTTTATTTTTGATGGCCTGATTTAAATCAATGTTTAAGTCATGACAAAGATAAGCAAGATAAACGGCGACATCAGCTATTTCATCTTCCAGCTCTTCACGTTTCTCGGAGGCCAGCCTTTGCTGCACTTGCTCAGCAGTCTTCCATTGAAACCACTCCAGTAACTCTGAAGCTTCTATAGATAAAGAAATCGCCACATCTTTAGGATTGTGAAACTGTTCCCAGTCCCTCTCCCGGCGAAATTCAATAAGTTGTTTCAAGAGTTCTGTCTCAATCATCTTGTAAAAACGCCTCTACAACCTGCTTAAATTGTTGTGGGCGTTCAGCCTGAACCCAGTGCCCTGCTTTTTCAATGCAATTAAATTCCGCATGCGTAAACTGTGCTGAAATTTGTTGACGATCCTGCTCAGTGACATAGTCTGATAACTCACCATAAACAAATAAGCTCGGCATAGTTAACACCTCGCTATCAAAGATAGACGCCATTAATTCTTTAAAGTTGGCTTTAAGCGCTGTCAGGTTAATTCGCCATTTATAGCGCTCATGCTCAGAGACCAAATTCATCAATAAAAACTGACGAACAGCCTGATCAGGAATAGATTGAGCTAAAGCAGCATCGACCTCTGTTCGGCTAGTAAACTCAGATAAATTCAGTGCCATCATCGCATCCATCAATGGTGTGTGTGCACTAAAGTATTGGCGAGGAGCAATATCCACGACCACCAGTTTTGCAACCATCTCCGGATACATTGCAGCAAATTTCATCGCTACTTTACCACCGAGTGAATGTCCTAAGATATTCATCTGGCCCAATCGCAAGTCTTCACATAACTCATGGATATCTTCGGCCATGACTGTGAAATTCTGCTCATCACTATGCGGGGAACGACCATGATTGCGTAAATCAACACTAATAACACGATAAAAATGTGAAAAATACTTCGCCATGCTGCGCCAATTATCCGCTGAGCCAAATAAGCCGTGGATAATAATTAAAGGTATCCCTTCACCACTTTCTTGATAATGCAATTTCATTGATAGCTTGTTGAAACGTTATAATTAAACAATTTAAATAATCTGGAGCCCGATGTGGAAGATGAAACAATTCTAGTGATGCTGGTGAAACAATATGCCGATAAATTTGGTATTACGTTCAGCTCAAAATATCTTGATGATCCTGATAAAAAGCAATTACTGATCACACTGATTCAGGAAGCCAACGCAGGCAAACGCGGCCCAGTCACTGACGACGATCTACAATAAAAAAAGCCACCGAAAGGTGGCTTTTTTCTTTAATCATCGAGCTTTTCAAACACCAGACAGGCATTGGTTCCACCAAAGCCGAAACTGTTCGACATGACTGTTGTGAGTCCAGCGTTATCGACACGTTCCCGCAGAATAGGCATGCCTTCCGCTTCAGGATCAAGTGTTTCAATATTAGCCGAGGCGGCAAGAAAATCATTTTCCAGCATCAACAGACTATAAATCGCTTCCTGAACACCGGCAGCGCCTAAAGAATGACCTGATAATGATTTTGTTGATCCTACGGCAGGCATATCTGCGCCGAATGTCTTTTTAATGGCACCTAATTCAGCCAAATCACCTACCGGTGTGCTGGTGCCATGAGCATTGATGTATTGCACTTTGCCGCGACTCGTTGACATGGCGAGTTGCATACAACGCATCGCACCTTCACCAGATGGCGCCACCATATCGTAACCATCTGATGTAGCACCGTAACCGGTCAATTCAGCATAGATTTTAGCGCCACGGGCTTTTGCATGCTCATACTCTTCAAGTACTAACACACCGCCGCCGCCAGCGATCACAAAACCATCACGGTCAGCATCATAAGCACGAGACGCTTTTTCTGGCGTATCGTTATATTTGGTTGATAGAGCGCCCATCGCATCAAATAAAGAGCTCATTGACCAATGCTCTTCTTCACCGCCACCAGCAAACACAATATCCTGCTTGCCGAGTTGAATCTGCTCCATTGCTGTACCGATACAATGTGCACTAGTTGCACAAGCGGATGACATGGAATAGTTCACCCCTTTGATTTTAAACGGTGTGGCGAGACAGGCTGAGGTTGTGCTGCCCATAACCTGGGTAACACGATAAGGCCCAATACGTTTTAAACCTTTTTCGCGCAGGATATCAGCCGCTTCAACCTGATTCGAAGATGAAGCGCCACCCGATCCCATAATAAGCCCAGTTCGGATATTAGAAACCTGCTCTTCGCTTAAGCCTGCGTCAGCAATCGCTTGCTCCATAGCAATATAGGCATAGGCAGCAGCATCGCCCATAAAACGTAATGTTTTACGATCGATATATTCTTTGAAATCAATATCAATGGTGCCTGCAACATGGCTACGAAACCCCATATCCGCATAGTCTTGTTTAAAGCGAATACCTGAGCGGCCATGGCGAAGAGACTCTGTCACTGTTTGGGCATCAAGACCTAAGCAAGACGTGATACCTAACCCTGTAACGACAACACGTTTCATTATGAAATCCTAAAAATCATCGGTTGATGTAAACAGACCAACGCGTAAATCTTTTGCAGTATAGATATCGCGCCCATCCACAGATACCGTGCCATCCGCAATAGCCAAAACCAGCTTGCGTGCGATAACACGTTTTAAATCAATACGGTAAGTAACTTTCTTCGCTGTTGGTAATACTTGTCCGGTAAATTTGACCTCACCTGAGCCTAATGCTCGGCCACGGCCTGGATTACCATCCCAAGCCAGGAAAAATCCGACGAGTTGCCACATCGCATCCAAGCCTAAACAACCAGGCATAACAGGATCACCCGGGAAATGGCAATCAAAAAACCAAAGATCCGGATGTATATCCAATTCTGCAATGATTTCGCCTTTACCGTAAGCACCACCTGTATTTGCAATATGAGTAATGCGATCCATCATCAGCATATTGGGAACAGGGAGTTGTGCATTGCCAGGACCAAACATTTCGCCGTGTCCACACTGCAATAATTCTTCGTATGTAAATGATGATTGCTTACTCATGAATTCTCTTAATTATCCCGCCAATTGGGCTCCGTATAATACCACGATCGTTTCTAAACCAGAAAAAAACGTCATTCCCATATATATAAAAAAGCCACGGGCTTTCCCGTGGCTATGAAACTGTTGAAATAGTGATTTACTGTTTTATAGCAATAGTCTCTGCAGCCTCAGGTGCTTTAATATTTAAGCCTTGAAGCAATAGTCCCATACTATTCAAAATACGATACTGCGCATACAGTTCGTCATACTCAGTGTTAACCAGAGCCGTCTGTGCTCTGAAAACTTCATTCTCAGAATCCAATAAGTCTAATAAGGTGCGCTGTCCAAGACTGAATTGTTGTCTGTAGGCATCACGTGACTTTTGACTTGAGTCAACATGTTGTTCGCGATATGACATCTGGCTTTTGACCGTTTCCCATGCATTCCAGGAAAGCCTCGTTCCTTCTTCCACTTCACGATAAGTATTATTTCGAATCTCGGCTGCTTGATTAATTAAATAGGCAGTCTCTTCACGTCGGGCTGAATCACGGCCGCCATTCAATAGGTTATAGCGTAAACGCAACATGGCCGTGATGTCTTTATCCGTACCCACCTGACCATCGATATTATGATCAGCACGCGTACCTACTTCCAGATGTAGATCGGGATAAAAAGGTGCTTTTGCGGTGGCGTGCTGTGCACGGGCTGATTCCAGATCAAAGTTGGCTAATCTTAAAGTTGGATGATTATCAACGGCTTTTGCTATTGCTGCATCCAAGCTATCAGGAATCAGGTTTTCGGGAATTTCAGGCTCTTCTAATGATTCAGGTGGCTCGCCAACAACGCGGATAAAAGTTGTTTCTGCATCACGCAATTTACTTTCTTCTTCCATCAGGTTGGCTTCAGCTAAGGCAAGCCTACCCAGACTTTGGTCCATATCTGCACCACGACCAACACCACGCTCACTACGAAGAACAATTTGATCATGTGTCCGTTGGTGCGCTTCAAGGTTGGTTTGGGCTAATTCAACAATTTTCTGCTGTCTCAGCACATTGAGATAAGCGTCAACAGCTTCCAACCCGGTATTTTCTGCAGCACTGTACACGGCTGATGCACGGGAATTTGTTCTAAATTCTTGTCGTAAAACTTCGTTTTTAGTTTCCATGCCATCAAACAACATTTGACGTAGCTGTAAGCTAGCCTCATCCCTGTTCAGTCTGACTTCGCCACGCCCTGCTGAACGTGTATTCGGATTATCAGTCATTTCCCAGCCCGTACCCAAAGCTAAATCCAGAGTTGGATAATATCCGGCCTTTGCCTGATCAATTTCTTTAGAAACAGCTTGTCGTTCACTCGCAGCAGCAAGGATATCGGGATTTGACTCAATAGTATGCATTACTGCACTTTCCAACGTTTGAGCAGAAACACTAGATACCACTACCCATAAAGGTAAGCTTAAAACTAAACTTTTCTTCATCACTTCAAATCCCAATTCCCCCCCAGCCTGAATGTTTTACATTCAATGACTGAATATAAGCCTCATTCCATTGTGCTTAAAATGGCACGGTGTATTAAAACATAACATACTGTTGTTTGATATAACTAACGTAAATCCCTGAAAAATATAGCAAGTGAAAGTCTATCCGGAATATTCATTTTCTGGAATATCGCTGTTAAATGTGCTTTTACAGTTCTTTCCGTAATATTCATTGTCCTGGCAATCATTTTATTTGTCGCACCATGACTTACCAACTCAGCGACTTCCAACTCCTTACGCGACAAACTGTCCAATTTTGCTTGTTGCTCATTTGAAAGTTGAGGTGTGTGATTTAATTCATCAATTAACCCAGCAATAACATGCCGTTCTACCCACACTTCTCCCCGCTGAATCAAATCGAGCGCAATCAGTAACTTATCATCAACAAGTTCTTCTTGAAAATATCCACGTGCGCCCTGTTTAAGAATCGAAATCTGCTCAATAACAGAAAGTTTAGGTCCGATAATAAGTACACGAGCACGGGTCACAGCATTTTCCATGATGCTGAATAAAGAGCTTGCATCACCATTCAAACAAGATAGATGACACAGAATGAGATTTGGGTTTTTTCCATTAAGCTCAGCTTGCGCGTCTTCGATACAGGAAAACTCACACAGCTCATATTGGTCTGCCAAAAGGTGCTTGATATGCACAAGTTGTTGGGCATCCGTCCCGATGCAATAAAGCATTGACTTATTTGCCATATCCGGCATATTTGGTATGGTTTGATTAATCAACGTTCTCTCATCGCCTCATTTTTAGCTTTGAGTATCGGTTTGAATAAATAATCCAGCACCGTTTTTTTGCCAGTCAAAATATCAACCGTTACAGTCATACCTGGAATAATCTCTAATGGACCTTTACTACTATCAATATAGTTTTTATCTGTTCTTAAGTAGATAAGATAAAAACTCTCTCCCTCATCATTTGTAATTGTATCAGCACTTATTCGTTCTAATGTAGCAGGAAGTCCACCATAAATGGAAAAATCGTAAGCGGTTAATTTCACCATCGCTTGTTGTCCAGGACTCAAAAACGCAATATCAGACGGCCGAATATTTGCCTCAATTAACAGATTATCTTCAACAGGAACAATTTCAACTAAATCCATCCCAGGTTGAATAACGCCACCTACCGTATTTATTTTTAGCTGTTTTATTTTACCTTTAACGGGCGAGCGTACTAATGTACGCCTCACTCTATCTTCTTGAGAAGTGGTTGTTTCTTTAGTAATGGCTAACTCTGACTGTACCTCGCTCAGTTGTGAGGCAGCATCAGATTTAAAACGCAACGTTGTATCTTTAATTTTTTGTTTCGCTTCATTGAGTGTCGAGCGAATTCGGGGAATGGCTAATCGTGTAGTTTCCATTTCTCCACGTAAATCATTGGTTGCACGTTTAAGTCTTAATAATTCAACTTCAGATATCACACCCACTGAAACTAAGGGTTCAGACATTTCCAGCTCTTGACGACTTAAATCATAACTTGTGCTCAGTTTATTCAGTTTAGCCTGATTCTCCAGTAACTCTTGTTCACGCTGTTTTACTTGCTGCTCAAGCACATTGATACTGCTCTGTAACTCTAGCTGCCTGGATTGATATAAGGAACGTTCACTGGCTGCCAATGAGGGCTGTTGCTTAATGATTTCCTCAGGTAATTCCAATGGTTTACCCTCAACCTCAGCTGTTAAACGTGCTTTGCGAGCCAACAATTCCCAATATTTCAGTTGTGTCTCGCGGAAAGAAGATGAAAAACGTGTGTCATCAATTCGAAGCAGCACATCGCCTTTGTCAACTAAGTCACCCTCATTAACCAAAACCTCAGAGAGAATCCCCCCCTCCAGATTTTGAATAACTTGCACTTTACTTGAGGGAATCACCTTACCCTGCCCGCGTGTCACTTCATCCAACTCGGTCACACTGGCCCACCAAAAGGCACAAATAAAAAATAAGGTAATTAGCAGTAACAATGAATGACCAAGTCGGGGCGAGCTTTCCAGCGAAGCGGCACTGACTTCTGACATAAACTCAAGATCGTCTGAATTCGTTTTGTTAAACCATGCCATATTTAGCCCTTGTTCACTTTTATATGGCCATTTTTAAGTGCTGTCAGAATTTGTTCTCTTGGCCCATCGGCCACAATGTGACCCTGGTCCATCACAATCACTCTATCCACCAAGCTTAATAAAGAGGCTTTATGCGTGACTAGCAATAAAGTTTTATTCTCAATATTTTCAGCCAGTTTTGCTTTGAAACGTTCTTCAGTACTGTTATCCATGGCATTGGTGGGTTCATCCAGCATGATGACAGGAGAGTCTAACAATAACGCTCTGGCAACGGCCACACTTTGACGTTGTCCGCCCGACAAACCTTCACCACGCTCACCTACTGGCATATCAAAACCTGAAGGATGGCGATTAACAAATTCAGTGACGCCTGCTATGTCGGCCGCTTTGAGTACTTCATGATCTTCAGCGAATGGTGCCACCATGGTGATGTTTTCACGAATACTGCCATAAAACAGCACAACGTCTTGAGGTGCATAACCAACATTCTTTCTTAAATCGACAGGATCAACCTGTCGAATATCGGTCCCATCGAGCAAAATAGAACCTTCTTCTGGCTCATACAAGCCAAGCATGAGTTTTTCTATGGTACTTTTGCCAGAGCCAATACGGCCGATAAAAGCCACTTTTTCACCAGCATTAATTTTAAAAGACACGTCAGTTAAGGCATCTATAGGCTGCTCTGGATATCGGAAACTGACTTTTTTAAACTCGATCCCGCCTTTAAATTCGGGACGATGCAGAAACTCTCGTCCTGAGGGTCTCTCGACAGGTAAGGCCATAAGGCTGTTCAATGAGCTTAATGCCGCTTTGGACTGGTGGTAACGTGTTAGCAGCCCGGCCAGTGCTGCCATGGGCGCTAATGCTCGTCCGGTTAAAATAGTACTGGCAATTAAGGCGCCCATCGTAATTTCATTTTCAGTAATCAGATAGACACCAAAAACAACAACGGTAATGGATGCCATTTGCTGAAGGAAAGAGGAAAAATTAATCGCGGTAGCAGATAAAATTCGGGCGCGTTGACTGTATTTCGTCATAAAACCGATTGTCTGTTCCCATTTGCGCTGTATCGGCGTCTCAGCGCCAATACTTTTGATCGTTTCTAAGCCGGTTAAAGTTTCAATCAAAGTAGAACTTCTTTGGCCTGAATGCCTGAATAAATGTTGAATGGTTTTTGATAAAGGAAACTGAATAATCAAACTGACTAGTATTGTCAGTGGAATCACGGCCAGAGGTATGAAAGCAACAGGACCTGCCACTAACCAGATAACGGTTATAAATAATAATGAAAAGGGCAAATCCACTAAGGTAGTTAAGGTAGCCGAGGTAAAAAACTCTCTGAAAGACTCAAACTCCTGCATGCTATTAGCAAATGAGCCTACTGAGTTGGACCGTGCAGACATTTTCACTGCCATGACCTTCTCAAAAATAGTGGCAGAAAGTATGACATCCGCTTTTTTACTGGCAATATCAATAAAATAAGCGCGCAACGTTCGTAAAAGTAATTCAAAGACAAATACTGTTGCGACACCGATAGCCAGCACCCAAAGTGTTTCAGTGGCATTATTCGGCACGACCCGGTCATACACATTCATCACAAATAACGGTGAAGCTAGTGCAAAGCTGTTTACTAATATAGATGCGATAAAAACCTGACCATAAATTGGCCAAAAACGCAGAATCGTCCCCCAGAACCAATGGTTCGCCCTTGGTATAGCTGAAAACTCTGTACGCTTATCAAATTGGTGAACGGGTTTGATAAAAATACTGTATCCAGAGTACTGAGCATTTAGTTCCTCGAATGGAATTTCTGCTTCCCCTTCCCCTGTTTCCGGGAAAATAACTCGAGCCTTGGTGTTACTCAATTCCAGAACAATACAAGCATTGGCATCATTGAGTAATAAAACAGCGGGCAGAACAAGATTCGGAATTTTCGTTAACTTTCTCTTCACAATACGTGAAGATAAACCAGCGCGATCAGCGGCACGACTAAACAGGGATGGTGAGAGTTTATTATTAACTAATGGAAGACCAGCAACCAGAGACTCTGGACTATGCGGCTTATTCAAAATTTTAGCCAGCAGTGTCAAACAGGACAATAATGGATCATCATGCGTACGGTAACTATCCTGAGCATCCCATTGCTCATTTTTACTCGTATTGATGACAGGCTCCGTACGCATCTTTATTACTTGTAGTTATTAATAAAACTTGATGAGTTTCACAGTTTTTTAGTTTACTGTAAAGCACTGCTTATCGTAATGTGCTACAGGCATGGGTTTATGGGGTACTAATATAATGGTTTATGTGAAAAGAGACGAGTCAGCAAAAATCATTGCTGTCTATGACCGGCCTCAGGATGAGGCTACAGAAAAATTATCAATAAACTCTGCTGAACTAGTCGATTATTTAACACAATCGGAAAAAAAAGAAGATAGCCTTTCTGCGCTAACTGCATCGGACTTATCATTGATCAGGGTATTGGAAGATTTGATCAACACCCTAATAGATAAACAAGTTATTTTATTTACAGATTTACCGCTAGCGGCAAGAGAGAAATTAGCCAACCGTGAAAAAGTCAGGGATCAACTCAATAGCCTTGAAAACCTGATGAGTGATGATCCCGGCCTTCTCTAATCACTAACTTTTACGACTCTTTCTTGGTGGGCGCTGTTTTTTTTGTGGCGCATTCTGACTAGCACTTTTTATTGCTTTATCACGATATGGGTTATCACTGGTTTTAAACTCAATCATCACCGGTGTTCCCTGTAATTTCAGCGCCTCTCTGAATGTATTCTCCAGATAACGCTTATAACTGTTCGGGGTAGACTCCGTCTGATTACCGTGAATAATAATTCTGGGTGGATTTTTCCCTCCCAGATGTGCATAGCGAAACTTAATACGACGACCTCTAACTAACGGTGGCGGATGATCAGCAATCGCATCTTCCAGCACACGTGTTAATCTTGAGGTTGGTACTTTAGTCATGGCAGATTGGAATGCTTGTCTGACTGATTTAAATAATAAACCGACCCCACTACCATGCAGTGCCGAAATAAAGTGTGTCTTGGCAAAATTCAGGAAAGGTAAACGTCGTTCTATATTGGTAGTAACCCACTCTCGTTCACTTTTTTCCAGACCATCCCATTTATTCACAGCAATGACAACGGCACGTCCACTTTCAACAATCAGTCCGGCCAGATGCAAGTCCTGTTCAACAATCCCTTCATGTGCATCAAGCACCAACATCACGACATTGGCATCTTCCAGGGCCTGTAAAGTTTTTAAAACACTAAACTTCTCAAGTTTTTCAGAGACTTTTGACCGACGTCTAACACCTGCCGTGTCAATTAATGTGTAATTAACACCGTCTTTCTCAAAAGGAATGTGAATACTATCGCGTGTTGTTCCTGGCTCATCAAAGGCCACCACACGCTCTTCACCCAGTAGTCGGTTAATTAATGTTGATTTACCAACATTAGGCCTTCCCAAGACAGCTAGCCGGATTTCATTTTCATCAAAGGCTTCCGCTTCATCTGCTTCAATTTTCTCAACCGCTGGAATACGTTGTTTAATTTCAGCTAATAAACTATCAATCCCTCTGCCTTGAGTGGCAGAAATGACTTGTGGCTCACCCAAACCTAATGCATAAAATTCGGCAGATATAATTTCACGGCGTTCACCCTCTGTTTTGTTGATAACAAGACAAACAGGTTTTCCATCATTGCGTAGTTGTTGGGCCACATCTGAATCTGTTGGCATCAAGCCTGCTCGACCATCAACAATGAACAAAATAAGATCCGCTTCATCAATCGCTAGCTTAGCTTGTTTGCGCATCAAATCTGACATATTGTCAGTCTGATCGGTGAGTCCACCGGTATCGATTAATATAAAATCAAAGCTGGGTTCTTTCACCTTGCCATAAATACGATCACGCGTCAGACCGGCATAATCAGCGACCAGTGCATCACGACTTCGTGTCAGCCGATTAAATATTGTTGACTTGCCAACATTAGGGCGGCCAACCAGCGCGATTACAGGTTTCAATTTTCGGGTACTCTCAGAGCGGTAATACTGCCATCAGCGGCAGTAATATAAACAACACCATTAATAACTAATGGTTTACAGTAGATTGGTCCATCACTCACTTGTTGACGTGAAACAAAACGTCCATCGTCGCGGGCGATCCAGTGGATATATCCTTCAAAATCACCAACAACAATATAGTTTCCAGCAATCGCGGGCGCAGTGGCTTGGCGACGTAATAATCTTGTCTGACGCCATAATGCGTCACCACTTCCATCCTGCACAGCCCAGACATAGCCTTCATCATCCGTCACATAAACCGCGTCATGGTAAGCGGCGTCTAGTCCTATTTGTGAAGACATATCACGTGACCATAAAACACGGCCAGAATTAATATCAACGGCAGCAAGCTGTCCCTGATAAGTCACTACATACACCGTATCGTCGATCACAACAGGGTCAGCATCGATATCAACCAAACGTTCCAACTCGGTACGTCCACGTGGGATAGCGATACTATTTTCCCACAAAACTTTACCGTCATTTAACGATAATGCCACCAACTTACCATTGTCATAACCAGCAATAACTTCATTACCAGTAATAACGGGGCGGCCAGCACCACGCAAACTTAACAACGGTACAGCACGTTGGTATGACCAGAGTATTTTGCCATCTTGAGCTGAAATACCGCTGACCCGCCCATCGGATGTCCGGCTGACAACAACATCATTTGCTGATGTCACTGGCGCTAAGACTTCACTGGTCAGTTGGGTACGCCATAACTCTTTACCATCGGCCTCGTTCAGAGCAACTACAACACCCTTGTCTGAACCAACGTAGACCATATTCATGCCGCCACCAATACCGGTCACCACATTCAGATCAAGATCAGCATCCCAAATTTCACGACCCGTTTCAGCATTTAATGCCGTCACCTCACCCTCATGATCAACGGCAAAGATTTTATTATTCTGCCACCAAGATGACAGTTCCAGCTTCCTGTCACCGGCGCCGTCACCAACGCCTTTATCCCACAAAATCTTGGGGCTAATTTCACTGGTAAACTCAGTTAGTGGCTCTGGTGGTTCTTCATAGGACTCATCAGCAAACCAATCACCCACGGTGCTACATGCTGATAAAAATATACTTAGTGATAAACCTATCGTAAGTAAACGTAAATTAACTTTCATGTGCAGCTGCCACGTCATCTAATTTCATTTCAATTAAGGTATGTCTTGGCTCACCTGAATTGAGGCCAACTAATGCTTTTTGATAAGCGGCATGGGCTTCTTCGGCTTGTCCTTGTGCTGTTTTGATGTCGCCTTCCAACTCAGCGAATAATGAATCAAAGGCTGTCGCATCGTTAGATGTCACTTGCTTCAAGGCTTCATCTAACTGGCCGTTATCGAATTCGACCTTTGCCAGTCTAAGTTTTGCTAATGCTCTGTGTCCGGATAACTCTGCATTAGCAATTACCCATGAAAGGTAATCTTTTGCTTTATCAACCTCTCCCGCTTCACTGGCTTTCTCAGCCATTTGTAAGGCCGCAAATACTGAATAGGCACTCTTTTTATTATCCTGCATTAACTTTTCAGTACTTATTTCCGCAGCTTCACTGTCTTGATTACTTACCGAAACGATGGCCTGCTGATAAGTTAAAGCGGCTTGTTGGTCCTGAACCTGTTGATAGTTTATCCAATAACGGACACCAAAAATACACGCGATCCCCAACACCACCCCTACAAATACAGAGCGACCATTTTCACGCCACCACTGCTTTATTGCTTCTGCTTTTTCTTCATCAGATGCATAGATATCCATGCGGTCTCCTCAACATCAGTTTTATCATCAATATAAAGCGATTGATTATACGTTTTTATCAGCAGCTTGTGGATCAACAATTCAAAGAACGCTAACGATACACTTCTTTGATAGCACCAATTTAGTGCTTAAATTAATAGGTTTGCACCAAAACAAATCACCACATAGTCTAATATTGCACAGCTCCATCCATATATTATTGATTTAACTTAACTTTCATATTTGGTGCGAGTCTTGCTATTTTGGTGCTTTATATCTAAACCAACGAGGGGATAAGATAGTGCATAATGCAAATGATGTTTTATTTATATTACTAGGCGCCATAATGGTGCTTGCCATGCACGCCGGCTTTGCGTTTCTCGAAGTCGGAACAGTTCGCAAAAAGAATCAGGTCAATGCGCTTGTTAAAATTATTGTTGATTTTGCAATATCGACAATCGCTTATTTCTTTATTGGTTATGGCATCGCCTACAATTTACATTTTTTTGATGCTGCTCCCACACTCAACGAAAACTATGGCTACGGCCTGGTAAAATTCTTTTTCTTGCTGACGTTTGCTGCCGCGATACCTGCTATTGTTTCAGGAGGCATCGCAGAAAGATCAAAATTTTATCCTCAATTAATTGCCACATTTTTTATTGCCGGCTTTATTTATCCTCTTTTTGAAGGAATCAGCTGGAACGGTGCCTATGGTATTCAGGACTGGTTAAATTCTTCCTTTGGTGCCAGCTTTCACGATTTTGCGGGTTCAATCGTCGTACATGCTGTGGGTGGCTGGATTGCGCTAGCAGCTGTTTTACATTTAGGTCCGCGGCATGGTCGTTACGGAAAAAAAGGAGAGATTTTTGCTCACCCTCCTTCCAATATACCTTTTCTAGCTCTAGGTGCGTGGATTTTAACCGTTGGTTGGTTTGGCTTTAATGTTATGTCAGCACAAGCCATTGACGGTATAAGTGGTTTAGTGGCTATTAATTCATTGATGGCAATGGTGGGCGGTATATTAGCATCATGCCTGGTCGGTAAAAATGATCCAGGCTTCGTCCACAATGGACCATTAGCCGGTCTTGTCGCTGTCTGTGCTGGTTCTGACATTATGCATCCATTAGGCGCACTCATGACAGGGCTAGTTGCAGGGGCATTGTTTGTCTTTACATTCACCCTGACACAAAATAAATGGAAAATAGACGATGTATTAGGTGTCTGGCCACTTCATGGATTGTGTGGTGTTTGGGGAGGTATCGCAGCGGGGATATTCGGTCAGGTTGCGCTAGGCGGCATGGGCGGAGTCAGCTTAATATCTCAGCTTATCGGCACTGGACTTGGCATTTTGATTGCTTTTGTCGGCGGGTTTGCAGTTTACGGTATGCTTAAACTATTACTGGGACTAAGGTTAACCCAAGAACAAGAATATGAGGGTGCAGACTTAAGCATTCACAAAATTACAGCAACACCCAATAATGATTAGATATAACGAGAAAGCGCATAATCCGATATTATCGGATTATGCCGCCTTCCTGCTTCTTGAGAAAATCAGCTAATAAAGAAATCTCATCTGATTCTTGTTCTATGGCATCAATACGCAGCTCTGCTTCTTCAAGTTTTAGCCCTGAGCGGTATAAAACTTTATAAGCTTGGCGAATATTTTTAATTTGAATATCGCTGAAATTACGTCTGCGCAGACCTTCAACATTAATACCAAAAGGTTTTGCCATATGCCCAGAAACAAGAATATAAGGTGGGACATTTCTCGAAATCACACTGCCCATCGCACTAAAAGAGTGTGATCCCATATAATTAAATTGGCTAATTAGAGTAAAGCCACCCAAAATAACAAAATCGTCAATGATGACATGTCCCGCCAATGAAGCATTGTTAGCAAAAATATTATCGTTACCGATAATACAATCATGTGCGATATGCACATACGCCATAATCCAGTTATTACTGCCAAGACGGGTTATCCCCCCTCCCTGAACAGTTCCTCGATTAATCGTCACTGACTCGCGGATAAGATTGTTATCACCAATTTCAAGTAGTGTATCTTCACCGTGAAATTTTTTATCCTGAGGCTCCTCACCTATTGAGGCGAACTGGAATATGCGGTTATTTTTACCAATTTTTGTTGGTCCATTAATCACCACGTGTGAAGCAATTTCAGTCCCTTCACCAATCTCGACCTTTGGGCCAATGACAGAAAAGGGACCAATCTTGACGTTATCTGCAATAACCGCTGTTGGATCAATAATAGCTGTCTGATGAATCACTTTGGCATTTCTTGGTTAACACACATGATATCTGCGCTGACAACGACTTCGCCATCAACACTCGCTTCACCTGTAAATTTCCATAAATTACGTTTATTTTTGACCAGCTTCACTTCGAGTCTTAGCTGATCGCCTGGCTCAACTGGCTTTTTGAAACGGGCATTATCAATACCTGCTAAATAATATAGCGCTTCATCAGACCGAATCTCATCAGCTGTTTTAAACGCTAACAAACCTGTTGCTTGAGCAAGGGATTCAAGGATTAACACACCTGGCATGATAACACGCTGAGGAAAATGGCCTGTAAAGTGTGGTTCATTGAATGTAACGTTTTTGATGCCGACTAAATGCTCGCCAGGTGTAAATTCAATGACTCTATCGATTAGTAAAAAAGGGTATCGATGAGGTAACAGGCGTTGAATTTCATGTATGTCAATCGTGTTCAAGCTAATATCCCTTGACTATTATTATATTAATAAAGACCGACAATGTTACTTTGAGTCGCCATTTTGGTAAAGCGAAACAATACTCGAATCAATCTTTTGTTTTTTCTTCAAGCTGTTTAACACGATCATATAATTTATCCATTTGGCGGTATCTAATCACGTTTTTGTGCCACTGTTTAGCAGGTTCAACAGGAATACCTGAAGAATAAATACCTGCTTCATTAATAGACTTAGTGACCATACTCATCCCGGTTAATTGCACACCGCTGGCAATATTAATATGTCCTGCCATGCCAGTACCACCACCAATGGCACAATATTCACCAATAGAAGTACTTCCTGCAATACCCGTACAACCAGCTATAACAGAATGTTTACCAATTGTGACATTGTGTCCGATCTGTATTTGATTATCGAGTTTCACGCCATCAGCAATAACCGTGTCATCAATGGCACCTCTATCAATTGTAGTATTGGCACCAATCTCAACATCATTGCCAATATTGACAGATCCAACTTGAGGCACTTTTATCCAGTGGCCATTATCGTTAGCGATACCAAAACCATCCGCACCAATGACTACACCAGGATGAATAATTGTCCTTTCACCAATGCTAACACCAAAGCATAATGTTACATTAGGTCTGAGATTTGTCGCTTTGCGAATAATCACATCATGCTCGATAACACATCCCGGTCCAATCACCACTTCATCTTCTATGATGACTGATTGCTCAATGACAACATTCGCACCAATACAGACATTAGTACCAATCTTTGCTGATGGGTCAATAGATGCTGACGGATGGATGCCTGGAAGTTTTTTTTCAGTAGGGTGAAGTAGACTTGCCGCTTTTGCATAGGCAACGTATGGATCATCAACTTCAATGGCATTTGTTGTGACGTACTGAGCCATACCTTTTAAAACGATTATGGCACCGGCATGGGACTGATTTAAGAATTTTTTGTATTTGGGGTTGGATAAGAAACTAAGCTGACTTGAATCAGCATTTGATAATGTACCGACGCTGCTAACTGAGTAATTAGCATCGCCGATAACATTACCATTGATATATTCCGCTATTTGAGCAAGAGTCAAACTCACAGGCGCACTCTATTTCTTAGCTTTTAACATTTCCAGAACTTTATCAGTCAGATCTACTTTATCACTGGCAAAGATAACGCCTTGGTATAAAACCAGGTCATAAGACTCTTTTTTGGCTAAATCAACAATTGTTTCAGCGATGTCTTTTTCAAGTTTTCTCAACTCTTCGTTACGACGAATAGACAAATCTTCACTATATTCATCCTGAAGACGTTGTAACTCGCGCTGGTCACTCAATAAGTCACGTTCTTTATCGCGACGTTGTTCAGCACTTAAAATAGCACCATCTTTATTCAGTTTCTCTTGAGCGGCTCTTAGTGCTTTATGTTTTGCTTCTAAAGACTTACTTCTTGCTGAAAATTCTTTTTCTAACCTTGCGAGTGCTGCTGCTTTTTGTGGTGATTTATCGAGCACCACTCCTGCATTTACAACACCGATTTTTAAATCTGCTGCATGACTAGCAGGTGCGGCGATGAACAATGCAAATAATAGCCAAATAAACTTCAAATTCTTCACACTCAACTCCAAATAATTAATTAAAACGTCGAACCTAATGAGAACTGGAATGCTTCAGTCTCATCGCCGTCTTCTTTCTTCAACGGTGCAGCTATACTAAACGACATTGCACCGAATGGTGAAATCCATATAGCTGACAGACCGGCTGAATATCTCAATAAACCCGCATCAAAATCTTGATTCACATCATAAACATTACCAAAGTCAGTAAATGCACTCAGGCGGAAAGATTTTAACGTTTTTTTCATAAATGGTACTGGGAAAATAACTTCAGCGCCGCCACTGACCAGTAAATTACCACCTAAGGGTTCATCATCTTCTTTAACACCAAGCGTATTAGCCTGGAAGCCTCTGACACTTCTGATACCGCCCGCATAGAAATTCTGGAAGAAAGGATATTCTTCTGTATCTCCATACGAATCACCATAACCAAACTCACCTCTTAAGGAGAAGGTAAATGTCTCATTGATTGGATGGTACGCATTAGCTTTATATTTGAGTTTGTAGTATTGCAGTGACGGCCCTGGAACTGCAAACTCACCTGTCAGTGTTTGTGAGATACCACTTGTAGGTAACAATGCGTTGTCACGGTCATCACTCGACCAGCCAAGGTTTAATGTGACAGTATCAAAAGAATCACCCTCTCGATCAATAAAATCAGAATAACGTGAAATGGTATTGTCGGATGGTAAATCGATTTCAGTATGCTCATAACCGACACCAAGGTTAATACGGTTTTCTTCTGAAATTGGAATACCAAAGGTAATATCACCGCCAAAGGCGTCTAATGTATAGGTAGCGATATTGGCTTCATCCGCATCAGTCTTACGATAGAAAGCATTAAAGCCCTGACTGATACCATCAACCGTCACAAAGGGGTTGGTGTAACCAAAACTATAAATAGTATTGATACTGCTATTATTAAAACCAAACCGAATATGTTTACCACTTCCCAAGAAGTTCTTCTGTGTCACATTCGCATTAAAAATAAGGCCATCAGATTGCGAGAAACCGATACCGGCTGAAAGACTACCAGACGGTGTTTCTGTAACGCCAAAGTCCAAATCAACCTGATCCTGAACGGCAGCAACCGGGATGGTTTCAACGTTCACATTCTCAAAATAACCAAGCCGTGATACACGTGCTTTTGATTGCTCGACTTTTTCAGTCGAAATCCAAGCAGATTCCTGCTGACGGAATTCGCGGCGTAATACTTCATCACGTGTTTTACTATTACCAGAAATATTAATACGTCTGACATACGCTCTACGACCAGGGTCAACAAAGAACGTTAAATCCACTTCACGTTTCTCGCGGTCGATTTCTGGTACCGCATTTACATTGGCGAAAGCATAACCATCGTTACCCAGACGGTTAGTTAAGTTCTCAGTACTCTTTGTGATCGCCTTACGGGAAAATACAGAATTTTCTCGAATCGTCACTAACTTGAATAATTCATCTTCCGGAACAATCAAGTTACCTGCCAGACGGACTTGATTGATTTTATATTTCTCACCTTCACTGATATTAATAGTGATAAACATATGTTTTTTGTCATCACTGATAGATACCTGAGTCGACTCCACAGTAAAGTCAACATAACCACGATCCAGATAAAATGAACGCAGTGTTTCTAAATCAGCAGATAATTTTTGGCGAGAGTATTGGTTGTCTTTTGTCAGGAATGATAACAGTGAACCGGTTGTCGTCTGAAAGTCCGTCATCAGCTCTTCATCATCGAAAGCATGGTTACCGACAATATTGATTTCACTGATTGTGGCAACAACACCTTCTGCCATGGTGATACGAATAGCGACACGGTTTCGTGATAGTGGTGTCACTTCTGAACTAATAGCAACGCCATATTTACCGCGGCTGAAATATTGGCGTTCCAGTTCCAGCTCTACCCGTTCAAGCATGGCTTGCTCAAACACCTGACCTTCACCAAAACCAATTTCGCGAAGCGATTTCAGTAATTCGGCAGAATCCATGTCTTTATTACCGACAAGTTCAATGCTAGATATCGCCGGACGTTCTTTTACTTTAATAACCAGTACATTGTCTTGTCTTTCCACTTCAACATCGTTGAAATACTTTGACTTGAACAATGAACGAATAATGCCTTTTGCATCGTTATCCGTCATCGTATCTCCGACTTTTACAGGGAGATAATTAAAGACGGTACCAGCAGAAATACGTTGCAATCCCTCTATACGGATATCTTCGATGGTAAAGGACTCAGCTTTTGCGACTGAGATAAAGGACAAAAACAGGAGTATAGGCAGTAATTTATTCATTGTTATCAGCAATAACTATCCGTCGACGAAAGAGTAAGTGTACCTGCAATTAATCTGATTATCCAAACACTCTTGATAGATCATTAAAAAAGGCAATAAACATCACCATTATCAAAACAAGGAAGCCCACTTTTTGCACTTGAACTTGTACTGTTTCAGAAAGAGGTTTTCCTCTGACAGCTTCAAATACAAACATAGCCAGATGCCCACCATCCAACATAGGAATAGGTAATAAGTTCAGGATACCCAGGGTAATACTTATCATCGCAAGAAAACTGATAAAGGACATAACCCCTTGCTCAGCAGAGCTGCCTGCGATTTGTGCAATACTAATCGGACCACCTAAGTTATCGGTTGATACTTTTCCGGTAACCATTCCCCACAAACTTTTTAAGGTCGAGGAAGAAAAATCCCATGTTTGAATCACAGCGTATTTAATTGCATCTATAGGTCCATAGCGCAACTCAGCTTGCAACTCTTGTGGTATGGCAGTCTGACTTGTATCCACAGCAGCACCAATGCGGCCTTTACCATCCTCACCTGTTTCAGGTATCAAAGTCAGTCCTAAGCGATCACCATCTCGAAGCAGTTCAATATCTAACGTTTTACCTGCACTGGCCTGAATCAACTCAACCCATTGATTCCAACTTGGAATAATTTCTTGTTGTGCACTGACCAGCATATCACCTGATTTTAAACCGGCTTTTTCTGCCGGAGAGCCGGGCACCACTTCACCGAGAATCGGTTTTATTGAAGGACGGAGTGGCTCAATCCCAATTTGCTCAAGAATATTGCCAACTTGCTCCAGACCAACTTGAGGCAAGGTGAGCGAGTGTTCTTGTTTAATATTCGCTGAGCTGACGGTAATATCAATTTTTTCGCCGTACTCTGCTTTTTGAATTAATGCCTTATAAACACTATTCCATGTCGGCGTATCATTACCATCGATTTGCAGAATTTCATCGCCGGCATGCAATCCAGCTTCCGCGGCGATTGATGATGGACGTACATCATCAACAACCGGTTTAATACCTGAAACACCTACCACTAACAAAATCCAGTAGGCCAAAATAGCAAAAAGTAAATTGGCTATGGGTCCAGCTGATACGATGGCTACGCGTTTTGTAAGAGACTGGCGATTAAATGCAAACTGAGCTTGATCTTCGCTCACCGGCACTTCACGTTCATCCAGCATTTTGACATAACCGCCCATGGGAATCGGAGCTAATACATACTCAGTGCCATCTTTACCGACTTTTTGCCAGATAGGTTTGCCAAAGCCCACAGAAAAACGCAGTACTTTAACACCACAACGTCTGGCCACCCAAAAATGACCATATTCATGAATGATAATCAGGATAGCTAAGGCAATTAAAAAGAAAATTAATGAATGCATAAACCAATCTTGCTTTTAGCTAAGGTTCTCGCTGCGGCATCATCCGCCAAGATCTGTTCAAGTGTCGTCGCGTCATTGACAGGCAGTTCAGTCAACACTTCATCAATGATTCTGGCAATATCGGTAAAGCGAATTTGTTCATCTAAAAAGGCCTGTACAGCAATTTCATTGGCAGCATTCAAAATCGCCGTCGCGGTGCCACCCTCATTTAATGCTTTATATGCTAGGCGTAGGCAAGGGAATCGCGCGAAGTCAGCCGCACTAAAATCTAATCTGCCAACTTTGACCAGATCTAAAGGTTCCACACCCGATGCAATCCTATCTGGCCAGGACAACGTATTAGTAATGGGTGTGCGCATATCTGGATTACCCATCTGTGCTAACACTGATCCATCCTCATAGTCCACCATCGAATGAATAACACTTTGTCTGTGCAAAACCACTTCAATTTGTTGACTCTGGAGACCAAACAGCCAGTGCGCTTCAATCACTTCAAGACCTTTGTTCATCATGGTCGCAGAATCAACCGAAATTTTTTGTCCCATTGACCAGTTAGGATGGGCAACCGCTTGTTCAGGAGTGACATCGTCTAACTGTTCAAGATCATAGTCTCTGAATGGGCCGCCTGAGGCCGTAAGGATAATTTTTCTTATACCTTTACCATTAAAATCATGATGTTGAGTATTGGCTACGGGAAGACACTGCCAGATAGCATTATGTTCACTATCCACAGGCAGCAATGTTGCACCATTCTCGGCTACGGTTCTCATAAACAAAGCACCGCTCATCACGAGTGCCTCTTTATTCGCAAGCAAAATTCGCTTACCTGCCTTTGCTGCTGCCAAGGTTGGTAATAAGCCTGCCGCACCAACAATCGCTGCTACAACAATATCCGTATTGGCAGAAGAAGAGACCTCTTCAAGCGCTTTTTTGCCAATTTTAACAATGGTTTTACTATGATTTCTTTTAAGCGCTTCAGCCAGTTTATCTGCTGCGGCAGCATCTAACATCACAGCAATTTTTGGTTCGAACTGAAGGCATTGCTGTAGCATGGATTCTACAGAACGATTAGCCGTTAAAGCGTAGACTTTGAATTTTTCAGGATGAAGACTTAATACATCAAGCGTACTCAGTCCTATTGAACCAGTTGACCCAAGAATCGTCACTGATTTCATTTATAGCCACCCATGATTAACATAAGGAAAGTGAAAACAGGCACTGCCGCAATTAAACTGTCAATTCTGTCTAATATGCCACCATGTCCAGGCAGCAGATTACCACTGTCTTTGACTGAGAATGCGCGTTTATACAAACTCTCAAACAAGTCACCAACAATCGATACAGTAACGGTAACAACAGCAAGTAAAAGCCATTCAAACAAGGTGATAGTTGTCGGTGTTTTTACCCAATAAAAACCGATCGCCCAAATCGACGCAAACAGCACGCCTCCCGCCACACCTTCCCATGTTTTATTAGGGCTGACGGCTGGTGCTAAGGCATGTTTTCCGAAGCGTTTACCGGCAAAATAACCACCTGTGTCAGCCAGCCAAACGGTGACCATCACAAAGAAGAATAAAAATGCCCCTATTTCACTAAATGCCTTGAGTGTAATGGATGAGACCACAAATACGGTGAGTATCAAAATACTGCTAATGGCCCCAAAAACTTTATTTTTAAATACATGTGACAGCCGCTCAGCTAGTGATTTATTCGAAAATCCGAGGATAACGACCAGTGCAATAAGCCAGATGAGGATGCCAATACTGATAATGAAATAAGGATTAAGTTGAGTGATAGCCAGATATAAAACGATAATCAGATCAACAGCCAACATAACCCGCATGCCAGGGCTCTGAATACCTATCATCTGATGCCATTCCCATGCAGCCAATAAAGCAACGGCAACGATCAACGTAGTGAAGGTGGTTAATGAACTGGCAAAAACAGCCCAGACAGCAAGAGGAATTAGAATAGCGGCAGTAATTAAACGTTGTTTAAGCATCAGATTGACCTTGCAATTGCTCAGATGTACGGCCAAACCGTCTTTCACGTTTGGAAAATGAGCTGATAGCCGCATCTAATTGTTTACTATCAAATTCGGGCCATAATACGTCTGTGAAGAAAAATTCTGTATATGCCATTTGCCATAACAAGAAGTTACTGACACGTTGCTCGCCACCAGTACGGATAAATAAATCGGGCTCTGGTAGCGCCGATGTTGTTAATAAAGCACTAATATCGTCTTCATTAATATCTTCAGGCTTAAGCTCACCGGTAGCTACTTTTTGTGCAATTTGCCGAACTGACTGGGTAATATCCCAACGTCCACCATAATTGGCAGCAATATTCACTATTAGTCCTGTATTATTCCGAGTTAATGCCTGCGCCTGAGCAATTTTTTGCTGTAATGTCGGTGAAAACTTATCTATATCACCAATAATGCACAACCTAATATTATTGTCGTGCAGCTTTTTGACTTGATTATCCAGTGCGTGACTAAATAATTCCATCAACAGGGATACTTCTTTGCCCGGTCTGCGCCAGTTTTCACTACTAAAGGCAAATAAACTTAAAACCTCGACACCCAGCTCAGCGCAGCGTTTTACGATATCAGCCACGGTTTTCACACCGGCACGATGCCCCATAAATCGTGGCTGTAATCGACGTTTTGCCCAGCGACCATTACCATCCATAATGATGGCAATGTGTTTAGGAATATTCTCTTTTGGGGGGGTATTCATTTAAGAATGGTCAATGAGAGTGTAACCGTAGGGTTACACTTCCATTAAATCCGTTTCTTTTTCTGCAAGCACGTCATCAATTTGCTTGATGGTAGCATCGGTCAGTTTCTGAATATCTTCTTCAGCACCGCGTTGCTCGTCTTCAGAGATTTCTTTTTCTTTCAATAGATCTTTAAGCGTACTGTTAGCATCACGACGGATATTACGTACCGCAATACGTGCATTTTCTGCTTCGTTTTTTGCGACTTTAACCAGATCACGACGACGTTCTTCGGTCAGAGGTGGAATAGGAATACGAATAGTCATACCAGCACTATTAGGATTCACACCAAGATCGGAAGTCATTATCGCCTTTTCAACCACAGAGACCATGTCTTTTTCCCATGGTGTCACTGTCAACGTTCTTGAATCTTCAACACCAACGTTAGCGACTTGACTTAATGGAACATCAGAACCGTAATACGGCACTTGCAGATGATCCAGTAAGCTGGTGTGAGCACGTCCTGCACGAATTTTTGCCATTGCTGTTCCAAGTGCAGCAACACTTTTTTTCATACGATCAGCAGCATCTTTCTTGATATCTTCAATCATATTTAATCCTATTTCACTAATGTTCCAACTTGTTCGCCATAGATAATTTTTGTCAGATTACCTTTTGTATGCACGTCAAACACACGTAAAGGGATCTTTTGTTCCTGACACATGACGACAGCTGTAGTATCCATTACAGCAAGGCGGTTATTGATGACTTCATCGTAGCTAAGCTCATCATAACGAACAGCATTCGGATCTTTGCGGGGATCAGCATTATAAACCCCGTCTACCTGCGTCGCTTTTAACATCAGTTCTGCGCCGATTTCTACAGCCCGTAAACTTGCCGCTGAGTCTGTGGTGAAAAAGGGGTTGCCTGTGCCGGCAGCGAAAATAACCACGCGTCCTTTTTCCAGATGTCTGATAGCACGACGACGTAAATAATCTTCGCAAACCTCGTGAATTCTTATTGCAGACATGACGCGACAGAAGGTACCGTTACGTTCCAGCGCATCTTGTAAAGCCAGGGCATTCATGACTGTCGCTAACATACCCATATGGTCAGCACTGACACGATCCATACCGCTCGCGGCTAGACCTGCACCACGGAAGATATTTCCGCCACCAATGACGACACCGAGCTGAACGCCTTGCGCGTTCAGCTCAGATATCTCTTTGGCAAAACGGGAAATCACTTCTGGCTGGATGCCATACTCCGCATCCCCCATCAGTGCCTCGCCACTCAGTTTGAGCAGGACACGCTTATAAACTGGCTGACTTCCCGTTTGTGTCATAAATTACTTCCCTCTGGCTTGTGCCATTACTTCTTCAGCAAAATTGTCTTCTGCTTTTTCAATACCTTCACCGACTTCAAAGAACTCAAAAGCTTCAATTGAAGCGCCGGCTTGTTTGATCAGTTTTTCAACTGTTACATCTGGATCTTTTACGAATGGTTGGCCAACCAGGCTGATTTCGTTAACGAATTTCGCCATGCGACCTTCAATCATTTTTTCGATGATGTTTTCAGGCTTGCCGCTATCACGTGCTTGAGTCGCCACGATATCACGTTCTTTGTCTAACAACTCTTGTGATAATTCATCTGGAGAAATCGCTTGTGGACGATTAGCCGCAACATGCATGGCTAAATCTTTAGCCAATTCTTCGTTACCACCTTTCAACTGCACCATTGTTCCGATGCGGTCACCGTGACGATAAAAACCGATAATGCCATCATCAGTATTTAATGAGGTGAAACGGCGAACTTGAATGTTTTCACCAATTTTTGCAACCAGTGCCTGACGAACAGTTTCAACCGTATCACCAGAATCTAGTGTTAATTGTTTTAAAGCGTCTAAGTCAGCTGGCTGAGCTTCCAGTGCTTTTTTCGCTACAGCAGAAACAAAGTTCACAAAATCGTCTGCTTTTGCCACGAAGTCAGTTTCAGAGTTCACTTCAACCATAACAGCGTGTTTGTTATCAGCACTAACTTCAATTCCGATAATACCTTCAGCAGTAATACGGTCTGCTTTTTTATCGGCTTTTGCTAAACCTGATTTACGCATTTCTTCGATAGCGACTTCAATGTCACCATTTGCTTCAACAAGTGCTTTTTTGCACTCCATCATGCCTGAGCCTGTACGCTCACGTAGTTCTTTTACTAAAGCTGCAGTAATTGCCATTGCTCTAACCCTTTTAATCTGATTGTTTTATGAATGCTCATCACTGAGCTCATATACAACACAGGCCCACCCTCGGGCGAGCCTGCTGAATTAAACTAGTAGAAATTATTCGCTGGCTGATTCAGCACTTTCTTCAGCAACTTCTACGAATTCTTCTTTTGCATCTGCAGTTGTGACAGAAGCGCGGCCTTCCAGAATGGCATCAGCAATGTTTGCAGTGTAAAGACGGATTGCACGCATTGAGTCATCATTACCTGGAATGACGTAATCAACGCCATCTGGGTTGCTGTTACTATCAACAACAGCGATAACAGGAATACCTAATTTTCTCGCTTCTTGGATCGCGATACGTTCATGTTCAACGTCAATCACAAACATCGCATCAGGCAAGCCAGTCATTTTACGAATACCGCCAATGCTTTTTTCTAATTTTTCTTGTTCACGAGCAAGATCTAATACTTCTTTTTTCTTCAGACCTTCAGTTTTACCTGACTCGATCATGTCTTGAATAGCATCCAGACGTTTGATTGATTGACGCACTGTTTGGAAGTTAGTCAACATACCACCTAACCAGCGGCGGTTAACGTATGGCATTCCGGCGCGTTCAGCATCTTCACGAATCGCATCTTGTGCTGCACGTTTGGTTCCAACGAACATGATACGGCCTTTTTTAGAAGCCAGTTTGCTGACAAAATTCAACGCATCGTTGAACATTGGTAAGCTATGTTCTAAGTTAATGATATGGATATTGTTACGTTTACCAAAGATGAATGGGCCCATTTTTGGGTTCCAGTAACGGGTTTGGTGCCCGAAATGAACGCCTGCTTCAAGCATTTGGCGCATTGTTGTTTTAGCCATGTGTATACCTTTAATAGTATGGGGTTGAACCTCCACGTACCCCAGTTGTCGACTAATTAGGCCAAACCTAATAGCACCCCGACACCTGTGACGGCACATGTGTGATTTTGCCTTCTTTCGGCGCGCATATTATTCCATACTTAAGCAACAAAACAAAGCTAAAAGAACAATTAACAGCATCGCCAGGAATGATCACTGGTGACTAAAGCTGATTTACGGCAAACTATGCCTGATATCAGAAACTTCATTTCAAAATTAGCAGGGAATTTAAATGGCTGTCAGTATAAAAACTGCCGAAGAAATTGAAAAAATGCGTGTTGCGGGAAAACTCGCCGCTGACGTTTTGACCATGATTGAACCACATGTCCAGGCTGGTATAACCACTGAAGAGCTCAATCAAATCTGTCATGATTACATCGTCAATGAACAACAAGCCATTCCTGCCCCTTTAAATTACCACGGCTTCCCCTGCTCAATATGTACCTCGGTTAACCATGTTATCTGTCATGGCATTCCCAGTGAGAAAAAACTGAAAGATGGCGATATTATCAATATCGATATCACGGTCATTAAAGACGGTTACCATGGCGATACCAGTAAAATGTTTCAAATTGGTAAAACATCTATCTTGGCTCAACGTCTTTGTCGTGTCGCCCGTGAATCTATGTTTGTGGGTATTGAAATGGTTAAGCCCGGTATCCGTCTGGGTGATATTGGTCATGCTATTCAGACCTATGCAGAGAAAGAAAACTTCTCGGTTGTTCGTGAATACTGTGGTCATGGCATCGGCCAGGTCTTTCATGAAGATCCTCAAGTCCTTCACTACGGCACACCTGGTACCGGACTTGAACTCAAACCCGGTATGACCTTCACTATCGAGCCTATGATTAATGCCGGTAAACGTCACGTCCGTCAATTACCCGATGGCTGGACCGTGGTGACCAAAGACCGTTCCTTATCAGCACAATGGGAACACACAATTCTAGTGACTGATAACGGTTATGAGATTCTGACCTTACGTGAAGAAGAAACCGTTTAATCTATAAGGTGTTGTATGCCTCAGCAGACTCTATCTATCTGGGAAGTTGGTAACTTAGTTATACCTTCTGATGCAGAGGTAACCAATGAAATTTGTCGCCAGGCCCTAAAACAAGGTCAGTCGTACCTGCAACAACAGTTTGATGCTGGCAGCCCGATTGAAGAATTAGTCTATCAACGTGCCTCTTTTGTTGATGAAATTCTTAATCAGATCTGGCAACAACATATTTCCGATGATACGCCTGTCAGTTTAATTGCTGTCGGAGGCTATGGTCGTGGCGAGCTTCACCCCTACTCTGATATTGATGTTTTAATCTTACTTGATGAGTCAATATCTGACTCTCCGCCGGATTCTCTATCGAGCTTCCTGACTCAACTTTGGGATGTGGGTCTGGAAATTGGTCACAGCGTCAGAACGATACATGAATGTCGCCAGCAAGCTGAAGAAGACATCACCATTGCCACCAATTTGCTTGAAGCACGCCATTTATGTGGTGCCAGCAATCTGTTTGAATCTCTGCAACAATTGACTATCACCAATAAAACGTGGGATACACGGCGTTTTTTTGAATTAAAAAGACAAGAGCAATTAGAGCGTCATCAGCGTTATAACGATACAGCCAACAATCTTGAACCTAATATTAAAGAATCACCGGGCGGGCTCCGAGATATTCAGGTCGTCAACTGGGTGGCGCAGCAACACTTTGATGTCAAAAATCTGGAAGGACTTCGTCAAAAAGGCTTTTTAGCCAATAGCGAATATGAAACTTTACAAAAAGCACAAAACTTTTTGTGGACAATCCGCTTTGCTCTCCATCACCTTGCTGGTCGTAAACAAGAAAAATTAATGATCGACTTTCAGCGAGAACTCGCCAAAAAGTTGGGATACAAAGACGATGAGTCCCGGCTAGCCGTCGAAAAATTCATGAAAGATTATTATCGTTGTGCTCGTGCTGTACGGCAAATGAATAGTCTTCTACTTCAGCTATTTGAAGAAACTATTATCCTAGCCGATGAACCGCGTGAAGTGAAAGTTATTAATCGTCGCTTTCAGTCTCATAATGGCTATCTGGAAACAATCAATCCTGGCATTTTTGCTTACTATCCTTATGCCTTACTGGAAGTTTTTCTTATTCTTCAACAAAACCCTGACCTCAAAGGAGTCAGAGCCTCCACCATCCGTCAGATTCATGCCCATTTACATCTGATAGATGTTAATTTCCGTCGGGATATAAAAAATCGCACCCTGTTTATGGAAATTATTCGTCAGCCTAAAGGTGTGACACATGAATTTCGGCGTATGAATGAGTTAGGTGTGCTGGGAGCTTACCTACCTGAGTTCGGTCGCGTCGTCGGTCAGATGCAACACGATTTATTTCATGCCTATACAGTCGATGAACATACGCTGTTTCTGGTCGGCAATTTAAGACGTTTCTCCTGTGAAGAAAATCGAGAAGAGTTTCCTTTATGTTCGGAAGTGTTCAATCAACTTCCTAAACCGGAAATACTCTATATCGCTGGCATTTATCATGATATTGCCAAAGGTAGAGGTGGCGACCACAGTGTATTAGGTGTGGTTGATGCGAAAGCATTTTGCGAACGGCATAATTTGAGTGATTATGATACGAGTATTGTGGCTTTTCTGATTCGTCATCACCTTGCGATGTCGACTACCGCTCAGAAAAGTGATTTAGAAGATCCCACCGTCATCAAGAAATTTGCTGACCTGGTAGAGACAACTGAACGACTCAATTATCTCTATCTGTTAACCGTTGCTGATATCAGGGCCACCAATAATAATTTATGGAATGGCTGGCGAGACTCTTTATTGAAACAGCTTTACCATAGCACCCATCAGTGGATTGAACACACTGAGGCTCAAGCAAAAAGCACGCGTGAAAAGAGTTATAAAAAATATCAGGAAGCGATGCAGAAACTGCTTGCTAAAGGCCGTAGCCAGGAAGATATCAGTAAGCTCTGGCACGCTTATGATCTGGATTATTTTTTAAGACACTCCGTTGATGAACTAGTCTGGCAATCAGAACAACGCTTAGACCATCTCGATGAAGATCCGTTAATTGCACTGAGGAAACACAACGATCAACAGACGCTGGAGATATTTATCGTCACCCATGATCGGGCGGGTATTTTTGCCGCTATCACCGCAGCCCTTGAGCAATGCCAACTCAATGTTCTCGACGCAAAAATCAATGTCACTAAGGAACATGATGCGTTAAATACCTTTATCGTTAATGGTGACAGACTTGATACCAGACAAATTACCCGTTCGCTTGAAAAACAATTAGCGAACACGTCCCACGTCAAACCCTACAGTCCCACCATCACGCCAAGGACTATGAAGCTGTTTCAGACGCAACCGAATATTGATTTTGAAACAAATCTACAGCAAAACCATACTGTTATGTCTTTGCATACACATGACAGACCAGGACTGGTATCGGCTATCGCGCAAGTGTTTCTGGCATGTAAAGTTCAGCTTATTAACGCCAAAATTAATACATTAGGTGATCAGGTGGAAGACGTATTTTTTATCACCACTGCCGATGACAATGCGCTTGATGAATTGGAAGAAAATGCACTCAAAGAACAACTTTTGAGTGGTTTATCTCAATAAAAAAACGGCATGTACAACATGCCGTTTTCTATATCAAGTACGATTATTTTTTGGAGACAATCAGCTCTTCAGAGAGCTGTTGTAGTTTTTTATCCCCAATGCCTTTGACGTTGGTAAGCTCCTCAACTGTTTTAAACTCACCATGAGCATCACGATATTGAATAATGGCGTCTGCTGTTGCTGGTCCAACACCACTTAACATCTGTAACTCTTCTGATGTCGCCGTGTTCAGATCAATCTTGTCGACAGCAAAAGCAAAAGAGGTGCTCAGAAAAAAAGATAATACTAAGGCAAAAATTGATTTTCGTAACATAATCCATACTCCGTGTTAAAACTAAGTCCATAAACAGTTTCTCCTGAAACTGAATGTTTAGATTAGATGAACAAACCCACGGAAATCAAACAGACTTTTTATAGAATGTGATCTGGCTCACAAGTCACTTTCTGATACGATCCCCTGCGCCTTTGCCAGTCAAAGTGAGGAAAATTAAATAGAAATACTGCTTCACTGAAAACGATTCAATCATTTTGGCATCCGTTTTAGCAAGCAATTCTGGGGTCGACATATCAATATCATTGACCTGAGCTAAACCGGTAATACCGGGACGCACCGAAAATACATTCCGTTTGTTTCTTGCTTCAATCAACTCAAACTGGCTTTCCAGACAGGGCCTTGGCCCAACCAAGCTCATATCGCCTTTCAATACATTCCAAAGTTGAGGGAGTTCATCCAACTTTGTTCTTCTGAGAAAACGCCCGAAAGGTGTAACTGAAGACTCCGCAGCCAAATGCGTAGCTACATGAGCAGTGTCTTTACGCATGGTGCGAAACTTCACTAGAGTAAAGCTTTTTTGGTCTCGTCCTACTCGACGTTGCCGAAATACTGGTGAACGCGTATAGAACCAGCCGAAAATGAACAGTACAAATAACACTGGTAAGCTAACAATCAAACCTATGATGGAAAATACAATATCAAGTAAGCGAATAAATAACTGATTCATTAAATTAATATCTCATTTCTTGTTTTTATCAAAATCAGCCATTTTCTCTAATTGCTCATCCATAGTAATAACTGGACTCCAGTTCAGTATTCGCCTGGCCTTACTCGTGTCTATTTGCAAATTCCCAAACAATCTATCTGCCAAGTCTTGTTTTCCTAGCAGCTTAGCGAGACCAGACATCAAAGCAACGGGAATAGGCAACAAAATTGATTTCACACCGTAGGCTTTTGCAATATTTTTTAATAAAGCGGTAGTGGAAATATCTTCTTTATCCGCAATCAGAAACAACTCATTAGCTGCAGCTGGATGGCTCATGCAAAGTTTGATGAAAGCTATCAAATTATCAATCGCTATCATCGATCGTTTATTGTGTACACGACCAAAAGGCAATGACCAACCTTTATTAATCAACTTGATGACATTCGCAAAATTGGCCTTCACTCCTGGCCCATATACCAAGGGTGATCGAATTATCACAACTTTCATGGGAGATACTTTTCTCATATCGATTAATGCCTGTTCAGCCTCAAGCTTAGATAAACTATAATCATCAACCGGTTGAGGCTCATCAGTTTCGCTAAACATCTGATTATGGCTAGTCGACTCGCCATTGACTTTTACTGAGCTGACAAAAATAAATCGTTTAACACCTGCTTCAGCAGCTTGTCGTGCAAGCTCTTTGGTAGCAGTCACATTCATTTTACGATACTCACTCAACGGATCCGAAGACGAATCTTTCATGACATGCGCGCGTGCAGCAGTGTGAATAACGATATCCACATCACTCAAAATATCGATTAATGAATTTGTCTCATTCAGTTGACTCAGGTCATCACAGATAATTTGACTAACTCTCTCAGGTAACTCTGCAGTTCTATGTCTAACAGTTGCGACGATTTCAATGTCAGAAGATATAAGCTCTGAAACTAGAGCTCTTCCAACAAACCCTGTGGCTCCGGTAATGAACACTTTCATTTTTGTTTATCTGCAAGTAGTGTTTTATATTCTTTTAATACCAACTTACTCATCTGCTTTGAGTCAAAGTCGCGTATGCATCTTTCATATGCGGTCTGTCCCAGTTTTTCACATCGCTGTTTTTCATCTACGAGTAACCGTAAATTTTCATAGAGCTTTTCAGAATTCTTTGGAGGTACAAGAATTCCTGTTTCCCCATCAACTACGGCATCTTCTAGGCCGGTAATACTTGTACCCAGTGTAGGCACTTTCATTGCTGCCGCTTCAATGACGACAGTGCCAAATCCTTCCCTATAACTTGGTAAGCAGAGAAGATCTGCTATGGCCATGTACTCCTCTGGACAATCAGTTTGACCAACATAATCTATGTCGGGAGACTTTACCCAATCATTCAGAAGACTCTCTACCGCTAGCTCTTCGCATGGCCCTAATAAAATTAGCCGAACATTTTTTTTATCTAATGACAACTTGGAGAAAGCCTCTTTTAATTCATAAATGCCCTTCTCTTTGCTTAACCGCCCAACAAACAATATGACAAAATCATCATGGGCAATATTAAGTGATTTCTTTAAATTCAGCTTGTGTTCACCAGTGATTACTGTCGAATTAAAGCGAAGCAAATCTACCCCGGCTAGTGAGCCATGTCCGAGAGTTTTAATATCCTCTGAGTTCCCTATATTTTCATTAATTAGAAAACCTCGCTGACTAAAACTATCTGCATAACATTGTGTATTTAATACAACGATAACTTTATCCAACATCCGTAAGAACCATCTTGCACAGCCTGACTTAGTCGCCCAGGTTTGCCCCGTAAATGTATGGATACGTACTGGAACCCTCGCTAGAAATCCTGCGATAGCGCATAAAAGCCCGGCTTTAGGTGTTGTAGAATGAATAATATCAAAACGTTTACTTTTAAATAATTTATATAGTTTATATGTGGAAACGAGATCTTTTACTGGCGCGGGGGCTCTGGCTATATCAAGTTGAATAGACTTTAAATTTTGAACACGCTCTAATCCAAGCCAATTTCCGCCAGATGATGCAACCGCTGTGACCTCCAGACCAGCATCAATGTGATCTTTTAGCTGATGTTTCAACTGATGATCAAGAAAAAATGTAACGGTAGACACTCTAGCAACTTTCAACTTTCCCTGCTCCATATTTCACCTTGCAAATCCATTCATTATCATTATCACGAAAACCGCAGGTGATAACGGCATCAATATATATAAAGCCCAATTTTTCCAATTATTAAAGTAACGTGCAGATATCAATGTCGCTGCAGCAAGGAAAGGCAAATAAAGCCATGCTGTGTATAAAAACCTATTTGAAAATGCAGCATAGCCAAATAAGAAAAATGGAATTAAAAGCACTAAATATACTTTTAATGCCGTAATCATCCCATCCTTAAATTTATCAATAACTAAATACCTACAAATGAAATAAGGAATAAGGGCTAAAAATATTGAGAATAAAGTAAAGTCCCACCTTACACCTCGTTGATAACTCACTTTCAACTGGTAATTGACCACTTTTTCATAAATGCCTAATCCTGTCATATCAGATAAATGATGCAACAAAAATTCTGATAAACCAGAGAGATAACTGATCGTTAGCAGAACAACAATTAATATCAGTCTATTTAGTGTCAGCAATAATAACGGTGAAAAAGCTAGATACATTAAAGCAGTATGATGAATGCTAGACGCGATTAACGCTGTTAACAAAAACAGCTTCCAGTTTTTAGTAATAAAAAAGAAGAGCGATAAATAAACAACAAATGACGCAATACCTTGCCTGATAGCGTTTATATGAGCAGATACAAAAAACGGTGAAAGCAAAAAAATGAAAAATATCAGATATACAAGTAGCCAATACTCATAATCTCTATCTGAAGAGAAATAAAATATATTAATAAACTTTAAAGTTACAAAATTTAACAGTAAAAAGATTAATAATGAAATTCCAGTAAAATATATTGCAGTACTCTGTTTTGCGTATGCAAAAAGGTAATTGTACAACTGAAATCCTAGCTCTACTCCCCCATCAAAACACAGACAATTTTTTAATGTTTGGTATAACTCTGCGTACCGGTATGTATCACTGCCAATAGTTTCATTCCTGAAACCTATAAGTATGGCTAACACAATCTGTAATGAAATTATAAAAAAGAGAGGCGAAAAATGTTTTTCTATGAATTTCACATTGTTCACAATCTTTTTTCTCTTTTAACTTGCATTACACCTACCCTTTTCAGGTATTTTAACAACGAAAAAGCTGTTAAAAGCTTAAAAATAAACCAATTAATATGGTGATCACGAAATAACTTTTTATATGTTAATAACTCACCTTTTTCCATTTTCCACAGCTGCTGGCTCAACCCTCCCTGGCCATATGCTGCTTTATGTATATAGGCAAGCTCATGCCTAATCATAAAAACGTTAGAGTATTTAGAAATCACTCTGAGCCATAAAAGATAGTCCTCAGCAAATCGTTGCTCACTATCAAATCTTAGGTTTATCGTTCTTTTGAGCATAACTGTCGGAGTTGAAAACCTATTTTTTAATAGAAACATTCTCTTTGTTATAGGTAAGACTTCGTAGTTAGATACCAACTCAACAGCTTTTGAGTTTTTATCTGAGTTCAACGCGATAAGATGACCTGTTAACACACACTCAGAATGATTCATCATCCACTGATATTGAATTTCAATTTTCTGAGGATGCCAGCTGTCGTCAGCATCAAGAAAGGCAATATAATCAGACTTGGCTAAAGACCATCCAGCGTTTCTAGCAACAGAGGGACCTGAATTTTTTTCTAATTGAATTATTTTTAACCACTCATTACCCAGTTCTTTTTGTAATTCATATAGAACCTCTAATGTTCTATCCTGGCTTTTATCATCAACAAAAATGACCTCATATGGTATCAACGTTTGAGAAGCTACTGATCGGATAGCTCGCCCTATCGTTTGGCTGCAGTTGTAACCAGGAATAATGACACTGACAGAAGCATAAGTATTATCTTGTAACATCAAAAGCCAGCTTCAGTTCTTGATTGTTGTGCCCATGGTGCTGCTGAAAAGTGCTGATATGCTCTCTTGCTGTAATCTACCGAGGCTATTTCTGGCCTATGTGGATTTAAAAGAAGCTGATCAATCACGTCTGATACGTCGGATGGATCTCGAATATCGTTTTTTATTCGCAAACTTTTTTTCTGTCCAATATCATCCAGAAAATCACGACACTTTTGATGGTATTCGATAAGCAAAAATGGCACATCACATAAATAAGCTGCAATGGCACCATGCAATCTGACACTAACAAACGCATTACATGAAGCTATCTGCCGCCATACCTCATGTAAAGTTTGGAGACCATATTGTACTTTCTCACAAGAAATATTCGCTTTCTCTAACTCACTAACTAAGCGATTTGCCAACTCATTATCACCATAAACACGATGATTATTTAAAGAAAACACCCTTACCCTTGCACCATTTTTCTTCGCAGACATCACAACCGCATTAATCAATGCATTATTTCTATTTTTTTCTGTAGCTGGGTGTCCACCAACAATTGACTCATAGTTGCATAGCGCTATACCAATTACGGGTTGGAGTACTGATTTATTCTCTCGGTGTATTTTATGTGCAGCAGGATACAAAGCTGCCAGATCACCCGCCATCACGACATTAGAACCTGGATTGAATTTCTTCACTTCAAGATAAGATGCTTGATCCCGAACAGATAGATAATCAAATTTTGCTAAAAAAGACTTTACGTCATAAGCATCCTTTGTACTCGTAAATGGCCCGACCGAGACCCCAATAGCGGATAAACGCAAGTCAGTTTTGTTGGCAATTTTTTCAATTACTTTCATAACACCAGAATTGGTGGCAGTGAATAGGGAGCCTCCAGCAAAAATCAACTGTTCTGTTTTAGGAAGCTCTTTCAACACAAAACCTATGCGTGATAATTGTCCTAATATTTTTGGGGATGCATAAACATTTTTACTAAACCAATCTGGCACGGAGTATTCAGCTTCAATGCCATCAATACTTGGTCCCATAATCTTTGCTTGTATTCCCCAAAAGTCTCTAGACCCCCAAACACTGACGGCACCAAAGATATCATCACCAAAATTACTCATTCCATAATAGCCAGTAAAGGCGATTGAATTTTTACTATTAATGCTCAACACCTGTTTTATCTTGCTTGGCCACAGCCAATAAAAAAAGAATTAATAATAATCCTTCAGAAAGGACAGTTGTCACAGCCGCCGCCGTTGCTCCATATTCTTGAATGAACAAAAAATTCAAGACAAGGTTCAATAGTGCAGCTCCTCCCATACATATTACTTTTAACTGCATATCACGATGACTCAACAACCTAGAAGCGACACTAGAGGATAAAAATCTTAGAGGGACACAAAGTGCCAATATATTCACATACAAAATGGCTTGCTGATATTCAGAACCAAAAGCTCGAATAATGAGCGGTGGTGCAAACAACCATAAAAATATCATTGTAATCAGTCCAGCTAGAAACATCGCACTACAAGCTAGTTTATAAGTAGATGCCAATTTGCTTTTGTTATGCGCATTCCAACGATGAAGATTAGGTAATAAGTATTTCTGGAATAGCACATTCGGAAATAAATACACGGCTGCCATAATTGTAAATGCGATGTTATAGATACCGGCACTCATCGCGCTATCAAGATACTTCAATAAAATAATGTCACTCTGGAAATAGATAATATAAAGCAGGCCTGACAAAGCAAAGGGGAAAGACTGATAAGCAGCACCTCGCATACTGACCGTTTTTATTTTTCCCTCACTGCCTGAACTATATCCTTCTGTGTATAAACTTAACTTGCCTTGGAAAAAGCTTTTAAGCGATTGAAGTGAAAGAAAAACACAAATCAACGAAACTCCCATTAGAGCCAGAGCAGCAGTCTCAACAGTGAAATGACTCCACGTGATAACCATAACCAGCACAACACTAAAGCGCAGTAAATTTTGTATAAATTGCCATAACGACAAAAAATGGTATCTCTGCTCTAGCTGAAACTTAGTATTCATCAACTCAATCATTATTTGACTCAATAATATCGGTGACAGTATGAGAAATAACCATTGCGTTAAGTCATCATTCGGCCCCCATATTGCCCATGCCCAAAGCATTAGAGTAAAAGCAAGCCAACTGATAACAATAAGCTGTATAGTCATTGGCAACCATCTAACAGCTTGACGCTGTTCAGCCCCAAAAACACGCAATAAGAATCCCGGCACACCAGCACTAGATAATGCTGCTATCAGGGTTATCACAGCTAAAACAGTTACTAATTCGCCATATGCACTAGGTGGTAACTGTCTTGCTAAAATAACTTGAAAGCCAAAGGCTAAACAGGCATTGAGTACCACAGCCAAGTAGAGAGATGAAACACTCAAGAACGAGGCTATCGAAGAGTATTTAAATATCGTCAACGTTAAAACTCAAAGAATAATTTGTGAATTTAGAGCTAGCATAAAGTCCTTTTTTTATAGATCTCAATTCAAAAATCTACTCAACATTAGATTTGTAATTTATGGTCTTCTCCAGAACTGAGGAATCCGCGATAAAATTTTTATCAAATGAAAGTATATCGGCACATTGAGATTATTTTTTTTACAGGCTTTGTATGACTCAATATTCCCTTTGATGATGTTGCTTATAGAATTATTACTCACTCCCCCCATTCTCATTTTTATCATAATGTTTGGCAGATAAACTGAATTGAGGCGATGAATTTCTAAAAAGCGCATGGTGAGCTCAAAGTCAGACTGAATTTTATATTCGGTATCGTAATACCCAAGCTCATCAAAATAATGTTTTCTAACAAAAAATGTGGGATGTGCTGGCATCCAGCCTCGTTGGAAAAGCCCAGGAACAAAGCATCGTGACTTCCAGTATCTTATGATCTTATCCGTATTTTCTTTATCAACATAAACAAGATCACCATATACAACGTCAGTTAAAGGATCAGAAAAGGCGGCAGCAACATCACTGAGTACATTTTCATTCTCATAAAAATCATCAGCATTGAGAATACCGACAATATCGCCTGTAGCAGCTTTTATCCCCTTATTCATTGCATCATAGATACCATCATCAGGTTCAAAGATGTATTTTGAAACAGAGTTTGATGAAGCAATAATCACACGTGTACCATCTTGAGAACCGCCATCTACAATGATGTGTTCAATATTATGATAGATTTGAGAAGCGATAGAATCAATTGTGGACCTTATTGTTTCCGCAGCATTGAAGCAGACAGTGATAATCGATATTTTCATTAATGATTCATAATTTTTTGAGTTTTGCTTCGCTAATTATTTTACTGTATTGACTAGCAACTTTATCGTAAGCAAAATTATTAAGGATGTGCTTTCTACCTTCTGCACCCATCATCTTCTGCTGATTAACGCTCATTCTGATTACTGACTCTAGTTTTTCAGCAAGTGACTTAACACTGTATGGCTTTGCAGCAAATCCAGAAACCCCATCTATAACTATATCTTTCAAACCTGATGAATTGAAACTGACTACAGGTGTAGCGCAGGCTGACGCTTCTGCTGCAACCTGGCCAAAAGCCTCAGTAAGTGAGGGAACAACTACACAATTAGAAGCTGAGTATAAAATAGCTAATTCTGAGATATCATTTATTTTCCCAACTTCAAAACTATCAAATCCTCCAATACTAGATTTTTGAATTATATCTCCACCAAAAACCAATAACTTTATTCTACCTTTTTTATCATCAGGAAGTTTCTTATATAAAATATCCAGTGCAGCGTTGAGATAAGAAGCACCTTTTAATGTATTTCGTCTACCTCCAATAGCGCCGAATGTCACTAACACATCACTCTCTGAAATGCCGATTTCTTGTCTAAAGGCTTGTATCTGTTCACTAGACGCTGGAAAAAACATATCGGTATTGATTGGATTAGGTAATAACCTAATATCAGCATTTTTAAGCATTAAACTATTAGATGCTCGCTCATACATCCACCGGGAGGGGACCGTATAAATCAAATCTTTTCTATAAGATAGCCTCTTTATTTTGGCTTTCCAGACAATAAAATTCCAATTGATACCAAAAGTGCCTTTTTCATAAAGGCTATAACCTTCTATAAAATTTACACCCTTCAAATCAGTTTCATAATGTTCAGTACCACAATACAACCATTCATCATGAAGAGTAATAATTGCACCACTAGGAATTTTATCTAAGTCGTAAATACTTATCGTGTCATTATTAATCCAGTGGATATGAAAAACTTTTTCCGGCTGACTTTTGAGCAGATTAACTATTGGATTGTAGGAAAATAAGTTGAGTGAATGTTTAATCTGATTATGATCTATTTGTAATTTACCTAATATGTACGAGATCACGCGTTTACAAAAATGCAATGAACTACTACTTTTTACAGAATAAAGCTCAACATCCATCATCAAGTTATTTTGGGCTATATCAGCAAATTTTTTAGCAGCTATTGCGGCACCGCCACTAACAAAAGAGTAGGAAATAATTTTCATCAGACTAATTGGTTATCAAAGATATGCCAGGCACAAACCACTACAAGTAACTACCTATCTGCTTCGCATCTTTAACTTGAATATCATTAACCTCTACTCCTTTCAAAAGAGCAGCATAACTTTCAATATTAATTGAACTAATTATATCTTTAAGCTCACTTGCATCAAGCGGATTAAAAATAAAGCCATTCTCTCCATGCTTAACTAACTCAGAGGCTCCACAATATCTAGATACAATCACTGGTAGGCCATGATACAGCGCCTCTTCAATAACCAATCCCCAAGGCTCGCTTAAGCTTGCTAAAATTAAAACATCATGATTTAGAAACTGCTCACCTAAAGCATGATTTGCAATCTTATTCATGTATAAAATATTTTTCTTGGACTTCTCTTGCAAAGCTTTTATTAATGGTCCATCACCAATAATTGTGAGATGAGCATCTGGCAAGCCATTAAAAACATCAACCAAAAAATCAAGATTCTTAACTGTTGATAGACGGCCTATGAATAAGAACCTTTTTGCATAACAGCCTTGTTTCTTTACCCTCTCAGGTTTGTTGATGAGCCCTACGCCGTTGGTAACTCTGACCTCCCTTTTAAAACCAAGCTGCTCCAGAAGAGAAATATGTTCCTTACCACTTGCAAACACCTTGGATATTCGGCTTAAAAAAAGCGTTTTAATAAATCGTTTAAGTCCAGTTGTACTACTTTCTCTTATTGTTGACTCCAAAACCATAACTATATATTTCTGTTTATGTGTAAAAGCCAAATACCAAAACTCTGGTAAATCCCAACCAGCAAGCATTATTTTTTTATATTTAAGGGGAGCCAAAACTTTTCTCAAACTCAAGAGACTAGTAAGAAGCTTCCTATCCTGAAAGTTACCTCTATTTAAGCAGGTATAGTCAAATGAGAGATTACTTAAGGATGTAAAACCATCGGCACGAATTTCAGATGTGGTTTCAGCAATAAAAACAACACAGATATTCAAGTGCTTACTTAACTCTTCATATAAGTTAATTTTATAAAAAGCAGGGATGTGAGTCACAATCACATAGTCATACATTTTTAAATATGTCTCCAATGTCTGTGATGATTTCTCAATAAGATGATAACTTGAACCATCAAAAAAGAAATCGACAAAAACCAAGATACTCTTCTAATAAAAACAATTGGACTCAAAACAACTTTGATAATGAAATGGGCAATTAAGAAAAAAGGAGACAAATGCGATGAATAGATATAACTCCAATAGTGGTGAAATATAGCCGAGCATGATAACAATAATTTCAATGTATCTTAGTTTTTCGACCCATTCGAGTCTATTTGTTGCCATACAATAATGCTTTTATATAATATTTAAACAAATTCAGATATTTGATAAAAAACAGTACAGGTAAACTAGCGACTTTATTAGCTAATTTTATTTTATGGTACTCAACTAAGATCTCTTTTGTTTTACCATTACCTAAGCCATCTGCTCGCCAGTTTGCTATCACTTCTGACACCAAAAGAACATCTGGAAACACTTTATAAGCTCTAAGTAAGTGCTCATAATCCATACAGTAAGTATTATTAATGTCAAATAAACCATACTGATTAAAAAAATCTCTGTGAACGAATAACCCTTGGTGAGGTAATGACATTTTGAATAAAAGAGACTTTTTTGAAAATTTGTTTGTTTGTTTTGATGTATATAAGGTTTTACCGTCCTCATCAATACGACGTATTTTGGCACTTACTAACAATGGTCTTCTATTACCAATTTCATTAACTACTTTTTCTAATGACGTTTCATCCACAAAACCATCGCCATCTCCCTGGAAGTTGATATATTCTCCAGTCGCTAGTTTTATCCCTTTATTAAAGGCATCGCTGATTCCATTATCAGGTTCGCTAATCCAACTGGTAATTACATCATGATATTTTCGAATAATATCCAAAGTACCATCAGTGGATCCCCCATCAATAATGATGTATTCAATATTTTTATAACTTTGATTAATAATACTTTGAATAGTACTTTCGAGAAATTTTTCACCATTAAATACAACAGTGATAAGAGTTATGAGTGGATTAAGCTCTGTACCTTTACTAATAGACTGACTATTAATTTTTAATATCCTTCTATGATTGTCTGCTTACGAGATACGCTGATATGAATACGAAGAATATAATAATCAAACCTTTTCATTATCTGACTTCATGAGGAATTTTCAATTTTTTATTCCAAAATGTCTTATTATATTTTTCCCATGCATGGCAGCCGAAAGGTAACTCTCTACCCGTAACTTCGTAAAGATATTCGGGACAAACTTCAAATGAGAACCTTGCAGCGTCTTCAACATTTGGTACCGAAAAATTTGGTGCTACCTGAGGTATTACCTTCCCCCAAAAAATATCTTCATTTATTTTCGGTAAAAAAGGAGGGAAATTATAAGCATAAATATAATTATTCTTAAGGATTTTTAAAAACCTCATTATCCCTTTGTTAGAACAGGATGAGGTTTTAATAGGGGTGTGCATTCTTACCGACAATACTTTAATAAAATCTTCAATCTTTCTAAGGGAAAATCCACCATTACCAACCCCACTCATTTTAAGTGGTTCTGATGGTTTATCCATTCCAGCAAACCATGGAGCACCAATGAAAGAGTAATTTTGTGAGCACCAATATTCCAGTTGATCTGAAATCACTAAAGCATCCGTTTGCACTAACAGCATGAACTCATAGTGACTAAACTTCTCATAAAAGAAACGCGACATTAATAACTTGCTGTAACCAGTGACAGAATTAAAGAATCTGTCATCGAAATAGACATACTTTAGAGTATCAAGGAAGTTGTCATCAATCTTCCCCGTCATTGATTGCAACCTCTTGGGTGCTATGAACATAACCGTCCAATCAGATAACACTTCCAATGTTCTCTGGATGGAATATTCTTCCTGCCTAGTTAATTCAATCTTATAAATAGGAATAACAACAACTGCCCTCTTCTTAGAAAAAGACTGTTTCATAATTTTTTATTCAAATTCAAATACCTGATAAGACAAAAGGATTAATAGTAAATTTCTATACATGAAGTGTAGTATTAAAACTATCCTTAGAATCTCAATTATACGTCTCTTTTAATTATATGCATGAATGAGCGCCAGTTTTTTGAAAAAATTCGAAAAACCTTTCTTACGACTCTGAAAAGTATGTTTTTCTTTTGGGAGAGATAATACTTCTTAATTGCATCAGTAGCTATAATTGATTCACAAAGCTCAGATTCAAACTCTATATTTCTTGTCATATTTAATTTAGGTGGCGTAGTTGGCCCAACATCGATGCAATGAACTCCAGAACCATCATGACCAATGTTATCTACAAATGAAATTGATGGGTTCACACACAAACCATTATTTCTAAAAATAGTTGCATACCAAAAAACAGCCCATGTATCCACTAAACCTTTTTTATTCCAAAGAATTTGATTATAAACGGCTTCAGTACCATCAAGATTAAACTTATAAATATCATCTTCATCAAGTTCATTTATAACTTTATCAACATTCTTTTCAAAGTGAGACCATCTGTCAGCCCATGTAGCCCATCCCCAACAGTTCATCATCCGCCACAAGAAAACATCATTAGTGTATTGAGCAGGCGTAATTGGATAGTTCCATCCTGAAATATGCCATACTTTTGGCTTATCGCGATAATACAACAAAGCTTCATTCATGAATTTTAGATAATATGGACTAGTTACTATATCGTCTTCAAGTACTATCACTCGGCCATGCTTTTCAATAATATTTGTAACTCCACTTATTATAGAGCCTGCTAACCCCAGGTTAGACTCTTGCTCAATTATAGTGATAGTTTTAAAGCCAGTTACTTTTCGGATGTATGCTCTAACTTCATCTACTAGTCTTTTTGAGTCATCATCAACCGAACTATCCGAGTAAATATAAAGATCGCTGCTACTTGCATATAAATTGCTTTGTAGTGCTTCTATAGTTCTTTTAGTGTGATCAGGTCTATTAAAAACAAAAAGAACTACGGGAGCACAGAACTCAACATCAAACACAGTATGCTCCTTAAGTTCGATCTTTATTTTTTTTTGTTATGGCTAAATAAGCACTCATAGTCATTCTTGATGCTTTCAACATCGACATATTTTCATCTTCTGGCCATTTAATATGTATTTTTACTGTTTTTGTCGAAAAAAATTTCTTCACTCTATTAATGAACCTTTTGATTATTGAGAATGGAAACGTGATTACGATAACCACAACCAATAAAGCTAAATTAACTAAGTAATTACAGTCATTTAGGGAAAGTAGTTTTTTGTATTTAGAAATATCAAAGCTATTTTTGATCTTTTTTCTGCAAAATATTTTTGTATAAAAAATTCTAGAAAACATCAAATGCTTGAAAAGCGAAGACTTTAATTTTTTTTTAATCCACTTCTTTTGTAGCGCCTCAGTCATGAGCAATGCTTGCCAGAAGTAAAGTGCATTAACGCCAAAACTAAAGTCGCCAGCTAATTTATGGTATTGCAGTTTACTGTTTTTGACTTTATCTAAATAAACTTGTTTTAGCTCCTTGGTTTCAGTAGCAGCTATCTCATTACTTATCGCCATCCCCGCACTTTTTGGAGAAGTTCCGACCCATCCAAGAGGGATATAAGACATTAGGTAGGAGGCCTCTAGACTAAAAACAATTGCTGCTAAATTTGCATCTTGTGGATGACAACAAAAAACCCTGCCATTCTGCTTAGATCGAACCTTATCTAATAATTTTTTATTGAATAGACTAGTCGTATACATTTGAGGAAGTTCGAAGTAATCTTGAGCTCCAAGTAGTGCTTTACTACCTTCGAGTAGACTACTCAGTATCTCTGTTTTGTTCTCAGCTACATATCCAACAGCTATATCACCATACATACTTTCGCATCCTGGCCAAAAAAAGTATGCTCTAGAAGACATTATGCAATTCAGTTTTATTTCTTCCGCTTTACTAGTTAGTATTTCTGCTAAGTCGAAAAAATAGGGTTGAATACCGTCATCTTGCCCAACAAATATTTGCCATTCACCTGTAGCGTGAGACAGGGCCCATTCCCAATGCTCAGTCATACTCAATGAGTCGGGGGGATATATTATTTTAATCTGAGAATGAGTAAGTCCTAAGAGATATTCATTTGTACCATCCGTTGAATGATCATCACTAATTATCAACTCATAATCATTAAAGTCTTGAGAAGTTATAGTTTGTACGCAAGTTGGTAAATAACTTATTCCATTATATGTAGGTATAATAATTGAATATTTTGGTGGCTTATTCATCGACAAAAACGGCCTTATGTGTATGTATTTTTGAATCTTTTTGCCAGTGAATGACGGATACTTCCTGATGGAAACAATTTCTGAATGAGTCTATTTTTCTTGATATTACTCAATTCTCTTGAAATAAGGCTCCAGTTCAAATTCATTTTATGCATATTTATTTTTTCAAGTTTTTCTTTGCTTTTGTTGCTTGGCTTGGCTTTTAGTACATATTGATATACGAAAGAGTGAGGATTTTTTTTGATATACCGTCTGATATATCTTGGTACATTCATATTATTAAGTTCTTCCGAGAAATATCCAACTTTAGGCTTGCATTCAACTATCTCAAGCTCTAATTTAGTCATTAATTTAGCAATAGATTTGTATGTGTAGAACTTAATATGTGTTTTGTCTAAGATACCGGTCTCTGAATAATCAAAATTATCTCTCAAAAGTCCAATCTTGATATCGCAAAAAGAGATATTAGGTATTGAAATAATAAATGCACCATCTGATTTTAAAAACTTCGAAAAGTGATAGAGAACCTCTTCTGCACTTGAAATATGTTCTAAAACATCTAAGAAAACAATCGAGTCAAAATAACTCAAAAACATATCATATTTATTTCGTTCAAATTTATTCAAATCTATTTGATGTATGGCGTTATAGGCTTTCGTGTTCTTCGCTATTTCTATACTGTCAGTTTCATATTCCATTCCAAAAACTTCACAACATACTTTTGTTTTTGATAGTAGATCTCCAAAATCTCCACAAGCGCACCCTACATCCAGAACAGTACTATTTGATTGAATAAAATCACTAGCAATCCACCTGACATCATTTTTATCAACTAAGCTCAGATCGATTTTATATATTTCACCTCTGCTTTGACCTAAAGCTTTTGAATCATACTTCATTTGTTCTTTTAAACCTCACAGAAACCAGAAAAACAGCGGATTTTTGACAAACCAGCTGCTCTAATCATTTGAAAAACAAAAAATTTAATTCAAAGAGCAAACTTGGAACTATATTTAATATGAGCAATTATTGCCAAAAAATATGCTCAATATTATTTTTTAAAATAAGTACCGTGCTTTTCAAATAATTCTTCTATTAATTTTATTGAATTGATATCAATTTCTTTATAGAAAATGTCAATATTTCTTTGTATTACATGTTTAGGAAGATCAATCAATCTTAGTCTTGATAATCTTTGAATAATATTTTTTTCAAATCGATATTTTATGATCCGTGCAGGAACGCCCCCTACGATAGAGTATTCTGGTACATCATTAATAACAACAGAGCCTGTAGCTATGATTGCACCTTTACCAATATTTATCCCAGAAAGAATTTTACAATGACTACCTATCCAAACCTCATCATTAATTATAATTGAACCTTTTGAGAGGGCATCTATTTCTGATTGACTCCCACTGATCATTGACTTGAGTGGATATGTGCAAAATGTTTTGGTTTGATGCTGCTCATCCAAGAAAAAGCTTACATTGCTCGATATCGATACATAATTACCTATCACAAGAATATCTTTTTTATTTTTTTTATTGTATGTATGTAACGTAAGACCTCCATATGAATGAGCACCCACTTTTACTCTATCAATAGGAAATATGTTCATTGGTGATATGTTGTTATGTGAATTTTGGACTCTAAAACTTTTTTTATGTTGAGCCAGAAAATCATTTTTCTTAAAAAAGAATCTAACTATTTTTTCTATAAAATCCAATGTTTTAATACTCTAATAAATTTTCTGATTAGATGTTTGAACTTGCCGTCTTTTTTATAGCCTGCCCCTCCCATCAATAACCAATTTTTATAATTATCATCCCACTGTTTATTGTATAACCCATTCCAAAATTTTGGTTGTCCATATGCGTGAATTATTCTCGCGTCAGTAGCCAGTTCAATATTTGTAGGATGTGGAGAATAAGTTTGAATGTTAATAGTTTCAACATTAAGTTGAAAATCTTGTATCATAAAGTCAAAGATTGCCTGCTCAGGTAAAGACAATACATTGGCGTATTTCATTAAACTCTGATAACAAAACGTGTACATCTCATTGTAATTTCCCATATGATCTTGGAAAACAAATGTACCTGCAGCAGTACCTTGAACCTCCATGTCATAGTCATCTATGTCGTGCTTTAGTTGTTGTCTTACTAAAAAATCGCCCCTCATCATCTTGATGCCAGATTTACATTTATCAAAAAGCTCAGAAATGTCTTTTTGAATAACAATATCATAGTCCAATAATAAAATATTCTTATATTCATTTAATAGTCTCAGGCACTCAAACTTAGCAAAAACCATACATGTAAAATAATCAATAATAGTGTTCGGGATGAAAGAACTATCTTTATAAGGCAAGCTATAATTTATAAATCTTATTGGTATTAATAAGATATTTTTAAGCAGTTCCTGATCTTTTTTTTGAATACCATTGTGAAAAATTACGATTTCATCAGCAATGGATGGCGAAAAATGCTTTAGATCCATGAGTACGGAAGCGACCGCAAAGACAAGATTATTTGAAACTGTAAATACGACCGCTCTATCTTTTTTCATTATTTTATGGCCTGTTTTAAATACTTCTCTTGGATCCATAATGAATCAGACTGAATACCATCGCTCGATAGTTTGAAATACACTAATTTGAAATTTTTGCTTGCGAGTAAGTCATGCATATCTTGATAGTTTTTTTGGCCTTTCCAGTATTGTTTGTACTCTCCTTCTGTCTGAATTACTTTCACTACTGATAACTTATCAGCAAAACCTTCTAAAACTTCATAATTCATGCCTTCGACATCAATTTTTAAAAAATCTATTTGTTGGATATTATTCTTACGAATGAAGTCCTCCATTCGTATCGTCTGAACCTCAACATTAATAAAATTATTTTTATTAGTTGTAAGCCCTTCTCGTAAGGAAGAAATACCTGAATTTGCATATTCATTATTTTCAATGTCAATCGCATTAAAATTAGCTAGACCGTTTTCATTTGAAACAGCTAACTGATATGCATTGAATGAATACAATTTTTTTAATTCTTTATATATCTGAGGATGGGGCTCGAATACATAAACATTCTTCACATCTATTTCAAAGCTTTTTCTTAAAAATTCGGAGTCTTGTGCATAGTTTGCTCCTATTTCAAAAATGTTAAGTGGTTTATGGAGACAAAATTCTTCAACCAATTCAGCATATACCTGCATTGATGTTCCATCATTCACGGCATATGGATGCTTATCAATTATCACCCGTGGCTGTCTTTTAACGATTATTGTTGTGTGAGTAATACGCTCTATTAATCTTTTAATCTTTCTCAACAATTTTTTTATCAAGCCCATGTCAGTCCTTCTTATCATTTTTGAGTGAAAAAATTTGATTTTTTATAAATAATGACAAACGTAACAATCTGAGAAATATATGCTGCCACAAGGGTCGTACAAATAGCTCCTAGCCCACCGTAGCTTGGTATAAAAATTAAGTTTAAACTTATATTTAAGATGACTACTATTATTGTTATGAAAAGATTCCACTTCGTTAGATTCTCAACGATTATTACTTGACTAAGAGCAAATAAAATAACGTAGGGCACTCCTGTCCATATATACAATGCTAGATAGAGCCCAGCATTGTTATAAGAATCGCCATAAAGCATATTAATAATGCTATTTGCACCTAAAGAAATAAGTAAGGCAAAAGGCACCGCAAAAAAACTCATATATTTAATAGTTCTCAAAACCCTTTGCTTATAGAGTGTCTTAGACTTGTTATGAGCTGAAATAATTGATGGGAAAATTGACTGACCAATGATAACAGGCAAAAGTAACCATATTTCTGCAATCCGAACTGCCGCTGAATAGTTCCCAACCACATCGTAGGTTGAAATGTTACCCAGCATAACTTGATCAACTCTCATATTAATAATTGAGGCGAGACCAGCCAGAATTAATGGCCAAGAATCTTTCAATAAAGACTTAGCAGTAGCAAAACAGAACCTTATACTTTTGATATAAAAATCTGAGTTATTCAACAAATAAAAATAGAAATATCCAGCTGCAAGTAACAAGCTATCAAAAAGTATTGCCCACGCAAAAGCAATTAATGGGGCATTTAGTAATATGAGAACAACTTTTATAACTGAACTAGCCAATAAACCAATAATATTAGCAAAAACCGTGTATTTACTCAGGACTTTGCTTTGAAAGAAGAGATCAATAACATTAAAGCTTTGAAAAATAGTTGCAGATGCAATGATAAAAACTAATATGTTCGTTAGTGAGTCATTTGATATAAATGTTACGATAATGAACAATGTTGATATAACAAGAATAGCGGCAACTAATCTCAAAAAAAATGTTGTCATTAGCAAGATATTCTGTTTATTGGGATGTCTGACTAATTCCCTTACAACAATACTATCGAGCCCCAAAGTCGCCACCGTACTAAATAAAAGTACCAAGCTTTGAGCATAACTTAACATTCCAAATTGTTCAGGCCCTAGATAGCGTGCAACCCACACACCCACGAAGAGACCAACAACCATTCTCAATGCTCTTTCAAAAAAAAGCCATGAAGTATTTTTAAAATACTTCATAAACCCTTGGTTTTGACTTAACGCTTGTAATTTAGAGAGCACTTTAGAACACTATTATTTTCTATACTTAGTTTGGTTTTTCTTAAACCATTGATACGTTTTATCCAAACCAGATCTCAAATTAATTTTCGCTGACCACCCTAATCTTTCCATCCTTGTGATATTCATCAATTTTCTTGGAGTTCCATCAGGTTTTGTTATATCGAATATAATTTCACCTTCAAAACCGACTATTGAGGCAACTGTTTCAACTAGTTCACGAATCGTGCAATCGATACCTGTCCCAACATTGATATGTGAAAGCATTGGTTGAGTGTGCTGTCTGTATTTATTGATATCTAGATTCATAACAAAGACAGAGGCTTCAGCCATATCATCGACATGTAAAAACTCACGCATGGGTTTACCGCTGCCCCAGGCTGTTACTTGATTGTCACCGTTGACTTTTGCTTCATGAAAACGTCGGATCAAGGCAGGGATGACATGGGAGTTTTCTGGATGGAAATTGTCATTTTCTCCATAAAGATTGGTCGGCATCACACTACGGTAGTCTCGCCCATATTGTCGGTTATAGCTTTCACATAGTTTAATACCGGCAATTTTTGCAATAGCATAGGGCTCGTTAGTGCTCTCAAGAATTCCAGTGAGTAGAGCTTCTTCCTTCATCGGCTGCTCTGCATTTTTGGGATAAATACATGATGAGCCTAAAAACAATAACTTTTGAATATCATTCAGATGAGCAGCATGGATAATGTTGGCTTCAATCATCAGGTTTTGATAGATAAACTCGGCAGGGTATTCATTATTGGCATGAATCCCCCCCACTTTTGCAGCAGCGAGATAGACTTGGTCAATCTGATGAGATTGAAAAAAATGATTTACTGCGTGTTGATTGGTTAAATCTAAATCACGACGTTCTGCAGTGATAATGCGATTGTTTTTGTCTTTTTCTAAGTGACGGATGATCGCCGATCCCACCATACCATTATGACCGGAAACAAAAATATTCAAGCTCATAACTATTCAACACTCACGGGAATTTCATGACCATGCAACTTTAGCAGGGCATGTCGTTTGGCTATGTTGAGATCTTCAGCAACCATTTCAGCACACATTTCTTGCACGGTAATTTCTGGTTCCCAACCTAATTCTTTTTTAGCCTTTGCAGGGTCACCTAGTAAAGTTTCCACCTCAGCAGGTCGGAAATAACGTTCATCAACTTCGACAATGACATCACCAGTATTAAGTGCGGGTGCTTTATCACCTTCTATTGAGACGACAATACCTTTTTCATCAATACCTTCACCTTCAAATTTTAGCGTGATGCCCAACTCTTTTGCTGACCAAATAATAAATTGTCGAACTGAATATTGCACACCGGTAGCTATTACAAAATCTTCTGGCTGCTCTTGTTGCAACATCATCCATTGCATACGCACATAATCTTTTGCATGTCCCCAGTCACGTAATGCATCCATATTGCCCATGTATAATTTCTTTTCCAGTCCTTGAGCAATATTAGCTAAACCACGAGTAATTTTACGGGTGACAAAGGTTTCACCACGACGAGGAGATTCGTGATTAAACAAAATGCCATTGCAGGCATACATACCATAAGACTCACGGTAATTGACCGTAATCCAGTAAGCATACAGTTTAGCAACAGCATAAGGGGATCGAGGATAGAAAGGCGTTGTTTCTTTCTGAGGTATTTCTTGAACTAAACCATAGAGTTCAGATGTAGAAGCTTGATAAAAACGCGTTTTCTTTTCAAGACCTAATAATCGAATAGCTTCGAGTAGTCTAAGCGTCCCCATCGCATCAACATCAGCTGTGTACTCCGGTGACTCGAATGACACAGCCACATGAGACTGAGCGCCTAGGTTATATACCTCGTCAGGTTTGACTTGTTGTAGGATACGCGTCAGATTAGAAGAGTCTGTTAAATCACCGTAATGCAATATAAAGTTCTTATTATCAACATGAGGGTCTTGATAGATATGATCGACACGTTGCGTATTAAAACTTGATGCACGACGTTTTATTCCGTGAACGATATAGCCTTTTTCAAGTAAAAACTCGGCCAAATATGATCCATCTTGCCCTGTTATGCCAGTGATTAATGCGACTTTACTCATTAACTATCCTGATTGTTCTTCTAAATATTTATTAAAAATGACGAGTAAGTATAAACATAATCATTCAATCATTCAGAATCGGGCACTATTAATGCGTCTGAACAATTAAGGTTTTTTCGTATATATTATAGAAAATAGATAGTTATGAGCTATTTGTGTTTAGAGTAAAACAAAGCAGATTATCATGAGTGTTTAGTTTAATCTGCTTTTGCGAAACTATTATAGTTATCTCATACAAGAATAGATTACGACTTCTGCAGACAGCTGATAAAGACTAAGACTAACTACTTCGATGAGTGCAAAAAATACCAATATTCCCAAACAGACTAGATAATTTTTAAGGTGGCACGGACACCAGAAATAAAATTTCCCCGCCATCCTTGGCAGTCTACTCTTATACTTCTTCTTGGCGTCCATGCCAGCTAGCATTTTATAATTTGTAAAACGTTAGCTCAGTGATCGATTTCTCATTACTAAGCATCCCCACCAAATAAATCTCGGGTGTAGATTTTGTCTTGCACATCAATGATATCTTCAGTGACGCGGTTAGCTAATATCACATCCGCCTGGGCTTTAAACTGATTAAGATCATTTACGACTTTTGATCTAAAAAACTCGGCATCCTGAAGTACAGGCTCATAGACGATAACTTCTATACCCTTGGCTTTTATCCGTTTCATCACACCTTGAATAGCGGACGCCCTAAAGTTGTCTGAGCCTGATTTCATGACTAAGCGATAAATACCGACAACTTTGGGGTTTCTGTTGATAATCGAGTTGGCAATAAAGTCTTTTCTCGTGGTATTGGCATCAACAATCGCTTTGATGATGTTATTCGGTACATCTTCATAGTTTGCCAATAACTGTTTGGTATCTTTTGGCAAACAGTAACCGCCATAGCCAAATGAAGGGTTGTTATAGTGACTTCCAATGCGTGGATCTAAACCGACACCTTCAATAATCTGACGAGAATCCAGACCATGTGCTTCTGCATAGCTGTCCAACTCATTGAAATACGCTACCCGCATCGCAAGGTAAGTATTAGAAAATAATTTAATAGCTTCCGCTTCTGTGCTGTCAGTCACCAAAACGGAGACATCCGGTTTGAGTGAGCCTTCAACCAGTAATTTAGCAAAGGTTTCAGCCCGCTCACTTTTTTCACCCACCACGATACGTGACGGATATAAATTATCGTAAAGCGCTTTACCTTCTCTTAAAAATTCTGGCGAGAAGAAAATATTATCAACACCTAAACGCTGCTTAACTTCAGCGGTATATCCTACTGGTACCGTAGATTTAATGATCATCACAGCATCAGGATTAATAGCTTTCACATCCTTAATAACCGCTTCTACGGACTTTGTATTGAAATAATTGGTATCCGGATCATAATCGGTTGGTGTAGCAATGACTACATAATCAGCATTTTGGTAGGCATCGGCTTTATCCAGCGTGGCCCGAAAATCCAATGTTTTATTTTGTAAAAAATCTTCAATTTCAGCATCAACTATCGGAGATTTTTTATTATTGAGAAGATTTACCTTCTCCTCAATAATATCTAAGGCCACGACTTGATGCTTTTGAGCTAATAAAACGGCCAATGAAAGGCCAACATACCCTGTCCCTGCGATTGCTATTTTCATATTTTCACTCAACTGTCACTGATTTGGCTAAATTTCTCGGTTGATCCACATCTGTACCTTTTATCAAGGCAACGTGGTAACACAATAACTGCAATAAGATATTGTAGGTGATAGGTGCAGTAATCCGACCGACATTAGTCGTGGCTTTAACTACTTTGAAACTAGTTTCTGAGCTGATATCGCTGCGTTCATCTTCGAACACAATCATCTGTCCACCGCGAGCTTTGACTTCTTGTAAATTGGATTTTAACTTTTCCAATAAATCATCAAGTGGCGCAATCGCTATAACCGGCATTGTTTCATCAATTAACGCTAGAGGACCATGCTTCAACTCTCCGGCGGGATAAGCCTCAGCATGAATATAACTGATTTCTTTTAATTTTAAAGCCCCTTCCAGAGCAATCGGGAACATGGTGCCTCGACCTAAAAATAAAGCATGTTGTTTATCCGCAAATAACTGGGAGATTTCACGAATCTCCTCTTCATGCTCAAGTGCCATGCGAATCAAGTTGGGTAGTTTCTGCAAACCACCCGCTATCATTGCTTCCCGCTCTTTGTTTAAGCGTTTTTGCACTTTGCCAATACTCGTTAATAATAAAGCTAGTACAACGAGTTGTGTGGTGAATGATTTGGTTGATGCCACTCCTATTTCGGGCCCGGCATGGGTCAGATAAGTCATATCAGCATCGCGAGTTAAACTACTCTCAGCCACATTACAGATACTTAAGGTAGTAATACCATCTAACTCATGGACTTTTCTGTGATGATTAATTTGATGCAGTGCCGCCAGAGTATCAGCGGTTTCGCCTGATTGGCTTATCATCACAAACAATGTGTTATCGAGAATCACTGGATTGCGATAACGGAACTCACTGGCGACTTCTACCTGGCACGGCAAACGGATAATGTCTTCCATCCAGTATTTGGTCACCATACCGGCGTGATAACTGGTACCACAGGCAATAATATGAATTCGCTCTACTGTCTTGAATATTTGCTCGGCCTTGGGACCAAAACTGGACACCAAAACCTGATCTTGGGTAATACGGCCTTCCAGAGTATCAATAACCGCTTGCGGCTGTTCAAAGATCTCTTTGTGCATATAGTGACGATGTTCACCCAACTCTACTGAAGTAATGTTTAGGCTTGACTGTTTGATCGGGCGTTCAACTAATTCGCCTGTTTCAGCACTGTAAATCTCGACTTTGTCTCGCGTTAATTTGGCAACATCACCATCTTCTAGAAAGATAAAATTCTGTGTAACAGGAAGTAATGCTGAGACGTCAGATGCAATAAAGTGTTCACCTATGCCAATACCGATAACCAAAGGGCTTCCTTTTCTGGCAGCCACTAACATATCAGGGTGAGACTTATCCATTACGCCCAGAGCGTATGCACCATCAAAGACTTTCAAAGAACGCAAAACCGCCTGTAAGAGATCATTATCCTGTTGCAGTTCAGCATGAATTTCATGGGCGACCACTTCTGTATCCGTTTCAGAAGTAAAGCGATAGCCTTGTGTGAGCTGCTTTTGTTTTAAAGATTGGTAGTTTTCAATAATGCCATTATGCACAACGGCTACCTGGTTATTGCAAATGTGGGGATGTGCATTATTTTCAGAAGGAATGCCATGAGTCGCCCAGCGCGTATGAGCAATACCAATACGGCCAGTAAAAGGTTCAGTTAGATGATCCACCTTATCCTGTAGTTGCTGTATTTTACCCAGAGAGCGAACACGATGAAGTTCATTGGTATCATCAAGTAATGCCATCCCAGAGGAATCATAACCGCGATATTCCAGTCTTCGTAACCCTTCCATCAAGATAGGATTAACATTCCTTTCAGCAATTCCGCCTACAATTCCACACACTTAATTAAATCCTCTTGAATATTGCAATATTTCTACTCTGCCCCAAGCCAATCGCTTAACTCACATTGGGGTATAAACCCGTCGATGGTGTCTAACAATATAGCCCGTGCTTTCTGACTGTCATCATGTTTGTTAGCCAGTTCCAGTTCTCTAATAATAGAAACTAGTGTTGACCACTCAATGACACTTTCTTGTGCACGCATAATTTTTTCATGTTCTGTTGCAGAAACATTATCACCGATAAGTAGCTCTTCATAAAGCTTTTCACCAGGCCTAAGACCCGTGTAGGCAATTTCAATGTCGCCATTTGGATTAGCATTATCACGTATGGTAAACCCACTTAAATGGATCATGCGTCTGGCTAAATCAACAATCTTAACCGGCTCCCCCATATCAAGCACAAACACATCGCCACCTTTGCCCATGGCGCCGGCCTGAATAACTAATGCGGCCGCTTCAGGGATCGTCATAAAATAACGAATGATCTCCGGGTCAGTCACCGTGACAGGTCCACCTTTGGCAATCTGGTCTCGGAATAATGGCACAACCGATCCAGAGGAACCCAAAACATTACCAAACCTCACCATAGTAAAGCGCGTTTTGTTGTAGAGTGTTTTTGATTCAGCAAAAGCCTGAAGCACTAACTCTGCAAAGCGTTTGGTAGCACCCATGGTATTGGTTGGTCGTACAGCTTTATCGGTTGAGATAAGTACAAAGGTTTCAACTTCAGCATCAATCGCGGCCTGAGCGCAATGCAGTGTTCCAAACACATTGTTACGAATACCTTCATTGGTATTTCTTTCTACAATAGGAACGTGTTTATACGCCGCTGCATGATAAATCGTATTGACGGCAAACCGTCGGCAGACCATCTCAACACGTTGCTGATTAAGCACCGATCCGAGCATTGAGTAAACAGGAATATCTAAAGCCAGTGCGGCCAATTCGCGTTCGATTTGATAAAGATTAATTTCACTGGCTTCATACAGAACCAGACAGGATGGTGATAGATGAATAATTTGCCGACAGAGCTCAGACCCAATAGAACCACCAGCCCCTGTCACCATAACCGCTTTCTCAGCAATATTCTTGCTTAATAATTCATTAATCGGCGCGACAGGTTCACGCCCCAATAAATCAGCAATATCGACTTCCTGAATATCTGAAACTTCCAAACGCCCTTCAGCAATATCCATTAAATCCGGTAGTGTTCTGACGTGAACCGGATAATGCTCCAGCAGCTTTAATATTTCACTTCTGCGACGACGACCTGCAGAAGGCATGGCCAGCAAAATATCTCTGACCTTGAAACGCTCAATCAATTTGGCAAGTTGCTCAACACCATAGACCGTCATGCCATTGATTTGTTGTCGCCATAACGTTGAGTTATCGTCGATAAACGCCACCGGGCGCATTTGATTGCTCAACTTCATCATCGCCGCGACTTGAGCGCCCGCCCTC